>Ga0315537_1003192_pt1 | contig 12274 bp, 15 predicted proteins | sample SalMarSW160270MG_FD_203091 | JGI IMG/M metagenome (GOLD analysis project Ga0315537, IMG submission 203091) | Salt marsh sediment microbial communities from the Plum Island Ecosystem LTER, Massachusetts, United States - Salt Marsh Sediment SW1602-70 ... | reverse complement strand
CGGTATCGACTCGGCGACGATCGAACACGCCATCGAGCCGTGGCTGCTGCGTGCGGGTCTGATCGTCCGCACGCGCCGTGGTCGAAAGATCACCAGGAAAGGCCACCGGCACATATCCGATGCTGTGGCCGCCGGGGAGATGTCTGCAATGCACGTTTAAGCGAGCGGGGAGGCCGCCAACCTCCCTGCTCTATCCCTTAAAACCGGATCCACTCGCGCGAGCGTGCGAGGTGAGATCTATAAGTGACTACGCGCACTTGATCCCCCCACCCTTCTTCAGGAGGAAAACTCACAATAAAAACGGATGTCGTATTACCTCGATCGGGCGCGATAGGCTCCAGCGCCTGCCCGAGATCAACCGAAGGAGCCAACACAAATGGAGGAAAGGTCATGACCACAAGCACGAAAACCGCCGCCCCTTCTATCTCTACGCTTCTGTTCCGAAGCGCTCGTGCCGTCGATGGGGCATGGTGGGTGAGGGGTAAAGAGGAGCACGAATGGCCAGCCCGGCGTAATACAACCGGTCGGGCGGCCGTAAGCGGCATCCTTGCGCGGGCGCTAGTCCAGGCCGTCAATGGCCAGATCATCGAGGCGAGCTGCGATTCCGGCCTCTATTACGCTCGAGTCCTCAGCCGGTCATCACCGGGTAAGGATAGAGCATGTGGCATGGAAGAAAGCGGCAAAGGGCTGGCTCTGAGCATTCCCCACGGAGCACAGGATAAGGTGACCTATCATCTTGGCATCCTCGGCCTTGTCTCAGCGCTGGCAGCTCCCCTTTCGGCCACAGATCTGGTAGACGCTTACTTGAGGCTTCTCGAAGAGGTGTTGGCCCGCGGTAAGCTCACAGCAGACTGCAAACCGGCGTTCTGCCGTTCTGCAGACGAGCTGTACTACTGGATCCGCTATGGCACACAACCGGCGAAAGATTCCAACGATCGACTCAAAGACACGAAGATCTTCAACAACAGCGATATGCCGCCCCGCAAGGGATTCGTAGAGTTGAGCACGAAAATCTTCTGCGATGCTGTAGAACTGCGAAAGCACGTTGAAGGCACTGTCGACAACGACGGTGCCGCTGAAAAAATCGACGAAGACGTCTACGGTCAATTTGTGGGCTGGCAAGCCCAGGCGTTGGAAAGCAGCCTGGCCGCCGGCGAGAATGTCCTGCTGGCCGGACCCACTGGCACAGGAAAAACCTTCGCGCTCCTCGAAGTAACCAGGCTCAACAAGATGTACGAGCTTGTAATCGTGGAGGGAAAGGAAGGTCTGATCGATCTCGACTTCATCGGGGCGATCATTCCCGCCGACGACCAGCGAGTGTGGGTCGATGGGCCGGTGCTGCGGGCAATGCGCAACGCTTCGCTCTGCCCGGTGATCCTGTTCATCGACGAGATCACCAGAGTACAGCGCCATCAGATCAACATGCTTCTTGGGCTTATGAATCCCAAGAGTAGGGAGATCTGCGAGCAGATGGGTTTAGTTATCGAAGACGATGGGCCGTTCTATGTCCTTGAAGTCCCCATGACTTCAGAGATCGTCTGGTGTCCCGCTGCTCACTTGCGTATTGTCGGCGCCGGTAACTTCGGACGGGCTTATGCGGTCTACGACCTGGATCCTGCCGTCCGGAGACGCTTCGACACGGTGCTTGAGTTCAACTACCTGAGCTTTCAGCAGGAGGTTGATCTCATCCTCCGCGAATGTGACGTGCCTCAGCTCGTGGCGGAGATCATCACCAAGGTCGCCGACGAGACACGTCGCATGATGGCCAACGGCGAACTGCCCGGCTGCATTGACACTGCTTCTCTCCTGAATTGGGCGCGCAAGTGCGCTCGATCGGGAGCGACAACAGCCGATGATGTAATGTGGCAGGCTCAAATGACCTGGGCGGACCTGGTCTGCGGCCGGGAACACACCGGAAAAGTCAACCAGGGTAACTTCAGGGCGCTGTCAGACTACCTGGCTGCGCTTGGTAGGCTTTCACCGGAAGGGGGCGGGAAATGAGCGCCCCCTGGTGGATCTGGCGGCCAGTGCAAACGCGTCTCTCCAAGTGGACTCTCGCTCTGCTGCGGGGTAAACGCTACCGGATTGATCTAAGTCCACACGGGACGGGCTACCATGACTCTGACTTGAAAGTCATTCATGCCAACCCGGAGATGTTCCCCAAGGAAGCCGATGAGCGCAAGTTCCGGCTTACTCAGGGGATACTCGCTCATGAAGTTGGCCATGCGTTGTTCACCAACACGTGGCCAACGAAAAGCGAGAACGTGCTGCGCCAGATGGTAAACATCCTGGAAGATCAACGCATCGAGCGAGCAATCGCCGTTCTCTACCCGGGTGTCGAGCCCGCCATCCGAGAGCTTGGAGATCTGTGTTATGCAGATATCTCTGCGCTCGAAGACAATGACCTTTTGTCGATCGAGCGCGAAGATGAAACTGCATACCGGGTCGTCCAGGCGTGCCTCGCCTGGCGCTGGGCACACGACCGCACCAATTCGCTCGACATGCTTCGACGAGTTGGCCTTGCCGAACACAACAACGCGGCAAGAGAAGGTCGTAAGCTCTGGAGACAGATTCTTCCGCTCGTGGAGTCCAGTTGGTCAGCCCGGCACACGGGCGAGGTGATCAAGCTGGCCAGGGAGATCCTCAAGACCCTTGGCCTTCCGGAGGGATATCCTGCGATCACGCTTCCCTCCCTCTGGGGCGATCTTCCGATCAGTAGATCTGATAACCCCCTACCCTTTCCCGACGGTCCGTCAAAGGAAAGCCCTGGGATGGGTCTGCCTCCCAAGGAGATCTCTCCGGCAGCCACTTCAGGAAGTGCTCGCATGGTTCTACCTGACGAGTACATCGAACTCGAAGATGCTGCGTTACCGCTGGCCAAGCGCCTGGCAGAGTCGCTCAAACTGCCGGCGCCGGATGTCAGGCCGAGACCGGAAGAAATGGGAGGGCGCTATTCTTTCCGTCAGGAAATTAGAACGCCCGATACCCCCTTTCTCAGAAGAACGGACAGGGATCTTTCCGCAAGAAGCCTGGCCATGTGTTTGCTGGTCGATCGCTCCGGATCTATGGGGCATGTCGAACATTACGTTCGTCTCGCCTCCATGATGCTTTATCTAGCCTGCCAGGAGCTGGATGTGCCGATCGCTGCGGCATACTTTGGCGATGGCCACAAAACCACCGATCCTGTGGACGAGGTTGTCTCCTTCGGAGATCGTGGTGAGTGGCCCAAGTCAATGATCGCCGGCTACAGCGGCCATACCGGAGCTGAGTATCTTGATTTCGGGCTACAGTGGGCAGAGGAAATGCTTACTGCACGACCCGAACGTCTGCGCACGATCGTTGTGGTCCATGACGGACAACCGGTGGCCACCTGGCACGATGGTGGCTGTGTGGTATCCGATTGGGACGTCTCAATGAACCACGTCCGGTCGTTAGAGCGCAAGGGGATCCCGATAATCGGGATCTATCTTGACGACAATCAAGATTGTGCCGATAAAATGAGGGAGCTTTTCCTCCGCCTGGTCGTTTGCCGAGCCGAGGAGCTGCCGGACAAACTCGGCAACCTGCTGAGGAGTCTGGCGTAGAAGAAGCCCTGGCTTACCGCCGGGGCTTTTTTCTTTAACCTTTAGATCCGATATAGCACACAACCAGCAGGATACGCATGGCTCTAGTATAGATGCAAAAGATGAAGTCCAAAGTCCAGATGAGGACTTCATTGCCCGCGAACACAGGAGCCTGAGGCCCATTCGGTCAGGGCCCACTCTCGTACCTGGCGACATGGTTAGCGCTTGACTCTCACGGTTTTAACAGAATCGATTGATATATTTTAGGTACACTTGCAGAAAGGAGCCTAAGTTGCGAGTTCTGCTCATTGAAGACGAGCCCGGCATGGTGCAGTTCATCCAGCAGGGCTTGCAGGAACAAGGTTGTTCGATCGATACCGCCCAGGATGGTGAAACCGGACTGGAAACTGCACTTCTGTCGGAATACGACGTGCTCGTGCTGGACATCATGCTGCCGAGAATGGATGGCTTGCAGGTGCTTAAAAAACTGCGCGACCGGGGAGTCAAGACTCCGGTCCTGCTGCTCACGGCGAGGTCGGAGATCGAGGACCGGGTGCGTGGTCTCGATAGGGGCGCCGACGACTATCTGGTTAAACCCTTTGCTTTCTCTGAGCTGCTCGCCCGCCTGCGCGCGCTCGTTCGTCGCCCGCCGCTGCAGAACAATCCGGTCCTCGAGTTAGGGGATCTCACCATGGACGTGGCGGCGCATACCGTTCAGCGCAGCGGCCGGTTGATTGCGCTCAGTCCAAGGGAATTCGCGCTGCTGGAGCTGCTGCTCCGACATCCAAACCAGGTGTTGAGCCGGACGCAGATTGCCGAGCGGGTATGGAATCTGGATTACTACACAGGCACGAATGTTGTAGACGTGTATATCGGCTACCTGCGGCGGAAAATCGATCGTGGATTTGACTATCCTCTGATCCATACTGTACGCGGGATTGGGTACCGGCTCTCCGTCGAGGAGTTTGCGGATGAGTAAGGTATGTCGCAGATTCCCCCAACTACCAATCCATATTCAACTCACGCTCTGGTTCGTCGGCATAACGGGCGCTACACTCGTCGCCCTGAGCCTCTTTCTTTCAGCGCGATTTCTATACAGCCTCTCATCTTCGATCGACCTCGGTCTGCAAATCGCAGCCGGTCAGTACCTCGCGAACTTGGAAGATGAATCTGGATCGCTCAGATTCGCCGAGGTGGATGGCGGTTCTGGAGACCAGACGGGCACCACCGGCCTTTCGGCAAGGTTGGTCAGCCCTTCTGGAGCGATACTTGACCAACGCGAGGCGTCGGACGATGTGCCCGCCTGGGGACGACTCCAATCCGGCTATCAAACAGCTTCGCGACCTAGAGATGACACACAGTGGCGCACGTACACCGAGCCGATACAGGGTGTGGATGGCTCGATACAGGCATGGCTGCAGGTGGTCCAACCGCTGGAAATGCTAACCAACACGCAGCAGGATGTGCGTGACCAGTTGCTGCTGATCATACCTTTCACGCTCCTCGTGCTCGGCGCAGGTGGATATTTCCTCGCCTCGCGCGCGCTGCGGCCGATCGACAGGATAACCCATACAGCCGGATCGATCTCGGCCAGTGACCTCAACCAGCGAATCGAATATCAGGGGCCCCAGGATGAGGTGGGACGGCTTGCATCGACGTTCAACGCCATGCTTGCCAGGCTGCAGGCCGCCTTTGAGCGAGAGCGTCGCTTCTCAGCCGATGCAGCCCATGAATTGCGCACACCGCTGAGCGTGCTGAAGGGCAAGCTCGACGTTACGTTGAGCCGGGAGAGAACAGCGACCGCGTACCGGGAAACCCTGACCGATCTGAGGTCAAGCGTAGAGCGTCTGATCTCGCTGAGCAGCAATCTGCTTACCCTGGCCCGCCTGGAACAGCGCAAGTTGGAAGGTGATAAAGATGAGGTCAACCTGACCGATCTACTCGAATCCATACTGGAGCAATACCAGCCCCTGGCTGCCGTACGAAGCATTGAACTATCCACCCACCTGCCGCCGATGCTCCGTGTGCAGGGCTATAGCGACGCGTTAATGCGCCTCTTCATCAACCTGGTCGATAACGCGGTCAAGTATACGCCTGCCTCAGGGCGTATCGCTATCGAAGCCGGGGCGGGAGGTGGAGAGGTCCAGGTTTGTTTATTCAACAGCGCCGTCGATCTTCAGCAGGAAGATATCCCGCAGCTCTTTGAGCGTTTCTACCGGGCTGATCCCTCCCGTTCAAGAAGTTCTGGTGGGGCAGGCCTCGGCCTCTCGATCGCCCGGGAGATCGCCGAAGCGCACGGTGGGCGGATAGTCGCCAACCTGCTGCCGGACGAAGGCATCGAGTTCACGGTCGAACTGCCAGCGGGTCTGGAATCATGAGGAAGCGCCGGGAACAGGTGGGAAAGGCCTTCCGTTCTCTGCGTTGGTGGCACGTACTGTCTGCGCTTACGCTGGTTGTTCTCGCGGTGAGCATCTTCTTCGAGCTGGCCGGCGATGTCTGGCTGAAGGAGGGATTTGCTTGGGATCCGCCCGTCATGCTCTTTTTCGGGAACCTCCGCTCACCGATTGGAACGGCCGTCATGCGGGCCGTAACCACGAGCGCGAGCGGGTGGATCGTGCTGCCGGTACTCGCCGCGACCGCTTGGTTCATCAAGCGCGGTGATCGCCAGCAGGCCGCGATTCTGGCGCTCGGTTTTCTGGCCGCAATCCTGCTTGACGCATCATTGAAAGCCGCCTTTGCTCGCCCCCGGCCGCATATCATCCCCCCGTTGGTGGTCGAACACACGGCCAGCTTTCCGAGTGGTCATACTATTAGTGCGGTTGTGTTTTATGGTTATCTCGCGCTGCAGGCCTGGCACGGCCGGCGCCGGGCCATCGCCCTGCTGGTTGGCGCCTGGCCGGAAATCGTTGGTGTGAGCCGCATCTACCTCGGAGCGCACTATCCGAGTGACGTCCTCGCCTCCCTCGCACTCGGTTTGATCTTCCTGATCCTTATGGATGGGATAAGAGGCTTCTTAGACAATCCTTATCGATTTCATAAGATGGCTGCATATGATAGGGACAGTTAACGGGTATTCCGAAACGAAACGTTAAACAAGATGGATGCCCGGAAGGAGGATCGATCATGAAGGTTTCACGAATGTTGGGATTGGCACTGGTAGCAATGCTGATCGTCGGCTCGATTGTCGCGGGTGCGTCCCGGGCACATGCACAATCCGAATCGACATTCCAGGCTCAAGCACAGGTTCAGGGCTGTGACGTTGAGGATGACGACACTGCGGAGGCATCCGACACTCAGACGCCCGATATGGATGATGTCGAGTGCGGTGAGCAGGGCGGAGTTGAAGATGGACCGCAGGAAGCCTATTCGGCTCAGGACCATACGCCTTCCTACACCGGCAGCTTGTCGGCCGATGAGTCGAAATATGAAAGCATGAGCGAGGCCGACGAAAGTGCGGCGCTTACCGGACAGGCTTCGATCAGCGAGGCCGAAGCTCGCTCGGCTGCCCTTTCGGCCAACCCCGGTACGACGGTTGTGAAAGTCGAACTGGACAACGAGAATGGCGTGATCGTCTACAGTGTTGAGCTGAGTGATGGCTCGGACGTGAAGGTGGACGCCGGAAACGCCGCGGTTCTCTTCACCGACAGCGGCGGCGACCTGGAAAACTGAGCAGGTTGTTACCTGTTTTCAAGGGCGCCGACATTTGCCGGCGCCCTTTCTGAATCAAGTTGTCTCCCTCGCGTATTCCTCTCCAAAGAACGTATGACTGTAAATTCTTTGTATCATACAAGGTGTTTCGCCTTTAATGGGATTCCATCCAAGTTTGATTCGATTAATGGCCTCGAAACGCGGATGTATCCTAAATCCTGATACTTGAACGGTCGCAACAACTACTTCAACATCTATTCATGTTGGGACTTATTGGGTGGGCGATGTGCTTCGAAGATATCGTAAATATAGGTGCAGGATTCAAATCCTCGAAAATCGTATGGCCACCCTTGGAAACCCAGCCTGACGAACCAAGGCCTCTATTTTCGGATTCGTGCTCATAACCTGAAGGTCCTTGGTTCTCCCACGCGCTAAGTTTGTGGGACTGATGTAATCCAAGCCCCGCTGCTTTACGAGAAAACGCCTGGGAGTACATTTTCTTCCTCTAAGAAACAAGGTTGATGATATGACCGGTGTGACCGAGACTCAATGGAAAGAATCTGTCCCGACATTTTCCGGCCTGCAGGTTGAGAGATGGACGGGATGGATAGTAATTGTTGACGTGTAGCTGGGCGAGGATTATGAGTTATGGGTGGATATGGATTCGCCAAAAGGACTGATAATATTTCCTACCTACATACGTGAATTGAGAGTGTAACCAAGAAGGAGGGCGGAGTATAGTTAATCAACCAGGCGCCTCTTGCCCGGTCATTCCTCGCCTGCCCCCCACGGGCGAGGTTGTGTTATTACTTCTACCGGGAATGATCTTTAGTAGTCGATGTCTTCCGCTTCGGATTCTTCGAAGAGCCAGGCTTCCGCTTTGCCCAAGTCTCGAAAGACTTCAATCTTTTCGAATATTTCACTCATCCTGGCTTGATAAACACGTACCATGCCGAAGAGTAGATCTGAACTGGTCACTACGGCCTGACGGCTGTCCTTAAGTTCGGGTTCGAGCGACCGATCACCTTCTACTCTTTGAAAAACACCCTCCATAGAAAGGGATAACTTTTCGACAGCGCGGAAATCGGCCAGTATCTTCATGCCTTGACGAAATAAGGAGTTCTTCACAAGATCGGCGCGGCACGTGACCAGGTCTTCGTCGGTAATTTCACCTTGCGCCACGAGGATAACTAAGTCGCGTTCGGGATCGGTTTGATGTGAAATGGCCATTTACTCACCCCCAATCGATGAAATAGACCATACTCCATAAATGAACTTCTTACATTAATAGTACATCAAAAATGCAGAAATGCTCGTGACGCAGGTGGGAAACACTTACAGGTCATCGCCTGATGGCCTTCTCTCCACACATGATGTGTATATTCCGGTCTCTGATGAAACCGCCCCTTGAATTTAATAAGGATCAACAAGTGACCTTCTCGATGAATATTGATCGGGCGAGCGAACTCCTTGGAGGTGTACTCGTGCATCTCAAAGAAGGGGCAATTGTAGAATAACGCCTTACAGCTTTGACGATATCTCCTCTGCTTTCTCCTGTAGCCGCTTGATCTCTTTACGCTGCTCAATCACTATCGAAAGCAGCATGAACTCGAACGTCGTCAACCTTTCGGCCATCGAAGTCAGGGGGAAGTGAGATCGCGCTCGATCGAGCAGATCATCGAGCGCTTCCTTACTATGAACTGTCCGTAATTTCAGGATATAAAATCGCCAACGATCGTTGTTGGTATTTCATCCTGGATCTTTTTTAGCCTTATATCGTTGCAGATAAAGAGCTCTGCCCCTGTTGTTATACAAGCAGCAACCTGAATCGCATCGGGAGTTTTAATTCCATACTTCGCCCTAAGTTGCGCTGCCTGACGCGCAATATTTCTATCAATATCAACAACCATCAAATTGGGGAAATTCATGATCAGTGTTTCATATTTCCGTGCAACTCTAATTCTTCCAAGCTTGAGCGGCTTTACAATGATTTCCAACAGCGCGACTACTGACGTCACCGCTTGCCACTTCCCCGCCTCCACCCCGTCAAACAGCATTTTCGTAAAAGCCAGATACTCTTTATTCCTCTCAAGATGATATATGAATATCGCCGTATCCAAACCAATGGAGGATGCGCTGTTTAATTTTCCGAGTCGGTCCATGCGGCTCGCTCATCTTCAATGTATTGATCAGTGTCAATGCCTTCCCATATTTCTTTGTGCAGGCCCGCCAAAGCATCTGTGAAGTTGTTGGGTTTAGGGAGCAATATCAACATCCCGTCTTGCACGTCTACGATCAAGCGGTCTCCACTCTGGATATTTAACTTCTCTCTTGCCACTGCAGGCACGGCAATCTGGTTTCGCTTGCTGACTTTTACTGTAATCATTTGAGACATCGACATCTCCGGCCATTAAGCAAATCGTGTGTATTGCTTATCATTATACGGCATTAATGATGATCTTCAAATGCACCTTGGATTCGATTCTGCTTGTGTCGTTATTTCGAGGGAATATCGAGTCGAAAACCCATGCCTCGTATGGTCTTTAAAAAGGAGGGGTTGCTCGGATCAGGCTCGATCGCTTTTCTTATCCAGCTAATGTGGACATCCAATGTCCGGGTGTCGCCCATGTAGTCCGTGTGCCACACCCGCTTCATGATCTCTTCGCGGCGCACTAACCTCCCCACCCTCTCTATGAACAACTTCAGGGTGTCTGCGCATCTTGGGGTAATCCTTGTAATCCGGTCGCCGTATCGAACCCTACGCAAGGCAACGTCAAAGTCAATGGGACCTATGCTTATGACATCGCCATCTTTGCCGGGCGCAAGTCGGTTTATTCGGTTAGAGAGTTTTCGCGCGGTTAGTGGCTGCACAAGAACATCGTCCACCACACCGTTAGGGGATAGTGTTGGTTGATCGGGCGCTACTAATATTAACGGCGTATCGCCGATTTGCCCCCGCAGACGACTTGCCAATCGGGCCCCGCTGGTCTGCATTGATGCCGCATCTAATACTACAATATCGTGTGGTGATTTCTGAAAAATTCTGACCGCCCCACTCACATTACGAGCCTGATTGACGATATACCCTTTCTGTCGCAGCGCGACCGCAAACGAAGGGGTGCCCCGGCGTGATTTCTCAATCAGTAATACCTTGAAAAACGACATGAAGCCTCGTGAGGGAAACGAAACGGCAGCCGACCACACCAAGCTGCCCAGTGCTCAAATTATATCGACCATTTGTACAGAAACCAATAATCAGAAAGGGCTACAGTGTCATTTATTGATAACCCCTGGCGCGATCACTGGGTGCGATTGTCGCCCGAATAATACAACCTTCTCAACCGATATTAGCCCCCCGCTCCACCGCGTGTACATACTAAGAGAGTGCTTCGTTAGTAAAAACGAATTGTCATGAGTTCGCGCTTCCCGTTTTCCCCTGTACAGATCAATTTCCTAATGGAGTTGTTGGTATTACACAGCGGAAGCCAATTCCATGACTCGTTCTCTCTGGACCAATATGGCTTCTCTCGGCTGCCCGCGTTAGCCAGGGTTTGTCACACCATGAACCGCCCCGCAGAACCCGGATTTCTCGATCCTGCCAAACAGGACTCCATGATGTTGGTCCTGGAGGGTTTTCCCTCGGTGAATAGGTGTAATAATCCTTATCGTACCAATCTGCCACATACTCCGAGACATTGCCCAGCATGTCCAACGCGCCATATGGACTAGCTCCTTCAGGTCTGAGACCAACTTCATCCGCCATGGCGACACAAGCTTGCGTATTGGCCAAATAGCATCTAGGAGTATCGTTGCCCCATGGGTAAATTCTTCCATCGGTTCCGCGGGCTGCCTTTTCCCATTCAGCATTCGTCGGAAGGCGTCGCCCAGCCCACTGGCAGTACGCCTGCGCGTTATACCAATCTATACACACAACGGGATAATTCCCTTTTTCGGTATCTACATAGGTAGGATCACCCGAGTATCTACAGCCTTTCGCTGGAGATATGCACTGCCCCTCTGTCACGCATTGTTTATACTGGGCATTGGTAACCTCTGTACGATCGATCCAAAACGCATCCAGGTATACCTCGAGTTGAGGGCGCTCGTCATCATAATTCGATATAAGGCATGGATCATAAATTGTATTAGTATAAGGGGAGTTACTTTGTTCTTGTTTCTCGGTACAATATTTCGAAACGAAATCAATTTCCTCTTCTGAACTCCCCATCAAAAATAAGCCTGCCGGAACATACACCATTGTCATGCCGTCTTTTTCCGAAACCATCGTCGTGCCAGCCTCCGGTGTTGGAGAGGGCGTACTCGTTGGGGTTTTTGTTGGTGATTGTGTAAAGGTGATAGTTACTGTAGGAGTATCTGCAGGCTGTGTATCATTATTCTTAGCTGCTGATGTGGTTTCTGTGTGCACAAGTGAAGCTACCGTACTCAAGGCTTCCCGCTCCCGTCCGCTTCGTCTCGGGGCACAACTAACAATTCCCAGAAGCAGGAGAGGTACGATTGCATAGTTTAGGAAAGCACTTTTCTTACGCTCACTTACCTTAGTACAGTGAGTCATGAGATACGACGATGTAAAAACCATTACCTTTCTCCTCCCGTTTATTCTCCGCCCGTTTCCTTGATCCGTTTCACGGCTTCTCCCGGAGTGACAATGGCAGCTCCCACGAACTCTTCGAGTTCAGGCTTTCCTAGAAGGTGCTTTTTGTCGAGCGTGACAAGCATATCTACATTTGCAACTTTGGCGGCCGCGGCGATGGGCGCGTCTTTTAAAGCAGTGAACTCCATGGCACCGAGAACTTCTGCCCTCGTTGGCTTGACAATCGTATGCGGTGTGCTTGCTAAAACAAATTCCATAAAAGGCAGGCTCTCGGGCGCACTTGCCGCCAGATTTCTTCTGGTCTCCTCAATCACAATCTGGCTGATCACTATTTCGACCTCTCCCGCCAGGGCCATCATGATGATATCTCGAGCGTGGCCGCGCGATGAATATGCTGCTGAGAAGAACACGCTTGAGTCAACAAAGACCCGGATCATTCTCTTTCAGCTTC
>Ga0315537_1003189_pt1 | contig 12281 bp, 6 predicted proteins | sample SalMarSW160270MG_FD_203091 | JGI IMG/M metagenome (GOLD analysis project Ga0315537, IMG submission 203091) | Salt marsh sediment microbial communities from the Plum Island Ecosystem LTER, Massachusetts, United States - Salt Marsh Sediment SW1602-70 ... | reverse complement strand
GCGCTCCATGGGTTTCGGCCTCGGCATGGGCCTGCCCAACATCAAAGACAACTCCGACGAGTTCCACATCGAGTCGACGCCCGGCGTCGGCACGCGGCTTGAAATCACGGTGAAGATGAACCGCGCTTGAGCGCCGCTCGCATGAGTGCCCTCATCCCGCAACCGGCTGAAGAGTGCCGCAGCTGTTTTTGATCGCTGATTAAATCTACACATCGAGGCAGGTCTCGCAACACGTGCCTGCAATAACAGAACCTACGGGGAGTCAAGCAATGAAAAAGTTCGTGACGATTCTGTTTCTCCTCGCCTGCGCGCAGGCGAGCTTTGGCCAGCTTTCCGGGCCGCTCAGCGGCACGCTGGGGCCGGGGACCTATCACATCATCGGAAGCATTTCCGTTGCAGAGGACAGCACTCTGACGCTCATGCCTGGCACGACTTTCCACTTCGACAGCGCTTATGTTTTCGCCATCTACGGAACACTCTTAGCTGTGGGGACCGACACCGATTCCATCATTTTCACGACCGACACCACGGCCAATCCTGACCGCTGGCGCCGTTTGTTCTTCGATCATGCAGGTAGTTCCGGCAGCCAATTGGCTTATTGCCTCATCGAATACGGTTACGCGACCGGCGGTTGGGGCAGTAGCGGCGGTGGAGCGTATTGCTATGAATCTTCTCCGGCATTCACTCATTGTGTCATCCGAAACAACGAGGCGAATTACGGCGGTGGGGTTTATTGCCTTTCCTCGTCGGCGACCTTCACGAATTGCACCATCAGCGGCAACTCGTCAGGGAACGATGGCGGTGGTGTGCTTTTCAATTCGTCCACAGCGACCTTGACGGACTGCATGATCAGCGACAATATGTCCGGTGATGATGGAGGTGGGGTGCATTGTGTGAATTCCTTATCACCCACCTTCACAAATTGCACGATTAGCGACAATACAGCCGTTAGCGATGGTGGCGGGATTTCTTGTCAGAGTGATTCTTCGCCGACCTTCACGAATTGCGACATCAATGACAATTCAGCCTCTCATTACGGTGGCGGGGTGTTTTGCGAGAATTCTGCGCCGACTTTTACCGATTGTGCGATTAACAGTAACTCAGCGGATAACCAGTATGGCGGCGGGATGTGTTGCAGGTATTCTTCAGCAACCTTCACAACTTGTACAATAGACAGCAACTATTGCTATTACAATGGTGGTGGAGTGTTTTGCTATTCTTCTTCGACGAACTTTACGAATTGTTCGATCGATGCCAACAGGGCTGATCAGGATGGCGGCGGGGTATTTTGCCAGGATTCTTCGCCAACCTTTGACAATTGCACTATTTGCGACAACTATTCCGACCGCGATGGCGGCGGACTGAATTGCTATACGGATTCCTCGCCACTCGTCACGAACTGCACGATTAGCGACAACATTGCGATACAGAGAGGCGGCGGAGTCCATTGCTGGGAAACCACGGCAAACTTTGTTCATTGCGCTATCTTTGACAATTTCTCGGATGATGATGCCGGTGGAGTGTTTACCTCACATGGTTCGCCGGTTTTTACGAACTGTACGATTTCCAACAACACCGCCGATGATCTGGGGGACGCTGTGCTTTGTCAGTTTGCTACGCCAACATTCAACAGCACCACTATCACATTTTCCGATGACTACGGCATTTGGTTCTGGAGCGCCGACGGATGCCAAGTACACCATTGCAACATCTTCGCAGATGGCGGAGCGGACATTGGTTTCGCCAATGGCGATCCATCCCACGGACCGCCCGGTATCGGCGAGCTCGTGACTACAAATGCGAACGACGATTCATCGGATATCTACCTCAACATCATGTTGGATCCAATGTTTGTGGATACGGCGGCGAATGACTATCATCTATTGGAAGGCTCTCCCTGTATTGATGCGGGTGATCCGACTCTGTTACCGGATCCGGACGGTACGATCGTTGAAATCGGGACATTCTACTTCCCTCAAGAGCCGCCCTCTTATACTCTTTCGCCGGATTCACTGGATTTTGGCGAGGTACTTTATCGCAGAGATTCTACGTTGAGTTTCTGGATTCACAACCCCACGCAGGAGATTCTGAGCGCCGCCGGCATTCGGGCGACGGACACCCTCATTTTTCACGCGAACCCGACCTCAGCGCAAATTCCACCACAAGACAGCGTCGAAATCGAACTGACCTTCACTCCGCGGCGAAACATTTCCTATCTGGACAGCGTTCAGATTGCCTTCGCCGGACTTGATGAAGTGGATGTCGTCATCGTCCACGGAACCGGCATCTACGATTGCCATGTGTTGGATGGGCCTGTCAGTGGAACGCTGTCCATGGACTGCAATCCCTATTATGTCGCGGGCACCATAACAGTTGAGGAGGATGATACGCTTGTGATCGACGCAGGTGTTGAGGTGATTTTCGACAGCTATTGTCAATTCATCGTCAATGGTCTGCTCATGGCAATGGGAACCGAACAGGATTCGATATATTTCACCTGTGACACTCTGTTCAATCCCGACCGTTGGGGAGGAATCCGCTTCCCAAACGCTCACGATTCGTGCCGTTTGGAATACTGTGTGATTGAATACGGCAGAGCAGAGGGACAGTATCCGGATGGACCGGGCGGCGGAGTCTTTTGTGAAAGTTCCTCGCCTGCCTTTGCCTATTGCACGATCCGCGACAACTGGGCGGAGGACGGCGGTGGCGTGTATTGCAACAACCAACCATCGCCGACCTTCACCTATTGCGCGATTAGCGACAATGTGTCAGACCATTTTGGTGGTGGAGTTTATTGTGCCGGAGGTTCTTCTTCGCCCAGTTTTTTAAACTGCACTATCAGTGACAATTCAGCATCCGGCGATGCCGGCGGTCTGTATTGTTCCAGTGCTTCGCCGATCCTCACCAATTGCACGGTCAGCGGCAACTCGGCAGGATCCGACGGTGGCGGAATCTGTCTCTATGGTGCTTCGTCTACACCGACCTTTACAGGCTGCACGATCAGCGGCAACTCAGCCATCGACCATGGCGGAGGATTGCAGTGCACGGGTAACGCTTCACCATACCTCGAAAGTTGCACCATTCACGACAACACAACGGGCAACGACGGGGGTGGATTCTTTGGTAGTCATTCTTCATCCAGCTTCGTCGGCGGCAATATCAGTGACAACTCGTCGGGCGACGAAGGCGGTGGAGTCTATGGTACGTATTGTTCGCTGACTTTCACCGAGTGCACAATAACTGACAACGCATCTGTCCATGGCGGCGGGGGAGTGTTTATCAGGAGCGATACATCAACGACTTTCACCCATTGCACCATCAGCGGCAACGCATCCGGCGAAGGCGGCGGCGTGTATTGTGCCAGCTCTTCACCAACCTTCAACAGCACCATTGTCAGCTTCTCTGAAGGTGATGGAATTCTTTTCAATCTCAGCCCGGAATGTCTATTCGAATACTGCGATGTTTATGGCAATACTATGGCGGATATCGGATTCGTAGATGATGACCCGTCCCACGGCCCGGCGGACATCGGCCAACTCGCAATGACGAATGCCAATGGCGACTCCTGTGATACCTACTACAACATCTTCCTTGATCCGATGTTCGTCGACACGGCCGCCAACGACTATCATCTTCTGACAGGCTCTCCTTGTGTTGACGCGGGCGATCCTGATTTGCCATTGGACCCGGATGGCACCGTCACGGACATCGGCGCTTTCTATTTCCAGAGTAATCCACCGTCACCCTTCAACCTGCTGTCACCGGCCAACGGAGATACGGTCGACACGCTGGCGGTCGTCTTTATTTGGGAAACCAGCAGCGATCCGGATCCGGGAGACAGCATCGCCTTTTACCGAGTCTACTTGGCGCTCGATTCCGCGTTCAGTACGGGACTCGACAGCCAGGAAGTCGGCACAGCCGAATTGGCCTGGGATGACCTGGTGGATGGCCAGACTTATTGGTGGCGAGTCAAGGCCTTCGATACGCAAGATAACGGAACTTTCTCGAATCAAACTTGGAGCTTCACCAGCGTGGCTTCGGCCATATCCGGCGAAGCTGTTCAGCTTCCTACGGAGTTCGCCCTTTACCAGAACTATCCCAATCCCTTCAATCCGACGACCGTGATTCGTTATGATGTGAAACAAACCGGCCTTGTCTCGCTCAAAGTCTTCGACATTTTGGGCCGCGAAGTCACCACGCTCGTTCACGGGACGATTCAGGCGGGCGCGCATACGATTTCGTGGGATGCGTCAGGCTTGCCTTCGGGGATTTACCTCTGCCAAATGGAGGCTCCGGGCTTCGAACACACGCGGAAACTGGTGTTGTTGAAATAAACCCTGCAAGATACATGGTGACCCATGCGGTTTGTGCAAATGAGGAGGAAACCGATACGACAAATTCTGATTCTCGTCGCGTTCGTGACTTTGGTTATGTCTGGAGGCACCTCGTCTTTCGCACAGAATCCAGCATCTACTGGAACCGGCGCCATTCGTGGCCATGTCCATGATGCGGTCACGCAGGAACCACTGCTTGGAGCGAATGTTGTCTTGCTCGGTACGAACTTTGGAAAATCTACAGACGAGAACGGGAACTTCGAAATCCTGAATCTGCCGCCCGGCACCTACCGCATTCAGGTGACGATGTTAGGGCATGAAGCCGAGATCAAGACGGATGTCGTCGTTGCTTCTGGAAAACAAACGGAACTGCTCTTTGCACTTGCGCCGTCGGTCATCGAGCTGGGTGAAGTGGTCATCAAGCCCGACTACTTTGAGGCAAGTCCGACAGGGCCGGCAAGTTCACAGTCGCTCTCCAACGAGGAAATCCGCCGTGCACCAGGAGGACAGGAAGATATTGCGAGGGCCATCGCCGTCCTGCCGGGCGTCGTGCAAGCGTCGCAAGGCCGCAATGACCTGATTGTTCGAGGCGGTGCCCCTTCGGAGAACCTGTATCTAATTGACAATCTCGAAGTGCCGAATATCAACCACTTTGGCACACAAGGTGCCACCGGCGGGCCATTGAGCTTCGTCAATCTGGATTTCGTACGCGATGTGACCTTCTCAACCGGCGGCTTTGGCGTGCGTTATGGTGAACGCTTGTCGTCCGTGCTACAAATCGACCTGAAAGAAGGGCGCACGGATCGCATCGGTGGCAAAGCTACAATTTCGGCCACCCAATTTGGCCTCAATGCGGAAGGCCCCTTGGGAGACAAAGGATCTTTCATTCTGTCCGCGCGGCGGAGCTATCTGGATTTTCTGTTTCGGTTGGCCGGTTTTGGCTTCGTCCCTGAGTACTGGGATTTCTTGGGCAAAGCCACCTATCGGCCAAGCTCACGCGACCAGTTCTCCTTCTTGAACATCGGTGCGCTGGACGATGTGCGGTTCTATAACGATGACAATGATCAGCGCTTTGACAACTCACGCGTGTTGGGCAATGAGCAGAGACAGTATTTCTCCAGTATCTCTTGGCAGCACCTTTTCCGACGCGGATTCATCAGTACAAAGCTTGGACGCACTTTCACGCGTTACCGGTTCGAACAGTCTGACTCGCTCCTAAATCCAATCTTCCAAAGTCAATCCAAGGAGGGCGAGACGACTCTGCGCACCGATGTCACCTTGCTGACGAAGAGCGGAGTGGAGGTCACGGCAGGAGTGAAGGGGAGTGCCATTCGCCTAACTGGAGACATGCAGCTTCGCCCCTATGAAACGAGTTTTGGTGACTCCCTGATGATTTCCAGCAACTCCTGGAGAAGCACGGCGTTCAAAGGCGCGGCTTACAGTCAGATTGCCCTGCGAGTACTCCAACGCTTGCGCTTCATACTCGGAGGTCGCTTCGACTATTTTGAGTGCATCGATGAGCCGACGGCTGTTGCGCCACGCATGTCCGCGGCATTCCAATTGAGTCGGCTGACGACACTCACCCTCAGCGTCGGTCGCTACCATCAGGCACCGTCCTACATTTGGATTGCCTCCAACGGAATAAACCGACGCTTAAAATACCTGCGTGCCGACCAAATTGTGGGAGGTATCGAAAGATTGCTGCGCGAGGACATGAGATTGCGCGTGGAAGCTTATGTCAAACGGTACAGTCAATATCCCACGAGTGTTCAGCGACCTTATCTTGCGCTGGCAAATACCGGCGCGGGCTTTGGCGGATCGGACGAAGGCTTCTCCAGTTTTGGCTTTGATCCGTTGACCAGTGATGGCGAAGGATTCTCACGGGGCATGGAGTTGTTGATGCAGAAACGCCTCTCGAAGGACTGCTGCTATGGAATCGTCAGCGTGGCCTATTCCAAAACGGATTTCACGGCACGGGATGGTATCGAGCGGGCGGGACTGTTTGACCAACGGGTGATCCTGAACCTCAGCGGTGGATACAAGCCCAATCCGAAATGGGAATTCAGCGGCAAGTTCCGCTTTGGCACAGGTACGCCATACACGCCCTACGATTCTCAGGGAAAGCAGGACGCGCAGGCTTATAATAGCCGACGCTTGCCCAACTTCCATAGCCTCGATGTGCGCGTGGATCGACACTGGAATTTTAGCCGCTGGAACTTGGTTACCTATGTGGACATACAGAACATCTACGACCGTGAAAATGTGCAGTCCTATCGCTGGAACGAGCGTGAGCAGAAAGTGGAATCCTCCAGCGGCATTGGCATCCTGCCATCTGTGGGCGTCAGTGCGGAGTTTTAGTTTGCATGCTCACTTACGGCAGAATTGAGAGTTCAGCTCAGCGAATGATCACTAGCCGCGACCTCCATGGTAAATCACTACTACCCGCGACCTCCGGTCGCGGACGATGAACGATAAACAGGACATAAAGCAACGCCCCACTTGAAATCAATTGGAGGACATCCTGTTGGAGAACCGACCGCATACCGTTGCGTTTGATAAAGAGAAATGTGTCGGCTGTACCGATTGCACGAAGGCTTGCCCGACGCGGGCGATTCGCGTGCGTGACGGACTGGCCACCGCGATGTGGGAGCTGTGCATCGATTGCGGGGAGTGTGTCCGCGTTTGCAGGTATGACGCCGCCATCTCGCTGACTTCAAGTCCCACCGAGGTGGAGAAATTCAAATACAAAATCGCCATGCCCTCGCCGGTCCTTTACACCCAATTCGGGCGTCAGGTTCATCCCGATAAGGTGCTGCAAGCCTTGAAGATGATCGGCTTTGACGATGTCTATGACGAGACCTGGATGTGTGAAATGGTCAGCGCGGCCATCGACACCTATCTGACCGAGTGCCGAGGGCCTTGGCCACGCATTTCGACCGCCTGCCCGGCGATCATGCGCCTCATCACCATTCGATACCCGGACCTCGTGGAGCACTTCATCCCCATCATAGCGCCGAGGGAGCTGGCCGCCCGTGACCTGAAACGCAAGAAGGCTGTCGAGCTCGGCCTGGCCGAAGAGGAAATCGGCGTTTTCCATATCACGCCATGCAGCGCGAAAGCCGAGGCGATTAACGACCCGCTGGAGGTGACCTATTCGCATCTGAACGGCGCTATCTCCATCCGTGAAGTCTTCGGGCCGATTGCGAAAGCTCTGAAGACAATCGACCATGTCGATGTTGAGCACAGCTTCAGTCCCATAGGAATCGGCTGGGCGATGTCCGGGGGCGAAATCGCGGGCATGCGCAACGAAAATGTTCTACCCGTCCACGGCGTCCGGAAGACCCTCGAGGTGCTTGACCGCATCGACAGCCGCCAGTTCCGCAATGTGGACTTCCTGGAAATGTACCTCTGCCCGGACGGGTGCATCAGCGGGCCGCTGACCGTCGCGGGCCGCTACGAAGCTCAACATACCCTCGCGCTCCTCATCCGGCATGTGGCTTCCCAAAGCCATGTCAAAGAAGAGAAAGTGCGCAGCCTGTACCGCGAGCACTATTTCGCTTTCGAGCGCGAGATCAAAACGCGACCCATCCAACCCCTGGCGGCCACAATCACCGAAGGCGCGGCCAAGGCAAAGGAAAGAACCGCCATCTTCGAGCAATTGCCCAAGAAAGACTGCGCGGCGTGCGGCGCTCCGGACTGCAAAACATTCGCCGACGATGTCATCCGCGGTCGCGCGACCCTGTCCGAATGTGTCTTTGTGCGATTGAAGGAACTCGAGGAAGCCGCCACCCGCAAACCATCAACCACTACTCGGCGAGTGACAGCCGATAAGTGATTCCTTTCGCCCATGGACTGACCTCGCCATCATATTCACGGATTCACGTACTGAAACGGCATGGAGAATAAGGAGCCTCAACCGATGAGCAAGAAGCTACTCAAAATGGAAGTGATCTGTCCAAAATGTGGGGCGGATTTGAACGAAGGGGATCGTATCCCACTCGATGGCATTGTGTCCGGCACTGGCGCACGGGGAGTCATTAAGCTCAGCGCCATTTTCGGAGACTACAGCCTCGAGACGGACCTCGACATCCCCGATGGATCGCTGGTCACGTTCCTCTGCCCGAAGTGCGAAGAGAGCCTTCTGATCTCCCAACCATGCCCACTGTGCCAGGCGCCGCTGGCGTCTCTGGAACTCAAGAAGTTGGGGCATGTGGATTTCTGCACGCGCCGCGGATGCACCGGTCACGCCTTGGGCGGGTTCGGAGATGTGGACCAGATGATCCAGCTCTTGAACAAAATCACCGATACGCCGAACTACTGAGACGATGGCGCAGCGATCCTGTCCATCGATAAACCGGCCAAGTTCGCAAAGAGGGCTCGTGCAGCAACCGCACGAACCTTGAAACGCCTCCGAAGTTACAGGAGAAATAGACGACCATGGTCGAACGCAAGTTCAATTTCCGCCGAATGCACTACGAAGGAGCCGAGGGCGTGCTCATTCCGCTCCTGCAGAAGGCTCAGGCGGAAGAAGGCTACCTCTCCGAGGGTGCGATCGAGACCATCTATAAGGAGACGGGAATCCCGCCAAGTGAGATCTTTGGCGTCGCTACTTTCTACGCCCAATTCCGGCTCACACCCGTCGGCAAGTACATCATCCGCGTCTGTCACGGAACCGCCTGCCATGTGGCCAACGCCAAAGGCATCACGGACGCCATCAGCGATGTCCTGAATATCGGCGGCGGCGAAACGACGCCGGACCGGCTCTTCACGCTCGAAACGGTCTCGTGCCTCGGATGCTGCTCTCTGGCGCCGGTCATCATGATTAACGATCAGACCTTCGGAAACCTCACGACAACATCCGTGAAGAGAATCGTGAAGCGATTCATGAAGGAGAACGGGAAATGACCAAAGCCATCGTGGGTCTGGCCACCTGCGGCATCGCCGCCGGCGCCGAAGCCGTTCTCCAGGCGCTCAAGGAGAAAGTCAAAGAGCAAAAACTGCCCGTCGAGGTCGGCATCACCGGCTGTATCGGGATGTGCTATCAGGAGCCGCTCTTGGAGATTCGTGCCGACAGTGGAGATCGGTACATCTACGGCGGTGTCAATGAAAAACGCCTCGACCGCGTGCTCAAACAACATGTCCAGGAAGGCAACCCCATCGAAGAACTGCTGGTCTGGACGAACAACGGTCTGGGGTCGGATCGAGAGTTTCTGAACCGGCAGGTGCGCATCGTACTTCGCAACTGCGGTTTCATCAATCCGGAATCTATCGACGATTATGTTGCCCAAGGCGGCTACAAAGCAATCGAGAATGCCATGGAGGAGCTCTCGCCCGACGCCCTGATTGGTGTCATGATCGACTCGGGTTTGAGGGGCCGTGGGGGAGCCGGCTTCCCCACCGGGATGAAGTGGCGCTTCACCCGCCTGTCCCCAGGCGACCGCAAGTTTATCATCTGCAATGCCGACGAAGGAGATCCCGGCGCGTTCATGGATCGCAGCGTTCTGGAAGGCGACCCGCATTCCGTTCTGGAAGGCATGCTCATCGCCGGCTACGCCATCGGCGCGCACGAAGGCTACATTTATGTTCGAGCCGAGTATCCCAAGGCCATTGAGCGGTTGAAGATTGCCATCGAGCAGGCCAACGCAAAGGGCTTTCTGGGAGAAAAAATCTGCGGCACGGACTTCCATTTCACCATCAAGATAAAGGAAGGGGCCGGAGCTTTCGTGTGCGGGGAAGAAACCGCGCTGATGAAATCGATCGAAGGCAGCCGTGGAATGCCGCGGATTCGCCCCCCGTTTCCGGCCGTCAAAGGACTCTGGGATTTCCCCACCAGTATCAACAATGTCGAAACCTTCGCCAATGTGCCCTGGATCGTACTCAATGGCGCCGACGCGTACAACCAATACGGCACCGACCGCTCCAAAGGAACGAAGGTCTTTGCTCTCGCAGGCAAAATCAAGCGAGGCGGGCTGGTGGAGGTCCCGATGGGGGTCACCATCCACGACATCGTCGATGGCATCTGCGGCGGCATCAAGGAGAAGCGCCGCTTCAAAGCCGTTCAAATCGGCGGACCTTCCGGCGGCTGTATCCCCACACAGCTCCAGGATACCATCATTGATTACGACTCCATCAGCCGAACCGGCGCTATCATGGGCTCCGGAGGCATGGTGGTCATGGACGAAACCACCTGCATGGTGGATGTCGCCAAGTTCTTCCTGGATTTCACGCAGCGCGAGTCGTGTGGCAAGTGCACCTTCTGCCGCATCGGCACGAAACGAATGCTGGAGATTCTGACGCGCATCACCGAGGGCAATGGCAAACTGAGTGACCTGCCGCTTCTCGAAGACTTGGCGAACAAGGTGAAGGACAACTCGCTCTGTGGACTCGGCCAGACCGCTCCGAACCCTGTCCTGACCACGCTGAAATACTTCCGGGGCGAGTACGAAGCCCATATCCTGAGCAAGAAGTGTCCGGCGCATGACTGCATCGCTCTCATCACCTTCACAGTCATTCCCGAACTGTGTGACGGCTGCACCGCCTGCGCCAAGATCTGTCCGGTCAAATGCATCAGCGGCACCAAAGGGGAGGTGCATGTCATCGACCAGAGCCTCTGCACCAAGTGCGGCGAATGTTATCGTGTTTGCCCGATTGACGCGATTCTGAAAGACTGAACACACGGCTCTCTACCCTGTGGAGACGCGAGCTCACTTTTCGCAGCAAATCACTCCGTAAGAAAGGACAAGAAACTCCATGCCTTTGGTCAAGGTTGAAATAGACGGAAAGAGAGTCCTGGCGGACTCCGGTGCGACCATTCTCGAGGTGGCACGAAGTGTCGGCATCAACATTCCGACCCTATGCCACGACGACCAGCTTGAGCCGTTCTCTTCCTGTTTCCTTTGTATCGTCGATGTCAAAGGGGCGCGCGGTTATGTTCCAGCCTGCTCGACCAAAGTCTCCGACCGTATGGTCGTCGAGACAAACACGCCGGGAATCCGCGAGGCCCGGCGCACCGCACTGGAACTCATGCTGTCCAACCACTATGCCGACTGCGTGGCTCCCTGCAAGCTGGCCTGCCCCGCCGGCGTCGATGTGCAGGGCTACATTGCTCTGGCAGCCCTTGGTAAATGGCGCGAGGCGGTCGCGCTCATCAAAGAAACGAATCCTCTCGTTGCCATTTGCGGCCGCGTCTGCACCCGCCCCTGTGAGATCGCCTGCCGCCGCAACATCCTCGATGACACCGTCGGGATCGACTACCTCAAGCGCTATGTCGCCGATATGGACCTGGAAAGCCGGGAACATTTCATCCCGGAAGTCGCTCCACCCAACGGCAAGAAAGTGGCGGTCATCGGTGGAGGACCCGCGGGACTCTCTGCGGCCTATTACCTCGCCCAGAAAGGCTACAAGGTCACGATTCTGGAGGCGATGCCGCAACCCGGAGGCATGCTGCGCTACGGCATTCCGGAATACCGACTGCCCGGCGATATTCTGGACCTCGAGATCAACACCATCCTGGAACTTGGCGTTGACCTTCGGACGAATACCTGCCTCGGCGAGGATTTCACGATCCGCAGCCTCAAAGAGGACGGCTACGAGGCCATCTTCATGGGACTGGGCGCTTGGCAGAGCAGTCGCCTCGGTGTGCCCAGCGAGGACATCGACGGCGTGCTCTCCGGCATAGACTTCCTGCGCGACCTCGGCCTCCGCAAACCCATTCACCTCCGCGGCAAGGTCGCCGTCGTGGGCGGAGGAAACACGGCGGTCGATTGTGCGCGCTCGGCGCTGCGCCTGGGAGCTGACGAAGTCACGATCTACTACCGCCGCACGAAAAAAGAGATGCCCGCTCACGCCATGGAAATCCACGAAGCCGAGGCCGAGGGCGTCAAGATAGAACTTCTGGTCGCACCCACCAAGATTCTTTCAAAAAGCGGCCGCGCCTCCGGTATGGAA
>Ga0315537_1003187_pt1 | contig 12290 bp, 8 predicted proteins | sample SalMarSW160270MG_FD_203091 | JGI IMG/M metagenome (GOLD analysis project Ga0315537, IMG submission 203091) | Salt marsh sediment microbial communities from the Plum Island Ecosystem LTER, Massachusetts, United States - Salt Marsh Sediment SW1602-70 ... | reverse complement strand
ATTGGGGCGATGACGGGCGGTTTTTTCGGATGGTGTGTAGGATTACTTTTCCCTGAACTAACAGCCACCCCGGGGGCCTATGCACTGGTAGGCATGGGTGCTCTGGTGGCCGGGACAACCCATGCTCCGATTACAGCCATCCTTATTATATTTGAGTTAACAAATGACTACAAAATTATTCTGCCGCTGATGATGAGTTGTATTATCAGCACCCTTTTGGCATCTCATCTCAAGAAGGGGTCTATCTATACCATCAAGCTAATGAGAAGGGGCCTTGACATAACCGGTGGTTTTGATCAGAACATACTGCGAAGCCTTATGGTCGGAGAGTTTATGAGCAGGGAACCAGCTATTGTTTCGGAAAACGCCACCGTTGCAGAAATCATCAAAGCTTTCAGAACAAAAGATGTCTCATATCTCCATGTAATAGACGCAAACAATCAACTGACAGGAATCATATCCTTTCGAGACATACGGCGCATTTTGGGAGAGGAAGGATCTAATTTACATATTTTTGCCAAGGATATTGCCACAACGGATGTGATTACCGTTACACCTGCGGACAATATTCAAGTGGCTCTACAATTAATGAGTTCAAAAGGAGTCTCTCAGCTACCTGTTGTTAAGGAAAAAAACAGTCGGGATTTAGTAGGAAATTTAAGAGAAAAGGATCTACTAGTGGCTTATGACAAAGCGGTTTTGCAGAGGGAAATAGATATGACATAAAATGTCTGATTATATTGGAGGAACATCCATTGCATTATTATTTGATCTGTTTCAATAGGGTTCCCGCCGGGAAATTTAACAGGGCGAAGATGAATATAACGAACCCGCTCTTTCAGATAAACATCCTCTTGACAGGTGACATCATTTATGTTCCAAAAACAAATCAATCGTTTTCTTGTTAAAGATGGATATGAAAATTAAACATAACATATTCGCCGCTGTTTTTCTTTCCTGTTTCACCATGTTCGCCGGATGCACCGGGAATTATGACCCCCCAAAAAGTTCCGGTATAACGTTCGTTAGCGATCAGGCCGCCCTCCTCTCACAAGCCGAAAAAAAACATATGATAGAGCTCAGCAGTGCGCTCTTGAGGGATATGGATATCCATATTATGGCCGTTGTGCTAAAACAAAGCTCGGTAGATATTGATAACAAAGCGGTTGAGCTTTTTCAAGAATATGGAGTGGGTCGGACAACCAATGGCGCCAAAGGCGTCCTTTTTCTTATAGACCCTTCCGGCAAACAGGTAAGGCTCGAAATAGGATACGATCTTGAGCCCATATTCACGGACGGTTTTACCGGATATATCGAAAGAAGACAGATGGCACCGTTTTTTCAGGCCGATAAAGTCGGGGCGGGAATCGAGGCCACCGTTGAACTTTTAGTCGGAAGGGCACTTGGAGAAATAGAGGCGTCGAATTACGGGAAGGAAAAAGATAAGGATCAGACCGGCCAATTTCTCTCGGGCGGAGCAGGGTCTCGCATGAATGTGGAAATCGATTCAAATATCATTAAAAAGCAGGCGTCTCCTCTGGCAAGAAAATATTCGGCCCAACCATCGGTACAGGATGCCCTGGATAAATATATTGAAGTCCTCCGGCTGCATATCAAAGATCCCGACCTTGGCCTTTACACCCCTGAAACCAGAAGGTTCTTTAGCCAATGGGTGGTAACCGACGCCCAACAGGACAATGAACTGCGTGTCATAACCCGCGCCATGTCAACCGCTGAAATTTTCACCAAAGATAATTTAGCGGTCATCCGCTTCTCTCCCGATGACCGTCAGGCATCGCCGTTTTTTCTTGAAAAGGGCAACCAGGGATGGATGATGGATTTTGCTTCAATGACTAAACTTATTGGGTTCAATCACAAAAACCAATGGCATTTGAGGCAAACAAACCACAAATACATGTTTGGATTCAAAGAGGTCTATTTCGACAAGAACGGTTTTCCACATAAAAAATAATTTAGAAAATACCGTCGAAACGTTATCATTTCCTTATTTTAATCAAGAATCAGAGTTCGAGCCCTATGCATATTGTCAAGAATGAAGATTTATGACGTTTAATTCGAAGACTATTTAACTGTTACCTGAACCCATTCTTTTTTCTAATCTTGGCATAGCCTGTCACTCTCATATTGAATATTGAGAATCAAGCACTTTCTGCACAAACGTTCCCTATAAAAGTTTATACTGGATCTCACCATTCCAAGTGATAACAATAACAAATTAAGGACATGAAGAGTTTAGAAAATTGTGCTGGAAGGATGGTACGTTCCGACAATCATAGGATCGGCATAGCATTTGACAGAGAATGTCAGATTGAAAATTTAAAAGACTTGTAACCCTAATTGATCGAAAGTCGAGGATGCCCTAGATTCAAGGCATCAAGGGCGACGCCGTAGTCATCTACTGCGAGCCCTTGATAACGAAGAAGATAGGGTATCATCGGCTTTCCTGAAAGGTAAACAAAATGGGATTTTTTTAATAAATTTATATCTCATTTATAGAAGAGTTATGAAAATGCATCTGAATGTGAAAGATGCATAATAAATCGAATGCATAAAACATTCTTCCCATTTTGTTTACGATCATTTAGGGTGTAATCATACGACTGTGGCTCAGCATTTATGTCTTAAATCCGGGGCAACCAAGATTTTTTTCATTTTGGGTATAATTGACGGGGTGTCCCTACAGCCGAACAAAAAGAAAAATTGAAAAATAAAATAGTTGGCGATATCATGGGTGGTATGATACAGTAACGCCATTTAAAGGGCACTCCCTGAAAATGCCTGACGCCCCAAGTTCGTTCCGGATAATGGGAAATTCCAGGTCCGGGGGAATATCTATTTGTTTATTTGCATCCGGAAAAATGGAAAGTCCGGAGACTCATAATGATGGGATTCGGAAGTTTCTTCGGATTCTGTTACCTAAATTGAGCGATTGTCGAGGTTGCCGCGGATACAAGGAAGATGTCGTTCCGCTATAGTCAACTATGCGGAACGGCATCTGACGCAGTAGATGCGGTAAGATCGGCAATCCCGAAGGGTTTTAAATTTTAAAAATATAAATCAATTTAATTCATTAAAAATAAAAGATATTTAATCTACTTTTAAAATTTGAAACGCTCAGTTTAGGTGTTAATAATCGACGAAAATCCAAATAGCCCGTTCTTCGGCTGCTCCGCACGGATGCGTAGCGCGTGTCCTTTTCTTGTTGTAACCGCAGCGATGGGCAGGACACTGAAATTTGCATTTCCACGGTAAGGGATTGATCCGCATGCCAATTGATCCGAAGAGCCCCGTTCCTTCGACACCCCATTCGGCAAAATTCTCACTGGCGGCGAACTACGATCCGGAACTGGTTGCGGCGCTCGCTGCGTACCCGGTGGATGAAGTTTACGGAAAGTTACCCACCGACGGTGTCAGCGGCGGCCGTCCCCGCTATCTGTCCACACCGCTCTCGGGGGCAGATCTGCGGCGTTACATCAGCCTGCTCGATCGTCATGGCATTGCCTTCAATTATCTCCTGAACGGCGCCTGTTTCGGCAACCGCGAATGGACACGCCCTTGGCAGAAACGGGTAAAAACCCTGCTGACGACGCTGGGCGATTTGGGCGTGCGCCGGGTTACCGTATCCACCCCTTTTCTTCTGGAACTGGTCAAACGCCGTTTCCCCGAGTTCAAGGTCAGAGTGGGAATTTATGCTCAGGTGGACACGCCCCGGCGCGCCCGCTTCTGGGAAGATCTCGGGGCTGATGACATCACGCTGGAGAGCTTCTCGATCAATCGGGACTTTCGCCGCCTGGCGGCTATTCGCCAGTCGGTCCGTTGCGGTCTCCAACTGATTGCAAATCACGTCTGCCTCCTGAACTGTCCGTTGCAAAGCTATCATCAGAACGGTTTCGCACATGCATCTGACGACACCCGCACGCTTTTTATCGACTACTGCTTGCTGCGCTGTTCCCGGTTGCGTTTGACAGATCCGTCCCAGTTCATCAAAACGGCCTGGATCCGCCCGGAGGATATCGCCGTTTATGAAGCCATGGGGTACACCACATTCAAGCTTCTGGAACGGGGGATTCCGTCGGCGGAACTGCTGCGGCGAGTCAAAGCTTACAGCGAAAGGCAGTTTTCCGGTAATCTGGCGGAACTGCTGCTGCCGTATGGTTTCAAGGAGCCGATCCGAAAGGAATCGTTCTGGACTCTGCGTCACTTCTGGAAGCCGCGACAGGCCCATCCGCAGCGACTGAAAGCGCTACTTGACTTGGCACGGCTGCAAGGCATGCTCTCGCCGCTGCCGGAGTGTCCGATCCGGGTATATGCGCAGCAGATTCCCCACAATTTTCTGGAAGGTTTTCGTGACCGTGACTGTGCATTTATGGACTGCCGGGCTTGTGGCTATTGCGAGCGGATTGCCGAGCAGGCCGTTTGGATCTCGCCCGAGTACCGCACCGAGGTGTTGAGAAAGTACGCACAAATGGATGATATCATGGTAACGGGAGGGCTCTGGGGTGTTTGACTCCCGCGCCATGGCAACGGAATTTCTGGACCGGCCGGACTGTGATCCGGTTCTGGCTGCGGCCAGTTACCGATTCATGGAAACGGTTAATTTTTGGTTCGGCGGTATCCGGATGGTCCGGCGTTTTCTGGCTAACGAAACGGTGGGGCGCCATGCCGATGCCCCCCTGCGCATCCTTGACATCGGCTCGGGAAGTTGCGATATCCCTCTGGCGGTGAGCCGGTGGGCGAGCGCGTACGGTATCCCTCTGCACTTTACCTGCCTGGAAAAGGCCGGCCACGCGGTTGACATTGCGCGCGGGCAGCTTACCCGATCGGGTAATCCGTGGGTTCATCTGATTCAGGAGGACGCCTTCACCCACCAACCCGCCGAACCGTATGATTGTGCGGTGGCTTCCATGTGCTTTCATCATTTCAGCGATGCACAGATCCTCATACTGCTGCGGAGGCTGAACGGTTTCGTGCGCAACAGCGTGTTGATTAACGATCTTCGCCGCTCGCGACTGGCGCATCTGGCGGCAAGACTGCTGCTGGTCACTACGCCGGCAGAGGTCCGGCATGACGCCCTGCTCTCCATCCGGCGCGGTTTCAAAATCAGTGAACTGAGCGCCTTGTTGGGGCAACTCGAAAGCGTCACGGTTTCCGTGAAGCCGACCCGCTGGTTTCGGATTGCCGCCATCGTTCGCTTCAAAATGGGAGAGAACTCGTGAAGATCATCCTCAAAGGTCTGGGCACCGCCACCCCCCCGCTCTATGTCACGCAGGAGGAGGCCTACGAATACCTCTCCACGAATTTCATCCTTAAACCGGCCGAACAGGGTCTGTATCGCCGCATTCTTCTGGACGGGAAAATCAAAGGCCGTTATCTGGGGATGGATACCAAGAGGGATGCCCTCGAAACTGACCCCGACCGACATCTGGAACGCTTTCTCAAGTTCGGTCGTACCACAGCTGTCGCCGCCGCTCGCCGTGCTCTGGCGGAGGCCGGCGTGAAAACCCATGAGATAGCCGGTCTAGTCGTCAACACCTGCACCGGGTACCTCTGCCCGGGACTTTCCTCGTATGTTGCGGCAGACTTGGGGCTCAGGACTTCCATTAGCTTCCAGGACTTGATGGGGATGGGGTGCGGCGCAGCCATTCCGAATCTCGAAGCCGCTGCCGGTATGCTGGCCCGGAACGGGGAAGGCCCGGTTCTCAGCATCGCCGTTGAGATCTGCACGGCCACAATTTTTCCCAGTCATGAGCCGGATCTGGTTGTCAGCAATTCCATTTTCAGCGATGGTGCCGCAGCCGCCGTGCTCGACCGGGAGACGCATAACCGCCCCGGGGGTTTGGCACGCATGGTGGACTTTGCGACGGGCATATTTCCCAAGTACCGTGAGGATCTGCGATACCGGACGGAAGGTGGCCGCCTGCGGAACCAACTGAGCAAGCGGGTGCCGGTGATCGGCGCACACACTGCCACGGACGTGGCGACTCGGCTTCTGGCCCGACATGGCCTCTCCCGGAATGACGTTTCCTGGTGGGCGGTCCATCCGGGGGGCACGGTCGTGCTGGCCCAAGTCGCCAAGAAACTGGAACTTGCCGATGAGGCCCTGAGGTTTTCCTACAACGTCTTCGAAAACTATGGCAATATGTCGTCACCTTCCGTTCTTTTTGTATTGCGGAAGATCCTGGACAGCAAACGGCCACAACCCGGCCAAAAAGGGATGCTTCTCGCATTCGGTGCCGGCTTCTCAGCCTTCGCCGCGCTCATGGAATTTGCGTCCCCTTGAAATCGGGTAACGAATCATTATAAAGAGCGGCTCAAGGAGAAGCGGAATTTTGAATGAATACTGTGCGGTGCAGAAAAAAAGAGAAGCCCGGATAACCGTGTTGGGGGAACCCCAATTAAAGGAATCTCTGGCATGTTTTTTAAGGTGCCTTTTAACTTAACATTTTCATGGTTAATGGCGGTATAAAACCAGCCGATTTTACATCCACCTGCTCCGACGAATTTCATAGCCATTATTCTTTCCGGTCTCCATTTTAATCAAGGATCAAGGTTTGAGCCCAATCACGCTCAATCTGTCAAGAATGAAGATTTATGACGTTTAATTCGAAGACTATTTAACTGTTACCTGACCCCGTTGTTTTCACCACAATGCCTGGAATTAAATTATATCAAATAGAAATTTATATCCTTCCGATGGCTAAAACGTAAAGATTTCTAAAGAACAATTAAAAATTATAGAGAATAATATTGTTTTTTGAGATTTAGGATAGGGTCTGACGGCTTTAAAATCTTGTCTGGGGATGGTGTTGAATAAATAGGCCATATAGAGTAAAAACAATGCAACAGGCCGCAGTTTAAAATCTTAAAGATTAAAGACGCTTTTCAGGGAGCACAATTTCATGAATGATTCAGGAAAAATGCCGGTTACAACAATAAACAGTATTGGTATGGAACTTGTTTTGATTCCGTCGGGTTCGTTCAAAATGGGCGGAGACAAAAAACTTGAACAAGCTGAGGATCATGAAACCCCACGACACCTGGTTAAAATCAATAAAGCATTTTTTATGGGTAAATATGAGGTCACTCAAGCGCAGTGGTCTGAGATGATGAATAATAATCCAAGTGAATTTAAGGACGACATAAAACCGGTGGAAAGGGTTTCATGGAATGATGTGCAAGCGTTTATCCAAAAGCTGGACACTAAAGAAGAAACAAATAAATATCGTCTTCCAACTGAGGCTGAATGGGAATACGCTGCGAGGGCAGGCTCAGAAAGTTCATACAGTTTTGGCAGTGATATTAATATATTAAGCCGATACGCCTGGTATAGAAAAAATTCAACAGGTGAAACCCATCCAGTCGGTCAATTAGAGCCTAATGCATGGGGACTTTATGACATGCATGGAAATGTCCATGAATGGTGTCAGGATTGGTTTGATAGAAAATATTATTCTCAAAGTCCTTCAAACGCTCCTTTAGGCCCTTCATCGGGATTGGCCAAGGTGTTGAGGGGAGGCGACTGGGGAAGTGAGGATTGGTATTGCCGATGTGCATCACGCAGCCTCAGCTCACCGGACCGTCGCAGCAACCGGCTGGGTTTTCGTTTGATCAGGATGGTTTAGTTGTCCCGACATAAACTTGACTTGACAGAATCGTACGTTAGGTCAATACATCACTTGACAGTTCAATATGGGAGCATGATATCACAACCAATTGAACCGATCTTAGACTTCCAAAGATATTGCAGTGAGCTGAAATCAGGGTTATGTGCATAGACGTTGGAGATAGTGCAGGTTTTAAAACGTTCAAAAATCCTGTGCTCACCATTGAGACTGTCGAAAAAGCGTTTTTTAAACATTAATCCGTAGTGAAAAATTTTGTTTTTTAAAATATGATTCTTTTCCCCAGAGAGGTCTATATAATTATATCGTTATTTTTCTTATTACCCGTAAACCTTACACTATCCTCCCCAAATCTTTCTAAGCCATACCATAGTTTATTATTTTTTCTATGTTATGAACCATACAGTACAAAACCCACTGTATGTTGACTTTAATTTTGCCCCTGAGGGTAAAGCGGTCCAATCGCTTGTGGGTTCTGATATTGGCATATATGGGTTCAACAATGGCAATGCGTTGAGGATATATTTTGCGTCCTTTCTCACTGTCTACCTTTTCAAGCATTGCTTTGGAAAGATTGGTTTCTTCAGTTCCGATTGGGACATCTAATGATCGGCGTTTTGTGTTCTTGCGATAAAAGCATCTGCTCTTTAACGAACATCTTTTACAATCTTCGGCATCCGCCATATATCGACGATAGATGTTACGATCCTGGATGTGCCTTTTTATATTTAGTCTCAAAATCTTACCATTGGGACAAACATACTGATCTTCGGCCTCATTATATGTGAAATCTTCTAAAACAAATTTCTTTTCTTTTTTAACCTGACCTCTTGTCTGCGTTGCAAACCGTGGATCTCGTTTTCGAAAATAGATATCAGGGATATAGGCATCCATCTCCTCTTGTTGGCACTTTTTCAAATTGCTGTGACTATGATAATTGGTATCGGCAGTTAAAATTTTGTCCTTAAAATAATCCGCTGGCTTTCCAATTTTCTGTAAGTTTTCTTTTGCTCCCTCAAGCATGGGAGAAATATGGTCATGGTCTTGACCCCTGCCAAAGGCTTCGGCGTGAACGATCACCTGATGTTTCTTATCCACCAGCGTTTGGCCATTGTAACCTTGAATCGTACCATGGGATGTCATCATTTTGGCCGATTCGTTATCCGTAATATTGCTCTGGATTTCTTTACCTGTTGTCCCTATCTTAGCATCGTTTTCCTTTAGCCAATTCTCAATCCGCTCGGCTTGTTTTTGTAATTTCTCAATCTGTTTCTCACGGTTTGATAGCTCGGTTAAACCATCGCTGTCGTTTTTATCGGCTTCAATCTGTTCTGTTAATAATCGCTTGACCTTTTGCTCGATCTTCTCCCTTTTCTTCTTTATATCAGAAATTTTACCACTCCATCGTTTGGAAGCATTGGAAGGAAGTTTGCATCCGTCTAAAGCAAAAAAAGTCCCTCCCAAAAGCTTCTCTTCTTCACAGACCAATAATATGTCTGTAAAAAGAGTCGAAATCTCATCCTTCATCGAGGCAACAAATGACGCTAATGTACTATGATCCGGCCGCTGGTTACACGAAATCGCTATGAAGATCACATTCTCACAACACACTCGCTCAATCTTTCGAGAAGACATCAACCCGCGTGAATACCCCAACAAAACAACCTTTAAAAGAACTTTGGGATCATACGCCGAACGACCTGTTTGGTCATTTTTATAATTCCCATCAAAAACAGACATATCCATTCGTGTTTCTACAAGTGTGTGAATCGCAAATTCTAATGTTCCAGGCATCAATTGATCTTCAAGTGAAACAGGAATAAATATTTTTTGTGAATAATCGTAACGTTTATATTTGGCCATTTCTCCTTCCAATTAATAGTTGATATGTTCAACATTACAGTGCTTTCAACCATCTCTTCTATATCATATAACAAACTAATTTAAAAGGAAAATTACAGAAAAGTTTTTACTCGTTGAAAAGGATATTTAAAGGAAGGCTAAAAAATCATAATATAGCAAAACTCTAAAAAAATATGCTCTCTAACTGGACCTTTTTCGACAGTCTCATTAGTGATCTGTACTTTGCTCTTTTTTCAGACATGTCTATGAGACACAAGATATCTCTTAGTCGATTTCCAGATCGATCGCAGATACATAATACCTCCATGAATTAAATTTAAAAAAAAATTGATTGCGTCCTAATATATTGATATGGTATAAAAAGACGACACCAGAAATTTGTGAGAATTAACAATAATCGAAATAAATATTTAAAATTCAGTATATTATTGGATTGGATTTAAATTTCAGAAAATTTGTTATATTGAGGAAAAATCAGTTAAAATTATCTAATCATGACAAAAAGAAGCATGTCATTGAATAAGTGAAACTCCACCCGCAGAGCGGGTGGCCTCAGGAAGCCCCCTTGAAGGGGGAGTTCACATTGGGAAAGCCCCTTTGGGGCTATGGTTAATTTATTCTAAATCGAGTTCCAATTGTTGCTGATCAAGTTTTTCTTGATCACGGATATATTTTCTTATGGTTGCTTCATCCAAACCAACAGTGCTGACACAATACCCCCTGGCCCAAAAATGTAGTCCAGATACTCGTTTCTCTTTTAGCACTTTGCGATGGATTAAAACCGCACTTTTGCCTTTCAGAAATCCTATTACAAAAGCGATGCTGTACTTTGGTGGAACGCTTATACACATATGGATATGGTCTGGCATTAAATGCCCTTCCAAAAGATCCACCCCGCGTTGGCGGCACAAGTCTCTCAGTATTTCGCCAACTCGATTCCTGAATTTGCCATACAATTTCTTTTTACGAAACTTCGGGACAAATACGATATGGTATTTGCAATCCCATCTTACATGGGATAAGCTTTCCCAATCATGCATAGGTAATTCCTCCTGTATTGCCCTTAAGGGCTTTCCCGAGGAATTACCTATATTATTTCTCACCGGATCGGTAGAACCTATCCGGGTCCTCCACCAGAGGTGGAGGGCTTAAACCTAAACTAATGTTCGCATGTACTATGCTTTCGGCAACACATCATGAAAAGATGACCTTTTCTGCTTGTTGCATACCATGAATGACTACGGGAGAACACGACGCATGGTGCATATTTTACTTATCACAGGAGATGCTAATGATTATGAATCAGGTCTTTTCCCTATCGAACGAACACGACTGCAACCCTGATCACAACAAAGGAACTGGTGTGTGTGGGGGGGCTTCTCTTACCTGGCTGGCCCAAGCGACAAGGGGCAACTTCCTTTACAATCCGCACACGGGAAGTGCCCTTGATGAGACCAAGAGGGTGATGAGGGAGTTTTGCCACGGCAGTCGCGGCGATGGCTCAGGTGGAGTTGAAGAGCGCCTGTTGTGGGGTGGAAAATGTGCCAATCTCTCGTTCGGGCGAGTATTGAATAGAGCAGACCGCATCGGGGTTGAGAAAGCATGTGAGGTACTGAAAACGCTCAATGGGGACTACGCCATCTTATGGGGTACACATATAATGGCTGTATCAGTCTGGCATAACACTGTATGGCTATTGGATAATGAACACGGCCTTTACGTGGGGAATAACGTCAGTGATCTAGTTGATACCCTCAAGGAGCTAAGGGGCGACGAGATGGGTTACTTACAAAAAGTGGGGGGGCCAAAGTGGATTTGGTTCAACTATCCAGATGTGACCGTCACCATAATTCAATTCAGATGAAATGCACCCTGTCAGTGCCCAGGTGTTTGGACAATCTTATCCACAGATGCAACTAATAATACATTAAACACATAGCTTCACCCAAGGAATGAAGATCACTCTGTGACCAACGCAGCTGGCATGCCTCTGATTTACTCTCGCCATGTTCCGAGTGGTACGCCTCCGTACCCATCTGTTCTATCACGGTAAGAAGAACATGCGAACAAGGCAATCCTCGCGCCCAGCGGCTGATTGCTATCGTAAGGTGAAATCCGCTAAATTAGCAGATACAAAATTTGACCTGTAAATATCAAGCAAGGATCATTTTTCAGATATCGTTTTCTTAACGCAGGTCTGGCATTTGCGGTGATATATTGAGAATATTTTGTGCATAGTTTATTTCAAATTCGTTTAACGTTTAATAGATATCAATGACGAAATGCCCAAAAAACTTTAATCAAGAATCAAGGTTTGAACCCAGGTCTCGCAGGGTGTTACGCCCCATATCCCACAGGCAAAATCAGCAGGGGTTCATGGGATCTGCTGATTTTCATGACCCGGATTACATCATTGTCATGAAAAGCCCCCACGATGCCGGCCCTCAGACCCAGGGCCTCCGCCTGGAGAAAGATATTTTGCCCGACATGACCGGCCTCGATCATAGCATACCTTTCTCCTCTGGTGCCGTATTTGCTCGTAATCCGGCTATATTCTGAAGTGATCACCAGGTTTAGGGGAGCGCTGGCCATCCACATCTGTGAGAGCGCTGTCCTGGCCACATCCTCTCTGAAGTCCCCTTCCGTGATCAACAATGCAGAATGTTTATGATGATCATAATGATAGACACCCGCCTTTAGTCCTTCAACGCCATTATCACCTACTATCGCATAGATATCCATAGGGTATAAAGCCCCTCCGGACGGGGCCGACCGTTTGTAGCC
>Ga0315537_1003185_pt1 | contig 12291 bp, 15 predicted proteins | sample SalMarSW160270MG_FD_203091 | JGI IMG/M metagenome (GOLD analysis project Ga0315537, IMG submission 203091) | Salt marsh sediment microbial communities from the Plum Island Ecosystem LTER, Massachusetts, United States - Salt Marsh Sediment SW1602-70 ... | reverse complement strand
TCTTCATGGTCTTGACGCCGATTTGTTAAAGTCGGGGTGTCATTATATTTTCACCGTTAACGGGACGGTGATGCAGATACTGCCTTGACGGTTGCCGGCCCGCTGCCCGCCGCGTGTCCCTGTATACACCGGCACATATATCTTATAACTTCTTGACTGGTTACGTTTACCTTTAAATGGGGAATATCATGTCATTATGATATAATGGCGGTATTCTGTAAATATGAGCTGGTTAGGAAATGTTTTAGGGTGACCGGTCAAGAAAACTTCCCATCCCCGGAGACACAGCAGAAGTCTATCCACGGCTATTTCGCAGTCGGGGCCGCCTTTATCATTATGGTAGTTGCCTTTGGACTCTATATTGTCTACGGGGTATTTTTCAATTCATTCCTGGAGGAATTCGGCTGGACCCGCGCGGTGACCTCCGGGGCTTATTCGCTTTCCTCGATTATCTCCGGCCTGCTTGGTATCATCATGGGCGGGCTTACCGATAGGTTCGGGCCGCGCCTGGTGGTGACGTTTTGCGGTGTGCTTCTGGGCGCGGGTTATTTCCTCATGTCCCAGGTAGGGGCGGTCTGGCAGCTCTATTTCTTCTACGGCGTGATTGTAGGTGTTGGCATGAGCCTCTGGGTGCCGCTGCTGTCAACCGTTGCCAGGTGGTTTTCGGCGAGGCGGAGCTTGATGACGGGGATAGTCATCTCGGGTCTGACTATCGGCCAGATGATCTGCCCGCCGGTAATAACCCGGCTTATAGCCGCATATGGATGGCGGCAGTCGTACGTTATCCTGGGTATTGCCGTTTTTGTTGTGGTGGTACTGGCGGCGCAGCTGTTGAAACGCGCCCCCCGGATGGTTGAAAAAATCAGGGGTGGCGTGGATGGTAAAGAACCGGTGACGGGTGTTGACGTTTCTCAAGCCCTTTCCCTGAAGGAGGCGGCTCGTACCGCCCAATTCTGGCTGGTGGTCGCGATATTTTTCTGCTTCGGCTTTATCGCCTATGGCCTGACAGTACACCTTGTGCCACATATAACCCGACTGGGAATATCGGATATCAACGCCGCCAATGTGCTGGCGGTCAACGGCGGCATCGGCATCGTGGGTAATTTCGTGCTGGGCGGCTTTATCGGCGATAGAATCGGCAATCGCAAGGCCTTCATTATCGGCTTTGTCCTGGCGGTTGCCGCCCTGGTCTGGCTGGTGCCGTTAAAAGAGTTATGGATGCTTTACCTGTTCGCCGTCGTGTTCGGCCTGGCTCTCGGCAGCATGGGCACGTCGGAATCGCCTCTGGTGGCCAGGCTCTTCGGGCTGACTTCTCACGGCCTGATTTACGGGGTCACGGGTCTGGGCTTTACGTTCGGGGGCGCCGTCGGCCCGGTAATTATCGGCTATATCTGCGACGTAACGGGCAGCTATCAGAACGCGTTTGTGGTTTGCGTCGCCTTGAGTATTATCGGCCTGATATTGATGATAGTCCTGAAACCGACCAAACAGCTGGGCAAATCCCTCTAGTCTTCGTAGGGCTCCGGTGGCGGCGGCGGCATGGTGTTTACCCTGTCTTTATTGTACGGCAGGTGGTACGTGGTAGGCTTGTCCGGGCTGTTCTCCGGCGAGGCGGCGATGCTGGCTGCCTGGGGGTTTTCCACCCAGCCTTTTTCATACGGGCACATGAAGCCGAGACGGTAGACGAACTTCAATATCTTCCACTCCCCGTCCTCTTTAACATACTCCATGTCGTATTTGCCCAGGCACAGGAACTGGGTAAGATTCCCGCCCCTCCCCATGGAAGCGAACCCGTGAGAATGCCAGATGCCTTTCGCCCTCGTCCCTTCTTTATTGATTTCAATGATGGGATTCACGGTCATGTGTATGGCGAGAAATCCCGGCGTCATGTGGGCTTTCTCGCTGAATATCGTGCCCCAGAGTCGTTTAACGCCTTCGATGCCTTCGTAAACGCCGCTGTCTTCTATTTCCAGGGATACCCCCGGGGTCTTGCGGGCGAAAAGCGACGGTATCTCCGACCTCCTGCCGATGTAGTACAGGTGTGAGTAGAGCGACTGTAGCTTCCATATCTCCAGGTAGTCTTTAGCCCGGGCGCCGTCGGCCACCTGTTCTTTCAGGCTTTTTACCTCGGCTTCCAGTTCTTCCATTGTCATTGGCATCGGTTCTCGCCTCCTTTATCGTATAAGTCTCTAGTAGCCTTTCTTCTTGTCCACCACGTTCAGCAGTCTTTTCCCCTCCTGATAGCGTTTGATGTTTTCGCAGAATATATCGGTGGCGCGTGCCATGTAGTCTTCCATGCCGCCGGAAACGTGGGGACTCAAGATTACGTTATCGAAGTCCCAGAGCGGGCTGTCGGGGGGGAGGGGTTCGGTGTCCACTACGTCCAGGCCCGCCCCGGCTATCCGTTTCTCCTCGAGGGCGCGGACGAGCGCTTCTTCATCGATGATGCCGCCCCGGGCGATGTTGATGATACAGGCAGAGGGTTTCATGGCGCGCAGCTCCTTTTCGCCGATAAGTCCCCTGGTATCGGGAGTCAGCGGCGTGGCGACCACCACGTAGTCGCTCTCCGCCAGTAGCCGGTTTTGCTGCTCGACCGGCAGCAGCAGGTCGACGTACCTGCCGCGCGTCGGCTGTTTAACCGTCCGCCGCGTGGCGATGGTCCTCATGCCGAAGGCTTTGGAAAGCCTGGCTATCTCCCGCCCGATATTGCCCAGGCCCACGATGCCCACCGTCTTGCCCCGCAGCACCGTCGGCATATACCTTATCCACTCGCGGTCTTGCTTCATCCGGAAGCACTGCGGCGCCCCCTTAGCGAACATGAGCATGAACAGGAGGGCAAATTCTCCAATCGGGGTGGTATGGATGCCGCTGACCCCGGTTAATATCACCGGGCTGTCCCAGATATCTGTTTTCGCGAAGCGGTCGACGCCGGCGGACATTGTCTGGACCCATTTCAATCCGGGCGCCCGCTTCAGGATGTCGCGGGGCAGGATAAGCCCGTAGATAACCTCTGTCTCGGCCAGCATGGCGTCCAGCTTGCTTTTAACGGTAGAGTCGCCCCAATATTCGGCGGAAGCCAGTTCGGAGGCGTCCCTGACGTTGATGCCGGCGCCGGCGAGGGCAATCCTCCGCATGGTCTCCTCGTCGGCATGCGGCAGAGTCCTGTCGAATGAAGGCGCCATGACCAGCACATTGAGCGGTTTCATAGAATATGTCCTCCTTTCTATCCTCGTTTACCATCAGACGGCCGGTAAAGATAATATACTATTATTGTAGCGTATGGCTGATAATCGTTACAATTATATATGATGGTGCTTAACGGATTATTATCCTCTTCGCTTCTATTTGACATTGCCGGGACAGCCGCTTAAAGTATGCAAAAGTAAACAATGTAATAGCTTCAAACATAGTAGAACAGGCTACAAATGAGGGCCACATCGTCAAGAACCCCGCTAATTTTAGGCATGTTGGGCGGATTAAAAGGCAGTAAGGCTAGGGCTGAAAAATTACCATAATCAAGACCATCAGAGATAGTCAAGAAAGCAGCGTTGGCTAGGCGTGGTAAATAGTTATGGGTGAGGAGTAATCACAAAAATCGTGATTATACCTTGAATAGGTCCATAATACCAAAGGAGTCTATAAGCTCCGGGAGTATTTTGCTCTACATATGCCTCAAAAACCTTTTCTCCACTAGGTCCTTTGAGACTCGTAAATTCATGGGTTTGAAGACTCTGATGCCGGGGGTTTTGTGCTAATAATTTAATTGCTTTCTTGACAGCTTTGTATTGTTTATTCTGAGACTTATTAGTTTTAAGAGAATTATAGGTTTCTTTAGCTGTATCTGCCCAATTTAATGCAAACAAGACATAACCCTATAAATTGTCAAGGTCGATTTTTGAAATCCTGCCCGCTTTAACATCAGAAAGACCTTTTTTAATTAATGCTAGAATGTCTGGATTATTGAATACCCATACTTCAGAAGCTGGAATAGTAACTTGCGGGTCAAGGATAATTTGCCCAACACCATTAGCATATACGTGAAACGTAATATCTTTTTGTACTAAAGCTGGCGGTAAAACTACTCGCCTCTTACCATCTACCTTCACGCTTTTGGCTATGTCTGTAAAATCTTCATCTTTTATTATAATTGCCATCTATCTACCTATCTATACATAAATTATAGCGTCTATAATAATTATAGGTTCTATAGGCATTATAGCATGGTGGGATTGTTTGTCAAGTGGGATAACCCCACTTTCCCATAAATATGTGCTTATATTGCCCCATATACCATTACCTTGGCTTGACATTGCCGGGACAGCCGCTTAAAGTATGGGGTAACCGATATATCAGAATATAACGTGTCGCCTCGTAAACCGCTCAATTTCCTGCGAATATAGAAAGGGGAGTCATATGCAAAAAATTACCGATAATGTTTATGTTGAAAGCCGGTTAAGTGTCTGTAATACCAGCGTCGTGGTGACGAAGGACGGGGTGGTGGTGATTGATACTCCGATGGTGCCCGCCAATGCGAAGAAAGTGGCGGCTGAAATCGCCGGGTTCGGCCCGGTGCGTTACGTCATCAACACCGAGCCCCACGGCGACCATATCGCCGGCAACTGCTACTTCGGGGGCATGGTCGTCACCCAGGACGGTACGCGCGACGCCCTGCTGGCGGCGAAGCCGGAGGAAATTACCGGCATGCTCCGGATGATGTCCCCGGAAAGCCTGCCCCTCGATAAGGAGTTCTACTTCCGACCGTCGGATATTACCTTCTCCGAGGCCCTCACCCTCTATCTGGGTGACCATACTTTCCATCTCATTCATACGCCCGGCCACACTCCCTATAGCCTGGCGGTCCACGTCCCCGAGGAAAGGATAGTCTTTACCTCGGATAACGTTAATCTGGGTATGCCCATCTTCCGCGATTCCCTGCCCGACGAATGGCTGAAAACCCTGAAGCGACTCGAGGAGCTGGACGTCGATAAGGTGGTGCCCGGTCATGGCGAGGTCACGGATAAGAGCTGCTTCTCGCTGATGGCTAAGAGCGTTAAGGACTGGATGGACGCTATGACCGACGCTATCGATAAAGGAATGAGTCTGGAAGAAGCCCGGGAAAAGATTCCCCGGGCCCCGCAGTTCGCCCGCATGCCCAAGGAAGGCCCGGCGGCGGGCTTTCTGCGCATGAATATAGAAAGCCTTTACCGTTACTATAAAAAATAGTATTTCCTTCGGAGGATATTAAGTATCAAGATGAATGCAAAAGAAGTGGGGAATATGCTCTGCGGAGGCTGACGCCTCTTTTAACTGCCGTAAATGAAAAGTACCCCCAAGCGGATTCGAACCGCTGCTGCCGGCGTGAAAGGCCGGTGTCCTAGGCCTCTAGACGATGGGGGCGCGTACCTGTTAAGTATAACAGAGAAACCACTGGCAAACAATATATCGTACAGGTCTGTTGTAGCTGGGTTAGCTTGCCTGTGAGGCGCTAATCGTGTACAATATTATATAGTGGATGAGTTTGCGAGGTGATATTCCATGCCCATTTATGAATACGAATGCAGCAAGTGCAGCCATCGCTTTGAGCTGAAACAGAACTATAGTGATAAGCCTCAAGCGGAGTGCCCGCAGTGTAAAGAGATAGCCAAACGTATCTTTCACCCTGCGCCCATTATTTTCAAGGGAAGCGGTTTCTACGTAACTGACCATCGTAAAAATCCGGCTCCTGAAGCCGCCAAGGGCGAAAAGGAGACCGGTAAGAGTAAAAATGAAAGCGCTCCTTCAGCGGGTAAGTAAAGCCTCTGTCAGTGTAGCCGGGGAAGAGGTGGGGAGGATAGGAAAAGGGCTGGTGGTGTTCCTCGGTGTGGCTGACGGCGATACGGAAAAAGATGCGCAGTATTTGATACAGAAAATTATCAACCTGCGCATTTTTGCTGATGCCGCAGAAAAGTTTAACCTCTCCGCCCTGGATATCGGCGGGGAGCTCCTGCTGGTAAGCCAGTTCACGCTCCTGGCCGATACGCGCAAAGGGCGCCGACCCAGCTTCATCGGGGCGGCCCCGCCGGAGCAGGCGGAAAAGCTGTTTGATTATTTCGTGGGGCTGGCCCGCGGGAGCGGACTGAAGGTGGCTACGGGGCGTTTCCAGCAGTATATGCAGGTGGAAATCCACAACGACGGTCCGGTAACGGTCATGCTGGACAGCCGGTAAAAATACGGTTAGATTATTATTAAGGAGATATTGTATGAGCAATGGCGAAAAGGAAAAGCTGAAGACTCTGCTGAAATACTGGATAGAGCATAACCAGGAACACAGCGAGGAGTTTAAAGAATGGGCGGAAAAGGCAGCAAAGATGGGAGAGGCGGAAGTAGGCGGGGAGATACTGCAGGCGGTCGGTAATATGGATAAAGTTACCGAAATACTGTCCGGTATATTAAGGAAACTGGAGGAGGCTTAAGGCGATGTGTTTGGCAAAGGCGTACCTCGGCGGGAAGAGCGATAACGAATTTCTGATGGAGGAAATCGCTACTATCAAGGCGGAAGACGGCAAGCTCCTGGTGACGTCCCTCTTCGGCGAGCAGAAGGAGATAGCCGCCAGCATCAGGGAAATCGACTTCAAGTCGAGTCGCGTTTTCCTTGAGAAAACGCCGATTTGACAGCAGCCGGTTATCCCTGCATTATTACAAGCAATTGCAGTTGCAAGTAGTTGATATATTTCGCAGATGATTGTAAAATGAGTGGGGGTGTGGGGCAGGGGATATAAATTTTTTTAAACATTTAATGCAATCAATTGCAAATGCATGGAATTGTAATAGCTATTTAGAGTCTGATACAGGAAGGAATAACTCACGATGAAAAAGGTACACATTATTTCCGCGGCTTTACTTTTAATCACACTTCTGGCGGTATCCGTGTTGAGCGGGTGCGCCGATGAAAACCAGGACAAGCTTAAGGTCGTCACCAGCACGTCACTGATATCGTCCATTGTCGATCGGATAGGCGGCGACTTGGTCGACGTGGTTAACATTATTCCCCCCGCCCAGTGCCCGGGACACTTCGATATTTCACCCGGGGACGTTCAGAAATTAGCCGATGCCGCCTTATTTCTCATGCACGGCTGGCAGGGTGAAAAATTTACCGAAGACCTTATCGCCTCGGCAGATAATCCCGACCTTACCGTGGTCAGTATCAACGTACAGGGCAACTGGATGACCCCGCCGGTGTATCAGCAGGCCGTGGATACCATTACCGCCGCACTCGTGCAAGTGGATGCGGAAAATGCTGCTAACTATGAGAAATCGGCTTCCGGATTAAAAGATATTATTAACAGCAAGGGCGCCGAGATACAAAACAGGCTGGCGGAAAAAAACCTCGCCGGTGTCAATGTGATGTGCGCTGACCAGCAGATGGAGTTTGTCAAATGGACGGGACTGAATGTCGTCGAGATATTCGGTCGACCCGATACGTTCACCCCCCAGGTGACGAAGGAGCTGGTAGATAAGGGCAGGCAGGAAAACGTGGGCCTGATTATCGATAACCTCCAGAGCGGACAGGATGCCGGGGCCGGACTGGCCGAAGAGTTGGGTTGCACCCGCATCATCCTCTCCAATTTCCCGGGCGGGTTCGATGATACCGAGACCTGGGAGAAGGCCATCGATAAGAATATAGCCCTCATACTTGATGCGATAGCCGGGTAGTTTTACAATTAAATGAAGGTTGGCAAGTTTATGGATAATCCGTTGATAGTCATTGATAAAGCCGTGGTCTCCTACCGGGAGGATATCGCCCTCCGCGGCGTGTCCCTGAAGGTTTCCCGGGGTGAGTTCGTGGGAATCGTCGGTCCCAACGGCGCCGGCAAGACCACTCTCCTCACCGTGGTCAACGGCATGGGCAAGCTCCTCGACGGAAACGTGCGCGTGCTCGGGCAGTATCTCGCCAAGGGGAACGGTCATTCCTTGAGAAAAAGGGTGGGCTACGTGCCCCAGGTCCAGAATATAGACCCGCGTATGCCGATATGCGTACGCGAGGTGGTGATGATAGGCCGCTACGGCATTCTGGGACTGTTCAAGAGGCCGCACAAAAGCGACTATGAAATCGTGGACGAGGCAATCGAACTGGTTGGCATGACCCATCTCGCCGAGCGTCCCATCGGGCATCTTTCCGGCGGTGAAATGCAGCGTGTGTCCATCGCCCGCGCCCTGGCGCAGCAGCCGGAGCTGTTTTTACTGGATGAGCCGACCGCCTCGCTGGACTGGAAGGCGCAGAGCGATATACTGGAGCTGGTGAAGATGGTCCATGATAACAGGTCGCTGACCACCCTCTTCGTCACTCACGACCTTAGCTGTCTGCCGGTGACCTGCGACCGCGTGGTGCTGATGAAGGACGGTTATATCTGGGCCGAAGGTCCCCCCGTGGAACTGCTCACGGATGAAAATCTGGGCGAGTTGTACGATATGCCCGTCGCGGTGGTGCAAAGCCGCCGTAAAAAAACGGTTGCGGTCGGGCAGTAAGGAGACATCGACTTGGATTTGTCCATTTTCGGCTACCAGTTCATGCAGAACGCCATCCTTTCCGCCTTTCTGGGCGGTATCGCCTGCGCTACCATCGGCGTCTTCGTGGTGCTGATGCACATGCCCTTTATCGGCGTATGCATGTCCCATGCCGCCTTTGCCGGCGCCCTGCTCGGTCTCTGGCTGGGATTTAATCCGCTGGTCGGTGCCTTTGGCGTTTCACTGCTTTCCGCCGCCATCATCGGGCCGCTCGCCGACCGCGGTGACCTTAGCCCGGAAACCTCGATAGGCGTGATATTTTCCCTCATGCTGGGACTGGCCTTCCTGTTCATGGGGCTGATGCCCGGTACTAAATCGGGCGCCCTCGAGTTGCTCTGGGGCAGCATCCTGACCAACACCCGGAGCGATATTATCCTGCTCGGCATCGTTGCCGTTGTCGTGGTGGCGCTGGTCTTTTTCTTCTTTAAAGAGATTCAGGCCACCGTATTCAACCGCGATACCGCGCTGGCGGTGGGCATACCGGCGGCGATATTCCTTTACGGGATTTTGTTTTTAACCGGCGCCACCATTACCGCCTCGCTGCGTTCCATCGGGGGGCTGCTCATTTTCAGCCTTATCCTGAACCCGGCGGCGGCGGCCTACCAGCTTACTTATAACATGAAAAAGATGTTTCTGCTCGCGGCGGCTTTCGGCGTGCTCTCCGGGTGGGTGGGGCTGCTGTTTTCCTACTTCTTTAACCTCCCCAGCGGCGCCACCATCGTCGTTACTTCGTCGGTAATATTCATGATAGCCGCTATTTTCTCTCCCAAGAGGAAGGTAAAAGGCTGGCGGAATCAGCCGGTTACGGAGAAAGAGGCATGATTAAAGAATATTTCAACGATAGAGCGGCCATATGGGACGAAGAGGTATCGGAAAAGGACGGGACCAGGCTGGAACACATGGCCCGCCGACTTGACATAAGGCTCGGTTCCGCCGTGCTGGATGTCGGGACGGGTACCGGGGTTTTCCTGCCTTTTCTTCTAAGCAAAGTCGGCAATAAAGGGCAGGTAGTCGCTATCGATATTGCCGAGGAGATGCTGAAAATCGCCAGGACTAAATATATTAACGGTGATGTCTGTTTTCTCTGTGCCGATGTCGGCGATATCCCCCGTGATGATGAAACCTTCGATTACGTGGTGTGCTATTCCAGCTTCCCTCATTTCCAGGACAAGCCGGGGGCCCTCGCTGAAATCTTCCGGGTGACGAAAAACGGCGGTCGACTTTTCATCTGTCATACGTCGAGTCGCGATTGCATCAATGATATTCACCGCCAGCTGCCGGTGGTGGGGAATGATATTATTCCTGATACGGATGAAATGCAGGCGTTGCTTGCCGGGGCCGGGTTTATTGACATAAAGATAGAGGATGACGAAGACAGCTATCTTGCCGGCGCCATGAAGCCCCCGCACGCCGGCGACTAAAGCAGCTTCAGGGTCTGCGTTTCCATCTCGAGGCTGATATCCAGCGCCCGGAAAGAATGTGTCAGCGCCCCGATGGAGATGATATCCACCCCCGTCATGGCCACCTGGCGCACGTTGGCCCGCGTTATCCCCCCCGATGCCTCCAGTTTGGCCTGCCCCGAGACCAGGTTCACCACCTGATGCATTTCATTTATGCTCATATTGTCCAGCATGATGATGTCGGCCCCGACCTTGAGGGCGTCCATTGCTTCCTTAATACCGGTGGCTTCCACCTCGATGATTGTCTCCGAGGGCACGTTTTTCCTTGCCCTGGTAACGATATCCTCCAGGCTCATGCCCATGGCACGCAGCGCGGCTATGTGATTGTCCTTGATGAGAACGGCTTCGCCCAGGTGCATGCGGTGATTGTAGCCTCCGCCCATCCTCACGGCGTATTTTTCCAGTATTCGCATGCCGGGTGTGGTCTTGCGGGTATCCACTATTTTGCTTTTTAGTCCTTTGATTTCCGCCACGTAGTGCGCCGTCGTCGAGGCGATGCCGCTAAGCCTCTGCACGAAATTGAGGGCTACCCGCTCTGCTTTGAGGATGCTGATAACGTTGCCGGCTACCGTTGCGGCGGTATCTCCCGACTTTACCGGAGTACCGTCTTTAATCAGTATATCGATTTCCAGCGATGGGTCGGTACGGAGGAAGACGCGCCCCGCCACCCCGATGCCGGCCAGCACTCCCATTTCCTTCACCAGGAATGATGCCTTTCCGGTGAGGTCGGGCGGTATCAGCGCCTCGCTGGTAATATCCCCGAAGCTGGTATCTTCCTCCAGGGCGAGGTCGATAATTGCGTCGAACTCTTTATCTGTTAGGTCGGCGGTATTCAATTGCCTACTTCTCTCGTTGTATGGCGACGCTGCCCCGGGCGACCCTCATGGTGGTCCCGCCTTCGACTTTTATGACGACGCTGTCCTCGCTAAGATTTTCGATTGTCCCGTAAATACCGCCGGCGGTTATCACCCTGTCCCCCTTTTGCAGCCCTTCCATCAGGTTCTGGTGTTCTTTCTGTCGCTTTCGCTGTGGTCTTATCATGACGAAGTAGAACAGCCCGAAGATTACTACCAGGAAGATAATCATGGGCCAGATGCTGCTGGAGGATTCCTCGCCTCCATCGGTGGCCGCCGGTATGCACCCGCCGAAAAATACCAGGACCGCGATGAGCAGTCCCGCGATGATGCCTGTCTTTACTATTTTAGTCATTTTCCCTCCTGATTTATGCTGTGGACTCTATTTTACCCTGCAGTGACCACGGGCTTGTTCCGGTGATTGTTACGTTTGCCAGCTGCCCGAGGTAATCGTGGTTGCTGTTGAAGAATACCAGTTTGTCGGTACGGGTGCGACCGTACCATTTCCCCCTGTTCCTGCCCTCCACCAGTATTTCCACCGTATTGCCCTGCAGGCGGGAGTTGATTTCGGTCTGGATTTCCTCCTGTATAAGTTCGAGTTTATTGAATCTTGCCTTTTTTTCGGCGGACGGCACGTCGTCCTCGAGCTCTCTGGCCGCCGCCGTCCCCGCCCGGGTCGAATAAGCGGCTATATGCACTGTATCAAACTTTATCTCGGAGAGCAAGTCCAGAGTCTCCCGGAACTGTTTTTCCGTTTCCCCGGGGAAGCCGACGATGACATCGGTGCTTAGCGCTACGCCGGGGATTGTCTCCCGTATTTGCCTGACGAGTCCGCGGTACTGCGCCGCGGTATAGCCGCGTTTCATCGCCTTGAGGACTGCGTCGCTGCCCGCCTGTACGGGCAGGTTTATCTGCTCGCAGACTTTATCCAGTGTCGCCATTGCTTTGATTAGTCCGGGGCTCATGTCCTTGGGGTGGTTGGTCAGGAAGCGCAGTCGCGCCAGCCCTTCGATTTTGTTGACCCCGGTCAGCAGGTCGGCCAGTACCGGTCTATCGGGGAGGTCGTGCCCGTACGAGTCCACGTTCTGCCCGAGCAGGGTGACCTCTTTAGCCCCCCGCCGCACCAGTTCCTTCACCTCGCCGGTGATTTCCGGTATGGGCCGGCTCTTCTCCCGACCGCGCCGGTAGGGGACGATGCAGTAAGAGCAGAAGTTATCGCAGCCCTGGATTATCGTCACGTACTCGGCGGGTGAGGCATGGAGGGGCAGCGATAGCTCATCGGTCTTTTCCAGCCAGGGTGGGTAGCCACCCGCCTTAAAAAAATGGTCTACCTGCGGGTAGGTCTTTTTAAGACGGTCGGTATCAGAATCTACCAGGCAGCCGGTGAGTGCCAGCTTTATATCCGGCCTGGTCTTTTTCAACGACTTCAAGGC
>Ga0315537_1003183_pt1 | contig 12294 bp, 8 predicted proteins | sample SalMarSW160270MG_FD_203091 | JGI IMG/M metagenome (GOLD analysis project Ga0315537, IMG submission 203091) | Salt marsh sediment microbial communities from the Plum Island Ecosystem LTER, Massachusetts, United States - Salt Marsh Sediment SW1602-70 ... | reverse complement strand
ATCTTCTTCTGTTTTAAATCCCGCAAATTGATAATCTCCGTATCACTCATGATGTTTCCTTTCCCTTTATTTCCTGATAAAACTTGACTGCTTGTTCTTCGGTCTCCTCCACGGATCCCGTATTGTTGATGACATAGTGGGCATAGGAGACCTTCGCCTCCAGGGGGAGTTGGGCATCTATCCTCCTGAGGGCCTCCTCCTCGGTCAGCCCGTCTCTGCCCATGATGCGCTGGATCTGGTGTTCTCGAGTGGCATAGACCACCACTACCAAGTCCATGCGTTCGTGCCCTCCGGTCTCGATCAAGAGGGGAATCTCCAGGACGATGTCCTGCCCGCTCTCCCGGGCCCTCCTCCACAGTTCCGCATCAATGGGGGGATGCATGATCCGCTCCAGGGTCTTCCTGCGCTCCGGGTCCCGGAAGATGATTTCCCCGAGCTTTGCCCTATCGACCTCTCCTTCCTTGGTGAACACTGCCGGACCGAAGGTCTTAATTACCTCATCCTTGACGGCGTCATTCTTCGCCATGAGCTCTTGATTGACGTAGTCCGCATCAATCACCGGCATCCCCAAACCCCTCAAGGTCTGGGAGACGAGGCTCTTTCCGCTGGCGATCCCTCCCGTCAATCCGATGACCCTCGGCATCAAATATCCAGATTCTCCACCTGGAGGGCGTGCTGTTGAATGAACCGCCTGCGCTCCTCCACTTGATCCCCCATGAGGATGGTAAAGATCTCATCGGCCACCACGGCATCTTCCACGCGCACCTGGAGGAGGCTCCGGCTTTCGGGGTTCATGGTGGTCTCCCAGAGTTGTTCGGGATTCATCTCCCCCAGCCCTTTATATCTCTGAATGGCGAGCCCTTCCTTGCCGATGGTGGTAATGTAACCCAACAATTCCCCTTTGGAACCTAAATCCTGTTGCCCCCCCTTGTGATAGACGACAAAGGGTGGTGTCTCGAAGCCGGCGATGGATGAATAAAGGTCCACGATCTCCCGATATTCGACGGTCTCCACCAAATCCTTGTTGATCCGCCTCGACACCCTTCTTCCATTGATCCTTCCCTCAAGGGGAAATTCAAAGAGGTTATGTTCCTCATCGGCTGAAATCTCTCCAACGTCCATCCCCCCCGCCTTCAATGCCTTGTGCAAGGATTTGAGCCGTCCCTTGACTCCAAAATCCTCTGCGCCCCTAAACCCTTGCTCCACAAGGGTCTTGACGGCCTCCCGCGGGCATCCCCTGCGTTCAAGCCTCCTCAGATAATAATCGTATCGGGAGAGCCTATTCAGCAGGTCCAGGAGTTTCTTCCCCCCTATCCGTGAGTGCGATCCCTTCATCTCCAGTTCCACCCGTTCCATGGCCCGTTCCAAGAGGAACCGATTCATCTCTTCCTCGTCCTTGAGGTACCGGCCGCCCTTTCCCGCCCTCACCCGATAGAGGGGGGGTTGTGCTATGTAGAGATATCCCCGTTCAATCACCTCGACCATCTGCCGGTAGAAGAAGGTCAGCAGGAGGGTCCTGATATGGGAGCCGTCGATGTCGGCGTCCGTCATAATGATGATCCGGTGATACCTGAGCCGCGACACGTCCACTTCGTCTTTATTAATCCCCACCCCTAAGGCGGTAATAATCGTCTTTATCTCTTCATTGGACAACATCTTGTCAAACCTGGCCTTTTCCACGTTGAGGATCTTCCCCTTGAGGGGGAGGATGGCTTGATGACGCCGATCTCTCCCCTGCTTGGCGGAACCCCCTGCCGAGTCTCCCTCCACGATGTAGAGCTCGCTGTTGGCCGGGTCGCGCTCCTGACAGTCCGCCAACTTGCCGGGCAGGAGGGTCGTATCCATCCCCCCCTTTTTTCTCGCCAACTCCCGGGCCTTACGGGCCGCCACGCGCGCTCGCGCGGCATCAACCACCTTGGCCAGTATCTTGCGCGCTACGGTAGGATGTTCTTCAAAATAACTGCTCAGCCGCTCATTGGCCAGGGCTTCCACATACCCTTTTATCTCGCTGTTGCCCAACTTTGTCTTCGTCTGCCCCTCAAACTGGGGGTCCGGGAGCCTTACGCTGATCACGCCAACCAGCCCTTCTCGGACGTCATCTCCGCTCAGTCCCTCCTTGAGGTCCTTGAGGAGATTGCGGTTGGAGGCATACGTGTTGATAGTCCTGGTCAAGGCGGATTTGAGCCCCACCAGGTGGGTTCCCCCCTCATGGGTATTGATGCTGTTGGCAAAACTGAATATCGTCTCCTTATAGGTGTCGTTGTATTGGAGGGCGACCTCGATCTGGGTATCGTTTTTCGTGCCCTCAAAGTAGATGGGTTTGGGGTGGATACTGTTCTTGGCGCGCTCCAGATATTCGACGAAGGAAACGATCCCTCCCTTATAGAAAAACTGATTGCTCTTCTCCGTCCTTTCGTCCTCTATTGCTATGGTGATGCCCTTGTTGAGGAAGGCGTGCTCGCGAAGGCGCTGAGAGAGGAGATCATAGCTGAATTCTTGTTCACCGAATATCTCAGAGTCCGGCTTAAAGGTGACCGTGGTACCGGTCTTCTTGGTCTTGCCCACCGTCTGCAAGGGGGATTTCCGCTTCCCCCGCTCATATCGCTGCGTGTACACCTTCCCGCCTCGTTTTATCTCCAACTCCAGATACTCGGAGAGGGCGTTGACCACAGAGAGCCCCACCCCATGTAATCCCCCGGATACCTTATAACTTTTTTTATCGAATTTCCCCCCCGAGTGGAGTTTTGTCAATACAACCTCTAAAGCAGGCTTTTTTTCCTGCTTGTGCATATCAGTGGGGATACCCCTCCCGTTATCCTTAACTGTAACACTGTTGTCCAGATGAATTACCACCTCTATCTTTGAGCAGTAGCCGGCGAGGGCCTCATCTATACTGTTATCCACCAGTTCTTCGGCCAAGTGATGGACCCCTTCCGCACCGGTATTGCCAATATACATAGCTGGCCTTTTTCGAACAGCTTCGAGGCCTTCTAAGACCCTAATGTTTCTAGCGTCATACCCTTCTTCCATGGACGGTATCGTTTTTTCCAACTTTGTCTCCTGGTAAGGCGTTATTGAGCGAGGCGGTAAAGATATAAGACATAAGGAGGGAACATAGTTAGTCCCTTACAGGCGCATAGGCATTATGACATAAAGGTGGTCCTCTCCATCTACGGGCCGTATAAGCCCCGAACTCAATTCCTCCTTTAACTCCATCTTGATCTTCTCTGTATCCATAATATTGAGAACATCCAAGAGATATCGGGCGTTAAAGCTTACCTCTAAGGGCGTTCCCTTATAATCGACCTTTATCTCCTCTTGGACATTGCCCACATCAGGGCCCCCTGTCTTAATTTCCATTGTCTCCTCACGTATAGAAAACCTCACACCTTCACCCTTTTCGCTCGCTATTACGTGGGCACGCCGTAAGGCACCGATGAAATCCTTCCTCGTTAGTATAACCTGCTTATCATTTGCTTGGGGAATGACCTGTTGATAGTCCGGATATTCTCCTTCGAGGAGACGAACAACAACTATTGTTTGTTCTGTTTTAAAGATGCAATTATTATCTTTTCGAGAAATGTTTACCTCTCTTTCCCCATCCCCTAATACCCTCCGTAATTCCGTTAATCCCCGTCTCGATATTATAATCCCTTTCTCGAGGGTTGTCTTTAACTCCTTGTCAATCAAGGATAGTCTGTGTCCATCAGTCGCTACCATACGAAAGTACTCTTTTTTATCCTTTATAATTTTTTCCAAATAAATTCCGTTCAAATTAAAACGGGATTCCTCTGATGAGGCAGCAAAGACCGTCTTTTCTATCATATCCAAAAGGGTAGAGGCCCCTATGGGAAAATAGGTAGCCCCTTCTGTCGATGGAAAGGCTGGGAACTCTTTTGAATCTACTCCCGGCAGATTGAATATGGTTTTACCCGCCTTAATAGAAATCCAGAAGTTTTCTTCCTGTTGTATTTCCACGCGTTCTTCAGAAAGCTCTCGCACAATATCGTAAAGTTTTCGTGCAGAAACACAGATATCCCCTTTTTCTACATTATCTGCTTCTATAATCTCCTTTACCCCTATCTCTAAGTCCGTTGCCATAATATGAATAGTATTTTTTTCTCCTGAGACTACTATATTAGAGAGGATGGGAACGGTACTTCTGCGTTCTACTATTCCTTGGATTTTCCCTAAAATTGTTTGAAAAAGTCCTTTTTCTATTACGAATTTCATATATATCTCCTTAATAAACAACTAATAGTAATAATAGTCACTGTGAATACGTTAATAACATAGTTAATTAGTCGAAAACTAAAACATTATATATGTGTATAATATTAGTTGCGCGGTGTTTATCTCTGTATAAAACTATTCGGCGATCATCTTCATAAGATCGGCAACAACTCCCGTGGTATATGGATCGTTATTGAGTTTTTCCTCTATTTTCTTGATAGAATGAATGACCGTGGAGTGGTCTTTTCCTCCAAATTTTTCACCTATTTCTATCAGGGAGGAGTTGGTAAGTTTTCTTGAAAGATACATTCCTATTTGTCGCGGAATCACTATCTGTTTGAGCCGCCGTTTGGATCTCAAATCTTTCGCCTTGAGGTCAAAATAGGAGGAGACCTTTTTCTGAATACTATCGATTGTGACGACCGCCTCCTTATCTTTTATAAAATTTCTTAACACCTCTTTGGCCATCTCTAAATTAATCTCTCGTTTGGTAAGAGAGGCAAAGGCACCGAGCCTGATGAGAGAGCCTTCCAAAATCCGGACATTTGAGTTGATGTGGGAAGCGAGAAAAAAGGCCACTTCATTTGGGATATAGATGTTTTCTAAATCAGCCTTTTTTTTGAGGATGGCCACTTTCGTCTCTACATCCGGGGGTTGGATGTCTGCAATGAGACCCCACTCAAATCTCGATTTGAGACGCTCTTCAAAATCGGGAATCTCCCGAGGAAGCTTATCGCTGGTAATGACGATCTGCTTCTTATTTTCATATAATGAGTTGAAAGTATGGAAGAATTCTATCTGGGTCCGCTCCTTGCCGGATATAAATTGGATGTCGTCTATAAGGAGTACCTCGATGCTTCTAAACTTCTTTCTAAATCCATCCATGCGCTCAAATCGGATGGAGTTAACCAGTTCATTAGTGAATTCCTCAGACGAGATATAACACACCTTAACCGGTGTGGAGATCGTCCGATTTTTAATTATTCTATGACCGATGGCATTTAAGAGATGGGTCTTTCCCAACCCAACTCCGCCGTACACAAAGAGGGGATTGTACCTCCTGCCCGGAGAATCGGCGACCGCCTGGGATGCGGCATGCGCAAATTGATTTCCAGCGCCGATCACAAAATTTTCAAACGTATACCGGGGATTGAACAAGCGACTGGCTAGATCCTCATCCCCCCCCCCACCGTCTGCTCGCGGAGTTTCCTTCACGTGAGGGGGTTTTCCCTTCCTTACCTGAAGGGATATCGAGAAATCCTCCCCGGTGAGTTCATGCATGACGCCCTTGATGGTTGGTACGTAGTGTTCCGCGACCCAATCTCGGAAGAAGTTATTGGGAACCTCAAGAACAGCCTTCTTCTCTTCGAGTGATCTACAGTGGATGGGCTTAATCCATGTCTCGAAACTGTTGACATTTATTTGTCCTTTGATGGTCTCTAAGACCTGTCGCCAAAAATCTTCCATAGTTATAGAGTGTTATATGTACGCGAGGTGTTTACCCTAAGGCACGTTCTCTGTAATGGAGTTTCAACATTTATTCCACAATTTGTGGATATCTTTTTGAGATAGGAAAAGGAAGAGTTCTTGAATGTCTTCTATTAATCCTCTTATATGGCACATTCCCCGGGGCACAGTCACCCCTTCTCTGATCGGAACGTACACCAGCCCCTCTTTATCAGAAAAGCACTATTAGGTCAAGTCCTTTTTGTCTTTTTCTACGAGTCGAGCCAACCCCACCACCTTTTCTTCCTCCTCCAAGCCGATGAGCCTGACCCCCATGGTATTTCTCCCCCGCAGAGGAATATCCTTTACCATCAGCCTCAAGATCTTCCCCCGGTCCGTGATCAAAATAACCTCGTCCTCATCCACCACCTGGAGGATGCCCACCACCGGCCCATTCTTCTCGGAGACCAAGGTGTTGATGACCCCCTTGCCCCCCCGGTTTTGACATCGGTACTCTGACAAACGAGTCTTCTTACCATAACCTTTTTCGGTCACGCTGAGCAGCGCAGCCCCCTCTTGGACGATCTCCAAGGCGACCAATCGGTCCTGCGCCGCGAGGATGATCCCCCTTACCCCACTGGCTGCCCTCCCCATCTCTCGAAGTTGCCCCTCCTGGAACCGGGTCGCCTTTCCCATGTGCGTCCCCAGAAAGATTTCTCTTTTTTCCTCCGTGAGCGTGGCCTCGACCAGGGAGTCCCCACCCTTCAAACGCAGTGCGATGATACCGTCTGCACGCGGATTGCTGAAGGCCTGCAAGGCAGTCTTTTTTAACATCCCCCGTTTGGTGGCCATGACGATGAACCGTCCCGGCGTAAACTCCCTGACCGGGAGGATAGCGGTAATCCGCTCCTCCGGAGAGAGGTTGATGAGATTCACTAAGGCCTTCCCCTTGGCCGAAGGGGCGGCCTGAGGTATCTGATGCACCTTCAGCCAGTAGACCTTCCCCCGATCGGTAAAAAAGAGGATGTAGTGGTGGGTGGAGGCCACGTAGATGTGTCCCACAAAATCTTCATCCTTGACGACGATGCCAAGCCTCCCCTTTCCTCCTCGGCGCTGGCTGCGATACAGGCCCGCCGGTGTCCGCTTGACGTAGCCGGTGTGCGTTATGGTGACCACCATATCTTCTTCCAAGATGAGGTCTTCGAGGCGTACATCGCCCCCATCCTCGATAATCTGGGTCTGACGGGGGTCCCCGAATTCCTCTTGGATATCCCGCAGCTCCGAGACGATCACCTCCATTAGGAGCCGCTCATCACCGAGGATCTGTCTCAGCCGGGCGATCTCCTTGCTCAGCTTTTCGAACTCCTCGGCGATCTTCTCTCGCTCCAGGCCGGTGAGACGCTGCAGCCGCATGTCCAAAATGGCCAAGGCTTGGGCATCGGTGAAATCGAAACTCTTCACTAACCCATCTTTGGCCTCGGCTGGCGTCTTTGACTTCTTTATCAACGCGATGACGGCGTCGATATGCTCAAGGGCCTTGCGCAAACCTTGGAGGATATGGGCGCGGGCCTCGGCCTCGCGCATTTCGTGACGGGAACGTCGGGTAACCACGACCCGGCGATGTTCGATGAAATGGCCAATAACCTCCTTAATATTCAAGACAAGGGGCCTATTGTCCACCAGGGCCAGGAGGATGATCCCAAAGGAGACCTGCATCTGGGTGAGCTTATAGAGTTGGTTGAGGATGACCTCGGCCACCTCATCCTTTCTGAGCTCTAATACAATACGCATCCCCTCACGATCGGTTTCATCCCGGACCTCGGAGATCCCTTCAAGACGCTTTTCATGCATCAGTTGGGCGATCTTCTCCACGAGGCGGGCCTTGTTTACCTGATAGGGGAGCTCTGTGATGATGATTCGATCCCGCCCCTTTTGTTTTTCTACCAGGGCGCGAGCCCGGAGTTGGATGACCCCCCGGCCCGTCTGGTAGGCCGACGTAATCCCCTCCTTCCCACAGATGAAGGCGCCGGTGGGGAAGTCAGGCCCCGGAATATGCTTCATTATCTCCTCGATAGGGATCGCCGGGTTCTCTATCTGGGCGCAGATGGCGTCGATCACCTCAACGAGGTTGTGGGGGGGGATATTAGTGGCCATTCCCACAGCGATCCCAGCGGAGCCGTTGATCAGCAGGTTCGGGACACGTGTGGGGAGCACCGTGGGTTCGAGGGTGGTATCGTCGAAATTCGGGCTGAAATCAACGGTCTCCTTGTCGATGTCGGCGAGCATTTGCTCGGCAAGCTTCGTGAGACGCGCCTCGGTGTATCGGTAGGCGGCCGCGGGGTCGCCATCGATCGAACCGAAATTCCCCTGGCCGTCCACGAGCGTGTAGCGCAGGTTGAAGTCCTGGGCCATACGCACCATGGTGTCGTAGACCGCACTGTCGCCGTGGGGGTGATATTTTTTCAATACCTCGCCGACAACACCGGCGCTCTTAGAATATTTCTTGTTGTGCAGGAGTCCTTCCCGGAACATCGCGTACAGGATGCGCCGGTGCACGGGCTTGAGCCCATCCCGTACATCCGGAAGGGCACGCCCGATGATGACGCTCATGGCATAATCCATATAGGATTTGCGCATCTCGTCTTCGATATTCACCGGCATCAATCCGCTTGTGGGAGTCGTCACGATATCCTCCGGAAACCAAATTTCCTCCATTATATCAGAAGGGAGCGACGTTAGCAAGGAAGGGGTTTGACGTATATTTTTCCTTAGGCTGTACTCCCTTGACAAGGGGTCAGGGGGACTATAAGATGCCCACGAGGTGAGGGAGATGGTCGACTATGAACGTCCCGATCTCGCCCCGTATGCCTCCCGTAGCGCTCAATCCAAAGGGAGAAGGTATTCGGAGGAATTTAAGGACGATCGGCCTGCCTTCGAGCGGGATCGGGACCGCATTATCCATTGCGCCGCCTTCCGGCGGCTGGAATATAAGACCCAGGTCTTTGTCAACCACGAGGGTGACTATTACCGGACCCGCCTCACGCACTCTCTGGAGGTGGCCCAGATCGCCCGGGGGATCGCCCGTAAGTTGAGCTTAAACGAGGAACTCACCGAGGCCATCGCCCTGGCCCACGACCTGGGGCATACCCCCTTCGGCCATGCGGGGGAGGATGCCCTCAATGCCTTGATGACAGAGTACGGCGGGTTTGAGCACAACCTACAGAGCCTGCGGGTCGTGGAGCTTTTGGAGGAGCGATACCCCCTGTTCCCCGGCCTCAATCTGACCTTTGAGACGAGGGAGGGCTTGGCCAAACACTCCTCCTACCACGACTCCCCGGCCATGGATCTCTCCGAATTTGAGTTGGGCTTAGCGCCCACGCTGGAGGCCCAGATCATCAACGTGGCAGACGAGATCGCTTACAACAACCACGACATCGATGATGGGTTGGAGTCAAACCTTATTCAGCGGGACGAACTCATGGAGGTCCCTTTGTGGAAAGAGGTCTTCGAAAAGGTGGAGGGGAAATACCCCCGTGCCACCGTGCAGGCGAAGACCTATACGGCCATCAGCTCACTCATCGGCCTGCTGATCCAAGATGTCGTCGCCCAGACCGAGCGGACAATAGCGGAACACGGTATAGAGGCAGGGGAGGATGCACGGAGGTTTGGGAGAGAGCTGGTTTGTTATAGCCCCTCCATTCAAAAGGAGAGCGAGCTCCTCAAGGAGTTTCTTCTCACGCGGCTGTACCGTCACTGGCGGGTGGAGAGGATGAGGATCAAGGCCGAGCGGTTTATCGCGGAGCTGTTCCAGGCCTATGTGGAGACCCCCACGTTGGTTCCCGAACGGTATCGAAAACGCATGGGCGAGGAACCCGTGCCCAGGATGGTCTGCGATTACATCGCCGGGATGACCGACCGCTTCGCCCTTGATGAATACAAAAAACTCTTCGACCCCTACGAGAAAGTATAAGAAAGATCGAAGACCCCTATGAAAAAGTATAGTAACGTTCGAATGCCCCTACGAGAAGGTATAAAAATGAAGGTGTGATTATGGCGGAACTCCCTCCCTTCGTACAGGCAATGCTCGACCCTGCCTTCTATCCCCATCACCCGCCGCAGGTGGAGTTCATCCAGACCCACATCTCGTATCTCTTCCTCACGGGGGCTCTCGTCTATAAGGTCAAGAAGCCGGTGGACTTCGGGTTCTTAGATTTCACCACCTTGGAGAAAAGACGCCATTTTTGTCAGGAGGAGGTCAGGCTGAACAGACGTTTTTCTCCAGATGTCTACCTGGAAACAGTTCCCATCTCCCTTGTTGGTGATGCCTTCCGACTGGGAGATGATACAGTGGTGATAGAATACGCCGTCAAGATGAGGCGCATCAACGAAGATCACATGCTCTACCGGCTCCTGGAGGCAGGGGAGGTAGGTCCTGAGACAATGCAGCGCGTCGGGAAGCACCTCGCCGAAGCCTATGGGGCCATCCCCAGCGATGAGAAGGCCCAGGCCTTCGGCTCGCTGGATGTCATCTCGACCAATATCGTGGAGAACTTCGAGCAGACCAGGAAGTACATCAACGGGCCCCTTTCCAGAGAGGCATTCGAGGCCATCGAGTCGTGGAGCCTTGACTTTATGAAAGACAGTAGGACGTTGTTCGAACAACGGGTGGCACAGGGCTGCATCAAGGACTGCCACGGCGATTTACATCTCCAGCACATCTGCGTGGAAGGTGAGCATATATACGTCTTCGACTGCATCGAGTTCAATGAGCGGTTTCGCTTCGGCGATGTGGCCTCAGACGTGGCGTTTCTGGCCATGGACCTGGATTTCAACGGCCATCCCGACCTTGCCAGGGCCTTTGTTCATGCCTACACCGAGGCCTCGTGGGATACCACCCTGGCACAGGTCCTCGTGTTCTACAAGGTCTACCGGGCCTATGTGAGGGCCAAGATAACGTCGTTTATGCTCGATGACGCAGGGCTTGACGAACGAGCGAAGAAAGAGGCCTTTCAGCGGGCCAAGGCATACTATGACCTTGCACTCAGGTATGTTACCGGTACTCTGTAAGAGGGAATGCGGTCCGAGTGGAAAGCACGAGGTAGTATGCGACGGCATGAGGCGAGGAGGCGGTAACGGGAAGCAATGAAGATAGATCTCCACATACATTCCAAAGAGGGCTCGGACGGGCGTTGGCCCTTGGAGGCGATCTTTGCCGAGGCGCGCCAACGGGGGATTAACCTGATTGCCATCACCGACCACGACTCCATCCACGCGCAAGAACAGGCCCGTTCGCTTGCCCAATCCTCCGGCATCGCGTATCTTACCGGCGTGGAATTAAATGTGACCTTCTCCCATCCAGACTTCAACAAGGGGAAAACCATCTCTCTCGATGTGCTCGGGTATCAGTTCAATGTCCATCATCCGCCACTGGTGGAGAGGCTCAGGGCCATGCGCGAGTACAGAAAACGGCGAGCGGAACTGATCTTGGAGAATCTCAACCGTGAATTCGTCGAGGCAGGGCGGCCGGAGTTCACCGCTCGGGACCTGGAGGCGATCCAGGCCTCTGTCGATGGGGCCCTCGGTAGACCCCACATCGCCGAGTACCTGGTCCGCAAGGGCATTGTGGCCACCAAACAGGAGGCCTTTGACCGGTATTTGGTGAGGTGTGATGTGCCCAAGATGCCGTTAAGCCTCAAGGAGGCGTCAGAACTCATCAGGGGTGCAGGGGGAAAGATCGTACTCGCCCACCCCAATGATCCGAACGGGACTTCTTTGATAAGCCTGACCTCTGTATTGTCGGAACAATTGCAGATCATTCACGATGCCATGGTTGCACATATCGACGGGATCGAGTGCTGGCACTCCCGGCATGACAAGGAGACCACCAAGGCCTACGCAACCTTTGCTCAAGACAAAGGGCTCATGGTCTCCGGGGGATCGGACTGCCATCAAAATCCTGTGTTGATGGGTGAGGTAGATGTCCCGGATCATGTAGGGGAACAATTTCTGAGCAATGCTGAAATTAAGAAGGATAGTACAGGAGCTACACGATGAGAGTACCATTCAAGGAATTTGTTGAGAAGGAAATGGGGAGTGATGCGGTCCTGATCGCCTGCGGGCTTCCCGCCACCAATAAGACCGAGACCATGGAGGTCGTCGCGCGGCTCAAGGGGTATACAATGTTGCGTACTGATCTCATCCGCAAGGAGGTACTCGAGGGGGAAGATATCTTCGATGAAAAGGTGGCCGCGGATATGGACAAGCGCAAGATGGTCTACGACACCATGTTCGCCAGGGCGGATGGCCTCGCCTCCCAGGGCAAAGGGGTTATTATGGATGCCACCTTTGTCAACCAGAGACTGCGGATTCGGGCGGCGGAGGTCGCGGCACGGAACGACAAGACCTTTGTTATACAGCAGACCCACTGTCCTGAAGAGTATTCTCTGAATAAGATCTCCAAGAGGACGCGGGAAAACTATGAATCCAATGCCTTGACCCCACAGGCGTATCATAATAACAAGAAAAAATTCGAGCCCGTCGATCTCAATGATCTCAAAGATAAATTTCCCACCCTCTCCCTTATCCACCTGGTGGTGGACACGGCATCGGATTCAG
>Ga0315537_1003181_pt1 | contig 12298 bp, 11 predicted proteins | sample SalMarSW160270MG_FD_203091 | JGI IMG/M metagenome (GOLD analysis project Ga0315537, IMG submission 203091) | Salt marsh sediment microbial communities from the Plum Island Ecosystem LTER, Massachusetts, United States - Salt Marsh Sediment SW1602-70 ... | reverse complement strand
GGACTATCTCATCGCCATACACTTAGCGTTTGCTCAGTGTTTAGGCGCCGGGCGCTTATTAGGGCTTATTGGCACAGGCCGCCTCACCCTATAGTCTCTGCACCTTCCTGCTCACTTATTATTTTGCCTTGTGTGAACAGGCTTGGCTCAGGGTTACCTTCGCCGCATCTGGAGAGCAGGTTTCCCTGAATTCACCCGGTTTTTCATCCCGGCGTTTCCGCCGGGAGCTGCAACTTCGGCATGAATTTCCCGATGACAGTTGGCACAAAGCAGGTTCTGAGCTATTCCCCGCCAACCATTATCACTTTTCATGCCCCGCCTTACAGCCGCTCGCTCTACCGATTGAGCTATCGGGGAACAATTATTCCAATACCGTTAAAAAGATGATTATGCCGATTCAGACGGTCTTGTCAAGGTCTGTATCAAGCGGTCCTCTTTGCCGGTACGCCACGACAAACATGGCTGAAACTGGACAAATAATCAAATACTAAGTATAATTCACGCTTTGATACTTCCTGGAATCGAGCATCCAGAATCAGGTTGTAAGATGGCTAAGAATATACTGAAAATACCGGGTTTTGACATCATTAAGCGTATTGGGACCGGCGCGCGCAGCACAATTTACCTGGCCCTCGACGAGCACAACAAAAAAGAGGTGGCCCTAAAACGGGTGGTCTATGAACAGCCGCAGGATGCCCGAATCTTTGAACAGTGCGAAGTGGAGTTCAAGGTAGCCCAGAAAATCGACCACCCGTACGTCAGAAAGTGTTACAGGCTGCGCAAAACCCGCAATATGTTCAAGACCCGAGAGCTGATAGTGTCCATGGAATACCTTGCAGGAAGGACGCTCGAACAAAGTCCCACACTGAGCCTCGTCGATGTGCTGCTGGTCTTTAGAATGGTGGCAAGCGGCCTAAATGCAATGCACCAGGCAGGCTACATACACTGCGACATCAAACCAAACAACATATTAATCAACAAATCCGGGCTCATAAAAATCATCGACCTCGGGCAAAGCTGCAAAAGTGGAACCACAAAGCAACGCATCCAGGGAACGCCCGACTATATCGCGCCGGAACAGGTCAAGAGAAAACCACTGAACCCCAGAACAGATGTTTTCAACCTCGGGGCTACGATGTACTGGGCGCTGACCGGCCATAATGTACCGACCCTTATCCCTAAAAAGGACGAGTTTGGCTTCGCAGTACGTCAGGAAAGAAAAACACCGAGCCAGATAAAACCGAAAATTCCCGAAGAAGTCTCCAAACTTGTAATGGATTGCTGCCAGGACGAGCCGAAAGACCGGCCGGACAACATGATGACTGTGATATCGAGGCTCGACATCATGATACACAACCTTCTCGGCAATAAGATAAAGAACGCCAAGCAATGTCTAAAGCAATAGTTGACCTATTGGGCCGGGGGCAATCTGCCTGTGAAACGGACCGATACCGAAAGGGCAACATAATATCCCTGCCCGGTGATTGTACTCTAATCGCCACGGGTGACATTCATGGTCACAGACGCAATTACGAGAGAATAATCTCTTACGCCGACCTGGCGAAGAATCCCAAAACTCACGTGCTGTTGCACGAGCTGATTCACGGTGGAAGCGAAGACGACTACGGCGGGTGCCTGTCGTATCAATTGCTTTTCGATGCTATAGAGTACAAGCTGAGGTTTCCGGACCAGGTCCACTTTATTATGGGCAATCACGACACAACCTTTATAAACAACACCCGCGTCATGAAGGGCGGCAGGGAAATGAATCAGTCGCTGCGCGCGGCGATGGACCGTCAGTTCGGCGACGACAGCAGACAGGTAAAACTCGCCATGCGTCAATTCCTCTTTTCACAGCCGCTGGCCGTCAGATGTCCAAACCGAATCTGGCTGTCCCACTCGCTACCATCGGACCGCTACGCAGGTGACTTTGATTTCACACTCTTCAGCCGAAAGCTGAAGATTAACGACGTGGTCAAGCCGGGAGCTGCATACGTTCTTACATGGGGCAGAAGAATGAGCCAGGCCACTCTCGACAAGTTTGCGCGGGTTCTCGATATCGACATATTTATCGTAGGTCACCAGCCGCAATCTGAAGGCTTCTGCCGCGATGGAAAAAATCTGATAATTCTTGCCAGTGACCATAATCACGGCTGCCTGCTTCCGATAAACCTGGCAAGGTTCTACACCGTCGAAAAGCTGATTCAATCAATCGTGCCCATCGCCTCTATCGCTTGACAAATTCGTTCATACGTGTATTCTGAGCCGCCTGCCGCCTCGTCTCGCCCGCCGCCCCGACTCGTGTCGGAAGACGCGGGGGCAGGCAAATCTTCACAAAGCGATTGGAGCCGTACATACATGATAACCTTCTATTACTGGCTTGGCTCAGGTATCATCCTCACACAGTTGTTCTGCGTATTGCTGGTACTGCGAAACAGCCGGTTTAGCCTGAGCAAGTATCGCAAGGTTCGCTCCTGGTACAGGCCCAAAACAGTGCTGATAGTGCCTTGCAAAGGCATCGACCTTGACTTCGAAAAGAATATTGCTTCTGTCTTTGAGCAGGATTTTAACAATTATTTGTTATGGTTCGTCGTCGAATCCAAACAGGACCCGGCTTACGAAAAATTGCGTCACTTAAAAGAATCTCTCGGCCCCAAATCCCAGGTCCTCGAATCCAAAATCTGGGTTGCCGGCATAGGCAAAATCTGCAGCCAGAAAATTCACAACCTGCTCTATTGCTGTGAGCGAATAGGCGATGATATTGAGGTGCTGGCCTTTGCCGATTCCGACATCTGCGTGCGCAGGGACTGGCTCAGCCACCTCGTCTATCCACTGCACAGAGAAAAGAACGGTGTAGCCAGCGGATACAGGTGGTTCGTACCCAAAAGAAACAACCTGCCCACGTTAGCCCTGTCGGCAGGTAATGCGAAAGTCGCCCAGTTACTTGGAAACTCCATATTCAATCAGGCCTGGGGCGGCTCGATGGCTATGCGTGTCAAGGTCTTCCGCGAGCTTGATATTCCCAGGATATGGCAAAACGCACTTAGTGATGACCTGTCGCTCAGCGAAGCCGTCAAGAAAGCTAAACTCAGAGTCGCATTTGTACCGGCCTGTATGGCCCCGTCTTTTGAAGATACGACCTGGCTGAAAGCCTTCGAGTTTGTCAGACGACAGTTTCTTATAACCAAGGTTTTCAGCCCCGGCACGTGGTGGTTCTCCATTATCAGCATGACCGGTTCGATGCTGACCACCTGGGCCGCGCTGGCAGTTGCGCTGGCGGCTGCGATAAACGGCCTTGCGCATCTGTGGTTTTTCGTCGCGGTGCCGGCTGTGGCCGTAGCCAGTCAGTTTATAAGGGCCTGTACGAGACAATTTGTTGCAAGCAGATTGCTCAGGCATGAACTAAGTCACATGAAACTTGCCATCACCGCCGATATCTTATTCTTCTGGGTTTGGTCAATAATACTCTGGGCACTTATTGTCTCGACCAGCTTTGGCAGAACTATCCGCTGGCGAGGCATTCGCTACAAAATGCTCAGCCCAACCGAGACTGTTATACTCAGGGATTGACTGTCTTGGTGTGCCGCGGGGCCCCCCATGTAATCAGCCGGCATTGGGTCCGCCGACCAGGTAGATTTGATTCTTGCCGCTTTTTTTCGCCTCGAGCAACGCTCGGTCGGCCTTTCTGAACAACTCCTCCACAGTAGCACCATCCGGCGGAAAACTGGCCAGGCCGCCGCTTATCGTAAGCACTCCCTTGCCGCCGGGACCGAGCAGGTTAAACTCGGCGTTTTCGAGCTGCTCTCTGAATCTCTCAGCTATGAAGACCGCTTCTTTTGGATGGTCGGACGAGGACCTTCTTTCGCCGCCGGTGCCGTCTTCTCTGCGTCTCGGGTCATCCCAGAAAACGACGGCGAACTCGTCACCACCGATTCTTCCGACAACATCGTGTCGCCGACAACAACGCTGAATCAAGGCCGCCGCCTGCTTCAGAATATCGTCACCCGCCGGATGTCCGTACCGGTCGTTGTAATGCTTGAAATCGTCTATGTCGAAAATCAGAAATGTCACCCGACCCGAGGTTTTCTTTGCGCGAGCGATAATCTGTCGTCCAAATTCCCAGATATATCTTCTGTTCTTCAGGCCCGTTAAGTCATCCTCGGTAGCCAGTTTTTCAAGCTCTCGAATCTTCCGGGCTACATGAACATCCTGAGCAATTGTCTGGGCCGCCTCCGGTTCGACGCCGGCGGCCAAGCCAAGCCATTTATCAAAGTCGTCTGCGACAACAGGACAAATCAAATAATCGTCCGCCAGCCTTTTACCTTCTCGGTCCCCCTGAACAAACTTCATCGCCAACGGCTCGTGATACATCCGGGCCAACAAAATAATCTTCGAGTCTCTGCTTACCTGACGCAGCGATTTAAGAGCCGACTCAAGGTTAGCCGCCGCGCCCGACATGACCACGCCAATCAGGGCAAAATCCTCCTTGGATGCGAGTTCAACGGCGTCGAGTATCCGGCTGCATTTTTGAGCCTCCAATGCCTCGGCGGCGTCAGGGGTGACAAACGCACTGTCGATATCGCCGGCCAGCAGTACCTTGGGCTTCTGATTTTTTCCCTGCCTAACCATATCTTAATCTTTTCAATCGCTTAGCGGCAAGAGGCCGGCATGCCCCGCCACAGGAGGCTGCCTTTACAAAGAATCGGCCGTTTTCTCGACTAAGATTAGCAAGTCGCCCGATAATCAGCGTTCCCGGCAAACCGTCTCGCTCCAGAAGTTTGGCGAAAGCATCGTATATGTCGGCACATGCAGAAAACACAACGCCGTACTGACTGAGTTCGCCTATGATGCGACGGACGAACTTATCGTGCTGACTTCCTATAACCACAATCCCAAAGGTTCCTCTGCTGCGATAGTCCGTCTGTCACCCTTGCTCCTCCAAACCGGCCCCACTATCTCAAGACCAACAACAAAAAGACTAAAACAACCTTTAATTAACAACCGGTAGTTTGCTCAACGTTTCCTCAGCCAGCCGCGTGCGAAAGTCGTCGGGGTACATTTTAACAAATTCAGTCAGCTTCTGCCTGGCCTCGGTTAACAGCTCTTTCTTTCTTTGTACATCGCTCTGGTCCTGCTGCCGCCAGAAGCTTATCTGCAACAGTGCTAAGTCGTAAAATGCGCCGATACCGCCGTCGGTATCCTTAAACTCGCGGTGCAACCTGGCATATTCCTCGGCCCGAAGTCGCTCATCCGCTATTAACCGTATCTTCTCAAGCAGCACGTTATCGCGCAGCGGGTCGTTTTTACCCATCTGGGAAAGTAATCTGTCGAGATTTGCCGCATAATCCTCGGCATAAGGATTAAGCATCACAAAGGACGCCATACGAGCCGACGAGCCTTCTGCCGTGCCGCGGTTCTGTCTGCCGATAAGCTCTCTCAGATAGTTTAGTCGCAATTGCAATTGCTCAAGGTCAAAAATCATGAGCGCTGATTCCGCAGGCGGCACAAAAAGTCTGGAAAGAGTCTCGTCGGCAGGCCTTTCTTTCCTGAGCTGTTCCAGCCGCTGCTTTACCATCATCTGGGCTTCAGCCAGCAGAACCTCCGCCTGCTCAAACATTCCCACGCCGGCCCAGTGTTTGGCTATCCTCCATCGGGCCTCTATCGACTCTGCAGTTGCCGGGAACTCCAGGTACAGCCGGTACCACAACTGGCGCGACCTTTCAAACGGATAATCACTGTAAAAATGAAGCGTCTCCGTACTGCCTAACTTTTCGACGTCCGGACTTAGCTCGCTGAGCATTGCTTTATAATACAACGCTACGGCCATCCGGCGGCTCCTGGACCTGCGCTGGATAAACTTATCGTACTGCCGGTCGAGAAACTGTCTCTTGTCCTGATATTTGAGTTCATCCGGCAAAATGAGCCAGCTCGGCCAGCGGTCTAACCGCAACTGCGACTGGATTTTATCTTTAAGCCTTATGCGCAGGGCAATGCGGTCTTCGGTGGGGTAGAAAAATCCTTCCAGGTACGTCCGCACCCCTTCATTCATTATTGTCTGGTCGAGAGCTTCTTTTATGCTGTGGTCATGGAACTCGACCGCTTCCTTCGGGTTATTGCCGGCGACCCAGAGCTGGTAATCCAGCTCGTCGAATCCCACCGCAAGGTCGAACACCAATATCGTCGCCACGAGCACCGCAGTTGCAGAGGTTAGTACCAGGCCCGGCCGATATCGTGTAAAGTGTCCCACTCCGAGGACAAGACCCGAGATAAAAAGACCAACCAGCCATGCACATATCCACGGCGCAAACGAGAAGCCCCACTTAATCGGTTCGACTCCTCCAACGCCGCCCAATAGTCCCCAGTAGATAAACTGCGGCGCGATACAAAGTGCAATTGCTATGAAACGCGAGCGAAAACGCAGCGGTCGAGACGCCGCGGCAAGACAACTTACAAGCACCGCCAGAGCAAAGACGGGCAAACCAGCCAGAAAAAAAACCGCCAGCACGAACGGAATGCTGTAGCGAAAGCTCATCAACTGCGCAACAAGCGTCGGAGCAAATGCAATCACTCCCATCAAAAAACCGAGCACAAGTATCTGCCACGGATATTCAAAAATGCTGACAGGGTTAATCACAAATCGACCTATCCGCCACAGCTCGTAGTTCGTCAGAACTGTCCAGTGAAAAGATAGAAATGCACCAGTCAGAATCTTTGACCAGAAAAGACAACACAGACTATACGCCGTCAAGGCTCCTATCCAGCACCGTTGAACGTTCTTATGGCTGTAATGCAGCGTGGGTCCGACCGACAAAAAAGACTTCGGGCCCACCATGGGGGTCTTTTCGGTTTGCTTATCTTCCATAAGCCGCTTTGAGCCGTTTTTTCCGGCGAATCAACCAACATCAATAGCGGTAGTGCCCCGGCTTATACGGGCCGTCTACAGGAACACCAAGATATTCCGCCTGTTTGGGGTTGAGCTTTGTCAGCCTGGCGCCCAGCCGCCCCAGATGCAGCCGGGCCACTTCCTCATCCAGCTCTTTCGGTAAAGTGTATACCTTGTGCTCAAGCTGCTGCGTTGCGAGCATTATCTGGGCCAGGCACTGATTTGTGAAACTATTGCTCATCACGAAGCTCGGATGTCCCGTCGCACAGCCGAGGTTCACCAGCCGACCCTCGGCCAGCATGATAATCGACCTGCCCGATTTTAACGTCCACTTGTCAACCTGAGGTTTGATATTAGTCTTTTTACAGTGAGGCGACTCTTCGAGATAGCTCATCTGTATCTCGCTGTCGAAATGTCCGATGTTACACACAATTGCTTCGTCTTTCATCTGCTCCATATGCTCGCCGCGTATGACATCGCAACAACCGGTAGCCGTAACAAATATATCACCAATCGGCGCCGAATCCTCCATCGTCGTCACTTCATATCCCTCCATCGCGGCCTGCAGCGCACATATCGGGTCAATCTCAGTTATCAGAACTCTCGCACCAAGCCCCCTCATCGACTGAGCACAGCCTTTGCCCACGTCGCCATAACCACAGACCACTACAACCTTGCCCGCAACCATCACATCCGTGGCCCGTTTAATACCGTCGGCCAGCGACTCACGACAGCCATACAAGTTATCGAACTTTGACTTGGTGACCGAGTCGTTTACGTTAATTGCAGTGAAAGGAAGCTCACCTGTCTGCTCCATCTTATAAAGTCGCCCTACACCGGTCGTCGTTTCTTCGGAGACTCCACGAATATTGGATACCACGCTCGTCCACCGCTTAGGATTTATCGCGTAGCAGGCAGCCAGACGATTCATTATTATCTGCATTTCCTTGTTATCACATTTCTTTTCGAGCAGCGCCGGGTCCTTTTCCACCTTCATTCCCTGAAACACAAACAGCGTCGCATCGCCGCCGTCATCGACAATCATATCCGGTCCTGAGCCATCCGGCCAGGTAAGGGCCTGTTCGGTGCACCACCAGTATTCTTCAAGCGTTTCACCCTTCCAGGCAAATACCGCCGCTGTACCGGCCTTGGCGATAGCCGCCGCCGCGTGGTCCTGCGTCGAAAATATATTACATGACGCCCAGCGGATGTCCGCACCGAGTGTGTGCAGCGTTTCAATCAGCATTGCCGTCTGGATTGTCATGTGCAGAGAGCCGGTAATCTTGAAACCTTTTAGAGGTTTGTCCTTACCGTATTTTTCCCGCACGGCCATCAAGCCCGGCATCTCATTTTCAGCCAGCTTCATCTCGGCCCTGCCGAAATCCGCCAGCGACATATCAGCGACCTTGTATCCGAGTGACGTATCCAGCTTCATCACCCTGCTATTTATTGACTTAGTGGACTCCATACTCATCCCTTCAAAAACGGCGCTAAACACTATCTTATAGCAGGAAATGCCTCTCTTGGCAACGAATTATTAAGCATCTATTGCCGAACCGATTCTATAAGTCTTGATAGTACAAACAGTTCTATGTTCAGCCTCCGTCCGCCCAATCCAGGTTTGACTTCCCATATTGGCCTCGATTCCAAAAGAACCACGCCCTTAAAAGGTATCCTTTGGTAAGGGTCTGTCTTATTTTCCGAGTTCGTTAATAATCTCCTCTAAGTATTTGTTGAACTTTTGCGGGTCCTCCAGCATTACAAAATGGCCGACGCCCGGTATCATTTTTACCTCAAAAGATTCTATGTACTTTTCGTTTATCTCAGAATCCGTCGGCCAGAAATCAGAGCTTATACTATGGACCGGCACGTTAAGACCTTTGAAGGCTCCCTTAAGGTCATAATCGCCCAGGTTCCGTAATGAGCTTACGGCTACACGGAGACTGGCGGAAGAGATTTTCGCCGCGGTCCATTCGACAAGATTCGGGTCTGCATCGGCCGGGAACATCCGTCGCGCAAAAATGTCGGTCTGTGTCACGAAGTCAGTTTCCAATCTTGCGACCATGCCGGCGATTTCCTCTTTAGTGTAGCCTTTCTCGATGTTGTGAAAAGTATCGGCCCCGACCAGGGCGATTACTCTTTCGGGCATCAGCCGGGCGGCGGCAACAATGACAGGTCCACCCATGGAATGGCCGACAAGAATGACCTTTTTGAGGTTAAGCTTTTCAATAACCGCCGCCACATCTTCACCGAACATTTCCATAGTCCAATCTTCTCGGCCGAGCCCGGATTGACCGTGTCCGCCGAGGTCAATTGTCACCACTTTGTGACTCTTTTCAAAATACGACACCTGGTATTTCCAGACATCCTTGTCGCAACACCAGCCGTGAACAAGGACCAGGGCCGGTTCACCCTGCCCTTGTACGGAATAATTAATTTTAACGCCGTCAGAGGAAATGGCTTGTTCGGCCGTTCTGGACGAACAGCCATGCAGAATAATCATTAGAGATAATAGTAAAGTCATTAAAATAGTTATGGTCTTATTCATTTATTCTTCTCCGTTTATATACCTTAATCTTTTTTGCCGACGCAGGCGACGTAAACAACGAAGTGTTTTTTCCCGTCCAGGCCGAGCGTTTCATTCATAATATCATCGTCAAAAGCGCCTACGCCGCATGCGCCGCAGCCGATTGATTCCGCGGCCAGGTACAGATTCTGACAAACGTGGCCGGCGTCAAGAAGAATGTAGCGATACCCCCTTTCGCCGTACCGCCATGTCATCCGTTTGACGTCGGCAACCCAGATAAATATCGCCGCACTTGTGGCAATCATCTTCTGGCCGAGACAGCCGAATATAATTCTTTCAGCCATCCGGTTGTCATGCGATACGACACCAAGCTTGTGCTCCAAAGCCATGTATTGATACAGTAAATTCTTCAATCCCTCAACGCGATTAACCAATACGAGTGTCTCAAAGGCGTGTCTTGCGCCTGCCGACGGCACAGTTCTGAATGTATGCAGTCCTGCCTCGGCCTGCTTGACGCCCTGCGTGCACCACAGCAGATATGAAAGCTCCTGCTTCGTCAGAGCCTTTTCGCTGTACCGCCGCAGGGATCTTCGCTGTTCAATTACTTTTTGCACTTCACCGCCAAGTTTATCCGCCAAAGGCAGCTCGACTCTTTCATCGCCCTCGCTGAAGTCGACCTGCAGTTCAGGCGGAGCCTCGCCTTTCTGCTGTGGAGAGGACCCAAGATATTTGTACTTGGTCTTTTCGAAAAACCCGTGCCCGATGTCAGAGTCCATATCGGCATTCTCCCACGGCAAACACAGCTACCTGACCGCTGATTATTAGAGGATAATACTTTTTGAGATAACTTTCAAATCCTCTCTTTGCACCCAGCCGACACGTTGCCAGAACTCAAGGGCGTCGTGATTATCATCGAGTACAAACCCATTGCATTTGCTGATACCCTTCTGCCGTAACCGGTCAAGGACTCTGTCAACCAAAGCAGTGCCGATACCGCTTCGACGAAGCTCTTCGGTGACAGTCAAGTGGTGTATATAACCTCGCCGTCCGTCATGCCCACACAAAACCGCGCCGACTATTGTGCCGCCGTCAATTGCGACAAAACTCAGGCCCGGGTTCCGCGCCAAATACAACCCAATACCATATTCGCAATCCACGTCACTATGCAAACCAACGCCCCGGCAGCTCTGCCAGAGCGAATGCACAACCTGATAGTCGCTGATTGTAATTTCTCTCACTTCCATTTTTCTTTTTCCCACTTTCTATTTAACCGCAACAGCTGCTAATCGCTGCGCCTGATGGTCATAAGGCGAACCCGTCAGGTCACCAAAAACTTTGACTTCTGCAAAACCACACCTTTTTAGCAGACTCGTCAGCTCAACCGCAGAATAAACCCGATGGCCGAAGCTGAACTCTTTCTGCTCGCCGTTTTCAAGCATTATCCAGCGATTTTCTATCCAGGACCAGTCCTGCGTAGCTTCAGTCTCGCGCAGGAAAATCCTGCCGTCACGCTCGTGCCAGTCGCGCGGCCGAAATATCCGTGCCAGAACCTCTTTGCCTATCATCTCTATCAGGAGTTTTCCGCCTCGCTTTAACGAGGCGTAGGCATTAAGAATTACACGCTTGTCATCACAAGCATCTTCAAAGTACCCAAAAGCTGTGAACATATTGACAACAGCGTCGAACTCTTCCAGCGCGCAGAATCTGCGCATGTCGCCCTGAACGAAATCAACACTCAAGCCTTCGGCCTTGGCCTGCCTTCGAGCTCGTTCGAGGTAGCTTGCCGTTCGGTCAAGACCTGTTATCTCATATCCGCGTCGTGCGAGTTCGAGGCTGTGCCTGCCGATACCACAGCATAAATCCAGAACCTTAGCGCCCGGCTGCAGGCCCAATAGCTCGACAAGCTGTTCGACCTCCCGCGGTGCAGCCTCGAGCTTTTCGGTGGTAAACATCTCAGACTCGAAAGTCTGCCAGAACGAATCGTCATCATGCCAATTTGTTTTTTCTCTCGTTTCCATAAGCGCACACCTTCCACGCATAGGCAAAGCCTTTCCTTTACGAAAATCTAAAACTCGCCAATAAAAAAGCCTTTCAGGTTCGCTGCTCCCTGAAAGGCTCTTCAACTCAAAAAACATAAGTCCTGTTAGGGAGCAGCCTCCTTATCAATCAGCCAGAAACCGAGATTCACGTACGGTCTGACTGTAGTGACCGGAGAATCGGCGCAGACTTTCACCCGGGCCATTTTTCGGCCCGTAATAAATTGCCGCTTGTCTTGTCCAATTCTGCTCATTAAGACGGCTCCGCTAAAAAGGATACTGTCATTTATCGACATATAAGACGATTGTCAAGAAGAATTGTTACAGTAAAAAATAAAGTTATTCGAAAATCCCACCGCGCTACTCGCGCATCAAATGGCGCTTATGAGACTACCGAAAAGCGTCAATGGGCTTGTTTTGGTGACCTTGATTCGTGCGAACTGTCCGGCGAGTGACACCGGGCCGTTAAATACAACTATCCAATCATCGGCTGTGCGGCCGACAAGCTGCGGGTCGCCGTGGCCCTCGTCAGAATTCAGGTGCGGTTTTTTGCTTAGACCCTCGACCATGACCGTTACCCGCCTGCCTTCGAATCGGCCGGCAAGGGCGGCACTGATAGTCTGCTGTACCTCGAGCAATCGATAGTTACGCTGCTTTTTTACTTCAACAGGGACGCTATCCCCCAGCCTTTCATCAGCGGTTGTGCCCGGCCGGGGCGAATATTTGAATACGAAACAGTTTTTGTAGCGAGCCTTTTTCACTAAATCGATGGTTTGTTCGAAATCCTTATCCGTTTCATTCGGGAAGCCCACAATAAAATCGCCGGCAACAGCTATATCGGGTACAATTTGC
>Ga0315537_1003180_pt1 | contig 12298 bp, 7 predicted proteins | sample SalMarSW160270MG_FD_203091 | JGI IMG/M metagenome (GOLD analysis project Ga0315537, IMG submission 203091) | Salt marsh sediment microbial communities from the Plum Island Ecosystem LTER, Massachusetts, United States - Salt Marsh Sediment SW1602-70 ... | reverse complement strand
CAGCTTATCAGGGAAAAGGAACCTGATCTGGCAATTCTTGATATCAGGATGCCGGAAATGAATGGAATAGAGGTGTTAAAGAAAATCAGGGAGATGAAAATGAAAACTAAGGTCTGCATTCTGACAAATTACGATTATCCTATTTACAAAAAAAGGTGTTTTGAAGCAGGAGCTGATTATTTTCTCAGAAAGACCGAAGATTTTGAAGAGATTGGAATTATAATCAGCGATATGTTGCGGGATAAATTGAAGCACCATAACTAATCACTTTCAATCTGATAAATGTAATGATAAAACATTATTGTCCTGAGAAAACATAAGATAAGATTGTACTTAAAAGGTAACAAATGATGGCACTTCCTTATTAAACTTAAATGACAGAAATAAATGTAAAGAAAACTATCAGTATTCAAATACTTATTGATGATGATTCCTCTCTGTTGAGAGACAGAAGTCAGGAGTCAGAAGTCAGAAGTCAGAAGTCAGAAGTCAGGAGTCAGAAGTCAGGAGTCAGGAGTCAGGAGTCAGGAGTCAGGAGTCAGGACTACATGTCACATAAATCTTCGGACTTCAGGCTTCGGACTTCCGACTGATTAGATACCCGATATGTTAATGAGAAACTGTAACCTCTGATGGAATTAAGTTGTAATTAGAATTATGAAGGTTATGAAGAAAACGGCACATTTTTCAATGAACGACAATAAGTTAGAATCCGTAAAACCAGTGAAAGAAAAAACTTACGTAAAAACCAAGATAAATCAGTTTCCCATCGTGGGCATTGGCGCCTCGGCAGGCGGTTTGGAAGCATTGGAGCAGTTCTTTGAAAACATGCCTAATAACAACGGTATGGCATTCGTAGTTATTCAACACCTCGACCCTACACGTGTTGGTATTATGCCCGAACTGTTGCAACGAATTACCCACATGAAGGTGTTACAGGCAACCGACCGGCTTAAAGTGAAGCCAAACTACGTATATGTGATACCACCCAACAATAGCCTGTCGTTGCTGAATGGTGCGTTGTATTTATTCGATCCGGTTAAATCGCACGGCCTGAGTTTACCTATTGATATTTTCTTCCGTTCATTGGCCGACGACATGCAGGAAAAAAGCATCGGTATTATCCTTTCGGGCATGGGCTCCGATGGCAGCCTGGGACTCAAAGCCATTAAAGAAAAAAACGGCGTTGTACTGGTGCAGGATCCTGCTTCGGCTAAATTCGATGGCATGCCCAGCAGCGCCATCGAAGCCGTAATTGCTGATATTGTGGCTCCCGCCGGGGAATTACCCGCCAAACTGATCGCTTACCTTAAGTTTATTCCGGCAGTTAAAACAGATACCGAAATAGAGAGTAAAAACAAAAGCAACCTCGAAAAAATTATCATCCTGCTCCGCGAACAATCAGGTCACGACTTTTCTTTGTATAAGAAAAACACCTTATTTCGCCGAATCGAAAGACGCAAGGGAATTCACCAAATAAGCAAAATAAACAACTATGTCCGCTTTTTGCAGGGAAACCCTAAAGAGGTCGAAATACTTTTCAAAGAGTTGCTGATTGGCGTTACCAGCTTTTTCCGCGATACTGCAGTGTGGAAAATCCTCCAAGAAAGTGTTCTTCCTGACCTGATTAAAGAATCGCCCGAAGGACATGTGCTGCGCGCCTGGGTGCCGGGCTGCTCAACCGGGGAAGAAGCCTTTTCATTAGCCATTGTTTTTAAAGAGACACTGGAAAAGGTTAAAATGCACAAAAACCTGAATTTGAAGATATTTGCCACCGATCTCGATAATGATGCCATTGATAAAGCCCGCAAAGGTGTTTTCTCTAAAAACATTACTGCCGATGTATCTCCCGAACGAATCAACCGGTTTTTTTCGGTCGAAAATGAAGGCTACCGCATGAATACCGACATACGCGAAATGGTGGTGTTTGCTCCTCAGAATGTGATTAAAGACCCACCCTTTACCAGGCTCGATTTTCTTTCGTGTCGCAATATGCTGATATACATGGAGCCCGAATTGCAGAAAAAACTTTTAGCACTTTTCTATTACAGCATTAATCCGGGTGGAATAATGTTACTTGGCACTTCCGAAACACTTGGAGCCAAAAGAGAGGGGTTTAAAGAGCTTAATGCCAAATTGAAAATTTTCAAACGCTCCGTAACAGTTCCGACGCCTGAACTCATTGATTTTCCAAGCTCCTTTTCCCACAATAAAGCAGAGAAAACTGAAAAAAAGATACTACCTGAAGTTATTGAAAACATCCAGACCCTCGCAGATAAGATTTTACTTCAACGCTTTACTCCTGCCAGTGTGCTGGTAAACGGCACAGGCGACATACTTTACATCACAGGCCATACAGGGAAATATCTTGAACCTGCTGCAGGTAAAGCAAACTGGAACATTCATGCGATGGCGCGCGAAGGATTGCGCCAGGCGCTGCCGGGCGCCTTCCGGAAAGCAATGCAAAGCTTTGACACAGTGATAGTACACAATATTAAAGTAAGAACCAACGGGAGTACTCAGCTAGTGGATGTTACTGTTCAACGCATCGAAACCCCCGATTTGATAAGAGGTATGCTTATGGTAATATTTGCCGACGTGCCGGTTACGGTTAAAAATGATGTAGTGAACCCAAAAACAGGGAAACAAAGTTCAACCGGACGGCAGAAGGAATTAGAGATTGAACTGCAACGAAGTTATGAAGACCTGGAAAGCACCCGTGAAGAGATGCAGAGCCTGAACGAAGAGCTGCAAACGGTTAATATCGAACTTCAAAGTAAGGTAAATGATTATGCACGGGCGAACGATGACATGAAAAACTTACTCAATAGTACCGAGATTGCTACCCTTTTCCTCGACAAGGAGTTGAACATCCGCAGGTTCACCGACCAGATAACCAAAATATTTAAACTGCGTAACACGGATATTGGCAGGCCTTTTACCGAGCTGACTACCGATATACAGTACCCCGAAATTGAAAGCCATGCCCGGCAAGTGATCAAAAACCTGATATCTGTTGAAACTGCAATTGCAACACACGATGAAAGGTGGTTTAATGTCAGGATAATGCCCTACCGCACTCTTGATGACAATATGGATGGGCTGGTTATAACATTTTCCGATATAACCATAGCCAAAAAGTTGGAAATAAAACTGAAAAGATCAAATGAGAAACTTCGTAGAACTAAGAATAGTCTATAATACCACCCGTCTTAACCAAGAGTAAAAGTGACACAATTCAAGGCAGGAGACAATTATGAAGAATGCCAGTAAAAAATCAAAAGCTACCAGGCTTCGCCAAAAGGCAGAAGAGTTACTGCAAAAGAAACCGTCAAAATCAGGTTTGCAACCTTCTGAAACCGAAGTGCTGAAACTCATTCACGAGTTTGAGATACATCAGATAGAGCTGGAAATGCAGAACGAAGAACTCATGGTGGCAAAAGAGCAGACAGAGGTTGCTGCCGAGAAATATGCTGAATTATACGATTTTGCACCATCGGGTTATTTTACACTATCCAGAGAAGGTAAAATTATTGAGCTAAACCTCTGCGGATCACAAATGCTTGGCAAAGAACGTTCGCAGTTAATAAATAGCCGGTTTGGCTTTTTTGTTTCCGACGATACAAAACCAATCTTTAATCTCTTCCTCAAGAAGTTATTTAAAAGTAAAACCAGAGAATCATGTGAGGTGACCCTGTTAACTAATGGCAACTTAACAGAGTATGTTCATGTTACCGGCATCGTTACAGAAAATAGAGAACAATGCCATGTAATAGTGATTGACATCACCGAGCTCAAGTATGCAGAAGAGGAACTACGAGAAACGAATGAATATCTGACGAACCTCTTCAATCACGCGAATGCACCGATCATTGTTTGGGACACTTCAATGTTTATCACCCAATTTAATCATGCATTTGAACATTTAAGCGGTTATTGTACGGAAGAAGTTATAGGTAAAAAGATCGATATTCTTTTCTCGAAAGAGACAATTGAATCTTCGCTTGATCTTATAGAAAGAGCTATCAGTGGTGAACGCTGGGAAACTATTGAGATTGAGATACAAAGGAAAGATGGAGAAACGAGATTTTTGCTGTGCAATACTGCTAACATTCTTGAAAAAGATAATAAAACTGTGGTCGCAACGATTGCACAAGGGAACGACATAACCGAACGCAAACATGGGGAGGAAGAAATACAAAGGCTCATTGCCGGACTGGAACAGCGTGTGGCAGAGCGTACTGCACAATTGCAGGCTGTAAATAAAGAACTGGAAACGTTCAGCTATTCAGTATCACACGATCTGAAAGCTCCCCTGAGGGCTATAGACGGTTTTGCCGGTATCCTGATTGAGGAATATAAAAACAAAATTGACGCTGAAGGACAACGTATATGTGATGTCATTAAAAGCAGTGCAGTACAGATGAATCGGCTTATTGAAGACCTGCTGGCATTCTCACACCTGAACAGGACCGAGTTGCATATGTCGACCATTGACATGAAAACCATGGCCAATTCCATCTATTATGAATATTCCCTGCCTGAAAAAAGAGAAAATATTTCGTTCACTGTCCGGGATATTCCCGGGGCCTTTGGCGATTCTTCACTGATAAAGCAGGTATGGTCCAACCTTATATTGAACGCGATAAAGTTCTCTTCTAAAAAAGATCATCCTGAAATTATTATAGACTACGAGGCAGGCAAAAACGAAATCATATATTCTGTCTCCGACAACGGGTCGGGATTTGACATGCAATATGCAGACAAGCTTTTCTGCGTATTTCAAAGGTTGCATGACAGCACTGATTTTGAAGGTACAGGTATTGGTCTCGCCATCGTAAACCGAATTATCAGCCGGCATGGAGGCCGCGTCTGGGCTGCCGGTGAACCCGATAAAGGGGCAATATTTTATTTTTCATTACCAAAACATAAGAAACGAAAAATCAAATAAGATGAATGAAATCGAAATATTACTTGTTGAAGACAATGCGCGCGATGCGGAATTGACAGTACGTGCACTGAAGAAGAACAACCTGGCGAACAATCTTTATATTGCAAAAGACGGAGCCAAAGCACTTGATTTTCTTTTGTGTAAAGGGGAATATTCAAAACGCGATTTAACTAATCTGCCCAAAGTTGTTTTCCTCGACCTGAAGCTTCCGAAAGTCAGTGGACTGGAAGTATTAAAAACCATAAAGGGAGACAAACGCATTTCCAAAATTCCTGTGGTTGTCGTAACATCCTCGAGCGAAGAACCGGATGTGAAGGAAGCATACCGGCTGGGGGCAAACAGCTACGTGTTGAAACCCCTCGATTTCGAAAAGTTTAAGACAGCAATAAGCAAACTAGGCTACTACTGGCTTGTTGTCAATTATCCATATAAATAAGGAAAAGGGATTGGATATAATGCGTATATTATTTGTGGAAGATATGCCAACGGATGTCGACCTTGCAGTTCTGGAACTGCGGAAGGAGAAATTAAAGTTTGAATACACCACGGTTTGCACCCGGGTGGATCTTTTCAAAGCACTTAAAGAGTTCAAGCCTGATCTGGTCATTTCGGATTATATGATGCCTGCATTTAATGGTTTGCAAGCTCTTAAGGAAGTAAAAGAGTTCAATCCTGAAATCCCGTTCATCCTTTGTACAGGGTCGATAAATGAAGAGACTGCTGTTGAATGTATAAAAGCAGGAGCCGATGATTATATTATAAAGGAGCATATGACAAGACTGCCATTTGCAGTAAAAGAAGCTATGGAACAATACCGGATACTGACCGAAAAGAGAGCTGCCGGACTATTATTAAAGGGAAACGAGGAGAAACTTCAAAGTATTTTCAGCACTGCTCCTGTTGGTATCGGGCTGGTTGTTAACCGGGTCTTTATGGAAGTAAATGACACTTTCTGTAAAATGACGGGATATAGCCGGAAGGAACTGATTGGAAAAAGTTCTGCAATGGTCTATCCTACACATGAAGAATTTGAATTTGTCGGTCTTGAAAAAGACAGGCAAATTGCCGAAAAAGGTATAGGGTCAGTTGAAACAAGGTTAAAATGCAAGGATGGCAGAATATTGAACATTATTTCAGGTTCAACCCCTCTGGATGAAAATGATCTATTAAAAGGATTAACATTTACGGTTCTTGACATCACCGAAAGTAAGCTGGCTGAAGAGGCATTGCTTAAACATCGTGATCACCTCGAGGAATTGGTAAATGAACGGACAGAAGAACTTAGTAAGGCAAAGAAAGAAGCAGAGGAGGCGAATAAAGCGAAAAGTGAATTTCTTGCCAATATGAGTCATGAGATCCGGACTCCTATGAATGCGGTTTTAGGCTACGCCGAGCTGTTGGGTCTCATGCTTGAGGATAAAACCCAGAGGGACTATCTTGAATCTATAAAATCAAGCGGAAGAAGCCTCCTTACCCTGATCAACGACATTCTCGATCTGTCCAAAATTGAAGCAGGGAAACTGGAGCTGCAGTTTGAGTTTGTGAATTCACAGTCTTTCTTTTCAGAGTTCGAACGCATCTTTTCATTAAGATTATCTGAAAAGGGGCTGAGATTCATTCTGGATATTTCGTCGGGTACACCGGCAGGTATCTATATCGATGATGCCCGGATACGTCAGATCATTCTTAATCTTATCGGGAACGCAACAAAATTCACCGAAAAGGGAAGCATCAAATTAAAAGTATATACTGAAAATCCGCAAATCATCAATTATTCCAAAGGAAAAGCCGAGGAATTTATAGATCTTATAATTGAGGTGACTGATACCGGTATCGGAATTTCAAAAGAGATGCAGGAAGAGATATTTAATCCATTTGTACAAGGGCAGGGACAGAAGGTAAAAAAATACGGAGGAACAGGTCTCGGGCTGACAATTACTCAACGGCTCGTACAACTAATGAATGGGACCATTGAACTTGCTTCTCAGTTACATAAAGGAAGCACATTTAAAATTAAGATTCCTGGAGTTTCTTATTTGAGAGACTTCGAAAAAAGGAGCGAGGAAATTCAGCTTGATCCCGGGGATATCATTTTCGAAAAGACAACAATAATTATCGCCGACGATGTTCAACATAACCGGAAATACCTGATTGATGCCCTGAGTAAAACAAACATAAATATAGTCGAAGCAGAAGATGGTATGGAAGCATTTTCTCTTGCTAAAAGAATAGTACCGGATCTTATTATTACCGATATAAGGATGCCGGTTCTTGACGGTTTTGACTTATTGAAAAAACTGAAAAGTAATAAAAGACTGAAACATATCCCCGTGATCGCCTATTCTGCTTCGGTCATGAAAGCCCAGAGAGACAGGATCCGTAAAAGCGAATTTACCGGCTTATTGATAAAACCGGTCCAGGTAACGGAATTATACATTGAGCTTATGAATAATCTGCCATATAAATCGATCAGAGCTCCTGAATCAGGACAATCTTTATCAGAAATAAATCCGGATGAAGAAATATCTGATCTTCCCGGATTGATTAATTCCCTTGATACACGGTTTAAAGATATCTGGATGACTTTTGGAATCAGGCAACCGATAGATGAAATCCTGGATTTTGGAAATCAATTAGTAAGATCAGGTAAAGATCACAATTCATCAGTTGTTATCAGGTACGGGGAAGAACTGGTAAGCGCTGCCGATAATTTTAATATTGAAGCTATACTAAATCTTTTAAGGAAATTCCCTGATACAATTGGATTATTAAAAAACAAATTAAGAAAATAAGATTTATATAATGCAAAAGGCATATCTGTATACGCCGGTAATACTCCTGGTTGATGATAGTCCCCATAACCTCCAGGTTTTAGGCAAACTGTTGCAGGAGGAAAAATATAAAACCGAATTCGCTATTAACGGAGAATCAGCTCTGGAATGGTTAAAAATCCGGCAATTTGATTTGATTTTGCTTGATTTAAATATGCCCGGGATGAACGGATTTGAGGTATGTAAAAAAATTCGTTCAGAAAAGGGAATAAATGAGGTACCTATAATATTTCTTTCGGCTGAATCTGAAAGGGAAAGCATTTTAAAAGGATTTGAGGTTGGCGCACAGGACTATGTGACAAAGCCATTTGATACCAGAGAGCTGCTTGCAAGAGTAAAGACCCAGTTGGATCTTAAATCGAAGACTGAAAAACTGGAAAAGATTAATGAATGGCTGGGAAAGAAAATCGAAAACTGGTTGAAGGTTAGCTTGAACAAAACAGACTGGAATGAGACAAATGATCTTAATACCAAAATGATAGAATTCGATAAAAATCAGAGTTTTATGCTGAAAGATATTTATCTTGAAGTAAGGACATGTGTTAGTGAGGTTGAAAAACTTATCGGGAAGAATAACGATTCAAATATACAGTATCAATGTAAAGAGATTATCAGAAGAATGAAAGACTCAATCGCTAAAATGGAGAAATTGTAGAAAAAAAGACGGAAGACGGAAGACGGAAGTAGTAACAAACTTCGGACTCCGGTCTCCGGACTTCGGACTTCGGTCTTATCGGTTAAAAAATATTTGACAGGAAACAAATGATGGCAAAACCTCTGATATTAATTGTTGATGATAATCCAAGAAATCTTCAAATACTTGGTAAATATTTACAAAAGGAAGGATTTAAAGTTGAATTTGCATTAGATGGGACTTCGGCGCTGGATTGGATTAAACGGGCTGAATTTGATCTTGTTCTTCTGGATATTATGATGCCTGGAATGGACGGTTTTAAAGTCTGCAAAATAATTAAAAGTGATCCTGTAAAACAAAAAATTCCGGTAATATTTCTTACAGCTAAAGTAGATATGGAAAGCATTATAAATGGATTTGATCTTGGAGCAGTTGATTATGTTGCAAAACCTTTCAACCAGAAGGAGCTGATTGCCAGAGTTAAATCACAAATCGAAATTAAAAAAAGCAGAGATGAAATTGCCAGGAACCTGGAAGAGATCGAATACAAGAATAAACTTATAAAGTATAGCATTCAATATGCTCATACAATACAGGCAGCGGTTTTAAATGCATCTTTGAATGGATCAGCCTTTTTTACTGATCAGTTTTGTATTCTCCTGCCCAAAGATATTGTCAGTGGAGACTTCTATTGGTTTCACAAAATTGATAATAAATTGCTGGCCGGTGTTTTTGATTGCACGGGCCATGGTATTCCCGGCGCATTCATGAGCATTTTAGGTGTCACTCTGTTAAATGAAACGGTGATAAGAGAAAAAATTGATGAACCTCATCTGATTTTAACCCGGCTAAGGGAAAAGATTGTTCAGGCATTGGGCCAGGAAGGCAGATATCTCGAGGTGAAAGATGGTATGGATGGTTCAATAATCAGTTATGATCTTAATAACAAAACACTGTGTTATTCGGGAGCTTTTAATCCTATGTATCTCATACGTGACAATGAAATCATAGAGCTTAAGGGTGATAGAATGCCTTTGTCTTACCATGATAAAATGTCTGACTTTTCATGTCAGAAAATAGAAACAAGACCGGATGATCTTATATATCTTTTTACTGACGGATATGCGGATCAATTTGGCGGACAGGAAGATAAGAAATTCCTGCGGGATCAATTTAAACAAGTACTGTTAAAGATTCATGAGCATCCTTTGGAGGTTCAGAAAGAAATGCTCCTGGATACTTATATTAACTGGAAAGGTAATGGAGATCAGGTTGATGATATTACTGTGGTGGGCTTGAGACTGTAATTTGGAAGACGGGAGACGGAAGACGGAAGACGGAAGACGGAAGACGGAAGTTATAACAATCTTCGGACTCCGGGCTTCGGTCTGATGAAAGATTTTAAAAAATAGACCGGCTTTGGTTATCTCGGATATCATGATGCCTGTGATGAACGGATATAGTACAGACTGCATATGCTGATGACAAGTCCAGAGTACTGAAAGAAGATTGTAACGGCTTTTTATCCAAGCCATTTGATAAACAAAAATTGTTATATGCCATAAAAGAATTTATTCAAATCAACAAATGTGAAAAAGATAAAGACTTTTCTTATTGTTCTGACCGGAGTGATCTCATTTTCAACTGTTTTTGCCCAGGAAACCGACACATTAAAAGCGGAAGATGTTCTTAATATGTCTCTTAATGACTTGATGAATATCCAGGTTATTTCAGCATCAAAAACCCGGCAATCAATAAAAGAAGTACCTGCTACCGTTCATGTGATCACCGCCGAACAGATCAGGGACCGGGCTTATTTTACACTCGAAGAAGCTTTGTCCGATCTTCCGGGTTTTCAATTCAGGAACATCCTCGGCTTCAATAGTTATGTATTCCTGAGAGGAGCACCAAGTCAGAATAACCTTATATTGCTTATGGTGGATGGAGTTCAAATCAATGAGTTAAATTCCGGAGGATTTTATGCCGGCGGCCAATTTATACTATCTGATGTTGAACAAATAGAGGTTGTATATGGCCCAGCCTCGGCTCTATACGGTACAAACGCAGTTTCAGGAATAGTAAATGTCATTACTAAAAAAAATGAAGGAGAAACAGGTCATGTTGGTTTACTCGGCGGAAATTTTAAGACCGGGATGTTTGATTTTAATTTGAGAAATTATCAGGTTTCAAATTATATAGGTTATTCCTTTTCAGGCCAGTACAAAACTACAGGTAAAGCCAACCTCAAGGGAATTAACGGAGATAATAACTGGACTGACGATATGGAGAATTTTGAAAATGATATGTCCTTTTCCGCCAGGCTAAAAACTAAAAGCTTCACTGTCGGTCTTGATTATCAGGAGAAAAAATCCTCAAGGACAACCAATTTTAAATCAGTAGACGATATATATCTGGATAGAAATACTTTATGGGATATACTGTTTCTAAATGCTTTCGTAAAATATACGAACAATACCCGCGAAAAATGGTCATTAAACTCAACAGTATATTATCGGAACTCAACTGTAAAATCCAATACTATTAATGCAATTATTAAAGCTACCGATACAACTTCCGGCCAACAAATTGGCAATTACCGGCCCAATCAATTATTCGGTATTGAAAATCAGATTAATTATAAACCTTCTGATCGTACCCGCATTATGTGCGGGATAATTGGTGAAGCAGAGGGGCTTTCCGATGGATTTTCAATTACCTGGAGTAATTCCCAGGATGAAATTCCCCCGACTCCTTTAAAACCTGTAATCATCAATAATTACCTTTTCAGCTATTATTCACAACTGAATTATACAATTTTCAAACAACTCCATTTCATCGGTGGAATACGGCACGACTTTTCGAACTATTACGGTCAGGTTTTTATACCACGTGCAGGTCTGGTATTTAATCATAGCTTGATCACCGTTAAAGCTCTGTATAACAAGGCATTCAGATCGCCAAAACCATGGGATTACAATTATGGTACAGGAAATAGTAGTCTGAAACCGGAAAAGATGAATTCATTTGAATTGTGTCTCTCTTACCTGGTTAAAGAAGATCTTAATATCGGAGGTTCTGTATATATTAACAATATCATCGATAAGCTGACAAAGGAAACCACTGAAACTATTGACAGATGGATAAACAAAGACATATTAAATACAACGGGATTTGAATTATACGGAAATTATATTGCCGGGAACTTCAACCTTTATGCAAATTATACCTATAATGATTCACGCGATCAGGATAATGTGTTTATCCCGGAAATTTCGATGCACACAGCCAATATGGGATTTACATATTCATACAGGCAAATATTTAAAATAAATCTCAGGGCAAATTATCTGGGTAACAGGAAAAATCCGAATATTATCCCTGCAACCGGAAATGATAAAATTGAAGATGCGCTGATTTTACATGGGTGCATTTCGTACCTTGGTCTTAAGATTTGCAACCTGCAGTTTAAGGTAAATAATATTTTAAACCAGGAATACTTTCACCCGTCAAACCGTTTTAACGGCAGATACCGGCAGCCTCAAAGGACTATTTCAATAACAGGAACCTATAACTTTAACCGGAACATGTAATTAATATTTCATCCGAAATTAATAAATGATAATCTGGAAAAGAATGAGAAACCCCCGTTTTCATAATATTATACAAATAGTTTTCCTGATATTTATTCTGACAGGAGTATTGAGTGAAAAGCAGTCATTCGGTCAGACCAGAGAATCACTGATTAAAGCCGGATATATCGAAAAATTCACACACTTTGTGCAATGGCCTGAAACGAATAACAGTGATTCAAGAAATACATTCACGATAGCACTGATAGGGAAGAACACTTTCGGTTCTGATCTGGAAGATTTATTCATGCGG
>Ga0315537_1003178_pt1 | contig 12299 bp, 9 predicted proteins | sample SalMarSW160270MG_FD_203091 | JGI IMG/M metagenome (GOLD analysis project Ga0315537, IMG submission 203091) | Salt marsh sediment microbial communities from the Plum Island Ecosystem LTER, Massachusetts, United States - Salt Marsh Sediment SW1602-70 ... | reverse complement strand
CAACCACACATCCGGTTTCAGCTAATGTCGAAACGAAATTCTGGTAAAACAAACCGCGTGATGCTTGGTCGAGCACTTTAAAGCCGGCTCCGGTAGCATTAGGGTCATACTCCTGGGCATACCATTCGGTCATCATCAGAGGTCGGCCGGACCACTCTGACATATTCTGAATTTCAACTTGCCTTGAACTCCATCTATGGTAGTGATTCATTGAGAAGACATCGACATACTTGCCGGCGTTTCTCATGAAATCTTCAATTTGTTTTTCTGTGCTGTGGCAACGACTGCCGAGGTACATATGATTTGAATCGACATTTTTTATCGCTGCTGAAACCACCGAATAATACCGCTCGGCCATCAGCGCCATGTACGTATATTGGTCTTCCGTATCCCAGTTACTGGCAGTTTTGCCTCTTGCAGTAAGAAAATCGATCGCTGTAATGTAGTTCTTATCTGTTGGGTCGGTAATTGCAACATGAGCGGGGAGCCCTCCGTCACGCCAGGGCAGTTCATTATCCGACAGATAACCGAAAAGATGCGGATCATTGACGTATTTTGAAAATTCTTGAGCACGCTGATTACAGTAAGCTACGAACTCATCATCAAAAAGGGGCATTTCAATATGAGGGGTGCGCTGACTTCCATAATTTCCAAGAAAACTGATCTTGGGACAATAGGCTAGCGGCGTTTGATTCTTCAAAGACGATCTAATTATATCATCATTATCACTCCAGCAGCCGAGTCCATTAAATCCGTATTGAGGGAGCAATTGATATATCTCATCGGCCGTGAAGTCATCCAGGTGAACGCTGTTCAGGGCCTTGTGTAAATATAAATATCCTTCCGGATCGATCGCCCACCAACGTCCGTTAATCTTTTCGACACGGAAAAAACCTGTCGCCGCGACCTGGTATGCCTTCCATCCGCCGTATTTGCTCAACTCAAGATTCTCAGGCTTAACGATATAATCCTCTCTAGAATCCAAGGTCCGACAGTAGAAAGGATAAAATACTGAACCGGAATAATAGACCTGCGCATGGGGATCAACGTCAGGACCGCCGCCGCCCAAGCCTGGTAATGCTTTTATTGCTGCCTCGGAAAGAGCGTGACCATAAATCCTCACATCATCCATGCTCCCTTTAAAAGCTTCCCTTGTTCCAGTATCAACCGATGCGCCGATATACAGATGCGTTCCAGTTGCGGCACTGATGCCCTTCGTTGTCGTCAAAGTCTTCCGAACAACAAATTCACCGTCAACATAGAGATCGACCGTAATCGTACTACCAATTTTTGTATACACAAATGCATGATGAACCCATTGACCTGCTGCATAATAAACATCACTCGCAGCTTCATCTATTCTAACATCAGAATAGGATGATTTGCTGCCAACTCTAAATCTCACTCCGCCGCCAGACCGGAGCTTTACCACAAAACCCTGCCCAGTGGCATTGTTTGGAAATCTGGCTAACGGCTCATAATTGCCTAAAACATCTGCTTTTATCCAGTAGGCAATCGTAGCCGAAACCGCAGAGACAGGCACATCACCGCAATCTACGGAATAACCCGTCGAGCCAGGAAAGGTTAACGAACCATTTAGTGTCGGATCAGCACTAGCCGGATCCCATGTCGGGGTTGGCACACCAAAGGGAAAAATCACACCATCATAGCCGTTAATGGATGAATCATTTGGATTTCCATCTAATTCGTATAACGCGGTCAAGGAAGCATTAGCAACCGCACACACAACAAAACACGTACACAATGCCACCATTACATTCTTCAATACGACATTCCTTCAATACAGTTCTTTTCTTATTCTAACACCACCTGTAAACGGCGGAGTAAAATCGCGGCACTTATTGCCTACTTACTCTATGACACCCTCGGTGTCAATTGCTTTTTATTCACTTTTCCAATGACCAGCAATCTTCCCCTCATTATGCCATTTCCTCAAATAATCTCTACAAGATTTGTCAACTGACTCAACTCCTTCGGGACACTCGTCAGTTGATTTACGTCCAGCCAGAGTATCTCCAGATTTGTCAACTGCCCCAGCTCCTTCGGGACACTCGTTAGTTGATTTACGCCCAGATCGAACTCCTTCAGATTTGTCAACCGCCCTATCTCCTTCGGGACACTCGTCAGTTGATTTCCGGACAGATAGAGCCCCGTCAGATTTGTCAACTTACATAATTCCTTCGGGACACTCGTCAGTTTATTTACATCCAGCCGGAGCGTCTTCAGATTTGTCAACCGCCCTATCTCCGCCGGCAGCGACTTTATGCCTTTGCGCGCTAAGTCAAGTATCGTCCTGCCGTCTCTGGCCGCTTCTTCGATTATTTCAAGCAGTTCTTTTTCTTCCATCTTTATCCCCTGCCCTTATTCCTTATTCCTTTGCCTTTCGCCCTGGAGTTTAGGGGCTGTTGATTTAATTGGTGTCTAAGTCGTAGTGGTTTCCGCCTCTTTTGTCTAAATAGTAATATTTTTTCTTCAGCAGGAAAAATCATACCGAATTTACAAATATCTTCTCGTAAACAACCAAATTTTAGATGGCGCAGAAGGATGCTAAGGTCATCATGCCGCTGCTGCAGCTATCTGGGCACGCAGCTGGGCTATACATCGAGCCAATTTAGCCAAATTAAAACTGGTACAGGCCCACAGCCACTCAGTTCTAACCTTGTCGATGCTACGCAAAAGAAACTGACGCAATCTCATACGTGCCTTGATTATCGCAAAAGGTGTCTCGGCGAGCCATTTACGCTGTTGATATATTTTCCGTCCTGTCGGCGAATTCATACGAGCATCCATCTTCTCACGCAAGGGTTCATATTTATCCCGACAAACAGTACGCCGAGCTGCTCGGCCAGCAAGGCATTCGCCGGACAGGGCACAATCCGAACAACCCTGGCCACGATACACACGATAATCAGCCGGCCCGTTCTTACGTGGCTTTGTTTGCATACCAGCAAACTGAAGTTTGTTGCCCATGGGACAATAGTAACAGTCAGCAAATTGGTCATAAACAAAAGCCGAGCGGTCCAATTTCTTCGTCCTGACATTGCGGGGCAGTTTGGGCCAATCCTGTTCGGCAACCGCCTGGCTGGGGTCCGCTCGTTGGGCAGGATTGTCTTTACGATCTGCATTTCGCCGAACTGGTATGTACGCTTCTACGTGACGTTCTTCCAACTCGGCCAGGTTCTCGCCACTGCTAAAGTTCGTGTCCGCCAATAGCTGCCCGGGAGTTTCGTCAAAATTTTCTTCGATACGGTCAACCGACTCGATTGTCTGTCCACATTCGTCACCATCAGCAATCACTTCAGCATCCATAATAAAGCCGTTGCGACTTTCCGTGGCCACCACCGGAGTATAATTGGGGGCATAGCCGCCTTCCTTATTTGGCAGGACATCCGAATCCGGGTCCGCCACCGGAACCTTCGGCTTTTTATTGCCTGCTGGTTTATTTGTTTTTTCTACCGCTTGTTTCTTTTCAATAGCTGCCATTGCCTTACGCAACTTCTCCTGACGCTTGCTCAAAGATGCCAACCCCGACGGCAACTTATTGGCAGAAACGTCACCAAATAGACGACCCTCTTCAGCATCCGCCTGGGCTGCCTCGGCCATAATCTGCTCAATTCGCCTGTCCAGTTCTTCCAGTCGCTTCTGCAGTGTCTCTGCGGAGGCGGTTTGGTGACGGCTGCTGTTAGCACGCACACGTGAACCGTCCAGGCCTACCGTATCCAGACACGCAAAACCCATGTTCAATGCGATTCGACCAATTTGTCGGAAAAGCTCCTTCAGTTCACGAGCAAATCGGGTGCGAAAGTTACAGAAAGTAGTATGGTCGATACGATGACCATGAACCAGCCATATATAATCCAGTGAGTTCTTACACATCCGTTCCAGAACACGACTGGAACGAATGCCCTGACTGAGCCCATAAAGAATAGCCGAAGCCACAATCCGTGGAGGGATTGGCGGCTGACCAGCTACCAGAACATATTGACTTTCCCACGAGGACCAATCACAACTGGTAAGAATTTCATCGTAAAGTCGAACAGGGTGGTCTTCGCTGATGGAATCGTCCAGCGTTGGAAAGAACAACAGGACCTGCTTGCGGTCCATTGGAGTTTTAGCCCAGTGACTCATATCTTCGCCTCCATGCAATATTTTGACTGGCAATTTACGTATGGATTATACATAATAGTACAGAAGTTTACAAAGCAATTGCCGTGCCAATTAAATCAACAGCCCCTAAAACCGGGGGCTAAATATTATAACCCCCCAGGGCAGGCCTGGGGGCTAAACGAAGTCCTGCTATGAAAGAGCTGCTGAAAAAACTCATTCAGGCTGAAAGCACACCGCAGAAGGGCGAATTAGCCGCGGCGAAAGTAATCTCAGCCGAGCTTAGCCGCTCAGGGATAGATTCCCGAATAGATACCTGGGACCAAACCAGAGCGAATATTATCGCACAGGTAAAGTCCGGCGGGCACAAGGACGCATTGCTATTTGCCTGTCATCTCGATGTTGTCGGGCCGGGCGAAGCGAAGTGGGAAAAGCCCCCTTTTGGGGCGGCCCAAAGCGATGGCAAAATTTACGGTAGGGGCTCGGCGGATATGAAGGGCGGCATCGCTGCGGCCGTTACCGCTGTCAGACAGATTGTCGATGCCGGCATAAAGTTACAGGGCGATATTGTATTTGCAGCCGTTGGAGGTGAAGAGACCGATAGCTGTGGTGCGATAAGATTTATTAGCGAGAGCAGCCGGCTGCCTGAATTTGTCGGCGTGGTTATTCCTGAGCCGACGGACTTTGCGATTGTTACGGCGCATCGCGGTATGCTGTGGCTCGAAGTTTCAACCAAAGGCAAGGCCGCTCACGGCTCGACGCCGCAATTGGGAGTAAACGCGATAACTTCAATGCGGTCTGTTCTGGATGAGCTGGAGAATTACAAAATCCCCGTGGAGCCACACAAGCTGTTGGGTAAGTGTTCTATGAGCGTCAATACGATTACGGGCGGTAAGGCACTTAATGTTGTGCCGGACAAATGCAGCATCGGGATAGATATTCGCACTTTGCCGGAGCAAAATCATCAGGATATTATTACTGATATAGAAAAAATCTTCGCGAAGTTGAAATCCGAAAATCCTCGATTTGATGCGGAGGTCAGCGTGGTGCGCCAGGTGCAGCCTTTAGAGACTGATTGTGGCTGTGATTTTGTTAAGGACTTTTGCTCGGCTGTTGGAACCAGTGAAACCAAGGCTGTAGGCTTTACAACGGACGGTCCCCATTTTGCTTCGTTAGGCGCACCGGTGGTGATTTTTGGACCGGGCAAACCAGAGCTTTGTCACAAGCCTGATGAATATATTGAAATCAGTGACATTGAAAAAGCAATTGAGCTTTACAAGAACATCATTTTGAAACTTTTGTCCTGATTGCTGCCCTAAGGCCTTATTGCTAATAAACTTAGCCAAACATACTTTCAAAAATATTCTGCAATATTCGGGATAAATCCATTGACTTTTTGGCCTTAATCTGGTAAACTATAAAGAATTCCGAAGAGGAAGCGGAGGATGTGTAGTCTGTTCATTGGGGAGGATACAGCGTGAATAACAAATACGCAATGACTTATCAAATTAGACCAAAATTCCGATAATATAATCAGGTCCAAATTTCGAATTTGTAATATTATACCCTTTCGTAATTAAATTGAAAATCTCAAAATAGTAAGGAGCAACATTATGACGAGACGAATTTTTTGTAAGGTACTATTAGTAGTTGTAGCCATTTTGGGACTTCTCGCTCTCTCGAATGTTTTATTAGCCCAAGGGAATAGCGAGAATGCTTTTGAACACGTCAGAGAAGTCCAGGAAAGAAATACCGAGCGCCTTATGGCAATGGATGGTGTCGAGGGCACAGCCATCGGGTCCAATCCCAATGCCCGTTTATCAGTCCTCGTTTTGCTTGAAAGACCCGGAGTTGGTGGTATTCCGCAAGAGCTTGAGGGCGTCCCGGTTCACCCTGTAGTCACCGGAAAAATCTATGCGTTAAAACCTCCCACTAATAAACCCGGCAGACCCCCAAAGGAACCTGAGGAACCAATAGACCCAACCGCTCGATTCGACCGACCCGTCCCGATAGGTGTCTCGACAGGCCATCCAAATATCACCGCCGGGACAATTGGGTGCAGGGTTACAAATGGTACTAATGTTTATGCCCTGAGTAATAACCACGTGTATGCAGATGAAAACTTGTCAAATATCGGCGATAATGTCTTGCAGCCAGGCGCGTATGACGGAGGTGCAGCTTCCGCTGATACTATTGGCACGCTGGAAGCTTTCGTCAATATTGACTTTAATGGTAATAATAATACTGTTGATGCTGCCATTGCTCTTTGTTCAGAGGGTACTCTTGGCAATGCCACACCGTCCGATGGTTATGGTATGCCAAAATCAGAAACCGCCATAGCTTACATAAACCAACCCGTAAAGAAATATGGTCGAACAACCGGATTGACCAAAGGAAGAGTCTACGCAATTAGCGCCACTGTTGATGTTGGTTATGACTCAGGCGTTGCACGATTTGTCAATCAGATTATCATAACACCAGGCGGCTTTAGCGCGGGCGGCGATTCGGGTTCGCTCATAGTAGTCGACGGCAAGGGAAGAAACAAGGCAGACGATCGTAAACCGGTAGGCTTGTTATTTGCTGGAAGTGACTTTATTACAATTGCCAACCCGATTGACGATGTGCTTGGCGCCTTCAATATGGCCATTGACGGCAAATAGTGATACATAAAAAGTCTCTGAACCGCTGGCATATTGTTCACGCGTAGGGTATGCAATATTAGTTTTCTTTCCCTAAGGGCTAAGAGAAAAGAGACCTAATCAATGGTCAGGCGGATTGTAATTGTTCTGCTGAATATTAGTGTGATAACCGTAGCCGGTAGTATTACCGGCTGTTCTTATACCGGCCCAAGCGACCATGAGAAAGGACAGTATATGACGGAGCAAACTATCGAGCAGGTGCAGGAAGAACACACGGATGCCTGGATGGCCATTCCCGGAGTCGAGGGCACTGCAATCGGGCTTTACGAAGGTAAGCCTTGTATAAAGATTTTTACATCCTCAAAACAAAAGCAGATACGAGACAAGATTCCCTCAACTGTCGAAGGCTATACTGTAATTATTGAAGAAACAGGGGCGTTTCGTGCGCTGGACTAACCGTAGTTCCGGCAGATAAAAATTCCACACAATCACAAACATCAGGCCTTTCCATATCTGAATAATCTGTGATTTTCACTAAAAAGTAAGGTACAATTCACAGGTGATCTATGTAGATAGCAATATTTCTGCGCAGAAAAGAGAAGCAATATGACACAAAAAAGGTGGCCGAGATTGAGGCTGGCAAACAATAAAGATTGTGAGAAAGTAACAGAGTTAGTCTATAGCGTTCTAAAAGAATATAACCTCAAGCCCGACCCGGCGGCCACGGATGCCGACATCAAAGATATTGAGCAATCGTATTTTGAACGAGGCGGGACTTTTTATGTGCTTGAAGAAAAGGACGGCTCAACAATTGGAGCTTACGGGCTTTATCCGGTCGATAGGCAAACGTGCGAGCTTCGTAAGATGTATCTACGAAGCTCGTATAGAGGCAAAGGATTAGGCAAATTATTGCTGGAAGATGCCTTGTCAAAAGCAAGGCAAATCGGATTTAAGAAAATGACTTTGGAAACCGCTTCGGTCCTGAAAGAAGCGATTAGTTTGTATAAAAGCTACGGATTTGTCGAATACGAGCCGGAGCATTTATCAATCAGGTGCGACCAGGCGTTCATACTCGAATTAGAATAGTGGTCTGTTACACGATAAATGCGTGGTGGTTACTGGTAGTTATTCGGCGCCATCCCAAAATGAGTCTTTAAGTTTTAGGCGATTTTGTGTTTGAGTTTAGAATTCGAACTGGTCTTTAAAAACGGTCTTGAAATCATAGACATCGTTGAAATCATCGATTGAATCTGCTGGTTGGGCGCTCATCCATTCGTGTTTTATCATAAGATAAACGATTTCGCCGAAATCACGTGTTGTTTTAATGCCCCAGCTATTCAAAACTACCATTGCCATTCTGCCCCACTTTTCGAAAGCTAATTTCCTTAGTCCCTCGCAGAGGGCCTGGCCGGTAACGTGTTTGGGTTCGACAGTAACTGTTTTTGCCGCGTAGCTGAGTCCTTCATAAACGAACCTGATGCCCGGCGGGCTGAATCGGCCATATTCTTTGGCAATTTGTTCGAGATTCTTTTTCATTTTCAAAACGTGCCTGGTCTGAATTTTACTAAGAGCCTATCCGAATAACCCTTCATCCTTAGTCATTCTGAGGCGAAGCCGAAGAATCTGGCTAACGAAGAGTCCCGATACATCGGGATTCACTTCGCTACGCTCCGTTCAGAATGACAGGCGAGAGCGAATAGTTATTCGGATAGGCTCTAAGGTTCATATTAACACTTCTATTGTAAAACTTTTGTAATTAAAGGTCAATCCTCATTCCATTATCACAGAATAATGCCTGGCTGACTAAAGAAGCTCTTGACGGACTGAAGTTTATAGTTGAAAATTAAGTGATGGGCCACCCCGCACCAATTAAGGACTGGTAAAGAAATTAGGTTTCGTTTTGGCTCCAGCGAGGACAAGGCTGGCAAGGAAGCAAAATGCAGGCCTGCTGGTTGGTAGTCCGAGTTTTGCTGACACCGCCGGCCGAAGCCGCAGCCAGTCAAAAATGGAAGATAATTTATTTACAAGTCCTAAGCGTGGGCCCCGTTAGGAATCGGCGCCGAAAGCCTGACAGTCCACTTATGGGAAGTCCCGCCAACGGCGGGTTTTGATCGGAACCCAGCGTTGCTGGGTCTAACGGGGTGAGCCTAAGCTCAATTGGTGCGGCGTCGGCCGGATTGAAATTGAAAATCCGCTTTGGAGGTAATGTCCTATGTTAAGAATAATTCTTTGCCTGGCAGTATTGCTGAGCAGCCAGAGTGTATCAGCTCAAAGAAGCGATTATTTTAACGCCCCCTATGGCGAGCTGCTCGCCGGTTCGACCGAGCGGGTCGGTTTATGGTGGTCCTCGTCCGGCTGGAAAATAAGCCCGGACAAGTCGCTGCCTGAGAAAAAAGGCCGAACAATTGTGATACGCGCCGCCCGCAACGAAGCCGAGGCGGCGCAATTAGTAGTTCGGCCAACAGTTTCCTTAAGGGATTTTACCATTCGAACCGAAGCGTTGACCGGACCCGGCGGAGCAGCTATTCCCGCTGATAGCGTGAAAGTGCTCAAGGTGCGATACGTCAATGTTACACACCCAACCGATAAAAGCTCAGTGCCCGGGCTTTGGCCGGACCCACTACCGCCGCTTAAAGGAGCAATTAGTCTGGAGGCGGGTAAAAATCAGCCATTTTGGATTCGTGTTAAAGTCCCACGCAAGGTCCCGGCAGGAGTTTATACCGGCAGTGTTCACCTTGCGGCGCAAAACTACAATGCCGATGTTAAACTGCGCATCAAGGTTTATGATTTCGTTCTTCCCGACCGGATGACCTGCACAACGGCCTTTGGCTTTTCCACGTCCAATGTATTCCGCTATCAGAAACTCTCCGACTCTCAGCAAAAACGGCAGGTCCTCGACAAGTACTGGGCGAGCTTCGGCGCCCATCATATCTCGCCCTACAACCCTGCGCCGCTGGACGAATTGAAAGTTACCTGGCCCAAAGCTCCTGAGTCAATTGAACCCGAACAGCTCAAGCCGGTGTTTGACTGGACCGCCTGGGACAAAGCGATGGAACGGGGAATTGATTACTACCACTTTAACTCCTTTCGGCTCAGCATTCCGGGTCTCGGCGGCGGGACTTTCCATTCCCGACGTAAGCCGGAGCTGCTCGGCTTCAGTGAGGACACGCCCCATTACAAAGCCGCCTTTAATGCCTACTGCCGCGATGTCCAGGAGCACCTCCGCGAAAAAGGCTGGCTCGACGAGGCCTTCATCTATTGGTTCGATGAGCCTGCCCCAAAAGACTACGAGTTCGTTATGAACGGTTTCGCCAAGCTCAAAGATGCAGTTCCTGACATCAATCGTATGCTGACCGAACAGGTCGAGCCGAAACTAATCGGCGGGCCGAATATCTGGTGCCCTGTCTCCCCTAACTATAAACATGAACCCGCCGAACAGCGGCGAAAATACGGTGAAAAATTCTGGTGGTACGTCTGCACCGGCCCTAAGGCGCCCTATTGCACTTTGTTTATCGACCACCCCGGCACCGAGCTGCGAGTCTGGCTCTGGCAGAGCTGGAAACGCAAAATTGACGGCATCTTAGTCTGGCAGACAAACTACTGGACCAGCTCCGCCGCCTATCCGGACCGAGAAAATTTCCAAAACCCCTACGAGGACCCTATGGGCTGGCGCTCCGGTTACAGCACACCCAAAGGCGATAAAAGACCCTGGGGCAACGGCGATGGTCGATTCATTTACCCACCCGAATCCGCTGCGGACGCCCATCCCACCGAGCCGGTTCTCGATGGGCCGGTTGAAAGCGTCCGTTGGGAAATGCTGCGCGACGGCATCGAGGATTACGAGTACCTGGCCATTCTGAGCAGACTGCTCAAAGCTAAAAAGGACAAACTCACCCCGCAACAGCGTAAAAAATACATTGCTCTGCTTGAGGTGCCGGAAAGCATTACGACAGATATGACGACTTTCACTAAAGACCCGGCCCCCATCGAGGCCCGCCGTGACCGGATAGCTCGAGCTATAGCTAAGCTAAACAGGTTATGAGCTTTCACCCGCCACTGACTCTCACGGCTCAATTGGCCTTGTAAAAGGAGCGTTTATTTGCTATACTACAAACCTGATGCTTACATAACCAACGTTTGCCGTTAAGTTAATTTCTTAAAATGATTGATTGGTATCGTTATCCCTGTGAAAGCAGGGAAACCAAAAACATATCGTAATGATAGATTCCCGCACGCCGATCGGAGTCGAGGGCAAGTTTCGCGGGAACGACAAGTTGTGTTAATTGAAAGGGAAAAATATGGAACCTTATATTTCCTTACAGCATTGTCCGGATGTGGCTCCCGTGTTTATAGTGATATTCGCCGTATTCGCAATTCTTTTTGCCCTGATAGTGGTCATCATAAAGGTATTGATTTTCTGTAAGATATTTTCCAAGGCCGGCTACTCCTGGGCCCTCGGGCTGTTAATGCTCGTGCCAATAGCGAATATAATCATGCCCTTTGTATTGGCCTTCGCCGATTGGCCGATTCAAAAGGAGCTGCGTTTACTTAAACAGCAGCAGGAAAAACCAAAGGCGTGAATCGAGTGTCGTGAATCAAATCACAACCAACCAGTCACGAGACACGGGAAACGTATGTAAGCCTGGGCCGTTTAAGGGCTTGTTTATCTTGCAGGAGCTGTCCTATAACACGGGAATAGTCCCAAATAAACCTAATCCCTCTCCTAAGCTGTGCTGCTATAGAGTTATGCAAAATTGAGGTTAGGCATATATTATTTAAGAAAATCAAGCTTTTGGTTTTCTTTAATAATCAAATAACTGCTTGCTTTACAATACCGGCAATCAGGGAATGTGAGGGAAATATTAAAAAAGTGTGAATAATTTGCCCTTTTTGCGCATATTACTTAATAGAGCTTGTTAGCTGAAAGGTAAATTTGAGTGCCTAATGAGTTAGAACAGCGAAATTGGGCAAAGTTTGCACGATGCGATGCCGATATAATGTTCATTAACCGGTTTTTTATCTTGGAGGACTTATATTATGACCCCGCAACGCCCACCGACAGTAAGTGTAATCGAGCCTATCAGCCCTGCTTTCGAGAAGGTAAAGACGATACTTTTTAGCCCCTTCGACTTGCGCAAATGGTTTGTTATCGGGTTCTGCGCCTGGCTGGCATACCTGGGAAAAGGCGGCGGCGGCGGCAATGGCGGAGGAGGAGGCAGGGGTGGCAGGGCTCCTAATATCCATGAGGGCATCGGTCAGGCAAAAGTGTTTGTCTTGGAGAACCTGGCCTGGATAATTCCTGTAGCATTAATTGGAGTGGCGTTGATAATAGTGCTTTGGCTTGTTTTTACCTGGCTGAGCAGCCGGGGACGATTTATGTTCCTCCACTGTGTTGCCCAGAACAAGGCCGAGGTCAAAGTTCCCTGGACAAAATTCCAACAACACGCCAACAGCTTGTTTTTGTTCAGAATCGTATTAGGCTTAATAGGTTTCGCCGCTATAGGAATGCCCTTGCTTTTAGCCGGCGGCATTATC
>Ga0315537_1003176_pt1 | contig 12302 bp, 11 predicted proteins | sample SalMarSW160270MG_FD_203091 | JGI IMG/M metagenome (GOLD analysis project Ga0315537, IMG submission 203091) | Salt marsh sediment microbial communities from the Plum Island Ecosystem LTER, Massachusetts, United States - Salt Marsh Sediment SW1602-70 ... | reverse complement strand
GGAGCGGTCGGCTTATAAATTTTACCGGAAGTTATCAAGATACCAGGATTAAAAGCAAAAACCATGACGAGCTTATTAATTTTACCGGCGTTGTTAGCACAAGTATTTATTTTACTTATATTATTTATTGACTTGGGTTTATTTGGCTATTTAAATGCATGTTTCAGTTATTATTTTTACCTCCCCTGTATTTAAGAAGATAAAGCTGTATCATAATAATTCCGTCTTCAACCTTGTTGTCCCTTACTGTATCTATTTTAATAAGCTCTGATTCCGATAAAACAAGGTCAAGATTTTCTTTATTCAATTCCAGATCATTAAATCTGGCAGTGCAGAATTCTTCTCCAGGCTTTAGAAATTCTGAGGGGTGTTTGTGTTGGTGTACCTGCAGGAAGGCATCAACATTCGACATTTCAGCCTTTAGCCAATAATGACTCAAACCGGAATTACCTGTGTATTGAACCATTGGGCCAGCAGTATGTTCGGTAATGTGTAAAATTTTATGAATTTCAGGATAAGTAATGGCGATATATTCGATGGTTTGTTTATAGGGTCCGTAAGAAAAATAGAAAGCGGGAATTGAAATCCGGATGCCCAGGAATAGGATAAGGGATATTAGGATCATTTTCAGCCATTTAAACTTGATTTGGACAAGAAGGATCGTTGGCGGGATAACAAGCATAGTAACTATGGGCACAACATACCTGGAAAATAAAATTGATTGTGAGAACAAGGAAATAATCATAGCAACGAGCAACGTCCCAATAAAAATGAACATCGATAGCCACAAGACTAATCGATACTCAGAAAACGATTTTGTGCGGCTTTTGAAAATGGTAAAAAAGATAAAGCCATAAATCAAAATTACCATTGAAATGGAATAACCTGTTGTCCAGAATTGTTCTGTGAATGGAATTGCAAAACAATGAAATATAGTAGTGAGGCTAACATCGGGAACCCAATATGCATGCTGAACTCTTTTTACCTGAATAATAAACATAGGGAGCCAAGGGAGAAAGAGCAATACTGCGGACAGACATGATAATAGATGATGGACCCACTTTTTATTTTTAGTCCGAAGCAAGTGCATAAAAACATACATATTTGCAACAAGCGCAGCTACCATGCTATAATAGTGGATATACATGGCTATCATAGTAAAAATAAAAAGAAGTAACAAGTCGTGGTTTTTCCTTGATTTTATGAATAAGTATGAATAGATGAATACCCCCGTTATTGAAAATGCAGCCCATGTGTACATTCTGGCTTGGTGTGAGTATACTGCCAACATTGGAAGCGAAATAAGCATCAGGCAAAAGTATAGCGCACCTTGTTTGCCGAAAATACGTTGACCGGCGAAATACCCAAGTAATATTGTTGATAAGACTCCTATCACCGAAAATAACCGTAATGTTATAGGATTTAAACCGAACAAAGCAGTAAACAATTTTAATACCAGATAATATAAAGGCGGGTGTAAATCGTTATTGAACTTAGTGTAAAAGTCTGATAAGGAACCTTCCAGCATTGATTTCGTATAAATTTCATCACTCCACAAATCACTGAAACCAATATTGAACAGGTAGAAAAAAGTAGCAAATACAAAAATCAATAAGAATATTAACAGTTCATTACTGGTTAGTTTCTTCAAAATATTAGTCATATATATATAAATTGCTAGATGAATTTGTGCTAATTGACTCATGTTTAGCACTAGTATTTGAGGATCGATCTGATAAAACTTGTAATCATCTGCAGAATCCTTTTTTTAGTGTCTTTTGTCATGAATAATGTCTTGGTAATCTGTCGCGGCATTTTAAGTCCCGGTATCAATTCAGAAAACTATCCACGTGCCGAATCCTTGACTACTTGCAGTCAAGAATGATTTTTAGTTAGCAAAAGTTTTAGTTTTTGTAATTCAGTGTGTCAATTTGAACGAAAGATTTTAGCAAAATGGGAATATAAGCATTAATTGACTTAAACTCTTTTCTGTTTTTTTCATAATCAATAATGACCTTTTCTAAGTGTGTCAAATAAATGAAACTACGATTATTTATATAATCATTCCTTATTCTGTCCGCTCTTGATGAATCTCCTAAAGCATATGAAATTCTTATTTCTCCAAGTCTTACGAGATGTTCAGTAACGCAAGTCCACCAATTATTGTAGCCTTGTTTGGCCATTTTATCTTTAATAGGTTTAAATAGATAATTATACTTATCTATAAGTGTTCTATTTTCAGGCAATTCAGTAACTGGATTTATAAATGAATGGCCAAATTCATGGACAGTCAATTCATTTATCTTATCAGGATTATTGTAGCCATATCCAAAATCCAATGAATCTTTTGTCACGATTAATGGCCCAAAAATATTATATACCTTGAAACCTGAAGTCCCTTTAATTCTCAATCCAAGACCTGCAGTATGCCATAAAGTTGGAACTGGTATCAGAGTATAAGAATCATTCTGTTTACCATAATAACTTTCCATTGTTGTAATAAAATGTTTATTTGGCAAGTTTTTTCTTACTTCATTATTTACAGAATCGAAATAGTTTTTATTTTCTGTAAAATAATCTGGTAGTCTTGCATCGATGTAAAATTTATTTAAAGAAATAAGAAACTCATTTATTAATCTTGTGGCTTCTTCTTTATTATTGGATAATCTTGATATGGTCGATTTTTCTAATTCATATTTCAGTTCTGCATTTGGGAGAGGAGATGATTTTAATAACACTTCTACCATAGCGTCAAGCCAGAAGCCTTTATTGACAAGCGTATCTATTATTTGGATTACGTTCTGATCCCGAAATTGCTCAAATCTTTTGCGTGCCAAATATTTCATTGGTTGATAGTCATTAAAGGGAATTTTCCAAAATCCTTTATCTGCAATTTCAAAACATATTGCAAGAGTCTCGATATTTTTATTAGTTTCTACATTAATTCCCTTGTTATCTCGATTAACAGAACAAGAAAATAGAATTATCATGTAAATGCATAACAATATTTGTCCTTTCATTTTTATACAATTTTTTTTCTAATCAAGCAACTTCATTTTGTTCTTTTGTCTTCTGGCTTCCGATTATCAAAGGTATTATTTGCGAACTCATCATTTTGTTAATAATTGGTTAATCTAGAGTTATTGTTTGGTTTTTGCTTCAGGAGGACTATTAAAAGATGAATATATATAGAAAGAGCTTTGGTGGAAAAATCTATCATCATTAAAAGGAACGAGATAGAGCACAAATTTTTGCTAACGGCGCGGCAATATGGGGAGGTTGTGTTCCCGAGTACTCGGGGTGGCGCACTTTTTGCCGTCCGGGTACAAATTTTATTGAGCATTACGCGTGTCGCGGTACAAGTTTGACCGGAGCCGCGAATTTATCCCCGGTTACAAAGTTGTTGGCGGTCACTGGCCCCGAGTACTCGGGGGTACAATTTGTCTCGAAACCAGAAATATGTCACGGTGCAGGATTTAAATTACGTACAGATGCGCGCTTTGCCCAACGTAGCAAAGCGAAGTTGGGTGTCCGGGTACCATGGCCATTACAAATTTGTCTTGGGTGCAGGAGCCCTGCCTGACTGCCGCAGGCAGGCAGGGATTTGTAAAAACCGTGACAACTTGTTCCGATTTATCAGAAAACAACTTACCCATATTGTCCGTGTTCAGGCATATGAGCAGGACGGGTGTGAACCCGATCTGCCTGTCAGCTCGTAGTTGGTTTATGTATTTTAGTTAATTGTCAAACAGCTACTGTAGCCCGGCTTGATTATATGCCGTGTTAGTTACTGTAGCCCCTTTAATCCCAATATGCTATATTGTGTGCTAGGCAAAGTTAATCTATTCAATCCATTCAAAATTTTGATTTGTTAGCTTTAATCCAATAATAATCATGAATATTCCTACAAGATAATAGGGAACATGCGCGGGAGCAAAAAATAATTTGATAATTATTATTTGAATGGTCAACCAAGCTGTCAATAACACTCCACAAAGAATCGTAAGTCCAGGAAACAACCTATTTTTTCTTATCCCTAAAATCCCGACAAACAAATTGAATAAACCATTTACAGTAAACAGGATAATTCCTGGGATAAGAAAGTTTTTAAAGGAAGAATGTTCCAAAAACTCAATTGGTATCTGCATAAATTTACCTGTAGGATCATATATTAAACTACTACCCCCATATATGGCAGATAGAGCATTAAAAAACAATAAACTAATAGCGATTTTACGAGTTGTTTTATTCATAAGACAAAAGGGGCTATTGTAACTAACGCAGCGTTAAACGGAGTTCCGCACTGATGGCGATTCCGCAAGAGCTTGCTCTTAGCGGAAGCAGAGCCCGCAAGGGCGGGACCAAATTGCGTTTAACGACAATGTTCTGGCACGTGTTCTCGATGTTAAGGTACGAGTTTTAGGCGACAGCTAAAGCTTTCTTAAGCAATTTGGTTTAGCGCTGCTGGTTAAAATTTCCTAAGTTTCTCAATTTCATTCAAATAGATTTTTTCATCACCTTGTTTATAACCTGTATGTTTATAAATGATTTTACCTTGGTTATTAACAATCCATGTAGTGGGCTCAGCCTTAATTAAATCATATGCATTTATATTATTTAACCTTGCCAATGTTGGATTTTCATAATTATATGATCTTAATAACTGATTGGCTTGTCTTAACTTATGTGGCTGATTTAAAATAAAAATATACCTTACACCTTTATCCTTAGGTTTAATTACTTTATTGATACCCTGTAATTCTTGTCTGCATGAACCGCATGTAGGGCTGAAGAATATAATCATCAAAACTTCCTCGATAAAATCATGTAAAGTAATTTCTATGGTGTCTGCGATAATAACAGGCAAGTCAGGCAGCATTTCTGCATTTTCATATCTAATCTTCTCAAGATATTCATCTAAGCTGGTTTTTAAATCAATCCGCTCTTTCACAATATGATTAATCTCTGCATTAATATCCGGATTCGAGTTTTCAATATTAGCATCCTCTATAAGTGCTTTGATAATATTATCCCATCCAATTTGCTTTTATCCGATCTTATAGTGTATTATCCCAGACCTGATCCAATCAACAGGACTAAGTTGGAATGAAAGTTTCTTATATTGTAGTGCTTTTTGAATATAGTCTTCTGCTTCTTTCAGCTCCTTCTTCTTGTATTTTATCCAGAAATATTGGCTATACAAATGACCATATTCCATATTTAATTGCATTTCTAAATCCTTAGCAGACAAATCACCATGTACTTTTCTCAAATTTTTAATCGTATTTTTCTTTATCCCTCTTTTGGTTGTCAATTCAGCCAGACAAAGTTTATCCATTTGCATAAATGAATACGACATATTTAAATAAATATGCGGATTAGCGATAGCCTGAAACAATACAAATCCTGCAATCAAAATAAATCCGATAATCGATCCGATTAAATGCCAAATATTTTTATAAATCTTTTCATCGTAGGTACTCATTTTAAATGGCAACTAACGCAGCGTTAAACGGAGTTCCGCACTGATGGCGATTCCGCAAGAGCGGGACCAAATTGCGTTTAACGACAATGTTCTGGCACGTGTTCGCGATGTTATGGTACGAGTTTTGGGCGACAGATAAAGCTTTCATAAGTAATTTGGTTTAGCTGTTATAGGCTGGGCATATTATTGGTTTTTGTCATTTTATGATTTCATTTAAATAATCTCTAGCATATTCAAGTTGATTGTCAACTCCATTTCTAATATCTGATTCCGTTTGTTCAACCCTGATATCAGGCGCAACACCATTCCATTCTATCACAACATTATTATAACTTTTGTAGTATCTGTCAATAATCTGGATTCTTTTTCGTGATGGTAAATCAAATAAATATGTATTACCACCTAAGCCAGCTGTTGTATCACCAATTAAAGTTACATTTGATTCATTTTTCATAAGACTGGGAAACATTTCAGCTGCGCTGGCACTCGTCCCGTTTATAAGTATTACAACAGGTTTAAGATATTGATTTGAATTATCCGGATTAATAATATAAGTTCTTGCACCATCAGTATAAAATGCAGTATCAATTATTGGAGTCCTTAAAAATTTCGATAACATATAGTAAAAAGTGGAACCGGAACCACCACTATTATTTCGAATATCAATTATTAATCCTTCTGATCCTGAAAAATACTGAAGGACTTTATCGAAATCGTATTTCCAATCTCCATTGGAAAAAGTTGAAATATAAACATATCCCAACTCTGAGGTTAAATATTCATATTCCATTTTATATTGCCCAGCCAATCTGAGTTCTTTACTAAAATAATTTCTTATCACTAAGGGATTATAAGAGTTCTTGTCTCTCTCATATCGATGTGCTGTATAAGTTGAGATGGGCCATCCACCTTTTGTCAAAATTTTAATATGGCCGTCTTTTAATCGGTTTAACATATCAAACAGTATGGTATATATTTCGTCACCCTTTGATTTCTCTGCTAAAGGCTTATAAATGGTATATACGCTGTCCCATTCAATATTTTTAAATTCTAATAAGGGATATATTTCATTTATTGTTTGCCAGGTTGTTTCAAAATCTTCAACATTTCTGGTATCACTATTTTCTTCTATTAAAAGTTGTTCACATCCAGCAACTAAGGCAACAATGATTATCAAAGTTAAAAGCTTTATAACTTTCATTTAAAATTATAAGATATGGTAATTAAAAGATTATCACTCGCAGCGGTAAACTTATCCCATGCAGTAATCCTCGTTAAAAATGACTGATAACCCAAATTAATAGACAGACGTTGATATATTTGGTAGTTAACAGATATAAAAGTTATAAAATTTAGTCCTTTAAGCGGAGTTAAAAATTTTACAGGAGCAACATCATTCTCAAGGAAATCGGACATTTTAAAGCCAAGTGAAAAAATACTGATGGTATTATTGAGTAAGATATCTATATTATTTGATATTGGATAAATCAGATCAGTATTAAATCCTCCAGAAAATAAAGCAACAAATGAAATCGCATAGGTCATGGCACTTCCTCCTCTACCAATATTTTGCTGTCGGTAATGGAAGAATATATCTGTTGAAGGTCCTAAATAGAGGGATGCATTTTTTGAAAATAAATTTATATCGCCAACAGGGTACAAGTTTATCCTGTTTAGTGAAAACTGGTGAATGGTTGCTTGAACATTGTTATTTTTTATGCTATTGCCGTACCTATAATCCAGTGCTAATCTGTTATGGTGGTTATTATGAAGCTTGTTCCAGCTAAAATAGAAATTGTTGGTATAACCTGAGTATTTTTCCTCGGATATATAAAAATCTTTAACTCCCAATTTTCCTAATCCGTATTGAATTGATATTCCAGATGGTAATTTTTGAATTATTGAAATACTATCATCTTGGGAAAAAATAGTCTCTGTTAAAATTATGATTATAAATATTGTAAAATTTTTTTCTTTCATGTTAAAACTGTTCCTTTATATGACAAATAATATGGCTTGCCTATAACGGTTCTCGTGTATGGTGTCGTTTGGCGCTTTGAAGCTCCTTCTTATCAAATCCTTACCAAAGTTTAGTAAAAGAAACCAAGCCAAAACACTTGTACGACTCGCCAAATGCACTATACACAATGTTCTCGGCAGGTGTTTATAATCATTTTAGTCTTTACCTTATTCTAATTCACTTCTCTTACACAACGGAACCCTATGTGGAAATTTCGCTTACGCGGACCACTATAAACCATTCCCCTGTATGAGCTTCTTAGAGAGTTCATATTCATTATTCCCCGATCATCCATCCAAAATCCACCACGAATACTAGCAATATAATCTCCATATTTTGGATCACGATTGACTTCAATACTGTCACTAGGTGATGGACCAGTAGGATTATCAACCGGGGATCGTGAGTAATAATGTGGATCCCATCTATCACTTACCCATTCCCAAACATTACCAGCCATATCATATGCACCATATGGAGATGCATTATTTCGGGTAACAAATGTTTGTTTGCCATCAGGGTACTTATAAGTACTTGCATTATAGTATCCTACAGGTGTTAATCCACCTGTTACTAATTGATTGGTTTCATAAGGATCGCCACTTCTATAATTTGCATAACGCCTGTCTATATAGTCTCCCCAGGGAAATCTCCTCTGATCAGTTCCTCTGGCTGCTTTTTCCCATTCAGCTTCTGTCGGTAGTCTGTATGTCGTTCCTGTTTTATCTGAAAGCCATTTGCAATAAGCATTTGCTTCATGTAGGTTAACTCCTGTAACTGGAAATTTCTCATTTCCTGTAATCCCGCCTCCATTGTATGTAGAATCATTCCAAAATTCTGGTTGTCTACCGTAACTATGTTTTATGACATTGCCATATGGATTATTCCTTATATCCTTTTCTATCTCACTTGATGCCCTTTCCCATTCTTCTGTTGACCAGTAATCGGGATTTGTATATCCACCATCATCAATAAATTTCTTGAACTCTTCGTTTGTCACTTCATATTTACCGATATAATAGGCTTTTAAATATACAGGATGAACTGGTTTTTCCTGAGAATCTCCATTTGAATCCATAAACGCATCATTAAAATTATCGCCCATTAAAAATTTCCCGGCTGGAACAATTAAGTAATCACCATAACCATCATTTACTATTTTTTGATTAGGAGAATTACAATTATTTAACAAACTAATTAATATTATTCCAGAATTAGAAATAATAAATTTGATATATGAATATTTTAATTTCATTATTAATAGTATTTATTACTTTTTCTGTTGTGTTACATTATATCCTTTGAACACTTGCCGAGAACGATTGTGTAAATGCCATAGTGGCGTTTATTTCTGACTTGTGCGCGGTGTCATTTTTGTTGTTTTTATTCATGTAGTAAATATAGGGAAATTCTAATTCTTAAATGTTATAGTCAAAGGTCCAATGTGTCAAGCGGACTTTTTATCTGATCGAAACCCTTTGTGGTTACGTGGGTATAAATCTCAATAGTCTTGCTGCTCTCGTGCCCCAACATCGCTTGTATGTAGCGAAGATCAACGCCGTTTTCGAGACTGTGTGTTGCAAATGTGTGTCTCAGCGTGTGCATGGTTACATGTTTCTTTATCCCTGATTTGGCAACAACATCCCGAATGATATTTTGTATGCTACGGGTCGAATATTCATCGCCACGCGCTCCTTCAAAAAGATACTCTTTCGGGCAATACTCTTCAATGTAAGCATCTAGCACAGGCAAAAATTTAACCGAAAGTTTTGTATATCTGTCCTTTTTGCCTTTAGACTGGGCTACCCGAATTTGCATCCGATCACGATCAATGTCATTAATTCTTAATCGAACAATCTCTCCCAACCTCAACCCAGCTGAATATCCTAACATCAATATAGTACGGTGTTTTCTGTTTTCAACTGCCGCAAAAAGTCTCTTTATCTCATCGGTGCTTAATACTTCGGGTAGTTTCTGTTCCTTACGCGGACGGTCGATAAAGTAAAATTTTCGCTGTCCTCCCAATACTTTCTCATAATAGAATTTTATTGTGTTTATCGCTTGGTTTTGATATGATACTGAGACCAACCTTTCGTTAACCAGGTAACGAAGAAACTCAATGCTCTGCTTTTCATAGCATTGTCCGTGTTAGTTGCTGGGCTGTTTTAATTTTAAAGTAACAAGATTATAGTTTGTGCTTCGTCCACCTGAAGGATTTTTTTTGAGAATGTTCTTATTTAAGAGGTCTTGAATATCTCTGAGTGCAGTATCTTGAGAACATTTCGCAATTTTTGCCCACTTTGAAGTTGTCAATTGACCTATAAAGTTGTCTAATAATTTGTTTATCAGTAGGATTTGTCTGCTGTTAAGGGTTTCGGAAGAATATTTTATCCAAAACTTGTGTTTATAGAGAACTTTTGAAAGAATTTTATCTGACGAATTAAGAGCATCTGTTAGGCATTTTAAATACCAAACTAGCCATTCAGTTATATCAAGAGTCCCTTTCTGAGTTTTTTCCAGAATGTTATAATAGTCTTTTTTCTCTGCTCTAATTTGTGAAGACATACTATAGAACCGTTGCGGTGTTTCGTCTGATCTGGTAAGTAACATTTCTGACAAAGCACGGGCAATTCTGCCGTTGCCATCTTCAAAGGGATGTATTGTAATAAACCACAGATGAGATATAGCAGATTTTAATATTAAATCCTGGTCAGGTTCTTTATTAAACCATGATATAAATGATTTCATTTCTTTTCTAATCTCTTCTGCAGGTGGAGCTTCAAAATGTACTTTCTCTTTTCCCAAAGCTCCTGAAACAACTTGCATAGGACCAGTTGAATCATCTCTCCACTTACCCACAATAATTTTATACATACCACTTCGACCTGAAGGAAACAACGCTGAATGCCAGCCAAATAATCTATCTATCGTTAATGTCTTTTTATAGTTCTGGGTTGCGTCTAACATCATTTCCACTACTCCGTCTACATTTCGGTCAGATGGTACGAGGCCAGACACCTCAATTCCTAACCTTCTTGCTATTGAGGATCGAACCTGGTCAAGGTCTAGAATCTGACCTTCAATTTCTGATGTTTTTATTACTTCAGTAGTTAAGGTTTCCAAAACAGCCTCATTTCTTAGCTTAAATCCTAAAGTTTCCATCTTTCCTACCAACTTTCCCTGCAAATGTCTAACATTAGAATGTGGTAATAAAATGGATTTGCTGTCCCATATAAACTTCGGCCAATCAGATTGTTGGTAAATATATATTTTCATTCTCCGCAATATTTGCGGTAAATATATAAATTAATCTCCGCAATTAAAAATAATATCCGCATAATTTGCGGTGATTAGTGGTTTTTTTCTCCGCATCGAGGTGCTCCGCCTTGCAACTAACGGCCCGGCAATATGGGGAGGTTGTGTCCCCGAGTACTCGGGGTGGCGCACTTTTTGCCGTCATGGTACAAATTTTATTGAGCACTACGCGTGTCGCGGTACAATTTTGATCGGAGCCACGAACTTATCCCCGGTTACAAAGTTAATTGCGGGCACTGGCCCCGAGTACTCGGGGGTACAAAGTTGATCGGAGCCAGAAATTTATCACGGTGCAGGATTTTAATTGCGGGCAGATGCGCGTGTCCGGGAGCAACAACCATTACAAATTTGTCTTGAGTGCAGGAACAAAAGCAAAAAGTGTGACAAACAACTTACCCATATTGTCCGTGTTATGCTTAGGCGTGTTATTTAATATTCTACTTGTCCGATTATTATTTATTCAGTTAAATTTATAACATATCCCCAATAGGCTTATTGGTCTTGGAATAAATCTGGGATTTGGTATTAGTTTGTGAGGATCAGATTTATTGAATGCCATTCCAATAAACATTGAAGACTCAAGATTTAAAGCTATACGCTTTGAGAGGTTTAATTTAGCCCCAATTCCTGGTTGTAGTGATATTGTAAGTATATTTATGTCGAAGTATTCTAAGATTGTTGTGCTTGGGGAGGAATACTTTCCTTCATAATTTGCAAGAGATAGTCCGATATCATTGAGGAAATAAATCATAACTCTTTTATTAACTATATTACGTTCAATTCCAGCAAAAATTCTGTTTTCTTTGAATCCCCCCTCAATCGCCTCATATCCATCAATAAAATTTGTTCTTGATACATAATTTCTATGAAAGAACTCATAATTGAATCGTATTGAAAATTTGTCTTTAAGGAGTTTAAGATAAACAGAAGGAATGAAATCAAAAGCATAATAATGACCATTGATGGTATGATGGTCATGTGAGTAAATCCAATTTCTGTTAAATTTTAGGAAATCAATTCCTATCTCAACACCTCTTTTTTTCTCAAGCTCACTTTGTGCTTTTAAATCAGGGGTAAATTCTAAAACGAAGAAAACGAAAAGGAAAACCAGGTTGGTTGTTTTCATATTAGGAGCTTATTAGATTTAAGATATCCAGATATTTAGAATGATTGCAGAAAATAATGTTCCAATATCTTCCACTCTTTACAGCGTTATGCTTAGGCGATTTTCAAGTAGGTTCTGTCCTTGTATTGTTGTTCGCTTAAGCATAACGGCCCGGCAATATGGGGAGGTTGTGTCCCCGAGTACTCGGGGTGGCGCACTTTTTGCCGTCCAAGTACAAAGTTTGTTGAGCATTACGAGTGTCGCGGTACAAAGTTGATCGGAGCCACGAATTTATCACCGGTTACAGAGTTGGTTGCGGGCACTGGCCCCGAGTACTCGGGGGTACAAACTATCTCGAAGGCAGTAATTTATCAAGG
>Ga0315537_1003175_pt1 | contig 12307 bp, 13 predicted proteins | sample SalMarSW160270MG_FD_203091 | JGI IMG/M metagenome (GOLD analysis project Ga0315537, IMG submission 203091) | Salt marsh sediment microbial communities from the Plum Island Ecosystem LTER, Massachusetts, United States - Salt Marsh Sediment SW1602-70 ... | reverse complement strand
CACAAAAAACTCATCGCAACAGACGTCAACCGGTTGATGGACCTGCCTGATAGTCCGTTGCGGGCGAAGGTCAAAATCCGCTACAACGACAAGGGTTCAACCGCAACGGTGCACAGCTTAGACAAACAAATCGAGGTTGAATTCGATACAGGCGCGTCAGCTATAACACCGGGACAGTTGGCGGTGTTTTATATCAATGAAAAATCGGGTTGGCGTGTTGCAGGCGGAGCATGGATAGAACGGTGGTCGGATTAAAGGGCCAAATCAATGGGCGCTCCGGGCGGTTGACCACTTTGGCTTTTCTGATATAATGATTTATCCTGGATGGAAAGCGTGTCCTGTAAATGGTTATAGACCAAAGTTTTAAGGTGGACGACTATGGCGGAAAGAACACTTGCCGAACTGGCGGGATATGTGGATGGGCAGATTCGAGGTGATTCAAATACAGTCATAAAGTCGGCGAGCACACTCAGCCGCGCCGGCGAAGGCGACATCAGCTTCCTGGCCAATAATAAGTACGAGAAGGAACTCGCCACTACAAAGGCTTCAGCGGTAATCGTCGGCAAAGACGCGGTCACCACTACCAGTGTCCCACTGCTTATATGCGAAGACCCCTACTACGCCTTCATGCAGATAATGGTGATGCTGCACGGCCACCGTAAGCATAAGAAACTCGGTATCAGCTCCAGGGCCGAAATCTCAGACAGCGCAAAGATTGGTGTCGATTGTCATGTTCATCAGTTTGTGGTCATAGACGACAACGCCAAAGTCGGCAATGGCGCCGTTATCTACCCCGGCTGCTATATCGGTCGTGATGTGGAAATCGGCAATGACTGCATTTTGTACCCGAACGTTGTAATCTACGACGGCTGTAAACTCGGTAAACGTGTCATAATCAACGCAAATTCTGTTATCGGTGAAGACGGCTTCGGATACGCCAGCCACAAAGGCGTACATCACAAGATTCCGCAGGTCGGTAACGTTGTCATAGAAGATGATGTCGAGATTGGCGCATGCTGCGGCATCGAACGCGGCACACTGGGTGACACCATAATCAGTCAGGATTCCAAGATAGGCGACCTTGTGACGATAGGCCACGGCAGCAAAATCGGGCCGCATTGTCTGCTGGTGGCGCAGGTTGGTATTGCAGGGTCCACGAATCTCGGACATCATTGCGTAGTGGGCGGACAGGTCGGCATAGTCGGTCACGTCAATATTGGAAACAACGTCATGATAGCCGCACAGGCCGGTGTTATTAACAACGTGGGAGATAACAAGGTGGTCCTCGGCGCACCGGCCATCGACGCCAACATCGGCAAACGCGCATACAGCATGATTCAATATCTTCCGGATATGCGACAGACCATAAAAGAGCTCAGGGAAAAGGTGCGGCAATTGAGCGAGGCCCTTGAGCAAAGCCGGGAAAAGTGACTCAAGACCGATATCTCAGGGCGCCATGGCAGTGTCTTGCGGATTTGCTTATCACGGGCAGGCATGACTGATTCAAAGAAACTGGGCTTGATAGCAGGACAGGGAAGGCTGCCCTTTCTGGTGGCTCGGGGCGCCAAAAAGGCGGGACTGACGGTCATTTGTGTCGGCCTTGCGGACAGCACATCTGACGGGTTGGCTGATGAGGTTGATATATTCTATGAGGTCCCGCTGGCAAGACCGGGTGCATGGATACGGAAATTGCGAAAGCACACTGTCAGCCGGGCGATAATGGTCGGCAGGGTCCGAAAGACCCGAATCTATACGCCCTTTAGAATCCTCAGGTATCTGCCCGACTGGCGGGCGTTTCGAATATGGTACTGGCGGCTTCGTAAGAAGGATAAGCGAAACAATACTCTCCTTTGTGCTCTGGCAGACGAATTGGCCAGCGGAAAGATTGTTCTGGAGAATTCGATTATGTACTGCGCCGAACATATTGCGGCTAAGGGCGTGCTGACAAAACATCAGCCGTCCGCGTCAATCAAAAACGACATCGAATTTGGCTGGCCGATTGCCAAGCAGCTCGGTCAGCTCGATATCGGCCAGGCCGTGGCCGTCAAGGAAAGAGAAGTCATTGCCGTCGAGGCGATTGAAGGCACGGCCGAGATGATTGAACGTGCCGGAAAGCTTTGTCCGGCCGGCGGCTGGACGCTTATAAAAGCCGCAAAGCCAAACCAGGATATGCGATTCGACGTGCCGTGCGTCGGTCCCGATACGATTGAAGCCCTGGCCGCCAACAAAGCGAGGTGCCTGGTTGTCGAGGCTGAAAAGACAATAATCGTCGATAAGAACGAAACAATAGCGCTGGCCGAGAGGCTCGGAATCGCTATCGTAGGACACTGATTTACTTTGGCGGCGCACTGCAGATGGCTATAGTGCCCTTTGAACTTCATCTCAAAAGCGTCTTTCCGCAGCAGGATGACCGTGTTCTGACATGCACGAAACTTTTGCGTTACATTCCGGGCAAGCGCCGCGTTTATTCTGCGCAGCTCGACGATAAAGAGGTTATAGCCAAAATCTACGAAACGAAATTCCGTGCCAAATTACGACTGCTTGACGAGTGGTCAAAAATAGACCGGTTAGCACAAAGAGGTCTGAACAGCCCGGAACTGCATTTCTACGGACGGACCGAACAGGGCAAGTGGGCGATTGTCGTTGAGTGTATAAAAAACTCGGCTACCGCACTGGAACTTTATCACAAGGCTGAATCCGCACAAAAAAAACTCGAGGTTTTACTACCTTTGTTCGGCGAGCTGGCCCGACTAAACGAAGCAGGTATTTTTCAAGAAGACCTGCATCTTGGCAATTTTCTTGTAGGCGGCGATAAGGTATTCTGTCTCGATACAGCTACCATGAAGTTTGAACCACACCCTGTCGGTAAAGTGCAGAGTTTACGGCAACTGGCGATACTAAGCTGGTACGTGCCGCAAGAAAAACGGAATGAACTGGCCCAGCTTCTGGATAAATACGCGGATGTACGCGGCTGGAAGTTCAACCCCTACGACAGAGAAACTGTCGAGAACCACATGCATAAACACATCGACAGGGAAATAGGCAGACAGCTTAAAAAAACGCTTCGTACAAGCGGACGTCAAATACGATTTAAAAAAGACAGCTTTGTTGCGGTTTTTAACAGGACCCTGTACGAAAATCTTGACGTGAAGAGTTTTTTGTCGAGGATTGACGCTCTTATGGAGACCGGGCAGGTCCTGAAGCGACGCAATACTTCTTTTTTGGTCCGCATTTCAATTAAGGGTAAAGACATTGTCATAAAGCGGTACAATCACAAAGGCCTGTGGCACTCAATCAGGCAAAGCTTCAGAACAAGCCGTGCCAAGCGTTCCTGGCTGCATGGTCATCGCCTGGCCATGCTGGGTGTCAATACGCCAAAACCACTTGCCTATATTGAAAAACACATCGGGCCGATTCTGTGGACATCTTACATATTAACCGAGTACGTCCAGGGTCCTAATCTCGATGAGGTTCTTACCAATCCAGATACGCCGGATGAGCGAAGACAGGACGTCCGCCGGCAAATCCACGAGCTTATGACCACCATGCATAAAAACCGCATAACCCACGGTGATTTCAAACGGACAAACTTTGTTATTACTGAGCACAAAACCTATATCACAGACCTCGACGCAATGAAGGTACACGTATGCGGTTTATTACTCAGGCGAGGAAGATTAAAAGACATCAGCCGTCTTGAGCGAATGTTCCGAGTGAAGGATTAAAGCTGTCAGCTAATCAGTGCCGACGTAGGCTTTGATAATGGACGAGAGCTTTGCCCCCAGGACAGACCTGTCGAACTGCTTTACGAATTCCGCCCCGGCCTCGGCCATTTTGTTTCTCAGCCGGGCATCGCTGACGAGCATGTCAATGTTTTCGAGCCACTGGTCGGCATTTTCAGCAAGTAAGCCCGCCCCACTATCTTCGATGTATTGCCGGTTGGCCTCGACCGGCGATGCTATTGTAGGCAGTCCCGCAGCCATATATTGTAAAATTTTATAAGCACATTTGCCTCTGGTGAAACGATTGTCCGGCAGCGGCGCTAAGCCGATGTTACTTGTTGCCAGGTCCGCCGCCTGAGTTTCCAACGACCAGCGACACTCTTCGACCGGCATATTCTCCAGCGTAAAAAACGAATCGCATATAATTCTCAAAACTACGTGGTCGAATCGTCGTCCGACCTCTTCCAGTACAGGTCTTAACTGCTCAAGATATCTGAGTGTTGCCGTGCTGCCTATCCAGACCAGCCGGACTTTCCCGTCATTTGGCTTGACCGCGTTGGTCTTATAGTCATCAACCGCAAGTCCTGTCGGAATGATATGCACATTCGAACTGAATCTGCGGGCTTGCGCCGCGAGGTACTCATTGCCGGCAATTACGCAATCAGCCAATCTCACTGTTCTGCTGAATAATCGCATGTGTGAGGTGTGCTCACTTTCAGGCCGGCTGGCTTTATACATCACAGCGTCGTCAAAGTCATATATAATCTTTCGTGCCTTTTTTCGCAGGCAATAAGCGTCGAACAGATTCAAACACTTCTTATGTAAAAGCACTGCGTCGAATTCAGCCGCCCTTCCAAACAGATTTCTCCTTTGAATGTAACCTTCCGGCAGCTTATGGACTTCGGTCTCAATGCCGTCGGCCCGCAGCAGGTCGCCAAACATCTCCACCCGCTGCCGAAAACTCGGCCGCAAAGGATTATTGCTGATGACAAGAAGTCTCATTTAATCATAACGCTTCATATTGAACTTAAAGAATCAATACAGCTTAATAAGAACAGGCAGAATATGCGACTCATGCAATACCTCTATTATCTCTATTATTCCGATAAGCCACACGAACCACATTGCGTCAAAGAGACTTTTACGAAAAAGTCCGGCTTTTACCACATACTCATCCGGTTCATAAAATCGTTGCAGGGAAGGTATAAAACTTGGAGTATCCTTAAAGTATTGCTGATAGTCAGCGCCGTGAACCTTTCTCAAGCGTTTTTCCTCAGCTCGAATAACGAACGGGTAGTATATGGAAAAAACGACCAGAAACAACAAAGAGATACTGACAGTCTCCGTCACCAGCCCCAGACCAATAGCGCCTACCAGGCTGAAAAAATACAGGGGATTCCTGCACATCGAATACGGGCCGGACGTTATCAGCTTTCCGCTCTTATATCCGCATATATACAGGTTGCACCACACACGTCCGACTGTCGCCACACCAGCCATAATTACCCCGACGGTAAATAAAACAGCAGAGTACGTCTCGTTCGTCTCCCAGCGACTGGACGAAAACAGAAGCAGAACACCGACTGTTGCGACGAATATCCTTGTAAGCAAAATGCGTTTTTTCTTAATAAACCGTCTGGAGCTCATCCAAGGCCCTTTATATTTATTGGTCCAGTGAGTCGTCGGTCATGATACTCGCAAATAATTCAGAGGTCATTATCCTTTCAAACTGTCGTTTGTATTTGCGAACCGTTTTTTTTCGCAGTGAAAACTCCTGCAGGTTCACCGCCTGGGTCGCGTGGGCCAGATGAACAACATATTTACCCACCAGCCGCTGCGGCAGCTCAACCGTTTTATAGCCTTTATCGAGCAGGTCAAAGTACAATTTTCTTCCCGCTGTCAGACCTTCTTTCTTGCCCATCAAAAAAGTCAAGCCTTCGCGCCGCAGGACATCGGTGCGATAGATGCTGTATATAGTCCTATTAAAGTATCTGTACTTCTGCAGAGGGTCCGGCTCACGCAGCAGTTTTCTCTTCAATGCGTTGACATCCAGGTTTTCCTTGAGCCATATCTGCCACGCGGGCTGCAATTCTATCTTGCCGGTGCCCACACATGCGATTTTTTCATTGTCTTTGAAATACTTGACTAAGTCCGCCAGCCATCCGGCACGTTTGACAAAGACATCCGAATGCAGCGAGGCGAAAAACTCGGTATTACAGTGAGCAAGCGCCAAATCAAGCGCTGCGGCGTGTGAATATCCTCCGCCCGGTTCGCCTGGCTCGCTCTTTCGCTCCAGAAGCCGAATCCACTTGAGCCTTCGCAGATACTCAAGCGATTCGTCGCCTGAGTCGTTATCGACCACTATAACCTCGTAAGGATAAGAGCTGAATTTGCGAATGCTCCGAAGGCAAAGCCGCGTAAAATCGAGCGTCTTGTACTGCACGATGCCTATAGTGGCCTTGCCCCTGGTTAGTTCCGTCATTCGTCTGTGCCCTGTGCGGCTACCTGTCCCCGTACATCCGCTCGTAATATTTCTGATAATCACCCGACACCACGTTTTTCAGCCAGGCTTCGTGGCCGATATACCAGTCAATCGTTTTTACAATTCCCTCTTCGAAGACAACAGAAGGCTTCCATCCAAGCTCATTGATTATCTTCGATGCGTCAATTGCGTAGCGTCGGTCATGGCCAGGCCGGTCTTTTACATGCCTAATCAGCGAATCAGGCTTGCCGAGGCGGTCGAGTATGATTCGAACCACTTCCAGATTCGTCTTTTCATTACAGCCGCCGATGTTATAAACCTCGCCGCTTTTACCTTTGGTCAGAATTTTCCACACCGCCGTGCAGTGGTCGTACACATACAGCCAGTCTCGCACGTAGAGGCCGTCGCCGTATATCGGCAGCTCCTTATCACTGAGAGCGTTGTTTATCATAAGCGGTATCATTTTTTCAGGAAACTGGTATTCGCCGTAGTTGTTGGAGCACCTTGTAATGTTGCAATTGAGCCCCCACGTGTGTCCGAAGGCCTTAACAAGATGGTCGGCGGCGGCCTTGCTGGCCGAGTAGGGTGAATTGGGATTAAGTGGAGTCTGCTCCGTGAACTTACCATCAGAGTCCAAAGATAAAGCTCCATAAACTTCATCGGTCGATATCTGCACAAACCACTCGACGCCTTTGTCCCTTGCCGCCTCCAGAAGGGTCAGCGTACCTGTGACGTTCGTTTCGATAAAGACCTTCGGCTCGTCTATTGACCGGTCAACGTGGCTTTCCGCAGCGAAGTTTATAATCGCCTCGATTTCGTACTCATCGATAATCCGTTCCAGAAGCTCGCCGTTACAGATATCTCCTTTTATGAACTTGTGATTAGGATACTCGATGTACTCCGCAATGTTCTCAAGGTTTCCCGCGTATGTGAGCTTATCGAGATTGACGACGAGGTAATCCTCGTGCTCAGCCAGCACCATCCGCACGAAGTTGCTGCCGATAAATCCCGCCCCGCCTGTAACCAATATGCTCTTCATATAACTCCCAGGTATTCTTCGAGCGGTCCCTGCCACGGCCGTATCGGCTTATCCAGTATAGCCGCTATTTCGTCGCAGCAGAACCTGCTGTTCAAAGGTCTGGCCGCCGGAGTCGCAAAATCACTGCTCTTGCAGGCCTGGAGCTCAACATTCAGATTGAGTCTGTCAATTATGAACTTTGCCATCTCGAATCTGCTTACATATCCCGCCGAGGCAAAATGAAACAGCCCTTTCGGCTTTTTCGTTAACAAATCACATATCGCCGCTGCAACTTCCGTTGTCGCCGTTGGTGAGCCGAACTGGTCGTCAACGACTTTCAGTTTTCCTGCATCCCCGGCACGCTGCAACAGCTTTTTTACGAAGTTATTACCCGCCGCACCATACGTCCATTCGACCCGCATTATACAGCTCTGACAGCCGCTTTCAACAAGGCCCTGCTCTCCGGCAAGCTTGCTCTTTCCATATTCGTTGATTGGGTTCGGCTCATCAGTTTCCACATAGGGTCTGTCCAGCCTGCCGTCAAAGACAAAATCAGTGCTTATATGCAAGACGTATTTACTTTTCTTCGTCGCCAATCTTCCGAGCCGTTCCACCGACTCTGCATTAATCCTATATGCAAGTTCGCGATGCGATTCAGCCCCGTCGACATTCGTGTATGCCGCGCAATTGATTATTTCGCGGTGGTTTTTAATCACCTCGGCAAGCTGTCCGGCATCTGTGATATCGAAGTCGGGAAGGTCGAAGACCTCATGAGCGATTCCCTTTTGACGACAGGCCGTCGCCAAATCCGTTCCCAGCATACCCCTGCCGCCGAGTATAGCTATCGAATCCTGCTCTTTGGTCATTCGGCAGCCTCGTACCGCGGCAGTTTTTCTGCGGGAATATCTTTAAGCCGTGGATTGGCAATGTCCTTTTGCGACAGGGTCGGTGCATCTATCGGCCAGTCTATCCCGATATCAGGGTCGTTCCAGATAATACCCATCTCAGCCGAAGAACTGTAATAATCCGTGCACTTATAAGAAAAAATCGCGGTCTGGCTGAGGACACAGAATCCATGGGCAAACCCCGCCGGAATATACATCTGCCTGTGGTTCTCAACAGATAGTTGTTGACCGACCCATTGCCCAAGTGTCGGCGAGCCGACGCGAATATCCACAGCAACGTCAAAAACCTCGCCCGAAAGCACCTGCACCAATTTGTCCTGTGCCTTTGGATTTTGAAAATGCAGGCCGCGCAAAATCCCTCTGCCTGAAAGCGAAACGTTATCCTGCACAAATGTTTTGCTTATTCCTGCATCGGCGTATCTCGACTGGGACCACGTTTCTATAAACCAGCCTCTATTGTCGCCGAATACTTCCGGCTCAATCACTATCACACCTGGTAATTCTGTCCGGACAATCTTCATCACCCGCGCCCCTTGACCATCTCGACCAGGTACTGGCCATAACCGTTCTTTTCGAGAGGCTCGGCTAATCTAAGCACCTGCCCGGCGTCAATCCATCTCTGCCTGTATGCAATCTCCTCCGGGCAGGCTATCATCAGCCCCTGCCGTTGCTGTATAGTCTCAACAAAATTCGAGGCGTGCAGCATCGATTCCGGCGTCCCCGTATCAAGCCATGCTATCCCTCTTCCCAGAAGCTCAACCCGCAGGCTGTTATCCGCCAGATACACCCTGTTTACATCCGTAATCTCAAGCTCATTTCGCCACGAGGGCTTTATGCTCGCAGCGATTTGAGTTATCCGCTCGTCATAGAAATAAATTCCCACCGCCGCGTAACTCGACTTCGGCTTTTGCGGCTTTTCCTCGATGCTCAATACATTGCCTTTATCGTCGAATTCAATCACTCCGTATCGCTGCGGGTCCCTGACCTGGTATCCGAAAATCGTCGCTCCGGACTGCTGGCTAACCGCGCGCCCAAGTGATTCCGGCAGGCCGTGACCATAGAACACATTATCACCGAGTATCAGGCACACCGGCCCGCTATTGATAAAATCTTTGCCGATGATAAACGCCTGCGCCAGCCCCTCAGGCCGCGGCTGCTCGGCATAATCAATCGACAGGCCCCACTGACCGCCGTCTCCGAGCAGCTTTTTATAAACCGGCAAATCCTCCGGCGTGCTGATTAACAGGATCTCCCTGATTTTTGCCAGCATAAGCGTCGTCAGCGGGTAGTAAATCATCGGCTTATCATAGACCGGAATGAGCTGCTTGCTCAGCGCCTTGGTGAGCGGATAAAGACGCGTCCCGCTGCCCCCAGCTAATATAATACCTTTACTTATCAATTTGTGCCCTCTGCCTGTTAAGTTTCAAGTGTCAGAACTGTTTGAGAAATCGAAGGTCGTTCTCAAACAACAAGCGAATATCATTGATTTTGTATTTGCGCATTGCGAGCCTTTCGATACCGAAACCGAACGCCCAGCCCGTATATTTCTCGCTGTCGATGCCCACTGCATCGAACACGTTAGGGTCCACCATTCCGCAGCCGCCGACCTCCATCCACTCGCTACCGCCGTCTTTAGTTTCCCAAAGCAGGTCAACCTCGGCGCTCGGTTCGGTAAACGGAAAGAAGCTCGGCCGCAGCCGCCATTTAATCTCAGGCCCGAAGAACGTGTGGATGAACTGGTTGATTGTCGTTTTCATATCAACCATGCTCACCCCCTCATCGACCACCAGGGCTTCGAGCTGATAGAACATATACATATGCGTCGCATCGACCGTATCGGGCCGATATACCCTGCCCGGCGCAACAACCCGGATAGGCGGCTTCTGCTTTTCCATCACCCGAATCTGAATCGTCGAGGTCTGCGTCCGCAGCAATGTGTTATCATCGATATAGAAATTATCCAGCGGGTCCCTGGCCGGATGTTCCGGCGGGATATTCAACGCGATAAAGTTGTGCCACTCATCTTCGACCTCAGGCCCATAAGCAACACTAAACCCCATCCTGCCGAATATCTCCAGCAGTTCGTTAATCGTCTGGGTAATGACGTGCATCTTGCCGATTTGCGGCCTGATTCCGGGCAGGGTGACATCAATCAGCTCTTTAGACTTTTGCTTTTCAGCCGCCGAGAGTTTGCTTTTGAACTGCTCGAACGCTGCGCTGACCTCTTTCTTGACCTTATTAGCCAACTGCCCCGCCGACGCCCTCTGCTCTTTGGGAACCTTGCCAATCTCGCTGAGCATCTGAGTAACGAGGCCTTTTCTACCCAGGTACTTGATGCGGAACTCTTCGAGTCCTTTCAAGTCACGAACCTGTTTGAGGTCAGAAATCGCCTCTTTCCCGATTTTCTCAAACTGCTCCAGCATTTTCGGTTAATCCTGCACAGCCATGTGGGCAATTAGTCAATTAACCAATCGCGGCTTTAGCCTGTTCGACGATGGCGTCAAAGCCCGCAGCGTCGGCTATAGCAATCTCGCTGAGCATCTTTCGATTCAGTGTAATGTTGGCTTTTTTCAGACCGTTGATAAGCTGGCTGTAGCGTATCCCTCTCGCCCGACAGGCCGCGCTGAGCCGGGTAATCCACAGCCCGCGGAAATCTCTCTTTCGCCTTCTTCTGCTGACACGCGCGTTGACCTGTGCGCGGACAAGTGCTTCTTTGGCTAAACGATACGTGCGACCGGCGGCCCCTCGATGTCCCTTGACCGCCTCGAACAGACGCTTTTTTGCCTGGCGCCGTGCTGCGCCCTTTCTTACTCTTGGCATATCAGCTTTCCTTTCATCTTATCATTTTCCGGGGTCGCTGGCGGCAGCTGATACCAAGCCGAGAAGCAGACCCCATAAACTATTTGCTATTTGCCCATCGCAGCCTTTATTTTCTTCGCCTCCATCGGTTTCAATACGCCGTCCATCGCGATTCTTCGGCGTCTTTTGGCGTTTTTACTGCTCATTAAGTGCCCGCCCCCGGCGTGTTTATGCTTCACTTTGCCCGTGGCAGTTATCTTGATTCTTTTCTTTAAGCCCTTATGGCTCTTCTGCTTAGGCATATATTATTCCTTCTTTTGTCAGCTCGTCCGTAACATAAAACCGGTAATTTACGCCATTTACACCGGCCGGTCAACCAAAATCCCCGCCTCTTTTGCCATAAAATCACGCCATCCCGTCCGCCGCCGAAAACAATTGAAACCAGCCGTCTCAACCGATAAAGTAAGCGGCGTTCAACGCTCCGAGTGCTTATCAGGAGACTTGGCTATGAAAGTACTGCAATCGATTTCCGAGCTCGGCGAACTCGAAAAGGGCTGTGTCGTCACAATCGGCAACTTCGACGGCTTGCACATCGGCCATCAGGAAATCTTATCGACCGCAAAAAAACTCGCCGCAAAACGCAACACCGAGCTTTTGGTGATGACCTTCGAGCCGCACCCCGCCGCCGTACTGCACCCGGAAAAATCTCCCGATATACTGACCCCTGCCCCATTAAAGCGGTACCTTCTGGCTCAGTGCGGTGTTGACTGCTGGCTGATAATAAAGACCGAACCGAAGGTCCTGTCTCTGTCGGCGCCCGATTTCATCGAAAAATACGTCGTCGAACCAATCGCCCCTGCCGCCATGGTCGAAGGTGAGGATTTCTACTTCGGCTCAGGCCGAACCGGCAATATTGAACTGCTGAAGCGACTCGGACCCGCAAACGACTTTGACGTCATCGTAGTACCAGCCAGGCAAATCGAGCTGGGCCAGACCGTCCGCATCAGCAGTACTATGATTCGCTATATGCTCACCTCCGGTGACGTTGCCGATGCAGCCATCGCCCTTGGCAGAGCGTATAAACTTATCGGCAGGATAGTTCCGGGCCGCGGCAGAGGCCGCCGAATCGGCTATCCGACCCTCAACATGGGAAAGTCCGACCAGCTCATACCCGCAGAAGGCGTTTATGCAGGCTATGTTGCCATCGCTGACACTTACGAGCAGGCCTGCACCGAAGGCGATAAGCTGCCGGCAGTATTTAGCATCGGCCAGGCCAGAACCTTCGGCGACCAGCACCCCCTGCTCATCGAAGCGCATCTACTGAGTGACCTTGAACTTGACTCTCGATTAAAGTACATGGCGATGGATTTCGTCCGGCACA
>Ga0315537_1003174_pt1 | contig 12308 bp, 14 predicted proteins | sample SalMarSW160270MG_FD_203091 | JGI IMG/M metagenome (GOLD analysis project Ga0315537, IMG submission 203091) | Salt marsh sediment microbial communities from the Plum Island Ecosystem LTER, Massachusetts, United States - Salt Marsh Sediment SW1602-70 ... | reverse complement strand
TGGTCAGCTCTTTTTCATCGTTGATTGTGATTTTGCACGGGCCGTAGTTCCGCAAAAAGGCCTCGGCAACGACAAGTACCGCCGCCAGAGCAGCGGCAACTGCCGAGACAACCAAAACGGCCTTCACAAGTGCGAATACTACCATACGTTATTTGTCAAAGTTTATTGTCCGGCGAGTACACCGGCAAAACCAATAAATGCCAGGGCCATAATGCCGGCGATTATCAATGTTATGCCGGGGCCCTGCAACCCTTTCGGAATTGAATCATTGCTGAGTTTCTGTCTTATCCCTGCCATCGCGATAATAGCAAGGAACCAGCCTATTCCCGAACCCAGACTGTAGCCGACCGTTACTATCAGAGAATATTCCCGAATCACCATAAACAATGCGACGCCGAGTATGGCGCAGTTAACGGTTATCAGCGGAAGGAAAACGCCGAGTCGCTGGTACAAATAAGGCGAGAATCTTTCGATGGCCATTTCGATGAACTGCACAAAGGCGGCGATGACAATAATGAACATTATGAAGCGGAAGAACTCCAGGCCGAGCGGCACCAAGACAAGGTGATAGACAAGCCAGTTGAGGACGCAGGTGCAGGTCATAACGAAGATGACCGCCAGACCTAGGCCGACAGAGGCCTTCATCTCGCGCGAGCAGCCTATGAATGGACACAGGCCGAGGAAATAGCTCAGCAGGATATTATTGGTGAATATCGCGGAAATACAAACGATAAACGCCTGCGTCATTTCTGCGGACAGGTTCATTTTTTATTCTCCTCTCTGGACATCTGGATGGAGCGGAAGACCCAGGTGACTATCGCAAGCATAAAGAACGCGCCAGGCGGCATTACCATAATAATCCACTTGTCCCAGTATTCACTGCTGAAATAAGGTACGGCAAATCCGAGAAAAGTTCCCATACCAAGGATTTCCCGGAAGGTCGCGACCATCAGTAGGATGTACGTGTAGCCGAGCGCATTAAATAATCCATCAAGAAAAGCCTTGCCGGGCGGATTAGAAATCCCGCATGCCTCGCAGCGGCCCATCACGATGCAGTTGGTGATAATCAGACCGACGTACGGGCCGAGATTTTCGGACATCTGCGGCCAGTACGCCTTGAGCAGCACGTCAACAATAATGACATAGAACGCGATAATCAGCGTCTCGACCATCATCCGAATATTGCGCGGCGTGAACATTCTCAAAAGTGACACGGTAAGACTGCTAAGCGAAAGAGTAAAGACAAGAGCGGTACACATCACGACGGTATTGAGAACGAGATTGGTCACCGCCAGCGTGCTGCAGATGCCGAGGACCTGTATGTAAATGGGGTTATTAGTCCACAGGCCGTCATTAATCAGTTGTTTTGTCTGAGCTTTCATTTGGTCTTGCTTCGCCACCGGTTCAGCGCATCATTGATAATCTTTTCGAGCCTTATACTGGTCTGCGTCGCTCCGGTTACGGCGTGGACCTGTCCGGAACTGAGCGGCTCACCCGGACGCCGGAACTCAACCGGTTTAGCACCCGCGGTCATCGTAAGGTCGATGAACTGGTCACAGAATTGTCTTTGCGCAACTTCTGCGCCAAGGCCAGGCGTCTCGCGCTGCTGGTAAATCACTATATTGGTTATTGTCTTTTTATCCGGCTCTATTCCGATGACGCCGTCGATAGGGGCCCAGAAACCCTGGCCGCTGAACGGCAGAGCGTAGGCTGCAATTTTGCCGTCTTGTTCTAAGGTGTATGCCCCTGCCGTTTCATCAGTAGGTTTGCTGACCTGTTCGACGAATCTTTGGTGCAATTCCACCGCACCGGCGTTGGGGTCGTAAAGGCCGGGCAGTACCTTCAAAACGGCAACCTCGAATGCACGGGCGTCGTTGGCCTTTACCTGCTTTTCGGTCATCTGGGCAAAACCAATAATGACGGCGCTGAAACAGGCCGTTACGACGAACATATAAGCAATTGGAAACCAGCGTTTATTTTTCATTCATTTGCCTGCTTTGATTTCCTGGGTCCCTGAAAGTAACGCACAATATTATCAATGGTCGGGGCGAACATATTGCCGATTAGAATCGAGAACATCAGGCCGCCGTTGAAAATCGAAAAGTTTCTTATAACCATCGTGGCTGTGGCTATTATCATCCCGTAGATAACTCTGCCGGGTTCGGTTCTGGGCGAGCTTACCGGGTCGGTCGCCATAAAGAAGGCACCGAACAAAAATCCGCCGCCTAACACGGCGGGCCATGCACCGGGAACAGGGTGAACTCCGAGCCTGTAAAGCAGCTCATTCCAGAAGGCATAGGTAATTATTGTTGAAAGAATCGTTGCTCTGCTTGCTGTTTTAGTTATGAAAAGATAAATCCCGCCTATACAAATCAAAATTGCACTTGTGACTCCTGCTGTTCCGCTGATTCTGCCGAAGAGTAAACCATTAAGCAGGACAGAATCGAGAATATACTTTTTTTCGTTCTGTTTGATATTGTGGGGAATCGGAAAAGGGGCGTATGTTTCTTCAACAAGTTCTATTTGACCTGCCTTGAGATAGGCCATCGGCGTAGCACCGCTAACGGCAGCGGGAGTATCGACGGTTGTCCATTTATCAAGAGCGCCCCACAGACCTTCGGCAGCAGGCGCCCACGTGCCGGTCAGGGCAATAGGGAAACAGACATATACAAACGCCCGACCCGCGATGGCGGGATTAAAAACGTTTTTGCCGAATCCGCCGAAGACCATTTTGCCGAACATCACGGCAAAGACCATACCGATTACGACCACGTACCAGGGGACCGTCGGCGGCATAACCAAAGCGAACAGGGTGCCGGTGACAAAAACGGCCTCGGTGGCGGGCTTTTTATTACGGCGAGTGAAGATATACTCGGTGATGAATCCGGTAGCGTTGGCGAGGATAATGACAAACAGACAATACCATCCGAAGAAATAAACGGCGCCCGCGATGCAGGGCACAAGGGCCAGCAATACGCGGTGCATGATGGTCTGCTTTTGCAGGAATTTGGATTTTTTCTTCGCCGTCCGGGCCACGATAATATCCTGTATCCGAAAACTAAAACAGGGACCCATTTTACAACAGGTCCCTGTCAATGCAAACTAATTGGAATAAAGCAGCTAATTCATATCTTTGAGATATTCCAGCAGTGTCCTGATATGCGACAGTTCCTCCAGGATAATATGCTCTACTTTGTCGCGTCCGGCTCCTTCGGAAACCATGCTCTTAAGGCCGTAGTAGAAGACAACCGATTCTTTCTCGGCGTTAAGGGCGATTTCGACAACCTCCTTCATCGGCTCTTTGCCCGTAAGTTTCTGAGTGGGGCTGATTCTGCCTTCCCAGCCTTTGGCGCCGGCCATTGTCTTGAGGTATAGCACCGCCTCATTGTCCGGGTCATAGGTTGTCGAGGTTTTCTCATCTTCGCTGAGCTGCTTACGCATATCGGCAAAGATTTTCAGATGCTTCGCTTCCATATCGGACAGCTCGAGGAAGAATTTTTTCATTTCCTCGGTTGGGGCCATTTTCGAGGCCTCGCTGTAGAACCTGGTGCCCTGGCGCTCGATTTCCTCGGCCATCTCAAAAACTTCATCGGCGTTGAAACTTATGCTCACGTTTGGTCTCCTTCTGTACTTGAGTTAGAATCTCATTTGAAAGAACATTTGTTCATCCGTTCTCATTCCGCTGTAAAAGTCCGCCGGCCCAGTTCCTTATCGAGCATAAACAAACCGCCGGGGGCGCCCTTCATCAGCTTGAGCTGCTGGACTATCGCATCGGCGGATGCTTCTTCTTCGACCTGCTCATCAACGAACCACTGCAAAAAGCCTCGTGTGGCGTGGTCGTTTTCCGCTATGGCCTGGTCAACGAGCTTGTTTATAAGGCCGGTCACTTTTTGTTCGTGCTTCAGGGCCTGCTCGAAGGCGGCAAGCGGAGAATCCCACTCGGCGGGCGGCGATTCGATGGCTTTAAGTGTCACCCGGCCTAAACGTTCCTCGATGAAATTATATAATTTCATCGCGTGTCCGAGCTCTTCCCGGGCCTGTATCTTCATCCAGTTGGCGAAGCCCTGCAGGTTCTTCGAGCTGAAGTCCGCCGACATCGACAGGTACAGATAGGCCGAGTACAGCTCTGCGTTGATTTGCCCGTTGATTGCATTTTGCATCTTTTTGCTAATCATAAACTACGCCCCCTTCCAGAGTCCGTGAATGTTGCAATGCTCGCGTGCGGCGGCAGGTGTCCCGCCAACCTTGAATGTGGCTTCGGGTGCCTCACCGGCCTTGAGAAACTGAGCGTAAGTCTGGTTACCAACCTGCAGCTCAATCCATTCGATGTGGTGTTTTTCTTCCATGGGATGCGGCACCGAACCGACTTTGACCTTATAGCCGCCGTCAATCTTTTCGATAACAGGCACGTGTTTTTCCTTGCCCTGGTCCGCGGTCTTGGCGGTGAGCTTTTCCATATCCTGTCCGCAGCAGGACAATTGACAATCGGCGCCGTCTATTACCTCCACAAGCAGGTCACAACCCGAACATTTGTAAATATCCAGTCTTGCAGCCATTTTATTGTCCTTTCTCTAAATACGTTAACTAAGTTCTTCGTTTATTTTCAATGATTAAATTATTCCGATTCCCTTGTGCTTGGCCAGAATCCTGTCAGCCAGCACGTCGAGATTTTTGAAATCTTCATCTTTTGGCAGACCTTTTGCGATAACAGGCTCGATAAACTCGGCCTTGAGATGCGACAAGAGCTGCTGGACTTGCTCGACCATTTTTCCGCCCCATCCATACGAGCCGATTACCGAGGCAAAACGAGTCTTAGGTCTCAGTGCGCTTGCGAGGATACACGCGTAAGCAGCTATCGGGTGAGGGCCTGTCAGCACCGTTCCTGTTCCGATTACCACGGTGGCCGCATCGACAAGGGCCATGGCGAGTTTACCAAGGTCGGTCTGCGCGAGGTTAAACTGCTTTACGTCAACGTTGCGCTCGATAAGGGCCTCGACAAAGTAGTCAACCATAATCCGGGTGCTTTCGTGCATCGATATATAAGCAACAACAACCTCGTTTTTGACGTTGTCACTGACCCAATCTTTATAAGCGTTGATAATAAATTCCGGTTTGTCATACAGAGGACCGTGGCTCGGCGCGATTATATCTACCTCGAACTGCGAGAGCTTCTCGATGTTCTTTTTGACCTGGGTGCGGAAGGGCATCATGATTTCGGCGTAGTAGCGTTTCGCCGATTCGTAGAGCAGGCCTGGTTCGTCCGCGAACAGACTGCTGGTAGCCAGGTGCGAACCGAACAGGTCGCAGGGAAACAGTATCTTATCCTCAGGCAGGTACGTGCTCATTGTCTCGGGCCAGTGCACCCAGGGGATATAAATGAACTTGAGTGTTTTATCGCCGAGAGACAATTCCTCGCCGTCCTCAACGGTGATGAACTTATCCTCCTCGGTCTGCAGGTGGTCCATGAGAATGTCCTTGCACTTCGGATTTGTGACCACCCTGGCATCAGGATACAGCAGGAGCACCTCATTAATGCAGCCGGAGTGGTCCTGCTCGGCGTGATGGCTGACTACGTAGTCGATTTTGTCCACACCGATATGAGCAAGGTTGTTAAATAAACAATCGGATTTTGTAGGGTCCACCGTATCAAGCAGCGCGGTCTTTTCGCTGCCCTTTATAAGGTAGGCGTTGTATGTGGTCCCGTCGGGGGTAGGGATGAGCTTATCGAATATCCTTCTGTCAAAATCTATTGCCCCTACGCTATAAACATTGTCACGAATGGTTCTCATGTATCGACTGCCTTGCCTTCTACATTTACTGTCATAACAGCTCTTTTGCAGCCTTTAACGCTGCATCGTAATCGGGTTCGTCGGCCACCTCTTTGACAAGCTGGGTATATCTTACAACAGCCTCTTTGTCGAGTACGAACACCGCCCGAGCCAGAAGTCGCAGCTCCTTGATGAGCACACCGAATGCCTTGCCGAACGAGGCGTCTCGATGGTCGGAAAACGTCTTTACTGCATCGACATCTGCAGCACCGCACCAGCGCTTCTGGGCAAAGGGCAGGTCCATACTTATAACCCAAACGGCAACGCCATCGCCCAGTTTGGCAGCCTGCTCGTTGAACTTGCGGGCCTCGGTATCGCAGACACTGGTATCGAGCGACGGCACCGAGCAGATGATGCAGACTTTGCCTTTCAGGTCCGCCGACTTAACGATAGACAAATCATTGGCCAGGACCTCGAAATCCGGGGCTTGCCTGCCCGTTTGGACCGGCTCGCCGAGCAGGGTCAGCGGATTGCCTTTCATTGTAATTTGGCCTTTTCGCTCGTTCATAACCCATTCCTGCAATTAGGCTTCTGGATTTACTAACCTAAAAAGGGCCAAGCCCGCGCTCTCCGCAAGGGGTCCATAGGACAACGCTAAAGTCAATTGCGCGGGCCCAGCAAAGAAGCTCTTTTAATATATTAGTAGTTCGCGGCTTCGAGTTCGAAAAAACTTTGCGGGTGCAAACACAGCGGACAACTGCCGGGCGCCTCCGGTCCCTCGTGGACGTAACCGCAGTTCCTGCAAATCCAGCGTTTTGGCGCGGAACGCTTGAAGACCCGCTTTTGCTTTATGTTCTCGGCCAGGGCCAGATACCGTTCCTTGTGTTTGTTTTCAGCAACCGTGACACGATTGAAGAAACCAGCGATGTCTTTGAAACCTTCTTGTTCGGCTGTTTTTGCGAAAGCAGGATACATAGTGCCTGATTCGTAGTCTTCGCCCGCCGCCGCTGCCAGAAGATTTTCACAGGTGTTGCCGATTACGCCCGCCGGGTAGGAAGCGACGATTTCGACATCGCCGCCTTCGAGGAATTTGAACTCTCGCTTGGCGTGCTCTTTTTCCTGTTCGGCGGTCTCTGCAAAGATGGCTGCTATCTGCTCATACCCTTCCTTTTTGGCCTGGCTCGCAAAGTATGTATATCGCATCCGTGCCTGTGATTCACCTGCGAATGCGGCAAGTAAATTTTTTTCTGTCTGACTGCCTTTGAGCTTCATAGACATGGCCCCTTTCATCACAAAAAAGAATTAACAATAGTGCTCGACAATAATTTTCAACGACATTTACTACAGATTCCCTGGACGTACACGGTTTTGGTCAGAACCGTAAAGTCCTCCCGAATTTCCCGAGGCAGCTTCATATTATCAAAAGCAGGAAATTCAAAGTCAATGATTTTCCCGCATTTTACACACCGCAAGTGCTGGTGACTGGTCAGGTCGGCGTCGAATCTCTTTGCCCCGCCGCAGCCGGGAATGACCTTAGCCAGCCTCAGGTCTGCGATTGTAGCCAGTGTCCGGTTAACAGTATCGAGCGAGACATCAGGAAACCGTTTCCGAACCTGCTCGAAGACCATCGTCGCCGATGGATGTTCTCTTGAACCGAGAAGTTGCCGGTAAACCGCCGCCCTCTGGGGGGTAATTCGCAGTCCCGCCTTTCGGCACTCTGCCTTAAACCGGGCCAGGGCATCGCCGGAACCGGACCTTTTTGACCCCTTTGCATTCATCGTAGTAATACCTTAATAGTAGTAACTACGATTTGTCAAGAAAAATTTGGAAAAAATCTTTGCGGCGCGTTTTTGTAACATAAAGTACCCCCCTGCGTCTATAATGTCGGCAGGTGGTAGTCAGAGGTATGTATTGGGGTCGGCAGTTATGAAGGCAAAAACGGCATTACTGGTTCTTTTGCTGGCCGGTATCTGTTTGACGGTCAGCGGCTGTTTCTACCTGCGATTGCAGCAGGTCAAGTGTCAACTATCGAGGTTTGATGATTATTACCAGGTCAGGGAAGGTGAACGGTTTTCGATTGTTGCAAAGAAGCCTGTCCTGTTGTCGGCGGATGTTATCAGGATTATGGAGACCGCACCAAGCAGGACACGCATCAAAGACCAAAGGCTGTCTTTCGATTACACCCTCGAAAAACAGTACCCTCCAGGCCAAACTGAGCCGAACAATTACGATATAACAACTACGTTCCGGTTCGATGCAGACAAACTCTCTGAGGTGCTTATCGACAGGAGGTTTTTTGCGACAATGCCCAAATGGATGTTCATTGCTCTGGTAAAGGCTTTCGGCAATTCACAGGTGGACCTTCGTAATCGGCGGCTGTCGGCGTCCCACCATTCAGAATCACCGGATACACACGTTCCTGACGTTAATGAAGTACTGCTGCTGCTGGGCAAGCCTTACGCAGAGGACGGTAATACCTTCACTTACAAATACAGACGGGTAACGCCGCAATCCGCCGAAGGTCGGAGCCGGGATTGCCTATCCGCTGTTTTTACCTTCGACGGGCAAGGCCGCCTCGCAAAATGCCGCAGCGAGTTTCTTGGAGGGCCTGTGGAACTGGACTTCACCCCGCTCTTGAGATTGCAGGAACAACTGTCAGCAACCGACAGCAACTTCATTAAAACCTCTAATCCTCAGAGGTAAAAAACTTCCGGTCCCTTTTCTCCGTTCTCTCAGGGACTGAACGCTCCTTCGGATGAGTTCTTTTTTACGTAGTCGAGGATTATGGGAAAATGTATGGCCGGCGTGATACGCTTTGGCCTGTTGTATGCACTTGGGTAAACAACCTTTAGAATCTGGTCGGACTCCCACTCGCGGGGTTCTATCTCCAGGTCCACTGTAAAGCCGTACTCTCGTAAAACAGCAGTGGTGGGCACGTTTAACAGAAAGATGTCGGGGTCGGGACATTCTTTTACGCCGGGGACGAGCCATGGCCTTACAAATCCATCATCAAAGCCGATATCAAGGTTCCTGGCCGAGATTTCAACAAAAAAGAAATAATCGCCGGAAAACCACTCGTCCCGGACCATTTCACTTGCCCTGCGGGCAATGTCGGCAGGCTGGACAAGAAGTGTTTCGAGGGCACTGTCGATGGCAATGGTAACGGCATCATCAAAACCGCGGCTTCGGTCACGCAATGCGCGCGCTGCGATGTGCGTGCCGAGCAGGTTGCTGTAGGTATCTTCCCAGGAAAAGGCGGAAGGAAACTCGGAATACAGGCCCGGGAATTTGTAACCGAACCATGTGAGGATTTCATGCCAGGTCGTGGCGATGAAGACTAAGTGCCGGGCGAGCTCAACGGAGGCCTCAAAGGCTATGCGGTCTTTATCTTTTCGCTCAAGCTCGGACCAGCACTGCGGATAATGAATATAAACGTGGTAACGTGAGGCCTCGAGCATTTTGAACGACAGGATACTCTCATTCTTCATAAGCTTTTCGTAGATGTGTGAGGCGAGGTATGCCGTCCAGTCGGCACACTTTCTGACGTGGGAAAGGTCGATGTGACCAGCCCGACATGTGTAAACGATTCCGTTCTGTTCAGTCAGGCTGAAGTAATAGCCATGCCTGCCGAGTCTTTTGGGGTCAACAAATGTGGTGCCGATGGTCGAGCTGGCGTACGAGCCTCGTCGCGGACGCGGGGGAAACACAAACCGGCGAAATACCTTCGCGGGCGAATCGGGGCCCGGATTGGACTTTGAACAGCCGCCGGAAAAAACCGACAAGGCCGCCAATACAATGAAAGCCATTTTCTGAAAACTACTATTCAACATCCGGCCATCCCAATATAGGTGTATCACGCAGGACTTTAGAATTATCGGCCTGCAAGGCACAACGCTTAATTTCAGATTGACTTTATTGACCGCTGCATTAGACTGCTGGGTTCACCATAATGTTGTAAAAAGGAACCAAATAACGCCATGAATATCAGGAACGTTGCGATTATAGCCCATGTCGACCACGGCAAGACTACGCTTCTCGACCGTTTATTGTATCAATCGGGGATGTTCCGAGATTCCGAGCTCGACAAGCTGGCGGGCGACCAGCACAGCCTGATTATGGACTCGAACCCGCTCGAACGTGAGAGGGGCATTACAATCCTCAGTAAAAACTGCGCGCTGTACTATATAGACCGGCAGGGCGACGAATACAAGATAAACATTATAGATACGCCCGGCCATGCGGATTTCGGCGGTGAGGTCGAGCGTGTTTTGAAAATGGCCGACGGCGTGCTGCTGCTGGTCGACGCCTTCGAAGGGCCGATGCCCCAGACGCGCTTTGTTCTTTCGAAGGCGCTGTATCACAAGCTAAAACCCGTTGTGGTCATTAACAAGGTGGACCGCAAGGACGCCCGGCCCGATGACGTTGTGAACGAGGTGTTCGATTTGCTGACGCAGCTCAAAGCCGACGATGACGCGCTGGATTTCCCAATCATTTACGCATCGGCGCGTGACAACTGGGCTACAACTGATTTGAATAAACCCAGCGACAATATTGAGGCGGTATTCGAGGCGATAATCAGCCATATTCCCCAGCCAAAGGTCGATGAAAGCGCACCGCTGCAGATGCTGGTTACCACCCTGGAATATTCGGATTACCTCGGCAGAATCGCCGTCGGCAGGGTATTCGCCGGGACGGTCTCGGAAGCGCAGAGCGTTACAGTGATAGACAACAACGACCGCCGCACACAGCAGAAGGTCGTAAAGCTGTACGAGTTCCACGGCCTGGGCAAAAGACAGACCCAAACAGTAGTCGCCGGGGACATCTGCGCGATTGCCGGTCTCGACCCGGTCGATATCGGAAATACGATTGCCTGCGCCGAACAGCCCAGCGCTCTGCCCGTCGTAGCGGTCGATGAGCCGACGATGAGTATGACTTTTCGCGTCAATGACGGACCATTCGCCGGCAGAGACGGCAAACTTGTAACCAGCAGGCACATAAAGGAACGGCTTGAAAAAGAGCTCCAGCACAACCTGTCTCTGCGTGTAGAGCCGGGCGGCAGTAACGAGGAATTCGTTGTTTCGGGCAGAGGGCTGATGCACCTGGGAATCCTGCTGGAAAATATGCGGCGCGAAGGATACGAGCTTTGCGTCGGCAAGCCCCAGGTCATTATCAGGATGGTTAACAGCCATCGCCAGGAACCGGTCGAGCGGCTCGTGGTTGACTGCCCCGCCGATTGCCAGAGTTCCGTGATGAGTCTTATCGGCGACCGCAGGAGTGAGCTGATTGCGGTTAGTTCCAGGTCGGGCACAAACGATTACGTGCATATGGAATTTATGATTCCCTCGAGGGGCCTGTTTGGTCTGCACGCTCGGATGATGAATGCCACCAGGGGCAAGGCAATAATGCACCATACGTTCGAGAGATATGAGCCGATGAAAGGCTCGATACCACAGCGGCAGGCCGGCGTGATGATTGCGACCGATACCGGAGCGGTAACCGCTTATGCGCTCGACGCATTGTATGACAGGGGAATTTTCTTTGTTTCGCCCGGCGAAGTAGTTTATGAAGGACAGGTCGTCGGGGAGCACTGCAAGGACAACGATATACCGGTTAACGCGGTTAGGACAAAACAGCTTACCAATATCCGGGCGTCGGGAAAAGACGATGCAGCAAAAGTCCGGCCGGCCCGAAAGATGTCGCTCGAAGCCTCGCTGGAATACATACGGGAAGAGGAGCTGGTGGAAATCTGCCCTAACAGTATCAGGATTCGAAAAAGACTTCTTAAAGAAGGCGACCGCAGGAAAGCGGCAAGAAAAAACAGAGATTGACAATCTCAATCGGCCCTGAATCACGTGGCCCTTGCAGCCTTGACAAACGGGCGACGGTGAGGAATAATACCCCGCAGAAAAATGGCGACTCTTAAGACATGGAGGCTAAAGATGAATCGGAGTAATTTAAGACGATTGATTTTGGCTGCATCGCTGGTTCTTTGCAGCTTTTTGTGGATTAGCTGTGGTAACAAAGATGAAGGAAAGGCAGGTCAAATGGACATTAAGAAAGAAGCTTTCGGAACGACAGACGGCAAGGACGTATATCTTTACACCCTGACTAACGCCAACGGTATGCAGGTAAAGATAGCTAACTACGGCGGGACGGTTACTTCGATAATAGTTCCCGACCGTCAGGGCAGGAGGGCTGATATAGTGCTGGGCTTCGATAATCTTGATGATTATATCAAAAAGAGTCCTTACTTCGGGTGTATTGTCGGCAGGTATGGCAATCGTATAGCCAACGGCAAGTTTACTTTAGACGGCAAGGAATATACGCTCGCCCAGAATAACGGCCGGAACAACCTTCACGGAGGAGTCAAGGGTTTTGATAAGGTCGTATGGGACGCCGAGCCGTTTGAGAATGATGATTGGGTCGGCCTGACGCTAAAGCACCTGAGCAAAGACGGCGAAGAGGGCTTTCCGGGCAATCTCGATGTGACGGTTACTTACACGCTGACCAACGACAACGAGCTTAAAATTGAAAACAGGG
>Ga0315537_1003173_pt1 | contig 12308 bp, 3 predicted proteins | sample SalMarSW160270MG_FD_203091 | JGI IMG/M metagenome (GOLD analysis project Ga0315537, IMG submission 203091) | Salt marsh sediment microbial communities from the Plum Island Ecosystem LTER, Massachusetts, United States - Salt Marsh Sediment SW1602-70 ... | reverse complement strand
ACCTGCCAGCCGGACACGATTGATTTACAGATTTGCACCTATGTTACCGATGCCGACACCGATCCCGGCGATTTGACGGTACGATTGTTTTATCGAACACAAGCCGGCAGCTATACGGATATATTAATGACTCTGCAGGTCGACGATAGTACTTTCTGCGCCACAATACCGGCCAGTACACTTTCGGGGAAAGAATTCTTTGAATACTATATTACCGCATCCGATGGCGAGGCAACGGTATCCAATCCGGCGACGAATCCGCAGACGTCTCCGTATCACATTGATATATGTTTCAATGAACCGCCGGTGGCATCATGTCCCGGCAATGATACGTTATTTGTTTGTAATTTAGACGAGATATGTATTGCCGGTTTTAGTTGTGCAGATCCGGATGACAATCTGGCCTCATGTATCGTTTCCCCGGGATCGCTCAACGGGGATACCGTCTGCTTTACGCCGGGCGAGGGTGTTAACACAATTACGTTGATTGCCACTGATGACGACGGCGCGGCTGATACCTGTCAGACGATAATATATGTTTTTCTAAACGATCCGCCGGTAATTAGCTGTCCGGTCGATTTGACAATCGAATGCGACGCCTCAACCGATCCGTCGAATACCGGATATGCCACGGCGACCGATGATCATGATCCGTCACCGGCGATTACATATTCCGATAGTGAAGTCGCGGGTAGCTGCCCGCAGGAAAAAGTCATTACAAGAACGTGGTATGCGGTCGATGATTGCAACGATACTTCGACGTGCCAGCAGACGATTACGGTTGAGGATACGACCGCCCCGGTTATCAGTTGTCCGGATGATACAACAATAGAATGTGATGAGTCGATAGATCCTTCAAATGCCGGCTCGGCGACGGCAACCGATAATTGCGATACATCACCGACTGTTAATTATGCCGACCAGGTCAATGGTAACGTAATAACTCGTACCTGGACGGCGACTGATGATTGCGGCAACAGTTCATCCTGCCAGCAGACAATTACTATTTTGGATACAACCCCGCCGGTTATCAGTTGTCCGGCCGATGTAACGATTGAGTGCGATGAATCGGCCGACCCGTCAAATACGGGCGCGGCGACGGCGACCGATAATTGTGATACCGGTGTAATAATTACATATACTGATAGTGACGCGACTGGAAGCTGTCCGCAGGAGAAAGTCATAACACGTACATGGCACGCGGAAGATAATAACGGCAACTACGCAGAGTGTGTGCAGACAATTACCGTCCAAGATACGACGACGCCGGTCATTGCCTGCCCGGGAGACATTACTCTAGAATGTGACCAGTCGACTGACCCGTCGAATACCGGTACCGCCACGGCCAGTGACAATTGCGGTTCGGTGACGGTCATTTATAGCGATAATATCATTCCCGGCAGTTGTCCCGATAACTATACTATACAGAGGACCTGGACAGCGACCGATGAATGTGACAACAGTTCCGATTGCATGCAGACAATTACCATCCAGGATACGACGCCGCCGGTCATAACCTGCCCGTCAGATATAACTATTGAATGCGACGAATCGACGCTTCCATCAAATACCGGCAATGCTTCTGCGGTTGATAACTGTGACGGTTCACCCGATGTAACTTATACCGATTCGAGAAATTACGGTGTCATAACGCGCACCTGGACGGCGACTGATAATTGCGGCAACAGTTCATCCTGCCAGCAGACAATTACTATTTTGGATACGACGCCGCCGGTAATCAACTGTCCGACCGATGTGACAATTGAGTGCGACCAGTCGACCGACCCCTCGAATACGGGCAGCGCGACGGCGATTGATAATTGCGATACGAATGTAACAATAAGCTATACCGATAGCGAAACGGCGGGAAGTTGTCCGCAGGAGAAGACGATATCTCGCACGTGGCACGCCGAAGATGATAATGGAAATTACGCGGAATGTATCCAGACAATAACGGTTGAGGACACGACGACGCCGGTTATTACTTGTCCGGGAGACATTACTTTAGAATGTGACCAGTCGACCGATCCGTCGAATACCGGTAGCGCCACCGCCAGTGACAATTGCGGTGCGGTGACGGTCACTTATAGTGATAACATCGTATCGGGCAACTGCCCCGATAACTATACAATACAGCGGACCTGGACGGCGACTGATGAATGCAACAACAGCTCCGATTGCGTGCAGACAATCACCGTTCAGGATACAACGCCGCCGGCAGTAACCTGTCCGTCCGATATAACCATTGAATGTGACGAATCGATGGATCCGTCGAATACGGGCAGTCCGACCGCAACCGATAATTGCGGTTCGGTGACTTTCAGTTATAGCGACAGTACTGTCGCCGGCGATTGTGCGCAGGAGTCTATCGTTTATCGCACGTGGACGGCCGAGGATGAGTGTGGGAACAGTTCCAGCTGCGCACAGGTAATCACGGTCGAGGATTCAACTCCGCCGGTTATCACCTGTCCCGATAATATCACGATAGAATGCAGTGCTTCGACCGATCCGTCGAATACCGGCAGCGCCACCGCAGTCGATAATTGTGATGTCTCACCGGCAGTTGCGTATTCCGATCAGGTTAACGGCAATGTGATTACGCGGACCTGGACAGCGACCGATGCCTGCGGTAACGATTCCGATTGTCTACAAACGATTACGCTGATTGATACATCACCGCCGACGATAACCTGCCCTAATGATATCGCCGTCGAATGCGACGAATCGACGGATCCATCAAGTACCGGCACCGCCACGGCAGATGACAATTGCGATCCGAATCCGGCAATTACTTATACCGACAGCACGGTGGCCGGTGATTGCCCGCAGGAATACACGATTATCAGGACCTGGCGTGCGACTGATGCCGGTAATAATTATTCGGAATGCCAGCAGTCAATAACGGTTGAGGATACGACGCCGCCGGTTATTACCTGCCCGGAGGATGCTGAAATTTATTGCGACGGCCCGTACGATCCATCAATTACCGACACGGCAACCGCCGCCGATAATTGTGATCCTTCACCGGTGATTACATACACCGACCAGATTAACGGAAATGTCGTGACCCGGACATGGACGGCGACTGACAGCTGCGGAAACAGTTCCGGTTGCCAGCAGTTGATAACGCTGGTTCCCAATGATCCGCCGCAGGCCGCATGCCCGTCCGATACGACGATATTCATGTGCGAGCTTACCGAGATATGCATCGGCGGTTTACAGTGCAGCGATCCCGACGATAATCTTGCGTCTTGTGAGGCGATAGGCGGAACGCTGGACGGCGATGAGATTTGTTTCACGCCGGTCGAAGGAGAAAATACGCTAATGCTGATTGCGACCGATGATTGTGGTGCCGCCGATACGTGCACAACGGTAGTAACGGTTATTCTTAATAACCCGCCGACAGCGACCTGTCCCGGCGAGATTGATACTTCTCTATGTGAACTGGAGCAATTGTGTATTCCTGGCTTTTCGTGCAGTGATATCGATTACAACCTGGCTTCGTGCAATGCGGTCACCGGAACCCTGAACGGTGATGAAATATGTTTCATGCCGGTCGAGGGTATGAATTATTTGATTTTACTCGCCACCGATGCTTGCGGCGCGACGACGGCCTGCACGACAATGGTAAATGTCACGTTAAACAGCCCGCCCGTTGCGGAATGTCCCGGCTCCGCATCAGTCAGTGTTTATGAATTCCCGGCCGACATCTGTATTCACGGATTCGGTTGCAGTGATCCGGATGGAAATCTGGTTTCATGTGAAGTTGATGTTGTTCCCGGAAGTAACGTTGTGTTTGAAGGTGATTCGGTATGCTTTACGGCCGATGCCGAAGGGTATTATACGGTGACGATAACGGCCACCGATGAGTGTGGGGCCAAACAAACCACGGATCAATGCCAGACAAGTGTTTTTGTCAGAAAATTGACCGAATGCCCGGTTGTTCAAATAGAAAAAACCCACGGCTCGCTTCAGGGTCATTTGGAGCATGTTTCAATTACATATACCAAAGCAATCGGGCAGCAATATGAGATGGGCGGATTTGACTTCCTGATTGCCTATGATGCCTCGGCTCTGACGTTTATGGAGGCCGAAAGGGGTCAATTGCTGGAAGACTGCGGCTGGGAATATTTCACATATCGATATGGTTTTAACGGCAATTGCGGTGATGCCTGTCCGTCCGGTTTATTGAGAATCGTTGCGTTAGCCGAGGATAATAACGGCCCGCTGCATCCTTCGTGTTTCGGACCGCCCGACGAAGACCCGCATGAGCTGGCTGAAATGACGTTCTTAGTCACGAGTGATATGAATTTCGAGAGCCAGTACGTTCCTATTTACTTCTTCTGGGCTGATTGCGGCGATAATATCATATCATCCAAAACCGGTGATACAGCCTTTATCGACAGCAAGATATATGATTTTGAGAACGGTTTAATCTGGGATGAAAATGATGACAGTCAATTCCCTGAAGATGCCCGGATTCCGTTTCTCGGCGCTCCCGATGACTGTCTGAATCCCATACCGGATAAGCCATCCGCTATCAGATGCGTTGAATTCGTAAATGGCGGGATTGACATAATCCCGGTTGAGAATCTTGATGACCGCGGGGATGTCAATCTCAATGGTGTTTGTAATGAAATCGCCGATGCGATTGTTTTCACGAACTATTTCATTTTCGGCCCTGATGCCTTTACTGTCAACTTCGAGGGTCAAAAGGCGGCGACCGACGTCAATGCCGATGGAATTACACTGACGGTTGCCGATCTGGTTTACATGATTCGCATTATTGTCGGCGATGCACTCCCCATTCCTAAAGTGGCGCCGAATATTTACGCCGAGTTCGAGAGTGTTGACGGTGCGATAAATGTGGATTCGAGACTTGGTGCGGCGCTTATGGTATTGGAGGGTGAAGCCAATGTCTCTCTCGGAAGTGATGCGATGGATATGGAAATTATCAGTCGCTTTGACGGTACCAATACCCGCGTATTGCTTTACAGTTTTGACAGAGGACATGCCTGCAGCGGCGAGATATTACGGACATCTGCCAACTTATTATCCGTTGAAGCGGCCGATTATGACGGCAATGCTTACAAGGCGACACTAATCCCGAACAAATTCAGCGTTACCTGCTATCCCAACCCGTTCAATCCGACAACGACAATTGAAATGACACTTCCGACCGCCTCTGATTGGTCTGTATCGATCATTAACGTAATGGGTCAGAAAATCGCAGAATTCAGCGGATATGGCGAAGCCGGACCGGTCAGAATATCCTGGGATGCCTCTCAATACGCTTCCGGTGTCTATTTCTATAAGGCAACGGCTGCTAAACAGACAGTAACGCGTAAGATGATGCTTCTGAAATAAGGAGGATATTTTATAATTTATAATCGGCGATAGAAACTGGGAATCGTTATAATAGAAAAAAGCCCCGCAAGAAAGCGGGGCTTTTCATTGAAGAATTTCATCCGAAATACGATGGTCCCCGGTTTATAGCCTTGAAAAAGGATTGCAGACCCGGATTGATTCAGCATTTTATCGAAAGAGGGTAGATTAGTCTATTTGTCATTCCCAAAAGTATAATCCATTGCAATTTATTTCGTTATAAAGTCCTTAAATTCATTTTCTGCTTGACAAAAAGGGGTAGCATCAGTTATATTATTATAAAATGTATTGTATGATTTTATGAATCTTCAGTACCGCGACGTGGCCTGAAGCCTTTGGGGGAGGTAGATGGCCTTAAAGACAAAGCCTGTAGAAATGACAATTAAATTTACGGATACCGTGAAAGTAACCAACCCCTAACCTTTTTGCCCCAAGGAGGGACGACATGAAAAAATTTTCGTTGATTCTGGCACTTTTACTGGTTATTTTTGCATATAGCCAGTCATCCGCCGGAACCATCCGCGCCGATGCCTCGCCGCAAATGGCGCCTGATACTCTCCAGGTAGGCGTCCCGTTTACCGTCGATATTTATATGTTTAATGACGGCCTTAATCTGGGCTATAGTTGGCCGATGTATTTCTATAGTCCGGACCAGAGTATTGCCGTCGCCCTGCACCGTAATGTTGGCGGTTATAGTGCGAAAACGTCGGACATTCCGCCGTATTACTACAATGACAGTTCCATATTAATGCTGAATGGCTTCGATGCTATCTGGACGATGTTCAATGACTGGTTCGGATGGAGCTGGGACGGTAATCTTCCCGATACTATCAATAATACAACCGTTTCTATGACCGGCTGGCCCGCCAGTACCGCCGAGGAGCTGAATATACAGTTTGCTTACCAGATTGACGAAGGTGGGACGTTTTGTGTTGATTCCTGCAGTATTCCGGGAACTACGCCACCGGGGAAGTTCGATTGGTTATTTTCGCCATCGATGACATTCAATGGTCCATACTGCTGGTTTTTTGCCTGTGAAAACGACGTCGACTGCGACGGCCATAATGATGCTCAGGATAATTGCCCTTATGTCTACAATCCCAACCAGGAAGACAGCGATAGTGATGGTGACGGCGACTCCTGTGATGTTTGTCCTTTTGACCCCGATAACGACATCGATGGTGACGGTTTTTGCGCCGATGAAGATAACTGCCCGACGACGTATAACCCGGGACAGGAGGATGGTGACGGCGACGGCGTCGGTGATGCCTGCGATAATTGCGTCGGGACTTATAATCCCGGCCAGGCCAATTCCGACGGCGATCAGTACGGTGATGCCTGCGATAACTGTCCCGATGTTACGAATCCGGGTCAGGAGGACGCCGATACCGATACGGTCGGCGATGCTTGCGATAACTGCCCCGATGATCCCAATACGAATCAGGCGGACGGCGACAGCGATGATGTCGGCGATGTCTGTGATAATTGCCCTGACGATCCCAATACCAATCAGCAGAATTCCGACGCCGATTCATTGGGTGACGCCTGCGATAACTGCCCGACCGTGGCTAATCCGGGTCAGGAGGATGGTGATACCGATACTGTTGGTGATGCCTGCGATAACTGCCCGACCGTTCCCAATACCAATCAGGCCAATTCGGATGCCGATTCTTACGGTAACGCCTGCGATAACTGTCCGACCGTGACCAACGAGGATCAATCCGATACCGATACCGATACGGTCGGGGATGCCTGCGATAATTGCCCGGATGATCCCAATACCAATCAGGCCAATTCGGATACCGACAGTCATGGCGACGTCTGCGATAATTGCGACTTTATAAATAATGAAAACCAGGCCAATTCGGATCTTGATTCATACGGTGACGCCTGCGATAACTGCCCGGACAGCACCAATGAAGATCAGGCCGATTCCGACGGTGATAATATCGGCGACGTTTGCGATGTTTGCCCCAATGATCCCCAAAATGACATCGATGGCGACGGCTGGTGCGCCGACGAAGATAATTGCCCGACAACATATAATCCGGGACAGGAAGACAGCGACAGTGATGGTATGGGTGATGCCTGCGATAATTGTGTCTCCACCTATAATCCGAATCAGGATAATTCGGATTCCGACAGTTACGGCGATGCCTGCGACAACTGCCCGACAACAACCAATGAAAATCAGGCTAATTCCGATACCGACAGTCATGGCGACGCCTGTGACAACTGCCCGGTAACCGATAATGAAAATCAGCAAAATTCGGATTCCGACAGTCACGGCGATGCCTGCGATAACTGCCCGACGACAACCAATGAAAACCAGGCCAATTCCGATAATGACTCTCACGGCAATGCCTGCGATAACTGCGATTTCACCGATAATGAAGACCAGTCCGATGTCGATGGCGATACTGTCGGCGATGTCTGCGACAACTGTCCTGACAGTGTCAATACCGATCAGCAGAATTCGGATAATGACAGTTATGGTGATGCCTGTGATAATTGTCCGTATGTGGATAACGAAGATCAGGCCGACGCCGATGGCGATGGTATCGGTGATGTCTGCGAATATATCTGCGGTGATGTCTCCGGGGAGGGTGATATCAATATCCTCGATATTGCTTATCTCATTAATTATCTGTATAGAGGTGGGCCGCCGCCGGTCGAAATGCAGGCAGGTGACGTTAATTATGATTGTGCGGTTAATATTCTTGATATCGCTTACATGATAGACTTCCTCTACAGGAATGGTCCGCCTTTGGATTGCCCGCTTTACTGGCCGTGTGAATAGGACATTAAATAGTCTAAGACCGGCAGCCTGTGCTGCCGGTCTTACCAATAACCATAATTTAATATACGGGATAATTCGGGTATAGGCACTCCAAAAGTCCGCGCTTTATCATGACTGATTTTCTCCGATAGATATAAGTATGAAATATAAGTCACTCCTAATTGCCCTGTTTCTGACGGTTCTCGCGTTTAATAATATTTCTATTGCCGGCGTAATTCAGGCGGAAGCCTCGCCCCTGATGGCCCCGGATACCATCCAGATCGGCGCTCCTTTCACGGTCGATATCTATATGAATAATGACGAGAACGTCAGCGCCGGTTACAGCATGCCGCTGTATTTTTACAGCCCGGATTCGAGTATCGATTATGCTTATCATCAGAATGTCCACGGTATCTCGCCGATAACCGCCGATTTGCCGCCGGTCGATTTTTTCGATAGTTCCATTCAAGTATTTAACGGTTTCGATACACTTTGGAATTTTTTCAATAAATGGTATGCATGGAGCTGGGATGATACGCTGCCCGATACGGTAAATCATTCAACGATTACGACGATAGGCTGGCCTGCCGATTGGGGACTGCAGAAATATATTTCTTTCGCCTTTTTAATCAACGAAGCGGGGACGTTTTGTATTGACTCCTGCAGTATTCCCAACGTATCTCCGCCGGGAAAATTCGACTGGCTGTTTAACCCGCCGATGACATTTAATGGCCCATTCTGCTGGACGGTTACGTGCCTTGATGATGCCGACTGCGACAGCCTTCACGATTCCCTCGACAATTGTCCCGGCATTTATAATCCCGATCAGGAAGATGCCGACGGGGATAATATCGGCGATATTTGCGATGATTGTCCGGATGACCCGGATAATGATATCGATGGAGACGGATTTTGCGCCGGCGATGACAATTGTCCCGTTAATTATAATCCGGGGCAGGAGGATGGAGATGGCGATGGTATCGGTGATGTCTGCGATAATTGCCCGGATTTGTCCAATCCGGATCAGCAGAATTCCGACGGCGATCAATTCGGCGACCTGTGCGACAACTGCCCGGAGGTGACCAATCCCGGGCAGGAGGATGATGATGGTGACTCTTATGGTGAAGTCTGTGACAATTGCCCCGGGATTTATAATCCTGATCAGCAGGACAGTGATGGTGACCTGGTCGGTGATTCCTGCGATATCTGCCCCGGCGATCCGGTGAATGATGATGATGGTGACGGCCTTTGCGGTGATGTCGACAATTGTCCGACGGTTTATAATCCGGGTCAGCAGGACAATGATCAGGATAGCGTCGGAAATGCCTGCGATAATTGTCTCGATGTTGCCAATACCGACCAGGCGAATGCCGATGGTGATATGGCCGGCGACGCCTGCGATATATGTCCGAATGATCCCGACAATGATGCTGATAATGACGGTTATTGTGCCGACGTGGATAATTGCCCGACCGTGTATAATCCGACTCAAGCTGATTACGATCAGGATGGGTCGGGTGACGCTTGCGATAACTGCCCGAATACGGCCAATCCCGGTCAGGATGATGGCGATAGTGACGGCGTCGGCGATTTATGCGATAACTGCCCGGCCGACTCCAACGCGGCTCAGTTGAACTCCGATGCCGACAGCCTGGGCGATGCCTGCGATAATTGTCCTGCTTTTGATAATGACAACCAGATGAATTCGGATGCGGATAGTTATGGTGATGTCTGTGATAATTGTCCGGACAGTACCAATGAAGATCAGGCAGATGCCGATGGCGATGATATCGGCGATGTCTGCGATATTTGTCCTGATGATCCCGGTAATGATCCCGACGGTGACGGGATCTGCGGCATTGTCGATAATTGTCCGTTTACCTATAATCCCGGCCAGGAAAACAGTGACCTCGATAGTCTTGGCGACGCCTGTGATAACTGTCCGACGACCTGGAATCCGAGTCAGCTAAACTCGGATACGGACAGCCTTGGTGATGCATGTGACAATTGCGATTATGCGGCGAATGACGATCAGACGGACGGCGATCAGGACGGGGTCGGCGATGCCTGCGATAATTGCCCGACCATAGACAATTATAATCAGGAAAATTCCGACAACGATTCGCTCGGTGATGCTTGCGACAACTGCCCCACGGTTGCCAATCCGATTCAGGAGGATGTTGATAATGATTCCGTTGGTGACGCCTGCGATAACTGTCCGAATGACGCCAATTCGGGTCAGGAAGATGCCGATGGAGATTCGCTCGGCAATATATGCGATAACTGTCCCGCTGTTTACAATCCGGGTCAGGAAAACGATGACACCGATATGTTTGGCAACGCCTGTGACAATTGCCCGGACACGGCCAATCCCGAACAGAATAATTCGGATTCCGATTCCCTGGGCGATGTCTGTGATAATTGTCCTTTCGTCGACAATGCCGATCAGGCCGACTCGGATAGCGACGGTATCGGTGATGCGTGCGAGGTTGAATGCGGTGATGTTAATGACGACGAAGCCATCAACATATTTGATATTACATATATTATCGCTTTTCTTTATCTTGATGGTCCGCCGCCGATTAATATGTGGGAGGCTGACGTCAATAACGACCATCTTATTAACATATTCGATATAACCTATTTAATTACCTACCTTTACAACGAAGGGCCGGATCCGAACTGCCCGCCCGACTGGGAATAAATAGTCCTTGTTTTTCGTTTCCGACCGGTATATTAAATCCGTCGTGATTTTTATGACCGATCAGAGCCAATAAAACTATTGACATTTTCGTATTTTATTATATAATAATAAGTTAGATATGCTTTTATTACATACCGGAGCTTTTACATCGGGATAAATAATGAGAAATCTAATCAAGATAATTTTATGCCTGCTTTTATTTGGAGTTCTTCATATATCTGCCTTCGGCAATGAACGTGCCGGCCGCGAATTGGCTGGGATTAGAGCCAAGATCGCCGAGCAGGGAATGAACTGGACGGCTGATTTAAATCCGCTGGTTGAACAGCTTTCCGTCGAAGAGCTTGACAAACTGCATGGATTCAAATTACCGGAAAACTGGGAGGAAATCTGGAGAGCTCATTTGGATGATGATTTTTTGCCGAAATCTCGTGATGAGCTGCCGTCATATTTCAACTGGGAAGATTCGGATGTAATAACAGCGGTTAAAAATCAAGGGGGATGTGGCTCCTGCTGGGATTTTGCGGCAACGGCGGCGCTGGAAGCGATTTACAGTATCTATCGTGGCCGGCAGCTGGACCTTTCCGAGCAGGCCATTCTGTCTTGTGTCACGCCCGGGCATGGCTGCCAGGGCGGATGGATGGAGGATGCATATCTTCATTATTATAATTATGGCGCCATCTCCGAAGAAGCGATGCCGTATCAGGCCAATGATGATATTCCTTGTATCGAAGATAATTACCCGGCGCTGGTTAAAATAGACGGCTGGACAGCAATTCCGCAGTCGCGCAACTATATAAAAACGGCGGTATTAACCGCCCCCGTGGCGGTTGCGTTTATGGCCTTCAACGACCTGTTCTATTATTCCGGCGGTTGTTATTCTCATGGCGGGTTTGTCGAAGATCTTAATCATGCCGTCCTCGTTGTCGGGTGGGATGACGACATGTGTAACGGCGAGGGCGCCTGGCGCGTGAAAAACAGTTGGGGACCGTGGTGGGGGGATAACGGCTATTTCTGGATCCAGTATGACCAGTGCAATTTCGGTTATGCCGCTGCTCTTCTCAAATTGGATACCCTGCTCAATATAGTCAGCGACAGGCAGCTTCCAAATTCAAATGTCTGCGATGAATATAATTTTCAGTTTGAAGCCGCCGGCGGGATTGAACCGTACAACTGGATGATAGTCGACGGTCAGCTTCCCTCCGGATTGGTTCTTGATACCGATGGACTTCTTCACGGAAATCCTGAACAGACCGGGAGTAGTTCATTTGCCGTTCGCGTTGAGGATTCATTCCAACCGTCGAAAATTTATTTCGAGTACTTCGATTTGGGCATTGAGGGTGGTTCCAATGGCGATGCCGATTGTAACGGCGAATTGAATATATTCGATGTATCTTTCTTGATTAACTTTCTTTATATGGGCGGCGAGGCGCCGCAATTTGC
>Ga0315537_1003172_pt1 | contig 12309 bp, 7 predicted proteins | sample SalMarSW160270MG_FD_203091 | JGI IMG/M metagenome (GOLD analysis project Ga0315537, IMG submission 203091) | Salt marsh sediment microbial communities from the Plum Island Ecosystem LTER, Massachusetts, United States - Salt Marsh Sediment SW1602-70 ... | reverse complement strand
CTTACCATCATTGTCCAGCCCAAAATCGAGAATTACGATATCACCACGGATGATACCATCTGTTATAACCAGGTGCCAACCTTAATAACTTCTGATCCACTGGGTCCACCTACAGGAGGAGATGGCACCGGAATTTATACTTATTATTGGGAGGATAGTGTTTCGGGAGGATCATGGAACGAGATTGCCGGGGCAGAGGATGAGACATTCCTACCTCCAGGCCTTACAGAGACCACGTATTACCGGCGAACGGTTCAATCGGGTATCGGGTGTCCGAAAACAAGCAATATCTCTACTGTTACGGTATTGCCATTGATCACTAACAATGATATTATTACAGCAGACCAGATCATCTGCGAGGGCTTTGAATTTGCTCTGCTCGATGCGGAGGGCTACCCGGTATTGAACGGCGGGAATACAGCAGCCGGCGATTTCCGGTTCGAATGGATCGAAAGCACGGATGGTAGTACCTGGAACAGTGCTTATGGACCCAATACCAATGAGGACTATGCTCCGGATACCACCTCCTCAACTTTTCCGAGTACTGATACCGTTCAATTTAGAAGGATCGTGCTGTCGGGTCCGGCAGATGTCTGCATTGATACCAGCAACGTAGTTAAACTGAACCAGTGGCCCAAAATCACCAACAACGTTGTTCCGTATGACCTGGAGTACTGTGAGAACGATGACCCGGATCCGGTCATTGGTTCGACACCCGGAGGAGGGAATGGTGTTGATTACCTGTTCCAGTGGGAAAAGTTAGAAGGAGCATGGAGCGTGATCGGTGGTGAAACGGCAAAGGATTTTGACCCGGGAGAACTGACCGATTCACTCTTTTACCGCAGGATTGTCACGTCGGATGTCTGCAAGGATACCAGCCTGGTGGATACCATCCCGGTCAATCCTGCCCTGCAGCACTTCAACATCCAGACCCTTTCGGGTGGGATCGATACTACCATTTGCTTTGGGGCAACTCCTAACAGGCTGATCCCCGAACCAACTCCGATTACCGGGGGAGATGGGACGTACGTGTATGCATGGGAAAAAAGCGAGGATGGAGGAACAAACTGGGTCTTTGCAGGGGGCACCTTTGAATACTTCGATCCGCCGATACTCAATGACACCACCATCTACCGAAGGAACGTGGTTTCAAATGTATGTACCAAGGTGAGCGATGATGAAATAACCATCAATGTACTGCCTGCGATTGCAGACAATACACTTTCCGCCAACGCTTCAGTCTGCGATAATTTACCGGCTACCATATCCGGGTCCGATCCGACCGGTGGTGCCGGAGCGGGTAACTATACCTACCTGTGGGAACAGAGTCCGGACGATGCTGCATGGAGCCCTGCTGATGGTATCAATGACCAGAAAGACTATACTTCACCAGGACTGACCGTGCCCACCTACTATCGAAGAACTGTTTTCTCTGGACTCTCCGATTGCTGCCAGGATATCAGTGATTCTCAGCTAATTACGATTGATCCGCTTCCGACAGCAACGCTTGATCCCATTGATGTCACAATTTGTGAGGATACTTCGCAAGATCTTACCTTCAACCTGACGGGAGCAAGCGATTGGCAATTAACCTATACCGACGGTTTTTCCGATTTTATAATAAATAACATCTCTTCAAATGCACCTAATGAGACAGTTACCCCACCAGCAACGGGAGAATTTACAGACTATATCTATTCCATAGTTGACCTGGTTGATGGAAACGGTTGTTATGCCCATCCTGATAGTCTCACGGGGAATGCCAAGATACACGTCGACGGTAAGCCATCCCCAAATGCCGGGGACGATGCTGATGTTTGCGGGCTCACCTACACCCTGCAGGCTAGCACTGATTTTGGCAGCGGAAGCTGGACCTTCCCAATTGCGGTTGTTGATGCAGCGGATAACACCAATCCGAATAAAGTGGTAACGGTGGATACCTATGGCACGCACAATTTCATCTGGACGGTAATAAACGGGGTATGTGCTCCTGAAGCGGAGGATGTCGATATAACCTTTTTTGAACCGCCTACGGCAGCAGATGCCGGCCCGGACACCATCCTTTTACCGCTTACGACGGAGATTAACCTGTACGGGAATACACCGCTGGTAGGTACCGGGGAATGGTCCAAGGTTCCCGGGGATGCCCAGGCGGTAATTATTGATTCCTCCAGTCCGCAGACGCTGGTGACCAACCTGAGCGACCGGGTTGATAACAAATTTGTATGGACCATCTCCAACGGTGTATGCCCTGTGGAATCGGATGAAGTGATCGTGAGTATCATACTGTTCCGGATACCGAGTGGCTTCTCACCCAATGGGGATCAAATCAATGATTATTTTGTCATTTCCGGTATTATGGATTACCCGAATGAACTGATCATCCTTAACCGTCAGGGCACAGAGGTATTTCGTACTATCAATTACCAGAACGATTGGGATGGAAAATACTCTTCCGGGGATGATGTTCCGGATGACACCTATTATTATATTTTGTATTATACCAAGGAGGGGACCCGGTATGTTGAGAATGGATGGTTAATCATTAAACGATAGATGAGGTATTTATTTGGCATACTGTTTTTCGTTGTATCACTTTCAGATGGGTTAGCACAGAGTTATCCCCTCTTCTCGCAATACATGCGGAATGGTCTTGCGTTCAACCCGGCGTATGCAGGCAGCAGTGAAGCGTTTGCTGCTTCCCTGGTTTACCGGCAACAATGGACCGGATTTGACGGGGCACCCAAAACGGAGGTTTTCAGTGCTCATGCACCCCTGAAAAGTGATCGGGTAGCACTGGGTTTGCTGGCATACCATGATGCATATGGCGTAACAAACAACACGGGTGTATTTGCAAACTATGCCTTCCGGATCCATTTGAAAAAAGGAATACTCTCCCTCGGATTGAAAGGAGGAGTGTACATGCAGTCAGAGAACCTGAACAATGTCATTACCGATCAGGCGAACGATCCTGTATTTACCGGGAATACTGAGAAGGTTACTGTTCCTAATTTTGGTGCCGGAATATTTTACTATGGTGAGAAATTCTATACCGGATTTTCCATTCCGGGTTTCCTCAGTTCACGTGCCGGTGAGATATACCATGATTTTAACAATTATAATTTCATGCTTACTTCCGGCGCCCTGTTTACGATTACGAGGAACTTCAAATTCAACCCTTCGTTTTTACTTAACTATAACCTTCCAACCAATCTTCAGCTTGATCTGACGGGAAACATGGTTTTCTGGGACTTTTTATGGTTAGGTGGTTCATGGAGAATGCAGGACAATTCAGTGGTGGGTTTGTTACAATTCCAGATATCACCTCAGATCGGGATTGGTTATTCGTTTGATTATAGTCTTGGGGATCTGAATAAGTTTAACAATGGCTCGCATGAGGTGATGTTGGTCTTTGAGTTGAGGTACAAGGTGAAAGCCAGTAATCCGAGATATTTTTAACCGGAATGAAACGGTTCATTTGGCATATTATTCCAATAGTCTTCCTTTCCGTGCTTGAATTGAACAGTACGGATGCTCAGGATACCTACCAGATTGAAAATCTTTCTTTCAATTCCAGGATCTCCGATGATTTTGCTCCCATGTTTTTTGAAAATGGGATCGTCTTTTGTTCAAACCGGAAGAACAAGGTATTGACCAATTATACCACGGTGGATAATGAGCCATTGCTTGATTTTTATTTTGTTCAGCGAAAAGACAGCACTGAGTGGGGCAAAGCAACAACATGGTCTGGGGAACTCTTATCGGTTTTCAACGAAGGGCCTGCCTGTTTCAGTAAAGACCGGAAGACCATTTTTTTCACAAGGAATATCATGGCTGATAAAAAGTCCCGGAAGGATATTACCGGGGATAACAACTATGGGATATTCACGGCTACCTTTAATGGTTCAACATGGGGAGATATAACACCGTTCAGGCACAACAGTCCGGCCTATAAAACGGGTCATCCAAGTATCGGAGAGGATGGGAAGCAGCTGTTTTTTGCCTCGGATATGCCAGGAGGTTTTGGTGGTTCAGATCTTTATGTTTGCACCTTAACCAATGGAGAGTGGGGAGACCCGATTAATCTTGGCAGTGCAGTGAACTCTGCGTCATCTGAGATTTATCCGTTTTATCACTCTTCCGGCAGGCTTTATTTCTCTTCTGACCGGTCCGGGTCAGCCGGGGGACTTGATATCTATTTTACGCAGGAGATCAATGGGGAATGGGTCATACCGACGCACCTGCCAGCACCTTTTAATTCCGGCTCGGATGATTTTGCATTCATTGCCGATGACCTGATTGAAACGGGCTTTTTCACCAGTAATAGAGAGAGGAATGATGATATTTACAGTTTCAGGACCCTGGTTCCCAAGTATGCAGGATGCGATACCCTTCAGGAAAACAACTATTGCTATGTTTTCTATGAGACCGGTGCCTACGACCTGGATACCGTTCCATTCAGTTACGAATGGGATATGGGAGATGGAACAAAAATCCGCAGTATCGAAGCCGATTACTGTTTTGATGGTCCGGGCAGTTATCTTGTAAAACTCAATGTGGTGGATAAGCTAACCGGTGATGTTCAGTTCAACCAGGCTTCTCACATGATCGAGATCAATAATGTGGAACAGGCTTATATCACTTCAGTGGATACGGGATATGTTGGTGATAACATCCGTTTTGACGGATTAAAAACCAACCTTCCGGATTTTACGGTTGGAGAATATTTGTGGAATTTTGACGATGGCAATATTGCCACAGGAGCCGAGGTAAGAAACCGGTTTACCTCCCCCGGGATCTATCAGGTTCAACTGGTTGTCAGAAGCACTCCCGATAATTCGGGGAATGTTCGTGAAGCCTGTGTTTTCAAACGACTGGTTATCATGGAAAGGCCTCCGGATGTGTAAGTAACAGAACCCTTATTTTACTTCCGGATAGTCATAAATTATCACATCATCTGTTGTGATGAACATAATACCGCATGAATAAGTTCTTAATAAACAATGGATCGAAGGCATTATTATCTCTTGATTTTTTTGTTATTTTGGGCGTGCGGAACAGAAGGGGATACCATTTTTCACTGGTTTGATTCATGGATAAGAACAACAAAGGCATACAATTTGTACAGGCAATGCAAACAGCAATCAAGATGAAGTCGTTTTATATTGTGTTTGTTTTGCTCTCCCTGGTTTTTCAAGGAGTGTTTGCGCAGCCTGTACCGGCTGAGGATGAGAACATTCCTTACCTGATGACATTTGGGGGCGGGGGATTACGTGAAACCTCATGGGGTGATGATGATTTCTGCCAGATCTTCTTCTTTGCTATTCCGGAATCGTTTACCGATCCCATATACATCAGGGTATGGGATCCGGACGTGGGGGGTGAGGTGGATGAGATCAACGGGATGTGGGATACTCGGATAACTTACTCGGTATTTGGCGGAAGGGGATGTTATTCTGAAGAAGATGCAAGGGAGACCGAGCCAGTAGGGAATTATAAAAGTGGGAACCTGTTGGCAACAAAAACGTTTGGATTCGACATGCAATATGAACAGAAATGGTATACGTTTGGCCCGTTTAATCCGACCGAGGGAGAATATGATGAACAATATGGAAATATTTTCAAGGTTATTACGGAAGGGATCGGAGGAGATGACGGGAATCTGTACCGTTTTTTCCTGAGCTCTTCCCGGAGCGAGAACCTGAGAATTGAAGGGGCAAATGCATTTACTTATGAGTATACGTTCAGGATGTGGGATGACCCGGAGCAGACTTCACATATTTATCCGTATATTGATGACAGGACCATCTCCGTCAGGCAGACAAATTTCGACTGGGATGATGATGGATTTATACGGGTTGTATCGGTAGCCAGGAATGGTCAGTTAATGGAGGTTTCCGGGGAGGACAATTGGGTTGAGAATGAATTTGCCATCCGGGAAGAAGAACACAATTCCTCACTCGACTTTGAGTTTGTAAAAAAGAAATCCCCTTATGTGGTCAGAAACAACAACGTTGTCATATCTGTCCGAAACCAATATGGAGAACTCTTACCTTTCTTTACTATTCCGATCGGTGGAGTCCCAAAATATAAGTACAATATTGGGGTAAAGCCAAAAAATAAGTAAAGCAAGAAAAGTGAGAGACATATGAAGGATTCTCATAAATTCATTACCGTATCTGTTTTAGCTTTCCTGTTTTTTTTACATTCCAGTGAATCGGGATCACAATCTTTCTCATTTCGTACCTTCCAGGTGGAGGATGGCATGTGTGACCGGTTTGTCTATACGATAAACCAGGACCGTTACGGATACCTCTGGTTTGGAACGGGAGGAGGCCTTTGTCGGTATGATGGCTTCACTTTTCGTGCGAATGTCATAACCGATTCAATACCGGATGGCTATGTAAGAACCAGTTACCGGGACAGGAATGGCATCTTATGGTTTGGGCACGATGACGGTTCTGTTAGCTGTTTCGACGGTACACATCTCCATATCCTGAATACAGGAGCGTTAACCTATAGCCGGATCAATGATATCAAGGAAGATATACAGGGGAACCTGGTATTTGCAACCCAGAATAGCGGTTTGCTGGTTGTTGATCCGCAGGATACGTCCAGTGTCCGTATATTAGATACTGGACCGCTGCTTGTCTATTCCGTTGAATTTACATCAGAAAACACGTTATTGGTTGGAACTCAGGACAGCGTCTGTATCTACTCATACAGGAATGATGAAGGAGATCCGGTGTTTACCGGGAAGATTGATTCGTTGCCACAAACCAGGTTTCAGAAACTTTTTCAGGGAAGCAATAAGACGCTTTATGCAGGAACTTCCGACATGGGTGTATACAGCATTACACCTGGAAAGGAAGGTTTCAGTAATGTGCGGATCGAGAATCTGGGTGAAACGATCGGGTTAGAGAAAGACAATATCCAGAATATCGTGGAAGATGCTGATGGGAGTATCTGGTTAAGTACCTTCAGGAAAGGGGTAGTTAAGCTTCAGCGATCCGGGGATTCGGAGTCGTTCAGCAGTCACCAGATCTACAACCGTGAAAATGGCCTGGGATACAATGACATCATCTGTGTGTTTCAGGACCTGGAGGGTAATATCTGGTTGGGGACCTATGGAAATGGCTTAGCCTTGTTGCTTAATGAGGCCTTTCTTTTTTATGATTTTGAGGAGAAAGAGTCAGGATCCAACATAACCGCGTTGTTTGAAAATGAGGGACAGTTTTGGCTGGGTTCTGATAACGGAATCACCAGGACGGGCAAAGATTTTGATGGGGAGTCACGCTATTACCAATGGACAGGTAATTTGCCGGGCAGCAGGATCTCATCTGTGTATCACGACCCTGAAGGAAGAATCTGGGTGGGGACAAATAACCAGGGAGTTTACCTGTTGGATGAAGAATCGGGCAGATACACCTCCGTCTATGATTCAAGGAACTCGCTGGAGAACACGATAAATTACATTACCGGCCAGAATACAGAGATCTGGATTGCCACGTCCAACGGTGTGCTTATTTATGATTATCAAACGGGGGAAACGCTGCAGTTTTCTACCCGTGATGGATTACCTCATAACAAGATCAACCATATCTTTATCGATCATGTGGGAAGAGGTTGGATAGCCACCGTGAGTAACCGCCTGTATTACATTCAGGATGGTAAACTGAGCCTGGGAGAGGAGATCACCTATTATACAAAGAAAAACGAATTTCAGGCTGTCGCCGTTTCTGAAAAAGGTGACATTTGGGCTGCAACGTATGGAAATGGATTGTATCATTTCCTAGAAGATACTACCTATAATTATACAACCCGGGATGGGTTGATCTCAGACTATTGTTACAGCCTCCTGTTGGGAAACAATAACATCTGGGTTGGACACCGCCTGGGATTCAGTCGTTTCATTATACCGGACACCATCATTACAGCATTTGGGAGGGAACTGGGAATTACCAGCGACTGCAATCCCAATGCAATTGTCCTTGACAGTGAGGGAGCCGTTGTATTCGGTACCAATAAAGGGATTATTCAGTATGATCCCTCCAGGGACCGGGGTAATCTTATACCGCCAATTAACAACATTGTTTCCATTAGTTTCTCCGATAAAACGGTTGACTTCAGGAATGAAATCGTAATGCCATACGATAAGTATAAGCTTAAGATCGATTTCATCGGATTAAGCTACAGGAATCCGGAACTGGTAAGCTATCAGTATAAACTGGTGAACTATGATGATGAATGGTCGGAGATTACCCGTATCCCGCAAGTCATCTATGGGATTAACGACGGAGAATATACCTTTTTGCTGAGATCGTATAACCGTAACTGGCAGACCACGGAAGAACCACTGGCAATCTCATTTGTGATACGTAAACCCTATTGGAAGACCTGGTGGTTCATCACCCTGGTTGCATTCATTCTGGTTGGATCCGTGGTCGTTATCATTAAGGTCCGGGAGAGAAACCAGAAACAACTACAGGCTTTCCTCGAGAAGAGCTTGGATGAAAGAACAAAGGAAGTGGTTGAGCAGAAAGAGGAGATTGAACAGAAAAACCGCGAAATAACAGATAGTATCAATTATGCTCAGCGGATTCAGGCAAGTATTTTGCCTCCGGTTCATAAGTTGCGCGATGCTTTTCCCGGATTTTTCATCTTCTATCGGCCGCGGGATATCGTAAGCGGTGATTTTTATTGGTTTGATAAGATTGGAGAAGACCGGTTTATTATTGTCTGTGCCGATTCGACCGGGCACGGCGTTCCCGGTGCATTTATGTCAATGATCGGCTCTACACTGATCAAGGATATTATTAGCAGGCAGGATATTATCAAACCATCGGATATCCTTAGAACACTCGATAATGAAATAACCGAAACGCTGAACCAGAATGTTGAAGCTGAACATTCGAATGACGGTATGGATATGATTGTTTGTGTAATTAACACAAGCAATAAAAAGGTACGTTTTGCCTCGGCTATGCGGCCCATTATTTACTTCCATGGTGGGGAGCAAATTTATCTGAAAGGAAACCGGAGTTCGGTAGGTGGTGAGATCGTTGAAGATAAGGATTTTCAAGACCAGGAACTTCAGATGGATGAAGGAGATGTCATCTACATGTTCTCCGACGGTTATCCGGATCAGTTTGGCGGACCGATGGGTAAGAAGTTTAAGATGGCCCGAATGAAAAATCTTCTGGATGATATCTGGAAGAAGCCGATGGAAGAACAATATGAGCATGTGAAGAACAACTTTGACCTTTGGAGAGGCAGTTATAAACAGGTAGATGATGTCCTTTTCATGGCCATTCAAATGTAGTTTTTTACCCGGATTTACCTGGATGTCCTGATCTCATCCATTCCAACAATCTTATTGAATATTGCATACACTGTCAGCCCGGAAACCGTTTTAATTCCGATTTTCCGGGTGATGTTTTTCCGGTGGGTAACAACGGTATGGGTACTGATGAACAATTTTTCGCCTATCTCTTTATTGGTATATCCAAGTGCGATGTGTCTCAGAATGATCTTTTCCCGATTGCTTAGTCCGGAGGAGCTTCCATAATCCGGTTGACTTTTAACAAACCGTGTAAAGAGACCATCCATTTTTTTTACCAGCTGGCTTTTCCCCTGATCCAGTGTAATGAATTCAGTAAAGTGTTTCAATTGAGCTTTATCGGATGATTCTGAAGGTAGGATAGCCACCATTACCCTGGATTTTTTCAGGTTCTGTTCCTGGATTTTTTTGATTCCCTGGGATGTCAGAATGGATGGATTGATGAAACAGATCGTATAGAATTCCTGTTCAAGCCGTTCCAGGAGTGATTCTTCATTAGCTGACTCAACTATCTTTCCAATACTGGGAAATTCCAGTAACAGGGATAGGAGACCTTTTCTGATCAGGTATGATTCATCAGCGATTATGACAGAAAGTTTTGGCATGGTTAAAGCGGGTGGAATAGTGGACCTGATTTCATTGGGTGACTAATTTTTTTTCAAGTTCAACCACTTTTGGGACCAGCACCTTCTCTTCAATACGGCTATGATCGTTTATGTCCTGTTCAAGATTGAACAATTCAGTAAGCACTGTATTGCACAGGGCTTTAATTTTTGGAGGAGGCAGATATTTAATGATGATATTTTTCAGATCAAATAACTTCTCTTCAATGTTATCGTGCTCATTCATGTAATCCTGCATGGAGTATTTTCTCAACTCAACAATCAGGTCCTTTCGATTTTCAGGATTCTCATATGCTTCCTCGATTTTCAGTGCATAAGGGAATACTACTTCATCCTCCCGTCTGGTATGCGTCACCAATTCGTTCTTATATTCGGTGAAGAATTGTATCAGAACGTCTATATTTTCAGCATCTGAATAACACTCTTTCACCATTTTATCAATCAGGATTTCCAGTTCCGGGATTTTTTCTTCAAGGTAATAGCGATGGGTCTTCAAAAGGTATTCAACGATTAATTTGATGCTAAAAGTTTGCAGGTTTTTGTCGGGGAAATACTCTTTGTCATGAAATGCATTAACGATTTCGAGGAAAAAGCGAGTATCTATTTGATGCTCTCTGCATACCTGATCTACCGTTTTATTCCCGAAACCCAATTGGATACCAAAGCGGTTGATTACTGAAATTAGCAGATAATTTATATGGATCAGATCTGCCATTTTGTTCTCTTGTGTTATGATCATAAAGACGTTATTTACAGTTGACGATTTGTAAACAGAGAGATGGGGTTGTGTGTAATGAAGGGAAACAGAGATCAGGATTTAACTAATCTGTGAATGCTATCTCCTTCGTTGTTTCAACATTGCTTTCATGCAATGCGCGGTCGACGATATAAAATTCATACTTGATCGTATCGTAAAGCATTAAAAGATAATAATAGAATTCAACCTTAACTTCTCCTTTCAGTGTTTTATTCTGACCAATATTTTCGATATATGGTATTCTGTAATTCAACGGCGTTTCAAGGTCTTCTTCATCGACTTTTTGAAACTGACCCCCAATTTTTTCATAGAGCGTAAAGAAAAGGTTATAAGTGGTGGTATTTGGAGAGATTGAATCGGGCTGTTCAAGCCCGATATCCCCATCCCCATCCTCAAATTTAAAAATCAACTCTCCTATTTTCCCCGGATTACCTAATATATCAATCGTATCCCTGAGTTCAAAACTCTTAAATTCAATATAGGGAATTTCGGATATGGATTCCACTTTCTGGCACGAAAGAGAGAAAGCCATGATTACTCCGGTTACAATCAATATTGCTGCAACTTTTTTCATTACTGCAAAAGTAGCAAAAAAGACGCAGGCTAAGGTAAAAGGCTAAGGAAAAAGAAAGAGGGAATTTTTTATTTTTTCCGGAAGAAGATCTGAATGGGCACTCCGTTGAAATCGTAGCTTTCCCGCAACCGGTTTTCCAGGAACCTGCGGTAGGGTTCTTTTATGTATTGCGGAAGATTACAGAAAAAGGCGAAAGATGGAGCATGGGTTGGCAGTTGGGTAACGTATTTGATCTTGACATACTTCCCTTTAACGGATGGTGGCGGGTTATTTTCAATGGCTTCAAGCATGATCCTGTTCAGCTGTGCTGTCGGGATTTTTCTCCGTCGGTTTTCGAACACGTGAACAGCAACTTCCAGCACTTTATGAATTCTCTGTTTTGTAATGGCCGAGGTAAATATTATCGGGACATCACGGAATGGAGCAATTCTTTCCTTTATCCGTTGTTGAAAGGTCAGGATGGTTTCACTGGTTTTTTCAATCAGATCCCATTTGTTCACAAGGATCACGATTCCTTTCCGGTTTCTTTTTACCAGTGAAAAGATCGTCACATCCTGTGCTTCCATTCCGCGTGTAGCATCGATAAGTAAAAGGCAAACATCGGCACTTTCAATGGCTCTGACAGCCCGGATGACAGAGTAGAACTCGATATCCTGTGCAATTTTCCCTTTTTTACGTAGTCCGGCAGTATCGATAATATAAAAATCGTGGTTGTATTTTTGATAGCGGGTATAAATGGAATCCCGTGTTGTACCTGAAATTGGAGTGACGATATTTCTCTCTGTTCCAAGGAGGGCATTAGCCAGGGAAGATTTCCCAACATTTGGGCGGCCAATGATCGTGAATTTTGGGAGATCATCGAGAGCCGGGGAAGAGGGTTTTTTAAAGCTTTTTACCAGATCATCCAGGATCTCACCCGTTCCGCTGCCATTAATGGAAGAGAGGGGATACAGATCACCCATTCCCAGGCGATAGAAATCATTTGCTTCATAGCGTCTCTCGACCGTATCCACCT
>Ga0315537_1003169_pt1 | contig 12311 bp, 10 predicted proteins | sample SalMarSW160270MG_FD_203091 | JGI IMG/M metagenome (GOLD analysis project Ga0315537, IMG submission 203091) | Salt marsh sediment microbial communities from the Plum Island Ecosystem LTER, Massachusetts, United States - Salt Marsh Sediment SW1602-70 ... | reverse complement strand
CATCAACACGGCAAGGCAGCTATCGACTTTATTGATCGCGGCAGCAAGACACATATTGGCCAGGCCTTCGGACACTCACTGCTCGAGGCAGGTTGTCAGTTCTGCGGCTCGTGTATCGATGTATGTCCGACCGGTACTTTGGTTGAGAGGTACGCCAAATGGTATGGCAAGCCGGACACCGCCGCAAAATCAACCTGTATTTTCTGCGAGGCAGCATGTGCCTTAGAGCTTGGTGCCGATGGTAGGAAACTTATCACGGCAAAAGCAGTGAATGAGGACGTCCCTGTCTGCGTGTTAGGTCGATTTGCTATTCCCGAATTTCTAAACGGTACCGACCGGTTGAATATGCCCTACGTACGTGTCGGTGAGGTTTTGCGCCAAACCGAATGGGAACAAATCTTCGAAACCACAGCCGGAAAACTAAAGGAATTCCTCGGCGACGGCTTCGCGATGGTCTGCGATACAACGAGCACGCTTGAGGACCGCCATATCTTTAAGAAGTTCACCAATGAGGTAATGAAATCGAAAAACTACACCGAGCTCCAGCCTGATGCTCGGGGCGTTTCGCGAACTTCGCTGCCGAAAAATACAAAAGCAGCATTGCTGACGGGCAATTTTGTCGATTCGGCAAATCTGGATGGACTTGAGCTGCTGATTGTGCAGGATTGTTACCCCACCGCTGTGAGCGAACGTGCTGATATTGTGCTGCCGGCGGCGGTCTTCGCCGAGATTAGTGGGACTATGCTCGACGGCTCGGGGCAAAAAAGGCCCATGCATAAAGCGTGTGAACCACCGGGCCAGGCTAAAGCCGAATGGTGGATAATCAGCTCACTCGCCCGCGCGATGGGGGCCAAAGATTTTGCGTATGAGTCAGTCGGTGCAATCACGCGGGAACTGGGAATCTCAGCAGAACTGTTGGCCCAGCCCCAGGATGCTCCTGCTGCCGCTACGAATGCCAAACTTAGACGAACCTTCTTCCGAGGCCATCGTATCGATGAAAAAGTGTTAGCTCTGCAGGAGCTGCCTGTTGACGATACTCCCATATCCCCTAAAGTCGAAAGCAAGAGAACAGAGGGCTTTGAAATTCTGGAAAAATCCGAGATTTCCCCGAACATACACGAAATTGTAATCAAAGCACCGAACGTGGCGGAAAAAGCCCAGCCCGGCCAGTTTGTTATTATTATGGTCGATGAGAAATCCGAGCGTGTGCCTTTCACGTTGTGTGACTGGGATGCTGAAAAGGGAACCATCACCCTGATAGTGCTGGAAGTGGGCCAGTCCAGCCGTAAGCTCGTGCTCCTGAAGGCGGGAGATAGAATAGCCCACCTGGTAGGGCCGCTGGGCATTCCTCTGGAAATCAAGCGCTACGGCACGGTGGCCCTGACTGCGGGATGCTATGGAATTGGAGCAATCCTTCGAATAGCCCCGGCGTTAAGAGAAGCCGGCAATCGGGTTATCACTATCACGGAAGCCCGCAGTCACTATAAACATTATTACAAAGAAAAACTTCAAGCTGTGTCCGATGAGTTAATCCAAACAACAATTGACGGTTCTTTGAACATCAAGGGACATGTGATTGATGTGATTGGACAAAAGCTTAAAGACGGTGAGAAAATCGACCTTGTCATCGCAGTAGGTTGTCCATTTATGATGATGTTGATGGCTCAGGAGACAGAGCCGTTCGGCGTAAAAACGTTGGCTGCCCTGAACCCGATTATGTTGGACGGCACCGGTATGTGCGGGGCCTGTCGCGTAACAGTCGGCGACCAAACGAAGTTTGCATGTGTGGATGGGCCGTTCTTCGATGCGCATCTTGTCGATTGGGATGAGCTTTGGGACCGGCGTGCGGCGTATAGTGCCGAAGAGATACATCTGGTCGGACGTACCGAATCTGTCACTCCGTACCATAAAGAGGAACATAATTGCAGGTGCCTGCCCTGAAGGTAAACAAGAATTTTGCAAAATCGAGGTTAGGCATACTTTGAAAAGAAAAAATTGTTTTTTGATTTTTTCTTTTCAAACAGTAAGTTTTTATTTAGTAAGAAGTTAGCTGATTATTTAAGAAAACCAAAAAGCTGATTTTCTTAAATAATATATGCCTAACCTCAATTTTGCAAAACTTTAGTTGAAAGCAAAGTGTGACCAATGGCTAAAGAAAAGATACCAAGACAACCAATGCCGGAGCAGGCCCCGGAAGACCGGGCCAGAAACTTCGAGGAAGTCCCATACGGCTACACGGAAGAAACCGCCATGCTTGAAGCCGGCCGATGTCTAAAGTGCAAGAAGCCGAAGTGCATAGCGGGATGCCCGGTTAATGTCGATATACCCGGCTTTATTGCTCTGGTACAGGAGGGCAAGTTCATTGAGGCGGCCTGGAAGGTCAAGGAGCAAAATGCACTGCCGGCGGTTTGCGGACGCGTATGTCCGCAGGAGGAACAGTGCGAGAAACTGTGCGTGCTCGGCATCAAGAGCGAACCTGTAGCTGTCGGCAGGCTGGAACGGTTCGTCGCTGACTATGAGCGCAACAGCGGTAACATCAAGGTCCCGAAAATCCCCGCCAAAACCGGCAAACGGGTGGCTATTGTAGGCGCCGGACCTGCCGGACTTACCGTCGCGGGCGACCTTATAAAACTCGGACACGAGGTCACTGTCTTCGAGGCCCTGCAGGAATCCGGCGGAGTCCTGACTTATGGTATTCCCGAGTTCCGCCTGCCAAAGGTAATCGTTCAGGCCGAAGTGGATTACCTCAAAAAACTTGGAGTCAGGTTTGTAATGGACTTTGTAGTCGGCCGCAATAGCACCGTCAGAGAGCTGCTGGATAAAGAAGGTTACGGTGCCGTCTTCATCGGCAGTGGTGCAGGCTTGCCGTCTTTTATGAGAATTCCGGGCGAAAACCTGGTCGGCGTTTACTCAGCCAACGAATACCTGACCCGTTCCAATCTGATGAAGGCCTATTTATTTCCGAAGTACGACACGCCCCCCATAAAACGCGAGCGTGTCGCCGTTATAGGCGGCGGCAACGTGACTATGGATTCGGCACGAACGGCACTGCGTTTAGGTGCCGACGTTACTATCGTCTATCGCCGGGCCCGCGAACAAATGCCTGCCCGTGACGAGGAAATCCACCATGCCGAAGAAGAAGGCATCAAGTTCAAGCTCCTGAATAATCCCGTCCGTATCATTGGCGACGACCATCACCGCGTCGTGGCTATGGAGTGTATCAAAATGGAGCTCGGCGAGCCGGATGATTCCGGCCGACGCCGGCCTATTCCCATCGAAGGATCAGAGTTCACTATGGAGCTTGACACGGTCATCGTGGCTATCGGCAACAAGCCCAATCCGCTCATCCCGCAGACGATGCCGGAGTTGGAAACCACCAAGTGGGGCACTATCGTGGTTGACGAGGAAACTATGGCCACCTCTGTGCCGGGCGTTTACGCAGGCGGTGACATCGTCTCCGGCGCCGCGACCGTCATCTTAGCAATGGGCCAGGGCCGAATCGCAGCCGATGCTATAAACCAGTACCTTACAAAGAAAAAATCCCAAATCGAATAAAGAACTCAAACTGACCGATTCAGGATTGAATATTAATCATAACTGTTCCTTCGCTTTGCTTAGCATGACAGCAAAAAAACGGTCAGTTTGAGTAAAGAAGCTATTGGCGATTCTTAGTATGAAGGCCGGCACCGAGCAGCAGCTTATTCGCAGGGATTTTCATACCAGATGACACCTAATCCACCCGCACCTTCTGCCTCTTCACAGGTCAATACATCAAGGTCGCCGTCGTTGTCCAAATCCAACAGCTCAATCCGGTCGTACTTAATCCCGAGCTCATCGCCGCTGATATCATGCTGTATCCATTTTGTATCTGCTACATCATTTTTATATGACAGCCACCGCACACCGTGTTTGCCCCGGGCGTTCTCACACGTAAATACTATATCTTTATGTCCATCCTTATCGATATCACCGACAGCAACAGCTTTTGCCGTACCCGTATTTTCGGGCAGGTCAATTAAATTTTGCTGCCAGGACAGACCCGTTGTGTCAAGGCGGCGAATATACAATATGTTGCTCGGCCTAACTGCGACAAGAACGTCCTCCAAAGCATCCTGGTCCAAATCAACTATCTTCATGAACATTACCTCTTTGCCTATGCCGCCGATGAAATGATTTGTCCATTCCTGATATTGGGTGTTTCCCGGCCCAGGATTTTCAAGCCAGCGACATCCTTGCAGGCTATGTACATCTTCCCTTCTGTCCGAAACGACGACGTCAAGGTCGCTATCACCATCCATGTCAGAGAGAATGATAGACATAATCCAGCCGGCGCCGGATATCGAATGATATTTAAAGGCAGAAAGAAACCGTGGATTGTTTGGAGATTCAAACCAGCCAATTTGTGCGTTATTTTTTCCGCCTGCTATTAGATCGACACCATTTACACCGTCCAGCTGCACAGGAACACAAAACATCCATTGCATTTGTCCCTCGGAGGCAGGAATAGCCTTTGTATCCCACTTGTCGGGATTTAAATAGTCATTGCCGTCCGCCGGTGCCCAATTTACGAATAGCTTTTTCGTGCCACCCTCACAAGAGCTGATAATATCAACAGCACCGTCATTGTCGAGGTCAACAAATACGGCATCTTCGACCGATGGTGTTCGACCGGCTGTAACTGTCGGCCATTGTTTGTCAACCTCGTCATACCCGGGATGAAGATAGGCCCTTGTAATCCCCCCTTGCTCGAAGCCTGTTGCGATGTCCACAAGGCCGTCATTATTGACGTCGGCCAACCTGACCCCATCGGCACCTCGGGACGAATTGTCAACTATATGAAGCAGCCAGGAGGGCTCAAGATTGGATTTACCACGGATGGACGCAATCGGAGAGGAATGGGTGCGATTACGTCCACAGGCGGTACATATAACAATTGTTGTACCGATGATTAAATATACCCATTTCATCCATTGGCTTTTCAAAGTAAAGCGGCCGGGCTTACTTGTCCTGTGAGATGCTAACCGAAGCGAGTTTTTCTCTCTAACAATCATATTTACATAACCTCACTATGAATCGACCGAGCCGGGAATTTTGCTTCTGTACAGGATCGTTTAGCTAATTATCAATTCAAAATCGAGTATGGCTGCGAACGAGCCGCTATTTCGAGAGCATTATTACCAGTTTTGCCGACGTTCTTAAAAATCTCTTTTATCTTATCTTCTCTTAGCTTCTTTAATTCCTCTGTCAAATCGCTCTGGCGCAGCATAAATTCAATAAAGTACTTACCGCCATCCATGGGGATACTTATCTTGCCGACATAACCCTCACCAGCACCGCCGCTGCTTTTGGTTTTTCCGGGAGCAGCTACCTTTCGGGGACGCTCTGGTCCTATTATCCGTATTCCATTACCATCAAAATACATCCCTCCATCTACAGCATTTACTATATTTATCAAGGCCTGCCTTATCTTTATATTTTGCATGTTAACAACTATTTTCTCTTCCAACCACGAAGGTTCTTTCTTGCTTACTAACAGTTCCATACCGATCCATCCGGCAAGCCTTTGAAGTATCACATCCGCCCTTTCATCTTTAAAGGAAATGTCAACCACCTGGTCAAGCTTCGCTTCTCGAAAATCCTGCTCACTAACAACTCTTATCACAGGGACCTGATCAGGAAAATCCATTCCCGAAAGATACCACCTTGGTGTATTTTCCCTATCACCTACCTGCTCTAATAAAACAGCAAATGTTACTGGTAAGGTCCCTTTATCAGTTAATGTTGTTTTATATATCTCAAATATTTTTTCGGGTATGTCATACGGCAAAAAAGAGGCTTCCCCAAACGCCTGCCTTATTAGTGTCTGTACATTCTCTGCAGAGAACCTACCACTAAATGACACTTTCCCGAAATAGATTTTCTTAAGCAGCTCAAGTTGCTTTGTGCTTGGTCTGCCTATAATATGTTCCAGTTCCGCCCGCGGATATATCGTAATTTCCTCATCACCTACTGCGTAGCGCATAAAAAATGCGTTTAGCATCTCTGTCAAACCGTTCGCTAAAGGCCCAGTCAGCGCCACCGACAACCTCGTCGCCTCTCTAAGGGGGAGTTTCCACTCTGCTTCATCCGATAAAACAATCTTCACTCCTGCGGCCTGTCCAATTTTTTCCAGGGCTTCGGCGATAGTTACATCAGTTAACTGAATCTTTACGTCCCTGCTGAGCCTGGCCTGTATTTGTTGTTTGTCAGCCCGCGCGTAGCCGGTTGCGATACCTATTATTACGACCGCAATGACTATTTTTCTTAAACTAATTGTCTTCATTTTTGTCTCCTTTATCTTAAAAAATTAAGCCTTCTGCAAAATTGAGGTTAGGCATATATTATTTAAGAAAATCTGTTTTTTTGATTTTCTTAAATAATCACCTAACTGATTATTACACAATGACTTACTGGTTGAAAAGAAAAAACAAAAAACGATTTTTTTCTTTTCAAAGTATGCCTAACCTCAATTTTGCAGAACTCATTTAAAAAATTATGATTTATAACAAACATGCAAAATCAGCTTCATCCCTGCTTTGCCCATTATCCGCCACTTCCGGTTCGCGTGTACGAATTATAATCCAGGCCGACCGATTTCCAATCTGATTGTTCTGTCCTTTGGAATCAAGTATCTCAACTTTAGCTGAGCCCTTGCCCTCAACAAACTTGACTACCGCTCCTGGGCCATTCTCTAATCGCACAGCCTTCGGCGTATCCATCCAAAACATTACTGCGATAATGATAATCGCCGCAGCCGCTGCAACCCCAGCCGCTATCTTAAGGATAGCTGGAAATCGAGTCCCATAAGTTTTGCTTTGCTGGACCTGGTTCAGCCGTTCAGATATCGCCGCATTCAATTCATCCCAGTTGACGCCAGCCAACTGCTCGCTCGTATTGCGCTTGAGCAGTAGGTCTATTTTTTCCTCTTCTTTTTTCATTCCAAATACTCTTTCAGTAATACCTTCAATTTTTGCCTTGCCTTGAACACATGCCACTTAACCGCCTCAGCGGAACAGCCCATAATCTGGGCAACTTTTTCTCGTGGCAAATCCTCAATTCCAAACAGGGCAATCGCCTTGGCTTGCTTTTTCGAGAGCTTTAACATCGCCCGCTGTATCGCCTCTTTTAATTCTTCGCCGATTCGTTTTTCCACCGGCGAGAGAGCCTTTTTGCCATCATAGCTCTCAACAATTTTTATTTTTTCTGCTCTGCGCTTGGCGGCTCTTCTCTGGCTGATAGCCGTGTTGGTAACAATCCGAAAAAACCACGCCTCGAAACGCTTCGGCTCCCTTAATTTACCGATACTCAAATAAGCCTTAACAAAACCGCTCTGGACAGCTTCAACTGCCTCATTTGCATTACCCAACATCCTGACAGCTATCCGCATCGCCCGCCGTTGATACAATCGCATAATCTCATCAAACGCACCTCTATCCCCGTCCTGGCTGGCCTTAACCAGTCTCTCAATATCACTGGTTTTCACTTTCAAACTGTCATTCACTAATACTTCCTCACTCTTATAGACTCGCCAAATCCGCAAACGTTAGTAAATTTTCAAAAAATTTTTTACCTGTGGGTCTGCTTTTTCATTTTAGAATAGTTTTATCCGGAACATTTCCATCTTTGAAGTGCTTATCACACAAGCCATATCCACTTTATTAAAATGTCCTGTTCGTATTTGACAATTTCCCTATTCTTTGGTATTATTCCCCGCTTTTACAATTTTGACAACCTTAAATAAGTGAATTGAAGCCGATGTCGAACACGAGACACAAATATGCAAATTAAGCCGTTCAAGGCATTCAGGTTTGATGAGGCGGTAGTTGGCGATGTGGGAAGCTGTATTGCTCCTCCTTATGATGTTATCAGTGACGCCCAGCAGGAGCAGCTCTATAAAAAGAGCAAACATAATATCGTGCGCATAATCAAAGGAAAGACAACTGCTTCTGATAACGGCGAGAATAATCAATACACAAGGGCCGCAGACTATCTCAATAAATGGATAGAGCAAGGCGCATTGAAGCAGGACACTGCTGAGACTATCTATGCTTATGTCCAGGACTTTGAGCTGTCCGGCACACAGTTTCAGCGTCTGGCCTTTATCGCTTTGGCCGGGCTCGAAGATTTCGGCCAAATCGTCAGGCCTCACGAACAAATCTTCGATAAACCAATGCTCGACAGACTCAATCTTAAAAAAGCTACCGCAGCCAGATTTGGCTTGGTCTTTATGCTTTACGAAGATGAGCAAAAAATCGCAGACAAAATCATAAATAAAGCCACAACCACCAGAGCACTTATCGATTCTATCGATGAACAGAATGTACGACATCGTCTCTTTACGATAACCGCCAGGGAAGATATTGAGCAAATAGCGAAAATGATGAGCAACAAAAGCTGCATCATAGCCGACGGCCATCACCGCTACACGACGGCTTTGAATTACTCCAAGGAAAGCGGCAACACGACCGCTAAGTATCAAATGTTCGCCTTTGCCAACACCTCTCAGAAAGGGCTGATAGTTTTAGCCACTCACCGACTTGTCGGTAATCTCGAAAACTTCTGTTATGAAAAACTGATTGCCGAGCTCAAAGAAAACTTCGAGCTTACCGAGCTCAAGTTTAATTCACCTCAGACTAAAATGGACGCAAGGCAAAAGATGCTTGCGCAAATGAAGGCCGAGCATGACAACAATAAAAATGCTTTTGGAATCTACGGCTCAAACAATATCTTTTACGTTGCTGTCCTAAGGGACAAACAAGTGATGGACTCGTTTGTACCTGATATGAGTACAGCCTGGAAAGCGCTCGACGTATCCATCCTGCATAAGCTTATTCTGGAACAACTTTTGGGCATTGACGAAGAAAGGTTGGTCAAAGGTGAAAATCTTGAATACGTAAAAGACACACCCAATGCAATTGACGAGTCAATCTCTCAGGTTGACGCAGGGCACAAACAGGCAGCCTTTTTTATGAATCCGATAAAGATGCGGCAGCTAAAATTGGTTACGGACGCAAGCGAAAGAATGCCGCAAAAATCAACTTACTTTTTTCCAAAAATATATACAGGCCTGACGATTCAAAAATTGTAACTTTTACTTTGCACCATTATCGGTGGCCATCCCTGGTTAGTAAAAACGATGACGGTCCCTATTTGCATATCTACAACAAAGGTAAAGCTTCCCCCTCTTTTATGAAATCTAAAACTAATGAAGAGGATTCTTGCCACTGTTTTAAAGACACAGGAACGATATCAAAGGAAAGCTCGAATTTTTCCACAAGTGTCCATTTTAATCCTTTAAGCATCTCTGCTTTTTGAAAAACGTCTTTTTTGTTGAAATCCCGAGAGATTACGGCTATATCTATATCACTATCCTTTGCATAATCACCTTTGGCGTGAGAACCAAAGATGATTATTCCATCAACCGTCATATTGTGGTCTTTAAGGAAACTCTTTATTAACTCTGCTGCTTTTATAGCTTTTGCTTCAGCCATCTTGAAGCCTCTCTTGATTCATCGAGTATATTTTTTGTTTTATTTTCGGTGTATTCTTTTATTAATTGTTCTAACTCTTCAGGATATCTTGTGGGAACACTGACACTATCAAGTATTTCTAAAAATTCTTTGATTTTTTCAGGTAAGTCTATGTGTAAGCTTTGAGCAAGATACACTAAGCTGTGAGTTTTGGAAGGATTTTTGCCGAGCTTTTTTGCATATAAAGCCTTAAGAGATTTTTCGATTGACAAGTGACACATAAATACGCAATAAATATACCGCCCGCTATCCAGCATAGCTCCAGCGGTTTCCATATCATATTCAGCTTGTCTACTCCATTCCTGTGAACTTTTAATTTTATCCATTTCATTCTCCAGGGCCATTTTATATCTATTCTTTTCAAACGTCAATGATAATGATGAAGCAAACGATCCATAGGACTGCACTACCTGTCAAAATATATGAGTGTTCAACCTTTTGATATAGAAAGTGTTTGTTTTATTTCCTTTTACTTGTTCAAAACAATTCCTGTAGGTAAATTTTCCAGTTTTAAAGCTATTCTGTCGCCAAGTGCGGCGTTTTCTGGCAGTCGAGAAATTGCAGATATATTATACTGAGTACTGGTAAAAGTGTAGATTTTTTCTTTCAGAAACACGCTATTTGGGTGGCTTATACAAGAATTTAAGTGTAAAATCCTGCTCAAAACAAGTTGAATTGCTTTTAGAAACGGACTTAAACGGACCAACTCCGTTTTTTAGAAACTTGGGTTCCTGCTTGCGCAGGGAATGATATGAAAAAAGGAGCAGACAAATATGGTAGATTGGAAAAACCCACCGAGATTATTCATTCCCGGGCCGGTAAAGGTCAACGAAGACGTTCTACAGCAGCTCGCACGCCCGACACTGGGACATCGCGGCAAAGAGTATGCTCAACTGCACGGCGAAACAGTTGATATGCTCAAAAAAATCCTCTTTACAGAACAGAACATTTTTCTCTTTACGTCCTCAGCCTCAGGAGTCTGGGAGGCCTCCATTCGCAACTGTGTTGGTTTTGACGAAGCCGTTCTGGCCACCTGCTGTGGTGCCTTCAGTGACAAATGGGCAGACGTAGCCAGGAGCTGTGGCAGAAATGTAGAGGAGTTGAAGGTCGAGTGGGGAAAACCTACACTGCCTGAGATGATCGACGAAAAACTCGCTACCGGCAAATTTGCTGCTGTTACCCTCGTTTATAACGAGACAAGCACCGGCCTGACAAATCCGCTCTATGAAACCAGCGAAATGATGAAGGAAAAATACCCGGATGTCCTTGTTTTTGTTGATGCGGTCAGTGGAATGGTTGGTTTGCCTTTACATTTTGACGAGCTTGGCTGGGACGTGGTATTCGCCTCGGTACAGAAGGCGTTTGCAATTCCGCCGGGCTTGGCTGTGGCTGCGGTTAGCAACAGGGCCCTTCAAAAAAGCGGCAATGTCTCCAACCGAGGCTACTACTTCGACTTCAAGCTCTATGCAAAAATGACCGCGAAGAACCAGACCCCTACAACGCCGAATATCCCTCATATTATGGCCCTGAATTACCAGTGCAAAAAGCTGCTCACAGAGGGCATGGAAAATGTCTGGGAAAGACATAAACAAATGGGTGATTTTGTAAGGGCCTGGGCCAAAGAAAAATTTGACCTCTTATGCGACGAAAAGTACGCCTCTAACACCCTCACGACCGTCAAGAATACTCGAGGCATTAATGTTTCAGAGACTATCAATGCAATACAGCAAAAACATAATACCATTTTCGGAAACGGCTACGGCAAGCTGAAAGACCAAACCTTCCGAATCGCCCACATGGGTGATATCACTCTCGACGACCTGAAGGAGCTCCTTGCCTGGATCGACGACGAAATCACCTAAAACCCACCTTTGTCATTTTGAGCGAAGCAAAGAATCTCATATTTAGCCCCAGGTTCTACCTGGGGTTTTTTATATATGCGCCGCGACAAGCTGCAATCACGACGTCATATGATAGCTGAATTCAAGCACCTTAGGCTCAACCAGTTTTTTGTAATCATCCATGCTCATCCGTATCGCTTTTTCATGCGTGCCGGCCTGGAACGTGATATGGTCGTCTTTCTCAAGGACCTTGTCCATAATAGTGGGCAAATCGTACAAGCTGCCGAACGGCGGCTCAGCTCCCAGCTCACAATCGTCGAATATCTTGCCGATTTCCTTTTCCTGGGCTAATTCAACTGATTTAGCACCAAGCTGGCTTTTCAACGCCCCCAAGTCAATCTTGTAACACGCTGAAAGCACACACATCATGTATTTTCCGTCGGCTTTAACTACCACCGGTTTGGCGACGTACTTGCCCGGCTCGTGCTCTACTGCCGCCACTTGCTGTGCCGTAAAGGCCGGTGGGTGTTCAGTTACCTCGTAACGAACCTCCGACTTGTCCAAAAGTTCTATCACTCGCATCTTAAACCTCCCAAAAACTGTTATTGGCTGACAGGTATATTATACGACATTTATCTAACCACCTTTTTTCCACTAATCAAGAAAAAAAACAGCCAATTCTTAACCCGGGCGGTATAAGGAAACGTAGAACCTAAATATGAACATGGTAAATCCAAAATGCGAAATCCGAAGCACGAAAATATGGAAAGCACGAAGCACGAAATTCGAAATACGAAACAAATTTAAATGACAAAAATCCAAAACTCAAAACATTTTGGTCATTTGGACATTTGAATTTTGATATTGTTTCGGATTTCGATATTCGAATTTCGAGTTTATG
>Ga0315537_1003163_pt1 | contig 12326 bp, 8 predicted proteins | sample SalMarSW160270MG_FD_203091 | JGI IMG/M metagenome (GOLD analysis project Ga0315537, IMG submission 203091) | Salt marsh sediment microbial communities from the Plum Island Ecosystem LTER, Massachusetts, United States - Salt Marsh Sediment SW1602-70 ... | reverse complement strand
CTGGCCGATTCCGGCACCCGCCAGGGCACCGATGGCCGAACCGACCTGGGCGTCGCTCTCGCAGCCGGCAATTAATAACGAGCCGAAGCTCACAGCCGCTACGATTAGAATTGTCATTAGATTCTTAGCCATTTTACATCTCCATTCAAATCTACAAAATCCATTCCTGAATTCGTTTCCATCTATTACCAGCAGGCTTCCGCCGGCTCGAGGTAACATTCGAGCCAGCGTGAGGCCATTATGGCAAAGTCGGCAAAGTCAATTTTGCAGTCGTCGTTAACATCACCGACTGTCCTGGATTCGCAACGTGCAACTTCGGGCCCATCGAGTACCACAGCATAAATCTCCGAGTTTGCGTTTCGGTTGTCCTGCCAAACCACCACGTTACCACTAATGGCAGGATTGGTCTGGTCGTGAGATTCATCGGTGATTTGAAATTCCTTTTGCGTTGTAAGATTATAGCCGAATATGTCCCAGTTATTATTTCGGTTGTCCTGCCAGACGATTATATTGCCGTCTATGTCAGGATTCGTCTGCGAAGATTCGTTCGTGGTAATTGCAAACTCAACAGGATCATTGGGCTCGGCTCGGCTGAGCCTGTCGAAGTCAGAAATATCCGCAGCGTAAATATCCCAATCGCCAAAAAAGTTGTCCTGCCAGACGACTATATTATCCCAGATGGCCGGGCTTTGCTGGTCCTTTTCAATGAACGAGACAGGGGCCTCTGCGGGTTTGTTCCTCTGCCAGATGTCGGCAGCATAAATATCCCAATCACCAAAGAAGTTGTCCTGCCAGACGACAGTTGTCCTGTATACAGCAGGACTTTGCTGGTCATGCTCAAACTCGGCGATGGGAAATTCCACCGGATTACTCAGGTCGGTAATGTCAGCTCCGTAAATATTAAAATCCCCGGCGTCACCATCCTGCCAGACAACCGTATTACCGTGGATTGCGGGATTGCATTCATTATTATCAACGACGTCTGAAACTGCAAAAATCTGAGGTTCAGCTAAATTGTTAATATCCGCCACTCGAATGTCCCAATCGGCGGAGCCTTCCCAAACAACATAATCCTGCCATACCACCATATTCTCATAGACAGCCGGGCTGGTCTGGTCATTGGCATCACCGATAACAAAAACCAACGGCTCACTCGGATTATTTATATCCGCAATATAAATATCGTAGTCCCCGTATTCGGCAACGAATTGCTGCCAGACTACAATATCGCCCCAGATATCAGGCGATTCCTGCTCATCAGTTGTGGGCCAGAGGGCAAATTCCTGCCAGTCGCCCCCCTGGCCCACTGATGCCAGAAGACTCGCCAAAAAGAGAACCTCTGTAGATGTTGTCAAGTATCTGATTCTCATCGCGTCACCTTGCATTCACATATTTAGAAACTATCTAAAAACACAATTTGTCATTCTGAGCGTAGCGAAGAATCTCTTATTTCTGCCAGCCAGACCCTTCGCTTCGCTCAGGGTGACAGTTGTTAGATAGTTTCTTACTGGTTAGTATTTTCAGCTTTGCTGTTCTCGGTTCTGATTTTTTCCAGGACGTTAAGCAGCGTTGTGGCAGCGACTGCATTTTCCCTATCCCGGCTGGCCCGCTGCAATGGCTCAACGGCCTCGTCAAGTTTGCCGATACCGAGCAATTGATAGCCCAAAAGAAGCTGCAGGTCAGCATCAAAGCTGTACAGCTCTGCCTTTTCGGCAAGGCGGTTAATTTGCTCAAACAGCCCATCGTCATCCGAATATAGACCGCGAGGATAGAAAACACCTTCCTTGTCAGGTGAAACGTTCGCCAGGGTCCCCCGAAGGACCTCTGCTGCTTCTGAATATTGTTCTTTAGCGAAAAGCGCCTGAGAGTAGGCAAAGGGAAGTATTATATCATCAGGTGCCAGCGCCATCGCTTCGCCGAACTTTTCAATAGCTACTTCATAATTGTCGGCTTCAAAGGCCTTGACAGCCTCTTCGAAGTAGGTATCGGCCAGCGTTACCTCGCCGGGTTCTTCAGCCGCTTGCTGCGCTAACTTCTCGCGAACGTCGGCAAACGTGTTATGGTCAACAGGCGTAATACCGTCTATCACCGGGCCCGACACAGATGCCACAGCATTGTCATCGTTGTAGTAATTGTAGGTGTAATAGTTGTACGTGTCGCCTTGTACTTCACGGGCGATGGGGTAGTAGCCGTACCAGGTGTAGGGATGATAGCCGTACCAGTAATAACGTCTGTACCTGTAACTTAGCGGCCAGTAACCACCTAAGCTCACGAAGAGATATTTCCGGTGATAATAGGGATAGAAATATCTAAACGTGGACCAGGGCCCGAAGCTGTACTGCAGCATAAAACGATATCTGGGCCAGATTGCTCTGTTGCATAGCCGGTGACGCCAGTCCATATATGAATATTCATAGTGAGGGACGTGCCTTATTACATGCGGACGGTCGCGATATTCCACATGTGAAGACCTTCCTATCCTGTAACTGTGGAGGGAAATTCTATCTCCTCTTTGAGCATCGTGCACTAATGTAGTGCCAACAACTTCTGTCCGCCTTTCCGGAACGACTTTTCTTATCCTTGAACCGGGCGATAACCTGTCCATGCCCCTTAAGTTTGTGCTTTTGCGTTCTCGGCTGATTCCAAGTCTCTGTTCCGGTTCTCTGTTGACCGGCATGGATTTTCTGGAAACTCTGCTGCTATTATTTTCAACCGTTCTGGCGCTGCCGATATTATACTTACTGCTTCGAGCAGGTCTTCCTGTAGTAGTGGGAACAGAAGTTTTTCTATCCCTGATTGAGCTGCCGATACGTGAGGACCTGCCGGAGCTTATACGACTACTTGAGCTGCTAACTTGTGGCTGTGTACTGCGAACACTCGGTGTTCTCGTACTGATCGAGCTGCCGATACGCAAGCTCCTGCTTGAGCTTATACGGTTAGCTGAGCTTCCAGCTTCCGGTTTTGCTGTGCTGCGAACGCCCGGTGTTCTTGTACTGATTGAGCTGCCGATACGTGAGCTTATGCTTGAGCTTATTCGATTACTTGAACTGCCAGCTTGTGGTTGTGTACTGCGTACACTCGGTGTTCTCGTACTAATCGAGCTGCCGATACGCGAGCTCCCACTTGAGCTTATACGATTACCCGAGCTTACCGATGTCTGTCTTCCGGTACCGGAACTTACCGCTGTCGGCTTTCTACTACCAATAGTGATGCTCGAAGGCTGACGAGTACTGGAGGTAATTCCCGGTTGCTTGGTAACAGGGCGGCTGAACGTCATTCTACTGGGTTGACGGCTGGATACCCCCGTACTGGGTATGCGGATGTTGAATCTGGTAGTGCTACTGGGACCCGTGCTTCGTAGCGAGCTACTTCGCCCTGAAGACCTTGACGTGCTTGTTATCGTTGGAGGCTTAACGGACCGCGATGAGGTAGTAGTTCTGGTGGGGCTTGTTCTTGTGGTAGAGGATTGCCGGGCATTGGAGGCAGAGGAGGGCCTTGAAACCTGCTGGCTTTTGGCGCTGCTTCCGCTTGATTTAGCGCTACTGCTTTTGTTGGATTTCTTCTCCGCCAAGACAGGTTCAATAAACAATATTAGGGCCAAAATCACCGTTCCAACAGCAATTTTAACGTTTTTTTGGTATTTTAGCGTTGCCATAATACGTCTCCTTTCAATATTTTACGCAATAACAGCCGTTTTCGAGACTTCTTCTACTTATAAAAGGCACTAACTTTGAATTTGGTAACAAGAATTTTGCCCGAAATTAACTCCCCATGAGACATTTAGGAAGCGGTTTTCTCATCAAAAATACCCCACTGAATTGCAATATGCAACTTGGAAGGAAGTTTGCTTAGTCTCCTATATGAAAACGCCTGAAGCGTAAAGTGCCTAAGACGCCTAAAGTGCCTAAAGTGACACTTAAGTGTCATCCTGAGGCGCAGCCGAAGGATCTGGCCAACGAAAAAGAGATTCTTCGCTTCGCTCAGAATGACAGCTTTGCTGTCACTTTAGGCACTTTAGCTCACTTTAGCTCACATCTCTTTTTTGTGGTCTTTTATGGTCTTGCCGTCTGCCATACGGGGCTGAACGATATAGCTTCCGGGCCGCACACCTGCGAGAGCTGCAGACCATTTGCCTGAGAGGTGTAGAAGATTCGGCCATTGGAGACAACGGCCCCGACACATTCCCGCGCATCCACACAGGGGCCGGAAGAAACGACTTTGTTGCCCTTGGTAGTATCAATAAAGTCCATGTTAGAGCCCAGCAGGTAAGGTTCTGACAAAGTGAATCGGGTACAGGCATACTTCATATCGAAGCTTGACAGGATTTTGCCGGAATCTTTGTTAATCAGGAAGCTCGGTTGGCCTGTTGAGCCGTGAACAAAAACGAAGTCTCGGCCTATTGTTACCACATTGACCGCTTTGCCGACCGGTTCGGACTGCCAGATGAGCGAGCCGTTTCGCGCATCCAGACACCATACGTGGCGGTTTTTTGTCTTTGGGTTCGGTGGATTGTAACCGCCCAGATACAAACGCCCATTTTCGGCACTGATAGTGGTACCCGCGGTCACATAGTACTCGGTCGTCAACCAAATCACCCGGCCGGTGGCCGGTTCAATCGCTGCGGTTAGGCCCTTTGCACCGGGCAGGTCTTTTTTTCCTCTGGCCGCGTAACCGAAAAAACACGAATAGTACAGCGTATCATCCATCAAACACAAACCACCATCGTTGCCGCCGGAGCCGAACTGAGAAAAGTCTATCGTCCAGACTTCGCGGCCATTATCAATGTCCCAGGCCCGTATGAGCGGCTTTTGGTCTTTAGGATAGTAGGGATTATCGTGGCTATAAATCCAGCTCATCACCTCCGCGCCATCTGGGGCTTTGATAGGCTGTCCCTTGTGAATATATGCTTTTTCCGTCCCTTGTGGCGCGTACTTGCCCGTGCCAAAGGAATAAACAGCAAGGTTCTTATAGATGGTTGGCGGCTGTTGTCGGCTCCAGCTCGGCGAACCGGTGAAGGGCGCCTCCCAGAGCAGCCGGCCTGTCGCCGCGTCAAGGCAGCGCATTCGCGATTTTTCCATACCTGCCTGGGGTACAAGCAATCGCTCATTGTAGTAGATTGGACTGGTGAAAGAGATATGTGCGCCGGGCCAGTAGCGCCGCCACAGGAGCCGTCCGGTCTCCTGCTCTACGGCGAAGACCTGGCCCTCGGCGGTGTGGGTGTACATTCGGCCGGCTCCACATACGGGAAGGTGCTTGAAAGTGCCTTCGTACCGGCGAATCCACTTGACCTTGAAAGGTGGCTTTACGCCTTGACTGTTGGAGTTTGTGCTGGCCAGGTTGCCAAAGTTAGTGAACCAATCATATTTGGACTCGGCGAGCTTACCCGTAAAGGGACTTCTAATCCTCCATAGTTCAAGGTCTTTTGTGGGCAGAGGCGCTTTGCCGTCCGGTCCCAGGACGTACAGGTATCCATCCTCGCAGCCGAAGTAGATTCGCCCGTCGCAGACAGCGACCGGCACTGAGATTGCTCTTGCAAAGGCCGTCTTGAAGGACCATACATCATTGCCCGACATCGACACGACATACAGGTTTCCATCGAGGCCGCCGTAAACTACCTTGTCCTGGAGCAGAATCGGCGGCGTGATGGATGGATAGCCTCCGAGCTTTTGAGTGGGTTTTCCCCGAGAATGTTTACATAAACCAAAATCTTCTTCGGGCCGGCATCGATAGACATCGTCACCGCGCACACTCACCGACGAGAAACTCAATGAGCCCGGACGGTTTATCTCGGTCTGTGTGCCTTCAATGTGCTCGGTGATTACTTTATCTTTGTCAAGGCGGATTACCTCGACCCGGCCTGTATTGTCCCTGCGGTGCCATTGCCGGTAGATGGCGCCATCCTCACCCAAAGCTATCCCGAACGTGGCGGGCTTTTCAGAACCTGCATACGACGGCACTGTAGCCATCCCACGAACTGAAGGCCGGCTTCCCATATCCTCGAGGCAGACGGCTGAACCGCCTGCCGGCACAACGAGCACCCTGCCGTGCATAGCAATATCCATCGAACAGCAGAACTGGTCCCGCCAGGTAACACGCCCGTTCTTATGCCTGGCCCACTCCTCGCCGCTCCAGCGATTACCGTCAAAACCGGGAATCTCTTTTACGAAGTCCCACGTCCAGCAAACGGACCCATCGGGTTCGAGGGCATAGACACGGGAGCCAAGTGTGGCAAAATAGACCCGGCCGTTATTGATGACGGGGGTGCTGAAAACCGGTTCGCCGCAGCGAATCTCCTTCACTACGGCACCGGTTGCTGCGTCCAGTACATAGTAGTACCCGGCCATTGTGCCGAAGTGCAGGTAACGGCCGATGATGGCCGGTGAAGAGACGTTGTTGCAGTTGTCTTTACCGCCGCGTGTGGGGGTTTGCCATACTACTTTCAATGTCTTGGCGTCAATGCAAAAGGCCACACCCGAGGCGTCGATTACGTAAATTCGGCCTTCGGCGACAACCGGTGCGGTCAGGACAGAATCGGTCAGCGGCACAGCGCCAATCAAACCGAGCGGCACGGTTACGGTTCTGTCGGGAGCGTTGCCTGAGTGTCTGGAATCATACTTAAACTGTCGCCAGTCCTCAGCCGCAAAAATCCGCCCGGGGCAGATCAATGCGGGGGCGAGAATTGCCAGTCCCACACCAATCGTTATGTAGCGAATTAGCGCCGTCTTCTTTCGGGATAGATGGCACTCGCTGGGGTACAATTGGTGCGGGACAATCTTGGTTTGCTTTAGTCTCAATAGATTTGACATATTTTGCACTCCTACCTACGAGCCGGCATTTCAGGGCCGGTGTTTATGATGTCTGTTTGAGTTTACCCCGTGAGAGATTTTCTTTTCGCCTCTCACGGGGTGAACCTTGACGTTGATGTTTATTTTAGCGCCTGCCAGCGAATCTGTCGAGCCAAAAACATAACACATAAGCCTCAATCAAATTCCCGCACTTCGCGCGGTTTCCGGGCCGGGCTCAGTATCCCAAGCCGCCATGGGATCTGACCGTACTTTTTTCCTGCCTTATTTTTATCGCTGACACCTTGAAACAGGAGTTTGATTTTGGCAGGATCTACGGTGAGGTTCTGGTCGAAGCCGTCTCGTATAAGCTCACCGTGACTGAACGAATCGGTCCAGCCTGTCTCGGCTTGGCCGACCGAAGACGGGCGGGCACCGGTAGGCCGCGTATTGACCGGGCCGGCAAATGGTTTATCTCTCGTTGCGGCCAAGGGGCTCCATCGGCCGTCGAGTCTCTCGGCAACATAAGCTTTGTAGTACCGTCGCCCTGAGTCCTGGGCCTCGATGATTGTCAGGAACTTGTTAAGCCCTTTTAGGCGGTACGTATGGCTCGCCTCAAAAACATCACCTTGCAGCACGACTTCGGGTTGGCTCCAACCGTGTGGAAAATCGGCCAGCTTCGTCTCGGAGCGCCACATTCGGCCATCAAGGGACGTGAAAAACAGGTGCGCACGATTGGCCTCGCAAATCACCCAGAAGTCAATCCACCTCTTTACGTTCCTGGGCTGGGCCCGGAAGAGCAGTTTCGGCCTGGTCCAGGAATTGGGCTCAGCGATGTCAGCCGACTTCGAGTAGGCAGGCTGAAGGGCGGGCTTGCGCGATTTGTCGATGACCTGGTATATAAGGTACCATTGTTTGTGAGGTGTAAAGTAAAAAACTTGTGGTGCGCAGAAATATCCATCCGAGAGTTTCAGCAAATACCGTTCAGCGTTTTCGACCCCGGCGTGCCGGGGCCAATCATCGAATCGCAGGTACTCGATTTGGTGCGACCGTTCCCTGCCGCGAATTGTGCAGAACAGATGCCATTGGCCTTTGTAGCGAACAATTGTTGGGTCTTTGATCGAGTAAGTCTGCTCACCCGGCCGCTCGAGGGGCTGAACCAGAGGCGGGCTGACTGTCCAGTTGAATCTGCCGGCAAACAGATCGTCCACGGCCTGGGGCTTCTCGGCAGTAGATTCAGCTGCTGAAATCACAGCTTTGGTAAAGAAGCTGTTTGCAAACAACATCGCAAGAAGCGCAAAATGTACGAACCTTGCCACGTTTAACCAACTCCCAATAACGATACCGGCCTACGCCGGAAATCATCGAAATCTCAAAACCCACGGTCGGGTTCTTTGGTCGGAGCATACTCCGCCGAAGCGGCTGCGAAGGCCGGGCTCAGACAGTTCAGAAACCAACCACGTAACAAGTAGATTACCAGGCGGCCGAATAAATCGCAAGCGGTTAATTGTGATGCTCTCACCTTTTCTCGTCATCACAGTTGTTCTCCTTCATTCTTAAAGGAACGCCATTTTGCGTTCTGTTTGTACCATTTTGCGGATGTTTGCCCGGATTTGCAACAATATTTGCAATATACACCCCGGAAACAATGCCAATTACTCTTGACAAGAAAGTGGGAAATGTGTTATAAATGGGATAGATGAGTTCTGTGGATTTCGGCCTTGCGCCGTGTGGAATGTCTATATTTTTTTGGTAAAAAGCTGAAAAATTGTTGAGAGAGGCACAGAGTTGAAAGTCATAACTTTTCTCTGTGCTCGCACCCCCTTGTCTGCTGTCGCAGACAGCAAAGGGGGTAACGTGAGTACAGGTGCCTCACAAGTAAAGATTCTTACGTCCCAATCAACAATTCGTATCGGCCTTTTGATGGAAGGAGATGGTGGCAAATCGCAAAAACATATCTTGGGCCAATGTAGAATATAGTGAGTGTAGAAATTATTATCGTTCGTTTTGATTTTAACTTTTTTGAAGGAGGATTATTATGTCTAAAGTAGAAAAGGTAGTAATTTGCGCAGTAGTAGGATTGATTGTGGCAGCGAGCGGCACAGTACAAGCCAACTGGTCGGAGAGCTTCGACGGCGACGAGCTCGACCTGCCAACATGGGTGTTCACTTGTATTCCAGATATGACCAAAACGTTCACGAGTACAATCATGACCGGTCCAGATGGCAACAAATACCTCAGCTTTGATGAGACAAGCTCGGCGGGCATCGGCGGCTCGCAATTCGGCGCGGCCTTTGGTTCAAACGAAGTGTTCACCGACGTCCGTGTTGGGGCCGTGGTCAATGTTACGGGCGATGCCTCCCGGAATTACCACGGCTTAATGGCAAGGGCAACCTACATCATTGACCCGGATGGAACGCTCACCGGCTTTGCTCCCGGCTTGTTTGCAACTCAGGTCTATGTGATGCATATAGACTGGGAGGATGGCCCCGCCAACATGGACATTGATATCGAGAAGGTCGTCAATATGAGTAACATCATGAGGAACGAAGAAGAGCTGCTTTTGGAAGTTCCTGCACCAGGCCTGGGCCATGCCAGGAGCTACTATGCCGAGCTGGATGTTGTCGGCTCGGGTCCCGTGTACGTAACCGGTAGTCTCTATGAGTACAAAGGCGGACCACTCGTAGTAAGGACCGCGACAATGGTGGACACCAACGGTAACGACCCGTGGGAAGAGGAGGTTGAACAAGACGCCGTCTTTACCAGCGGTGTAAGCGGGATCTTTGCACAGAATGAACATGAGGAGCCGGCCGGCTATCACTGCACTTTTGACGATGTCTTCTCCGTTTCTGACGGCCCGGCGGCCGTCAATCCTTCTCCTGCTGACGGCGCGGCAGATGTAGATGTGGACGCTGAGCTTACCTGGTTAGAGGCGGCATTTGCCACCTCACGCGATTTGTGGTTCGGTAAAAAGGGTGCTATGGAAAAGGTTGAGCCGGCTCCTGCAGGTTCCACCTTTGACCCGGGGACACTTGAATTAGGCCAGAGTTACGAATGGCGCGTCGATCAAATCGGGCCTTCGGGTACAGTCACAGGACACACCTGGACCTTTACGGCGGGGGAGTTTATAAGCGTGGAAGATTTTCAGTCCTATGCAGACCATGCAGGTATAAGGGCTGAATGGATTGAAAGTATCCTCGACTTCGATTACGTCTTTTTCGCGACAGACAGCCAGGGCAACAACTCTATGCGGTTTGAATTCCAAAATCAGTATGAGCCTTACTTTACTGAGGCCACACGGACATTTGACAGCCCACAGGATTGGACGGTTCAAGCCGTTGAGGCGGTGTCATTGTCCTTCATAGGTGAGCACGAAAATATGGAGCATCTGATGTATTTGAAGCTGGAGGATGCTGCCGGCCAAAGCTTCAAGGTTGAGCACCCATACACCTATGCCTGTCAGTCGGATATATGGCGCCAGTGGACCGTGGCACTTGAGCAGTTCAGCAGTGGTGGCGTAGACTTGAGCAATATCAAAAAGCTTACTATTGGCTTTGGCGACGGAACGATATCAGATCAGGAGGGTGAAGACATAGACCATATATATATTGACCAGATAATGTTGTGCCCGGCTGGTAGCTATAGTATTGAGTAGCCCGCCGTGCCGCGGACACGTCCCGACAGGTTGGATTTGACTGGCGATATAAATGCCGATTGCAAGGTTGACCCCGTTAGAGAGCCAACGGAAAAAGCCTCTAACGGGATTGACATCGAAGACCCTGTTGTCATGATGGATAACCGGCTTAATGATAGATTGTCCGCAGTACCATAATGGGTGTGAAAGTTGTTATCGTTCGTTTATATTTTTTTGAAGGAGTAATATTATGTCCAAGAAATTGATTTGTCTAATTTCTTTTGTTTTGGTTTTGGGCCTAAATCTGACGAATACGGCCAGTGCTGAGCTTGTAGGCTGGTGGAGATTTGATGAGGGTTCCGGGATCACTGTCAACGATAGCTCCGGCAATGACCACCATGGCACGGTGCAGGGAACACCCGAATGGGGAGACGGCCCGGAAGGCTTTGGCGGGGCACTGGGATTCAGCAACACCACGGGAGCCTACTGTGGCGTCTTCGACCCGACAGGTGGAACGGGCACGTTCACTCTTACCTTGTGGTGTCTCTGGGACGGGACTCAGAGTATACAGCACTTCTGTACTAAGTCAAACGGATGGGGTGCAACCACCGCGATGTTCCAGATCGAGGTTAAGGGAGGTCACAGTGATCCGGCGCGTGTTGACAGACTCCATCTCGCGTATCAAGGTGCTCCGCAGGCCGTCTTAAACCTTGTGCCCCATAACGAATGGGTCCACCTGGCCTTGGTGTTTGACGGGACCCATGCTACAGGTTATCTGAACGGCGTCGATGATGTAGGCCCCCAGCCAACCGGAATCGGTCCGAATGTCGATGCCCCGATCATTATCGGGGCCAGCCACGCCGCTGAAGGCAGGACTTTCCAGGGATTCCTCGATGACGTCCGCATCTTCAACGAGGCTCTGCCGGCAGGACAGATTCAGGCTATTATGCAAGGTGGTGGTGCAACATATCCATTTGCTTACGGACCCGATCCGGCCGATGGCGACCTGCTTGCAGATACATGGACGACCCTTAGCTGGCGGGCGGGAGACTTTGCAGTCTCGCACGATGTTTACATCGGCGATAATTTCGATAATGTGAATGCCGGAGCCGAAGGCACGTTTCAGGGCAACCAAGCCGAAACGTTTTTGGTTGTTGGCTTCCCTGGATTTCCTATTCCGGATGGTCTTGCCCCGGGCACGACTTATTATTGGCGGATTGATGAGGTCAATGACACCGAACCGAACAGCCCGTGGAAAGGCGAGGTCTGGAGCTTTAGTATTCCTCCCAGGACAGCATACTTTTCCGAGCCTGCTAATGGCGCCGAGTCTGTAGATCTGGACGTGGAGCTTAGATGGACGGCAGGTTATGGTACGAAATTGCACACCGTATATTTTGGCGACAATTTTGATGAAGTGAACAATGCTGCCGGGGGACTTCCACAGGGAACTGCAACCTATACTCCCGGCCCACTTAAATTGGCTAAGACTTACTACTGGCGTGTCGATGAGTTTGATGCCGTAAACACCTATAAAGGCGAGGTCTGGAGCTTTACTACTGAGGGTGGCGTCGGGAACCCGAATCCGGCTAATGGCGCTGTGGATGTAAAGCAGACACAGGTTCTTAGCTGGTCGCCGAATGTCTATGCTGCTTCGCATCAGGTCTTTTTCGGCGCTGATGAAGACGCCGTGAAAAATGCCGATACCGGCTCACCGGAGTATAAAGGCACAAGGGACCTTGGTTCTGAGAGCTATGATCCCGGAATGCTTGAGTGGGATACTGCTTACTACTGGAGGATTGATGAGGTCAATAACACCAATCCAGACAGTCCGTGGACAGGCATCCTCTGGAGCTTTACGACAGCCAACTTCCTTATCGTGGACGATTTTGAATCTTACAATGACCTTGACC
>Ga0315537_1003162_pt1 | contig 12327 bp, 14 predicted proteins | sample SalMarSW160270MG_FD_203091 | JGI IMG/M metagenome (GOLD analysis project Ga0315537, IMG submission 203091) | Salt marsh sediment microbial communities from the Plum Island Ecosystem LTER, Massachusetts, United States - Salt Marsh Sediment SW1602-70 ... | reverse complement strand
CAGGCAAAGACTCAAATGGTTTGACTACTATGAATCTCACAATCACAATGCTCGCCTCACATGTAGGTATTTCGGTATCAGTCCCCAGACTTTCTACCGCTGGAAGCACCACTATGATCCCTACCACTTGGAAAGCGAAGAATTCTATGAGGTGACAGATAGTCCCTTCGATATTCCCGAATTAAGGGTAGAGCTTATGCAATGGGAGAATACATATAATAAAGTGCGGCCTCATCAGGCCTTGGGTTACCTGACTCCATTTAAGTTCGTACAATGCTGGGAAAAATCTCGAAGAGAGGAGGTCAAGTGTCACTAATGTACTGGACGAGTACAATAACTTGACTTTTCATTTCGGTTACCTTAAAATGGCTACGATTTGGCGCCCACATAGCTCAGTGGTAGAGCACCTTCTTGGTAAGAAGGGGGTCGTCAGTTCAACTCTGACTGTGGGCTTAAGTTGAGGAGGGAAAATGTCAAAGAAAGTCTTTGAGCGAACCAAGCCCCATGTTAATGTGGGGACCATCGGTCACGTCGATCACGGCAAGACCACACTGACTGCAGCGATAACCAAGATACTATCCAGTGCAGGCCTCACGCAGTATCGCGCCTTTGACTCCATCGATAATGCCCCTGAAGAGAAGGCCCGGGGGTTGACCATTGCCATCGCTCATATCGAGTATGAGACGGAGAAGCGCCACTACGCGCACGTCGATTGCCCCGGCCACGCTGACTATATCAAGAACATGATAACCGGGGCAGCTCAGATGGACGGTGCCATCCTGGTGATCGCTGCCGACGATGGGGTGATGCCGCAGACGAGGGAGCACCTGCTGCTGGCACATCAGGTGGAGGTGCCCTATATTATTTGCTGCCTAAACAAGATAGATATGGTGGATGACGAGGAGCTTTTGGAGGTGACCGAACTCGAGTTGCAGGAGGAAGTGCTGCCCCATTACGGCTTCCCCGGCAAGGAGGTACCGATAATAAGGGTGAGTGCCTTAAAGGCACTGGAGTGTGGCTGCGGCAAGCGGGAGTGTCAGTGGTGCGGCCCTATCTGGAAGCTACTGGATACCCTGGATGACTACATCCCCACGCCGGTTCGAGACAAGGACAAGCCCTTCCTCATGCCGGTCGAGGACGTCTTCAGCATCAAGGGGCGGGGGACGGTGGCCACCGGACGGGTAGAGCGCGGGGTGATAAAGCCGGGGGAGGAGGTGGATATCGTGGGGCTCAGGGAGACCCGCAAGGCCGTGGTCACCAGTGTGGAGATGTTCCACAAGACCCTGGCCGATGGGGAGCCCGGTGATGCCGTCGGTTGCCTGCTCCGGGGGATAGAAAGGGAGGATGTAATGCGAGGCATGGTGCTGGCAGCCAAGGGATCGATTAAGCCACACACCGACGCCGAGGCTGAGATATACGTCCTCACCAAGGAGGAGGGAGGCAGGCATACCCCATTCTTTACCGGCTACAAGCCTCAGTTCTACATCAGAACCACTGACGTAACCGGAAGCATCGAGCTGCCCCAGGGGGTTGAGATGGTGATGCCCGGCGATAATATCAAGATGAAGGTGAAGCTCATCGAGCCTGTTGCCATGGAGGAGGGGCTGAGGTTTGCCGTAAGAGAGGGTGGCCGCACCGTAGGTGCTGGCGTGATCACCAAGGCTTTGGAATAGGGTAATTTAGATTGGCTAAGAAAGGGACTTCCCGGATTATAATTCATCTCGCCTGCACCGAATGCAAGGACCGGACATATACCACCACCAAGAACAAAAGGAACGACCCGGAGCGGCTGGAGCTGAGGAGGTATTGCCCCCGCTGCCGCACCCACCAGCTCTATCGAGAGGTGCGCTAGGATGAGAAGGCAGGCCACGGCGGGAGGGTCGCTGTTCCCCCGTATTCGCAGCTATATCGCTGATGTCGTCGCTGAGTTAAAGAAGGTAGTCTGGCCCACCAGAGAGGAAGCAAGGCGGCTTACCATAATGGTCATTATAATCGGCGGTGCGGTAGGGATTATTCTGGGGGTGTTCGATTACGGCTTCACTCATCTCATGGACTGGATAGTAAGCATAGGAGGATGAGGCAGGGAGAAGCGGGAAACAAACCCTGGTGAGGGGTTCTCCTTTCAAATTTTTTCGTTCTCCTCGACCCGTTAATAAAAATCGAGTGACAATTTCAAGGCAATGGCTGAAAAAGAACGTGCGTTAAAGCGCAAACAAGTAAGAGAGATGGCAGAGGATAAGCGGAGGTGGTATGTGATTCATACCTACTCCGGATATGAGCACCGGGTTCAGACCAACCTGGAGCACCGTGTCAGTTCTATGGATGCCCAGGACAAGATTTTTCAGGTGGTCATCCCCACAGAGAATGAGATCGAGATAAAGGATGGGCAGAAAAGGACAGTAGCCAAGAAGGTCTTTCCCGGCTACATCCTGGTAGAGATGATGCTCGATGATGAGAGCTGGAATGTGGTGCGTAATACACCAGGGGTTACCGGCTTCGTGGGCTCCGGTGTAAAGCCGACCCCCCTGAATGAGGAAGAGGTCAACACTATCTTTAATCAGATGAAGGCTGATACGCCGCGGGTTAAGGTTGGCTTCCACCAGGGTGAGAGCGTGCGGGTGGTAGACGGCCCCTTTATTGACTTCATCGGGGTGGTCGATCATATCAATACGGAGAAGGGCAAGGTAACGGTGCTCATCTCCTTCTTCGGGCGGGATACGCCGGTAGAGCTCGACTTCCTCCAGGTGGAGAGGATTTAAAAACAAGAATTTTTTCATTGAGGCAATGGATTGGCCAAGAAGATAACGACGGTGATAAAGCTCCAGCTCCCCGCAGGGCAGGCTAGCCCGGCCCCGCCGGTGGGCCCCATCCTGGGACAGTATGGCTGCAATATCATGGCCTTCTGCAAGGAGTATAACGAGCGCACCTCCTCCCAGGCAGGATCCATTGTCCCTGCGGAGATTACCATATATGCCGACCGCTCTTTCAGCTTTAACCTCAAGACCCCTCCGGTCGCCGACCTGCTGCGGAGGGCGCTAAGCGTGGACAAGGGGAGCGGCGTGCCCAATATGGAAAAGATCGGGACGCTGCCCAGGGAGAAGCTTCAGGAGATCGCCGCTCTTAAGATGAAGGACCTCAATGCCGCCGACATGGATGGTGCGCTACGGATGATCGAGGGCACGGCACGGAGCATGGGGATCGAGGTGGAATAATGGCCAAGCGCGGCAAACACTATCAGGATGCTACTAAGCTGGTGGAGCGTACCAGGGAGTATGACCCTCAAGAGGCCATAGCGCTGGCAAAGCAGGCAGCCTATGCCAATTTCGATGAAACGGTGGAGCTTCACCTCCACATGGGTCTGGACCCCCGCCATGCCGACCAGCAGGTGAGAGGGGTTGCCAGCCTCCCTCATGGACTGGGCAAGCAGGTCAGGGTACTGGTGTTTACCCAGGGTGAGGGGGTGAGGACCGCTGAGGAGGGAGGGGCGGAGCATGTTGGCTGCGATGACCTGGTGAAGCGCATCGAGGGCGGGTGGCTGGAATTCGATGTCGCCATCGCCACCCCCGATGTCATGAACAAGGTCTCCAAACTGGGCAAGATCCTGGGACGTCGGGGGCTGATGCCCAATCCAAAGTCGGGGACCATCGTGCCACCCCAGGACCTGCCCCGCGCCATAAGCGATGCACGAAAGGGACGGGTCGATTTCAGGATAGACAAGACAGCGGTGATCCACGTCCCCGTGGGCAAGCTGAGCTTCGACAACGATAAGCTGCAGGAGAATCTGGCAACCCTGATAGAGAGCGTCATAAGAGCCAAGCCCAGCGGGGCCAAGGGTCAATATATAAGGAGCGCCACGCTCTGCACATCGATGGGGCCGGGGATAAGTCTCGACCTGAAGCCAACCATGGAGCTTCGCGCTCCGTAAGGAGGTAAGCAATGCAGCGGAATGAAGGGCCCATTGACCGAATGGTGCGGCTGGTCCTGGGCGCAGTGGCGCTGATCCTCGCATTTCTCATTCTCGATGCGGGTAGCGGGGCAGCGGGAGGAGTGGTGCTGGCAGTTATTGGAACGATAATACTGTTTACTGCAGCAACCGGGTCCTGTTTGCTGTACCTTTTATTCAACTTTTCAACAAAAAAATAGCAGGCGTGCCCACGTGCCATAGAAAGCGGGTGCCTTCAGGGCTTAATATCTGCCCGCCCAGGCGAAAGGGGGAGTCCCTGGGTCTATGGCGCAGGGACTTTTTTAATCCCTCTCGTCTGCCTTTTTAAAAGATGCGCCTCCGCAAATCGACGCGGTAGGGGTGAGCATCATCACCAGGGACTGGTGGCCGGGGCCGGGGGTCTCCCCAATGTAGGCCGAAGCGTCGGCTCCTAACGAAGAATCGGAGTCCGTAAGACGGATCGACCTGTCGGCCTCGGGGCAGCTTCAATAAGTACACCAATACTGGGGATTGATAGAGACTATTTCAGCAATCTCTAAATATATAAACAAAGTTTAAGGGGTGAGATATGCATCTGGAGGAGAAGAAGCAGGCAGTGAGCGAGCTTGCTGAGAAGCTTGAGCGCTCAAGTATAGTCATCACCACCAGCTATCGCGGGATCACGGTGGCGGAGATGACCGAGCTGCGGCGTAAACTGCGCCAGCAGGAGATCGAATACCGGGTGATCAAGAATACCCTGGCTGGCTTTGCCGCAGAGCAGGCGGGCAAGGAAGGGCTCAGCAGTATCATCGAGGGACCTACCGCGCTCGCCTTCGGCTACGGCGACATGGTGGTGCCGGCCAGGGCGCTAACCGATTACATCCGCTCCGCCAAAAGCCAGCTCAGGATCAATGGCGGGCTGGTGGAGCAGCGGGTGCTCAGCGCCGCCGAGGTAGCAACCCTAGCTACCCTGCCCCCGAAGGAGGTGCTGATCGCCAGGCTGCTCATCGGGATGCAGGGGAGCATCCTGGGCCTGGTCAACGTGCTCAATGCAAACCTGACAGGCCTTATAAACGTGCTGGTTGCACGCAGAAATCAATTGGAAGGAGGATAAAATGACTGAGGAGCAAGAGCAGACAGTCGAAGCGAAGGCAGAGGAGAAGGCGGAGGAAACGGTCGAGGCCAAAATGGAGGAGAAGGCGGAGGAGACGGCCGAGGCCAAAGCGGAGGAGACGGCCGAGAAGCCGAAAAAGCAGAAGGCAAAGGCTGAAGCAGAGGCCAAGGTAGAAGAGAAGCCAGTAGAGCCTAAAAAGCAGAAGGAGACCGCAAAGGCTGCGCCTAAGCCTGCCGCGGCTAAGGAAGGCAGAACAATGACCAAAGATGAGCTCATCGCTGCCATCAAGAACATGACCGTGCTCGATCTCAGCGATCTGGTCAAGGCACTGGAGGCGGAGTTCGGCGTCAGCGCTGCCGCACCGGTGGCGGTAGCAGCACCCGCCGCTACTACCCAAGAGGCCGCCCCCGCTGAGGAGGAGGAGAAGGCAGAATTCACCGTTACGCTCAAAGATGTCGGCGCCAACAAGATCAGTGTGATCAAGACGGTGCGTGAGGTAACCGGCCTGGGGCTAAAAGAATCTAAGGACCTGGTGGAGGCTGCCCCCACAACGGTGAAGGAGAGCGTTGGCAAAGAGGAGTCAGCTACGATAAAGGAGAAGCTGGAGGCCGTCGGCGCCACCGTCGAGGTCAAATAGCTGATAAGCATGGAAAGGGGTTCCGAAAATGACGGTAAAGATTATCATAGAACGCACGGTAAAGCCGGACCAGCAAGGCGAGTTGCTTCTGCTACTTAGGGAACTGCGGGCGCACGCCATTCAACAGCCGGGCTATGTAACGGGAGAAACGCTGACCTCGGTGGATAGATCTGGAATGCATCTTGTCATCAGCACGTGGTACAGCCTGCAGGACTGGAGAACCTGGGAGAACAACCCCCAGCGGAAGAAGATCTCATCCCAGATCGAGCCCCTGCTGACCAGCCCGTCAAAAGTGGGCGTCTTCGTGGAACCATGGGCCTCGCTCCCTGAAGGTATCTGAAGTGGTGCTGCAGTGCGCAGCCATGGTAGACTATCGCATCCGGATTAAGCGGTGAGCGGGGCGTTTATCAAGCCAGGGAAGCTCAGCTCAGGGCATCCCGGGAGCTTAAACGGAGGCTGAGCTTCACCCAGCCCGAACCAGAGGACATCGCCGTGACCGGGCAGATCGTAGTGTGTGGTGAGTGTGCTGGAACATATTATCATCGGCGGGAAGCGCTATTTGAGCCTTAGAGAGCAGGGAAGAGCATTATTAAGAGACCGCTGAAAAAGAGGCGCCCCGATATAATCGGGGCCGGGGGTCTGGGGGTTTCCCCCAGCTTTAACGAGTCCCTCAAGATTGGGGGATTTAGGGGGTTGATTGAGACTATTTCAGCAGTATCATTAAATAGGACAAAAGGGATTGCTTTTTAAACATGACACTCTCAACAGCGGAGAAGTTGGCCTATTGAAAAGCCTATCTTACAGCCTTATAGTGGAGCCATTATTACAGCGATTTCAGCAGCCCAGTCGGGGGAATTTATTCAAGCTTTAACTCCGTGCAACAGGTTAAAAGGATAAGAAAATGGTAAAGGAAAAGGTACTTCTGACCGGCGCATCGGGCTCTATGGGAGGCGAGGCCTTCAAAGAGCTACTCAGGAGAAGAGACCTCTACGACACCGTTCTTCTGCTCAGACCCTCCACGAAAAACAGGAAGGCCTTTGCCAAGTATGAGGGGCAGGAAGGTATAAAAATCGTCTGGGGGGATTTATCAAATGCCGATGACGTACTGGAGGCGGTCAACGGAGCAGATCACGTCCTCCATCCGGCAGCGTTCATCTCCCCGGCGGCGGACTACAACCCGCCACTGTGCAGAAAGACTAATACATGCGGCACCGAAAATATCGTTGAAGCGATCAAGAGGCAGCCAGATAATGGCGACAATATACGGCTGGTCAGCATCGGGTCGGTCGCTGAATACGGAGACCGCCTCCCGCCGGTTCAATGGATCAAGGTCGGCGACCCGCTCAAACCAAGCGTTGGTGACTACTACGCCACAACGAAAATGGGTGCGGAGAGGGCGGTAATAGAATCGGGCTTAAGATACTGGGCCATAATGCGGCAGACCTTTATCGCCATCCCTGCTGTATTCTCTCTTATGGATCCCATCATGTACCACCAGCCCCCCGATACTCACATCGAACTCATAACCAGCGAGGACGCAGGATACGGGCTTGTGCAAACCCTCGAGTGCCCCGACGATTTTTACGGCAGGGTATACAATATGGGAGGTGGCCCCTCATGCAGGATACTCTACAGCGATTATCTAAGGGAATTTATGAATATATTCGGTCTGGGGGATTACCGAAAGATACTGCCCCGCAACTGGTTCGCTATAAGGAACTTCCACTGTGGCTGGTACGAGGACAGCTGGGTCCTCAACCAATACCTGGGTCACTGGCGGCAGTCATTCGAGGACCAGATACAGCAAGTGGTAGATGCCGCCCCGTGGTATTTGAAACAGGGTGGAAAGCTCGCCCCGGCTTTCCTGGCAAGACTTTTTATGAAGAGAATGGTAGACCCATTGAAATGGATTAAAAGCAACGACGTGGAGAAGATATGCGCCTTCTTTGGAAGCCGCCAGGTATGGGAGAACATCCCCGGCTGGGACGAGTATGTTGTCGAGGAAGAGGACAAGGAACGGAAAACCAGGGAGGACCCCCTAACCAAAGAGTATACGCTAAAGGATATGCAGGATCTGGCCAAAGCCAGGGGCGGTGTGTGTCTGTCAACGCAGTATGTAGATATAAAATCGAAGCTTAAATGGAAATGCGGCTTCGGACACGAGTTTGATGGCACCCCCAGGCTTATTCTATCAGGGCACTGGTGCCCTGAGTGCGTGCCCCCACCGTGGAACTGGGATGCCATAGCCAGGGTCGACCCGGCCGTAGCCGATTTCTACTACTACAACCACGATAAAGACGAATCTCAGTGTGTTGAGTATTTATACTGCCCCCACGAATGATATAGATGCCTTACTCAAGCTATCGCCGTTATGCCGAGGCCTCCGTACTTGTCCTGATAGCCATAAACGTTGTTCTCTATATAGCGACGCTTGCCGACCCCGACCTCGTCTACACCCTCGGTCTACAGCCGTCAACATGGATGGAAAGGCCCTGGACCCTGATAACCAACCTCTTCATCCACGGTGGCCTATGGCACATCGCAGCCAACATGCTCACCCTGTACTTTTTCGGAAGGTACCTCTGCATGTTGGTCGGAGACGCCCGCTTCCTCACCCTTTACTTCCTCGGCGGGATAGCGGGCAACTTCTTATACATACTGCTATCCTCATCCGACGCGGTGGTTATAGGCGCATCGGGAGCCATCTTTGCCGTAGCCGGGGCACTTACCCTGATGGCACCCAAGCTGAGGGTTTTTATATTCCCCATACCGGCCCCCCTCCCCCTCTGGGTCGCGGTCATCGGCGGCTTCGTCATACTCTCCCTTTTCCCCAACGTGGCGTGGCAGGCCCACCTCGGCGGCCTCGCCGTGGGCCTGGCAGCGGGCTATTTCTTAAAAAGTCGCAAGCGCAACATAATGTTCTTCCGCTAGCCTGACAGTAAGCTGCAATCAGTATATAAACCATTTAAAGAGGGGTTTGGGCAACCCTATCACGAGTGGAACGGATGAAAAAGCATAACGCGTTCAACCTGCTCACAGCCACTATACTGATAGCAAGTGTAGTTTTCACCGGCTGCACCGGGGAGGTGGCAGCCCCAGAGCTGAAAGTCCTTATTGTCCACTCATATCATGAGGGCTGGGACTGGAACCAGGAGGTCCAGGCAGGTACCGTGGAGGGGCTTTGGCGTCAGGGGTACACGGAGTCCGAGGAGTATGAACTGCAAACGTTCTATATGGACACCAAAGTCACCTACACCACATTAGAGCAGATACAGGAGCGCGCCTCGCTCGCCATAGACCTTATAGACGAGTTCGATCCCGATATAGTGTTCGTAAACGATGACAATGCCCTCAAATACGTCGCCGTCCCCTATGTAGTAGCACATCCCCAGAGCAAACTACCCTTCGTCTTCACCGGCGTTAACGTGGACCCAAGCATATATGGGCCTATCGAGAGCCTGGACAGCCCCGGCGGCACCATCACCGGTGCGCTGGAACGCTTCCCCTACTACGAGGCCTTCTCCCTTGCCAAGACTATCTCCCCCAACGCATCGACGATCTTGCTGCTGGCAGATTCCAGCCCCAGCTCCACTTTCGTTGTCGATGCATTTCAGCAGCGCTACCTTGATGTGGTAACCGATTCGCCCCTCAATGTAACCGGCCCCATCCAGCTGGAGACATTTGAGAGTTGGAAGGATACGGTTATCGAGTATCAGGCCAAGGTAGATTTCCTCGGCATAATGACCTATCACCAGCTGAGGGACGACAGCGGGGACGTAATACCAGCCCGGCAGGTGGTGGACTGGACCGTGAAGAGCAGCGAGCTTCCCGAGATGGGCTTTCTCACCTTTCACGCGTCAGACGGCTTCCTGGCGGCGGCAGGTGTGGACGGTTACAAGACGGGGATATACGGGGGTGTCCTCGGCGGCGAGATACTCGGAGGCATAGACCCCGGGAGCATCGCCATTATAGACCCGGGAGCGGTCGAGACCGCCTTCAACCTTGAGAGGGCGGAGATGCTGGGGATAGAGATACCGGCTACGGAGCTGGCAGCGGCCGATGAGGTGTTCCACACTATCCCCGCAGACTGACATTTTTAAAACCTCACAAAGCCGCAAAATATGACAGCGATGTAAAGAAGACAGTCCCTTTCCACGATCTCTTTTACAGCGTAAATATTAACCCTAGCAGATTATGAGGGGCTACCCGATAATGGATGGCCCCTCTCTTATAGCCACAGCATTGACAACCTGTTCCCTCCGGAGTATCATCGCACCCACAAGGTAGGAGGTATGCAATGAAAAAGACACGAATCGCCGTGGTAGTGTTATTGGGCATTATGCTGGTGTCAGGGTTGTCTTGCTGTGGAGGAAAGACGACATGGCAGTTATCCACAGTTATTGAGGGAGAGGGTCGCGTCTCACCAGTTGGAGGTATGTTTTTAGATGGGGATGAGATAACGCTTACTGCCCTTCCTGAGTCAGGTTGGAGATTTGACCATTGGGGAGGCTATATCAGTGCGAGCGAAAACCCTATCACCATAACTATGGATTCAGATAAAACAATATATGTATATTTTTCGTCCGGTACGATACCTACTCCCACACCAACACCAACTGGCGAACAGGCCTATAATTCCTGTAGAGATCAACTTCAGACTGCGGCTGTCGCTTATGTGGCACATAATAGTTCTACCTCTGTAGACGACCTGCAAATAGGTGCTAACAATATACTCAACATTTGCCTGCTGTTGGGCAGTATTGCTGAAGGACTGTTACAAGAAGTGCCTGATGGTTGTTGTGTTCTAAACTGTAATCCTAGTGCTTTAAATTGCGACGGCTGCTTGTATTCCAACCACTACGAGTGGCGTATAGACGATAATGGAAACGTAGCTTCAGTTTGTCTAGGCGCCGGCTGCACTGCTGCTGGTAATGGCTACCAGGGTGTCTGGCCATGATCATGATATAGAAATAGAGAAAATAGATACATCAAACAAGAGAGGGGGCTACCTTAGAATGGGTGGCCTCTCTTTTTTATATGCCAATCACTTAGTTAAAGCTAGTTCAAACGTGAAATGTTTCTGTATATTGTGACCATTCCACCCTGATTTCATCCCCACAGACGGGTAACACACGGTATCGTAAATTACGCTCCACCAGTAATCCAACATGCCGCCTGCCAACGACAACACTGAGGATATAAATGGGAATACATATGATAGTGGTGGGGTATGTATTTATGGGTAGGTTGGAGCATCCGCTCCAACCCAGCCTGGAGCCGATGCTCCAGGCTACCCAATGGTTTCAACAGGCGGCAGTTGTAATACGCGCCGCAGGCTTAAACTGTCATTGCTCGGCAATCCCCACGTTGTCATGCTGAACTTGTTAAGGAATGCTGTTCAGTATTAGAAAACATGGGATTCAAAGGTGTCATAAGATAGGAAATTTCTCTATCCGTCCATACATGCTGGGAAAGATATAGGCTCGCAGTTACTTTCATAAGTGATCGCCCACCAACCCACCACTCCCCTCGCACTCCTGGCACTGTGTCGGCAGCGCCCACAGGGGCGGCACCCTCAGCGAAACGCCAGCCTCCCTTAGCATCCCCGCCAGGGTGCAGAGCGGTAGCCCCACCACGTTGAGGTAGCAGCCGTCCACCCGCTCCGCCGGCCTGAAATAGGGGTCCTGGATGCCGTATGCCCCGGCCTTGTCCAGAGCGTCACCGGAAGCGATGTAGGCCGCGATCTCGTCATCGGAGTAGCGGCGCATGGTGACGGTGGTGGCGGCGTGGCCGGTATGATATGTTCCCCCACTCAGCACCGCGACGCCGGTGACAACGGTGTGCTTGCCTCCCCTCAGACGAGACAGCATATCGCGCGCCTCCCCGGCATCGCGGGGCTTGCCCAATATGGTGCCGTCATGGACAACGACCGTATCGGCGGCAACCACCGTTTTCCCGCCCTTCATCCTGGCGATCGCCTCCGCCTTTTTGAGCGCAAGCTGCTCCGCCGCCCGTCCAACGTCCTCCGCATCGGCAGGGAGAGCCTCGTCCTCAGGCGGGGCGACCGCCTCGAAATCCAGGCCCAGGTAGAAAAGGAGCTCGCGGCGGCGCGGCGATGCCGATGCCAGCACTAGCTCGGGCGATACATCGCCCCGCACCAGGGTGGCGATGCACTCAACATGGTAGGTCTGGGGGAACATGTCCACCGGCTGCACCGCCGCCAGGCGATAGCCCCCCTGGCATAACACCTCAAGGTCGCGCACCAGGGTCGCCGGCTCGCAGGAGACATAGATCAGCCTGCGTGGAGAAAGCCGAACAAGCGCGGCGAGCGCGCTGCGGCGGCAGCCCGCGCGGGGCGGGTCGAGGATGGCGACATCGGGAACCACCTCAAGCCTTTGTAGCACCTCCTCCGCCCTCCCCTGGAGCATTTCAATGTTATCCAGCCCGGCCATATTGAAAGCGGCATCCTCTACCGCCGCTGCCGAGTCCTCGATGGAGACCGCCCTGCCGACCAGGGGGGCGAGCAGAGCGGCGAAGGTGCCCACCCCGGCGAAGACATCGATTAGAAGCCCAGTGCCATCGGGGCGGATAGAGTGACGGAGCAGCCCGACAAGCCTCTCCGCCTGATGTGTATTCACCTGGAAGAAGGAGGGG
>Ga0315537_1003161_pt1 | contig 12328 bp, 10 predicted proteins | sample SalMarSW160270MG_FD_203091 | JGI IMG/M metagenome (GOLD analysis project Ga0315537, IMG submission 203091) | Salt marsh sediment microbial communities from the Plum Island Ecosystem LTER, Massachusetts, United States - Salt Marsh Sediment SW1602-70 ... | reverse complement strand
TGCGCCTGCGCCAGCTGAGTTTACGGTAACTAATCTTGCCATTCAACCGTTTGAGGCAGGGTTGGGTGAGCCCGTTTTAATTTCAGTTAACGTGACTAATGTAGGGGAGGAAGAAGGCAGCTACTCAGCGAACCTCACAATCAACGATGTGTTAAAAGAAAGCCGGGCAATCTTGCTTTCAGGTGGAAATTCCAGCATAGTGGAGTTCATAGATATCGAAAACGTTGAGGGAACCTATTTTGTTGAAATAGGCAGTTTAAATGGAACATTCACCATCACTAATGTGCCTCCACCGTCAACGCTTAGAATATCCGAGTTGACTCATAGTCCGCAGGAAGCATGGGTGAATGAAACCAGTACAATCTCAGTTAAAGTGAGTAATGTCGGTGCTGAAGCTATCAGTTATTCGCTTCCTTTCAGGGTTAACGATGTGGTTAGGGGGGTCAAAGCAATACAGCTTTCTGCAGGAGAAACCCAAACCGTAAATTGCACAGTTACCGAAAGCAGCGAAGGAACCTATTCTACAAACGTAGGAGGTTTGCACGGAAGTTTCACAATTGTTCCTACAGGCTACCACACACTCAAGGTTCTCTTATCTGGTTCTGCTTATTCCATGAGTTTTACCCTAGATGGAGTGACCTATTCCACCCCGTATTCCGAACTCTTAGATGTGGGAATATACACTATTACGGTGCAAGTGACTGTCGCAGTTAAAGATGCCGTATATCAATTTGCGCACTGGGGCGATGGAGATACAAGTGCGACGAAAAAAGTAAACCTGCAAAGTCGCGTAGTACTTGTTGCACAGTATCAACTAATTAGTGGGCATCCATCCTGCCCTTCGTTGTATATTTGGAACGGAACCGATTATGTGTACCGTACAGAAGTTTCTAGTGGCACGGGCTATCTGGGAATTCTAGATTATTTCCAGAACTACACGCCAGTATTTGCGTATAGCTATCCTTGGTCCTACCTCAAGTTAGACAAAAATCAACTGCAACCAAAAAATGGTTACTACGATATGACCCTGACCCAGATGTGGGATGAGATCTTTTATATAGATGCAGTTCACTTGGTAGTTGTTGACCACGCGCCAAACGTGGACGTTTTCTCGACTAAGGGCACATATATATACAACCTTGATGGTCAAGGCAAGATTTACACCGTCAGCAAAAATCCTTCACCGCCAATTTCCGCCGTCAATGGAGAAGGAAGAAACGTCTTGCCTCAAATCTCCAAGCTTGATGGAGTTTACACCACCGGCCACGAATTCCAATGGGACACTCTTCAGCTAAACTTGGGTAACCTGTCTAGCGCGAAAGAAATAAAGCTCGTAGTCGCAGGAGCAATCGTCTATTCCTCAGGTCAAGTCCAAGGCGAGTGGGCCTCACAGTTTGTCAACCAATCAGGCGTAAAGCCTTTTCCGCCACCATACATGGAGGTTAAAGATTTGAATGGAAATTGGGTGCGAGTTCCCGAAAGCAGGCAATTTCCGCTAGTGGAAGTAACACCCGAAAGCTTTGTCGTTAACCTTACTGGGATATTCCCCACAAACGACTACTCGCTAAGAATAAACACTTTCTTCGATACGCGTTTCGATTACATCGGAGTGGACACAACCTCGCAGCAAGACGTGAGAGTTCAAACAATAAACCCTGTTATCGCAGATTTCACCCAATTTTTTGAGAACGCTTCGACTTCTTCAGGTAACTTCACAAGATACGGCGACGTAACTGAGCTGGTGCGCGATGCGGACGATGAATTCGTGATAGGACGACAAGGAGACAGAGTCGCCCTCAAGTTTAAAGCCACCGAATTAGGGCCTGTTCCCGAAGGCATGGAGAGAGATTACTTTGTGTTTGTCAGCTGCTGGTTCAAGGTAAACGGGCTTCCATACCTACCCTTTACGGTAGACCTATTGCCTTTCCACGCTATGAGCTGTTTCCCCTATGATCCCGCCACAGAAAGTTATCCATACGCCGCGCATTTGAGCTATCTCTTGGAGTATAACACACGAGCGATAAACGTCCCATGAGAGAAGAGTTGTTTCAAACGAAAATGAATGTTGCGTGTTCCCGCATGTCTAGACTTTTTTCCATTTTTTGCTTTTGATATGTTTGCCTTTGTTGTAGCCACTGATTGTGTAAGACTTTAAATATATCCTTGATAATTGAAATTCCAAATCCGTATCTCGGAGCAGCTAATAAAGGCGTATACTGATGACGATGCAAATCGTAGGCGATATACTCACATGGATAATAGCTGTAGGACTGATACTGGCGGGAATTCTGGTTATCCTCATCTGGAAAAAGGATCAAACCAGAAAAATAAGCTACATCCGATTCTTCGTTCAAACAGCATCCGTAATCGCAATTTTCCTAAGCTTAGATGTCTTAGCTGCAGGGCCATCCATTGTCTTAGGTGTAATCCTCCTTGCAACTATTTTTTTCGGCAGATTCTTCTGCGGCTGGGTGTGTCCTTTTGGCTTGTATATGGATTTGGTCACCGAAATCCGAAAGGTCTTTAAAAAAAGGTACTTGAATCTTTCTGAAAAGACCAATAGGTACCTGCATAAACTCAGATACGTGATTGTGGCTGCCATTTTAACCCTGCCGTTTTTTTTGGGCAATCCTTTAGACCCTGCGGTGTGGAGTTCGTTCTTGCTTTTTCAACGTCCTTTCACCCCTCTAATCATAGTTTTCCTTGGTCCTTTAGAACCACTGGTTATACCATGGCCAGGAACTATAGGCTTCGGCGGGTATAGCGGTAGTTATCCCTATGTCCGAGGAATAGTTGAGTTCTTTCCAGAATCGCTTGTTTCAATCAGCGTGTTTGCTTTCATAGCATTAACTTTGGCAAGTTCGTTCATTGTAAGACGCTTTTGGTGCCGATTCTGCCCGACAGCGGTGTCCATTGCGGCTGTGGACAGGTTCAAGCGTTCTAAGTGGGCTCCACTTCTTCACCTGTACAAAGTGGAAGAAAAATGTACAAAGTGCGGAATCTGTAAGAGAGTTTGCCCGCTGCAGGTTACGGAGGTATACGAGCAGAAGGGTGGAGATGTAACCACCTCAATGTGCATGTTGTGCCTGCGCTGTGTCGAAATGTGTCCGTACGAAGATTGCTTGAAAGTGAAGTTTGCTGGAAAAACCGTTTTCAAGTCTCGAAACTGGTTAAAACCATCAGAAAGTGATTGAGGACTCTGAATGAAAAACCAAAGTGAAGAAAAAAAGTACATGCCCGAAATCTCTCAGAAAGAAATTGAGGAACTAAGAAATTCGGTCAAAGCCACTTCTCAAAAAGTGATTGCCGAAAACATCGAGAGAATGAAAAAAACATCGAAGAACCGACCCGAGGCAATGCAATATTTTGATGAGATTGCAAACTTTTTTGGCCAGCGTGAAAAAGAAATCCGCGCGGCAAAAGAGAACGGCAAAAAAGTCATTGGTTACCTCTGCTTGTTTGCCCCTACAGAGCTAATCTTGGCTGCAGATGCTATTCCGGTTCGGGTAAACTCGGGCTGGTATGACACTTCAAAACTTGGAGACAGAATAGTTCCCGTCGAGGTTTGCCCAGTTGTACGGTCAACCATAGGCGCAAAAATGATCGACTTATCTCCATATCTCGAATTAAGTGACGCCTTAATAAGCGTGTTAACATGCGATGGAATGACAAAACTAGGCGAAATTTTGAGTGATTGCAAGCCTGTTTGGTCGATGTCTCTTCCGCGGGTTAAAGATTCTGACCAATCACTGCGCTTTTGGAGTGAAGAAATTAAAGCTGTAAAGGGACAAATTGAAGCCTTAACAGGCAATAAAATAACCAGAAAGAAATTGAAATCTGCTATAGAGCTTACTCAGAAGGCGACAAAAGCTTTTCGCAGACTGCAGGAAATAAGAAAAGGCTCACCAGTTATCATGGGAAGAGACGCCATGTTGGTTAATCAAACATACATGTGGGATGACATAGAGCGATGGACTGAGAAGACCGAAGCGTTATGTGACGAGCTTGAGAAAAGGGCTCGCCAGAAAATCTGGGCTTGTCCTCCAGACACTCCAAGAGTGATGGTTACGGGCACGCCGATGATATGGCCTGACAATTGGAAGCTTCCCACATTGATTGAAGAGGCCACGCCTCAGGGTGTCCTTATTGCCGATGAACTTTGTTCAAGTGAGAGAATTCTATATGATCCTGTGGGCGTGGATGAGTGGTCAATGGACGATATGCTTAACGCCATAGATGAACGGTACCTGATGGCGTCCACGTGTCCCTGTTTCACCTCTGAAGACGGGAACAAAGACAGAATCAACTGGCTGTTGAACAAGGTTAAGGAGTGGAATATTCAAGGCGTAATCTATTATGTGGTTCGCGGGTGCATGCTCTACGCTATTGAATACACTCGCATCAAAAAAGTCCTAGATCGCATGAACGTTCCCGTATACTATTTGGATACTGAGTATACGCGGGAAGATGTAGGGCAAATGAAGACAAGAGTTGAAGCCTTCTTGGAAATGCTTACGGCGAGAATTGACATCTAGAGGTTAAGTTGATGATAACAGCTGGAATAGACTTGGGCACTCAAAGTGTGAAAGCAGTAATCTTGAAAGATGGCGAGGTTATATCTCGCGGTAAATCTTTTTCTGGATTTGATCCAACGAAAGCCGCTGAGCAAGCTGTTGGCGAAGCGTTAAAAAAAGCCAAGTTATCATTATCTGATGTGGATTACGTTACTGCCACTGGTTCAGGTATGGACATGGCGCCTTATTCCAACAGCACTATAAGCATGATGGGCGCTGACGCAAAAGCAGGAGTCTACCTCTTTCCCAAAGCCAGAACAATAATCGACATCGGCGCAGAAGAAGCAAGAGCGGTGAAATGCGACGATAATGGGATTATGATGGACTTTGTTGTTAATGAGCGATGCGCGGCTGGCGCTGGCGCCTTCATTGAAGCCATGGCAAGGGCTTTAGAGGTGAAGCTAGAAGAGATGGGTCCGCTTTCGCTTAAGGCGGAACGCGCAAGCCCGATAAACGCCACTTGTGTCATCTTCGGAGAGTCAGATGTGGTGACTTTGATTCACCGCCAAGAATCAAAACCTGAGATCGCTCGAGCCATATTTGACGCCATGGCTGACCGTATCTCCTCAATGGTGCATAGGCTGGGAGTAAACCCTGATGTCGTGCTAGTGGGCGGTGTCGCAAAAGATGTTGGTTTCGTCGCGTCGTTAAAAAGGAAGCTATGTGTTGATGTGTTAATACCTGAGTATCCAGAGTATGCTGGCGCTTTGGGCGCGGCTCTCGTTGCTGTCAACCGCGTTAAGAAGATGTAAAAATGAAAGAAACCCCAAAAAAAGAAGATGTGGAATATTGGAGATGGCAAGAGTACCACAGGGTCTTTTCGGAAAAGAAGTGGAAAAACAAAGACATAATCACCGCAGGTGTTGATGTTGGCTCAGTTGGCTCTAAAGCAGCCATAATGATTAACGGCGAAGTTTACTCTTGGGGTGTAATGCGAACTGGATCGAACAGCCCTGACAGCGCTAAAAAAGTTTTGAATTGGGCAATGGAAGGAACCGGGCTTAGGCTTGATGACCTTAAGTACATAGTTGGAACAGGCTACGGACGAGTAAACGTGCCCATGTCTAATAAGGCTATTACGGAAATTGCTTGCCACGCAAAAGGTGCAAATTACATTTGGGGACCCAGTGTCAGAACCGTGCTGGATGTTGGCGGTCAAGACATAAAAGCAATTCGCTGCGATGAAACGGGCAGAGTCACCTCGTTTTTGATGAACGATAAGTGTGCAGCTGGCACAGGCAGAGGGATGGAAGTTTTCGCTGACTTATTGAAAGTCCCTATTGAGACAATCGGTGAGGTCTCGTTAAAAATCGACGAGGAGCCTCCGCCAGTGAGCTGCACTTGTGTGGCTTTCGCAAAAACCGAGGCCGTGGGACTACTGCGTAAAGGTTGGTCTAAAGAAAAGGTTTTAGCTGCCTATACGCGCGCCATGGCCGTCAGAATGAGCAACCTTATTAACAGGGTAGGCCTTGAAAAAGAATTTGTCATCACAGGCGGCCAATCGAAAAACATCGGCATCGTCACGAGGATAGAAGATATACTCAGGGTTAAGTGTCTCCCAATGCCTAAGTGGAGGGAAAACGGCTTAGACCCCATTATAGCTGGAGCCATAGGCGCGGCGCTGTTCGCTAAAGCTCTATATGAGAAAGCGCATAAAAGTTAAGATAACGGAGGGTTGATGAACTATTATTACGCATTATGGCTACAGCAACGGATCAGGCGAATACTACATTGTTATTGACGCTGAAAAATGCATTGGTTGCGCCAAATGCGCAGTGCAATGTCCGCAATCCGCCCTTGAATTGGTGACGATGCTGATTGACTTGGAGGATAAGACGGTGGCGGCGGTGACAGAGCAGCATCGAAGGAATATAAAGTATACTTGTTCTCCGTGTAAGCCTGAGAGCGGGAAGGCGCCGTGCGTGTTGGCTTGTGCTGAAAAGGCTATTTGGTGCGTTTGGAATCCACGCTGAAAACTGTGCTTTTGTTTTTATGCTAGCTAAATTCTGAAAAGGCGCACTCTATTCTCAATACGGGTGGAATTTGAACCCCCACCAAAGTGGAGATGTCGCCCGCACAATAGGCTCAAAATGCTGCAAATCATACTGTACGGTGCTTACTCGCGACATCAAGGATGCGGTCGCCGCTTCTTCCAAGTCAGGCAGCGAATCTGCATTCTAGCCTTTAAATAAGGGGGGCTATAGTTTTTTCGAGCAACAGTTCCGAGCACACGGCACTCGTAAGTTGTTGGCAGCAACTAGCCGCAACAGGAAGCAACCAATTTACTGAAGGTGACGGTATTGTTTTGGGGCTGAAACTGATTCGTAGTAATGTTGTGCATATTCCTAATAAGTATAGTTATGTCTTCACATGGATATGTTTTGAGGATTCGCTACGTTTATTACTGCTAGCCTATATTGAATAAACTGACAATCAGGGATGTAACCGATGTCGAAGAAACCGCAGTCAAAAGACGAAGCGCTGGAAGCTTTAGACTTCATAGTTAACGTTCTCAAAGAACATGAAAAGGACCTAGATAGACTGATAAACGAGTTGGGTACGGTTACAGCGGCGCTGGGCGACACTGGCGAGTTAAGCTCTAAAGTGGAGAAGGTAGAGGCAAGAATAAGCGGCTTGCAAAATGAGATAAGTAACCTGATTAACTACTTGTCCACATCACCTCGCGAAGCTCCTGTCCTGACTGAAGCGCAGAAGGCTGAAGTGGTGCAGGCTAGTATGATGCATGGTCCGCCTGTGATTTTGCGGTGTAAACAGTGGGAGGATTTTCAGACTCTGGCTTTTCAGGCTCAGACGCTGTCTTTCATGGTTAAGGAGGCGGAGAAGACCTTTCAGGCTGACGCACTCAAGAGTAATCAGATTATAACGTATAGCGGTGAGCTTCCCAAATTTGCGGCGCTTTTGAAGATGTGGTTGTCTAAGCAGTTGGATATTCCTGAGAAGAAGATTTTGGAAGGCGTCTTGGCTATAGGCTAAGCGTTTGTGTTTGTAGTTTAGTTGTAATGCGCAATACTTTTATAAGTGTATAATATCTTAAGTCTTATGACGCAATGTGGAGGGCTAATTGAGGTTGAAGGCTACACCAACCAGCCAACAGAAGTTTTTCCGTTCTCGAAGCCTTCTCCTTTCTCCTCGATGACGGATTGGCAGTTGGACAGCCAACAAACAATGACAAAAGCCCTCCAACATAAAATTACACGAATAAAAGGCTGAAAATCATGGGCAAAGAAAAAACGCTACACCGTGAAGTCCACGAAGAAATGACGAAATTCGAAAAAACAATGGAAGAACTACATCTCCTCAAATGCGTTTCAAAAGACCTGAAAAACTACAGAAAAATGATCAAACTGAAAAAATACGACTAAACGTTGGTGCTCTCACGGAGCCTACTTCATCCCTTATATGCATCTTGAACTTGGGCTTTAGGTTTTTGGGACTGAGGTTACTCTCTGAGGCGCTTGCCCCTCCTCCCATATAGGCGAAAATGTACAGGTTTTATACGTTAACTCATACTCTACAAACCTATATCAGCAAAACCATACGCATTGAAGTATTTGTCAAGAAATCTTGCATTATTTTATGGCTTATGTCTATTCGACGAGTTTGTTTTTTGCCTGTTCGATTAGGTTTAATGTTTGCATGCGCCATTTTTCAAAGTTTTCCGGCGTTTCAGGGTAAATGTCGTAGTGTTTTTGGACTTGCCTCATCATTTTGACCGTGAGCCTGAGCTTGTTCAGGAAGCGCACGCGTTTTATGCCTCTGAACACTCGTCTTGCGGTTTCGGTTATGTTCAAGTGGAACTCATCGCCCAAACCAGCTTTCAGCACATCATCCTCCGTTAGCAGTTTACAGCCCATTCCATAGTTCAAGTCCGCGTCGTTGCTCTTTATCAGCAGCATACGAAAGACATCTAGGCTTGCCTGCTTTTTCCCGTAGGATTCCATGTACATCTTGTTGTAGGGCCACAGCGCTTTCTGCGTGGGTTCGCCTTTCTCCAACGCCGCCGCGATTGTTTTTCCAGCGTAAAAGCCGCTAAGCATCGAAGGTCCAATGCCGCCGCCGTGTATCGGGTTAACTAGGGAAGCCGCGTCTCCAGTTATTATCACGCCATTTCCAACCATGTTATCAAACGGCCTCCGCGTAGGGTCGAACCATGCACCACCATGCAAAAGCAACGAATCCTCAAAAACGGCCAAAGCCAAAATGTGATTGTAAAACTGCTTTTTCGGGTTGGGAAACTTGCCGCGCATGCAAATGCCCAAGCCAGCGTTTACTTTGGCTCCGCCTTTCGGGAAAATCCACGTGTACCCTCCAGGCGTCACTTTCTGGTTCAGATAGATGTCGCAGTACTTCGTGTTTTCCGTTTCCTGCTGGAGCTGCCGTATTTCTCTGTAGCAGGCTTCCACGTCCTCGTTCGCAATTTCGCGTTCTATGCCCATCCCCGTGGGAAGCTTGTGCCGAACTACGCCGTTGAAGCCGCTGGCGTCCACCACAACCTTGCTTTTCAACTGCACAGTCTTGCCCTTCGCGTTCTTAGCTGAAATTCCCGCTACAAACCCCTTTTCAAACACGGGCTCCAGAAACAGTGTGGAATCCATAAGAGTAGCGCCTCTGTCGACTGCTTTATCCAGCAGCCACTGCCCAAAAAGCCGCCTATTCAAAATGTAACCGACAAAATCCTCATGAGCAATAGTAAAAATTGTGTTCTGGTCCGGCGAGAAAATCCTGATGCCCTCAATCCGCTTCTCAAGCTCACCGCCACTTGGCTTCTCCAAACCCAAAGTCTTCAGGTGATGTTCTCCGAGCGCGTCACCGCAAACCTTCTCTCCGACCTCCTCTCTCTTCTTTCTCTCAACCAAACATACTTTCAAGCCCTTTTCGGCGAGGGTTTTCGTGGCTAAGCAGCCTGCTGTTCCAGCGCCAACCACTATGGCGTCAAACTTTTCCAACGTGATTGCCCTCCGTGAACATGTGATATATTTTCTATACCTTGTTGTATAAGTAAACCCTTATAAACTATGAAGTAAGCTACTCCACACCAAGTGTAACGCAAATGAGTACTCAACTACCGCTTAGCGCCGAGTTCCGCAAGCTCGTAGAAGCCCGCTTAGAGCAAACGCTTAGGGGCATAGAGGACACGCTCAACCAAATACTGCAAAAGCAGGAGATAACCCCGAAAGAACTCAAAGAAGACCTGAAAAGCTTAGAGGAAAACTTTAACCTCCTCTTCCAAAAATGGAGCCTCGAAATCCTCTACACACTCTTACTCAAGAATGCCGCTGGCTTCGGTGAAATCAAAAAAATCCTAGGCGTCAACTCGCGCACACTCTCAGACAAGCTTAAAATGCTTGCCAAACACGACTACATAACAAGAACCGTTGACACTGGACCGCCCTTAAGAGTGGAATACGCTCTCACCAGAAAAGGGAAGAACACTGTGCTTCTCGCCCTGCCTTTACTCTACTATTCAAGCTCCACATGAAGCAAAGTTGCAGATAAGGCTTCTCAACTGTTGATTTACGCGACTAAACCCCTTTTCTTAGTGTTTATCAGTTTTTTCAGAGGTAGATGTATTTTTGTTGTCTCCTTTACGGTTTCAAAAATCATGCACGTAAGCGTTTTCTCAAGTCCCTTTATGAGCCGCAAATTATCGACTACGAATTTTCCAATAGACTCCACATTCTCTGCTCTGAGCTTTATCAACAGGTCCCAGTCGCCCGTGATGATGTGCACTTCCTGCACTTCTGGAAACTTGGCGATTTCTTCCGCCACGGCTCTCTGCGAGACTGGCACATCATCCGCCTTCGCCCTGTAAGAAACAGAAGCCAGAATGAACGCCGCTGTACCTGAATCCAGCTTTTCAGGGGCCAGAACAGCTCTGTACTCTCGTATGATGCCGAGCTCTTCCATACGCTTTGTCTTCGCGAAAACCGTGGTGATCGGCGTGTTTATCCTCTGGGCGATCTGCCTAGCGGTGAGCTTGCTGTTCTCCTGTATCAACGCTAGTATTGCTATGTCCTTTTCATCAAGTTTTACCGTCATAATTGTAATTATTACAGTTATCCAGTATAAAAGCTTGTAGTTTTTGGAAAAATTATAACATTTTTTATAAAAAATTTATTATCTACCTTCCACATGTGTTTTATTCAACAGACATTAAATCGAGCGAAAAAACTTGACAAGCGAACAAGCCTTAATCCAAAAAAGCATATCGCTGACTGAATTGCCAAAATCCTTAGACCAGCTTTCAGAAAGCGAAATTGAAAGAAAATCCTGCATAGGCAAAGTGATGACCTACACACTAAAGAATCTCACATCACAGTTTGTGGACAGAGGCTTCCAGTGGCTGTTGCCTGTAGCTCTTTCCCAATCCACTGATCCCCTGTGGCCTGACGCAGGCGCCTCCATCGAAAAACGTATTGAAGTGGACATTTACGGAAAAACAGTCCGAACTACCACAAGCATGATAATCCACAAGCTGATTGCCTCTTCTTTGGCTTACCCGAAACTGTTCATACTGTCGCCTAACATTCGAATAGAAAAAGCCGAACGCGCAAAAACAGGTAAACACGTGTACGAATTCACACAGTTGGACTTCGAAGCAAGAGACGCATCCTCAAAAGATGTGATGAGCTTGGTTGAAGACGTGATCTGCAACTTGGTTACAAGCCTGAAATGCGACGTGAAAGACGAGTTAACCTCGTTGTGCAGGTGTGATACGCTAGAATTTCCTAAGAAGCCGTTCAAAGTCTATGACAAGCAAGAGCTAGAAGCCAAATATGGAGAAGACTGGGAAGCGCGCATTTCAATGGAAAACAGTGATCCAGTATGGGTTACAAACATTCCACGCGAATTCTACGACTTCGAAGACTTCAAAACTGGCAAATGGGACAACTACGACCTGTTCCTGCCCCAATATGGCGAAGTGTTATCTGGCGCCAAAAGGGAATGGGAATACGCAAAGATACTCAAAAAAATTGAACGCGACAAGATCAATAAAGACAACTATGCGTTAGTCCTGAAACTAGCGAAACAGGGAAAACTGAAGCCCACTGCAGGTGGAGGAATAGGCATGGAACGCTTAGTAGGCTGGATAAGTGGTGTCAAGCACATAGCTGAGACACAACCGTTCCCAAGAGTGCCGGGAACAGTTCACGAATTATAAAAGTCAAATGTGATGAAAGGATGAATGGGTATCTTGAAGCTTTACAACCAAAACTGAGCGAAATTGGCTATCAGAAGCTGTCCGCGATAGCCAGTACTAAAGTTCACGAATTCATTGCTAAAGCTAGTGACCTCTGTAACGCCGAGAAAATTTTCATCTGCAGCGATTCTGCTGAAGATATCGCCTATGTTCGGCAACAAGCAATCGACAGCTGTGAGGAAAACATTTTGGCGCTGCCGGGACACACTATCCACTTTGATGGTGTTTATGATCAGGGGCGAGACAGAGAAGCCACCAAGTATCTCGTGCCCAAGGGAATTTCCCTCAGCAAGGCACTTAACCAAATTGATCGGCAGGAAGGCTTGGCAGAGGTAAAAGGTTTACTTAGAGACTCAATGGAGGGCCGCACAATGATTGTTCGCTTCATTTCCTTAGGACCTCCCAACTCCATATTCACAGTCCTCGGCCTGCAGTGCACTGACTCTTGGTATGTAGCTCACTCTGAAGACTTACTTTACAGGCCTGGTTATGAGGTGTTCCGCCGAGCAGAACCGAACAGAGAATTTTTGCG
>Ga0315537_1003160_pt1 | contig 12329 bp, 11 predicted proteins | sample SalMarSW160270MG_FD_203091 | JGI IMG/M metagenome (GOLD analysis project Ga0315537, IMG submission 203091) | Salt marsh sediment microbial communities from the Plum Island Ecosystem LTER, Massachusetts, United States - Salt Marsh Sediment SW1602-70 ... | reverse complement strand
AATGAATGGGTAACGAGACGAGGGCATGAAGGCGCCCTCGTTTTTCGTTTGATGAGTTTGTGTCACGGACGGACACCTTGTTGACATTTTTCTAACCTTTCGTTGACGTCCATCTAACGTTCCGAGCGTATGATACCAATTGAAAGAAAATCTTTACCAATAACGATTGGGAGGTGTAGCAATGACAGAACTTACACGTTGGCAGCCTTTTCGGGAAATGCGCAGGATGCACAACATGCTCGATCGTTTGATGGACCAGTCTTTCTACACTCCGGTGTTCGAGACGGATGGTCACACCACATTGATCCCCATTGACGTCTATCAAACGGACGAGGAAGTGCACGTCAAGGCAACCGTGCCGGGAATGAAACCGGATGAGATCCAGATTTCGGTCACGGGTGACACCCTGAGCATCAGCGGAGAGACCGAGTCCGAGCACGAGGAAAAGGATCGTGATTATTTCGTGCGCGAGCGCCGCATGGGCAGTTTCTCCCGCAGCATCACCTTGCCGGTCGGCGTGGACGCCGACAAAGCAAAGGCGGATTTCGAGGACGGCGTGCTTACCATCACGCTGCCGAAATCTGAAGCCGAGAAACCCAAGATGATCTCCGTAAAGTCCGTCAAGGCAAAGTAATTTCAATCGACCCACGATTGATGAGGCAGGGCCCGAGTCAGCTCGGGCTCTGCGCTTTTAACAGGTTTGAGGAGCGATGTTTGGAGGCGAGGTGCCGGTGTTCACTTTGCGGCGTACACGCAGTGCGGTACGCCTTGAACCTGGGATATAATGCGGTCATTGCCGTGCGCCGGTTTTCTTACGCTGATTCATTCCGGCATCGCACGGATTCTGCAGCGGTACCCGATTTCGAAATCGAGGAGCGAAGTGATGCGCCCACAGTTCAAGATCCTGAGCGACGATCTGGTTCAAACCATCCTGGAGGAAGCCCACGCACTGCTGCTCGATCCCGGCGTGCGGGTCCATAATCAAGACGCCTTGGAACTACTCGCGCAGGGCGGCGCGCAGGTCGATTTTGATTCGCAAATCGCAGCCATTCCGGAAAAGATGGTGCAGACAGCGCTGGATACGGCGCCATCCGACTTCGACCTGTACGACTTCGATGGCCGACCGGCCGTGCATTACGGCGGGGATGCGGTGCATTTCGATCCCGGTTCGGCTGCGATCAACCTGCTCGACCATGAAACTCAAACGCAGCGTGCGCCGCTGACGCAAGACTTCGTGCGTTTCGTCCAACTGGTGGAAGTTCTCCCCCAACTCGACGCCCAGAGCACGGCGCTGATCTGCGCCGACGTGCCGGAGGAAATCGGCGATCTGTACCGTCTCTATCTGGCACTGAATTTCATCCGCAAACCGATCGTCACTGGCGCGTTCCGCAAAGATACCTGGTGGACGATGCGCGAACTGCTGGTCGCCAGGGTGGGGGGCGAAAAGGAGCTGGCGCAGAAGCCGGTTGCGGTGTTCGACGTATGTCCTTCTCCTCCGCTGCTGTGGAGCGATCTCACCTGCCAGAATCTGATCGACTGCGCTCGGGCCAACATTCCCGCCGAACTGGTCTCCATGCCGCTGGCCGGCGCCACCGCGCCGGTCACCCTGGCGGGAGCCGTCGTACAGCACGCTGCGGAATGTATGAGCGGCGTGGTGATTTGTCAGCTTGCGAATCCGGGTGCGCCGATCGTGTGGGGCGGCTCTCCCGCGGTCTTCGACATGCGTTCCGGGACCACGCCCATGGGCGCCGTGGGCACCTGGATGATCGACTGTGCCTACAGCCAGGTGGGCAAGTCGCTGAGTCTTCCCACGCATGCCTATCTGGGCATGACCGACTCAAAGATCGTCGATGCGCAGGCAGGTATGGAAGCCGCCGGCGGGACGATCCTGGCCGCGCTGGCAGGCATCAACATGGTTTCCGGCGCGGGTATGATGGACTTCGAGAGCTGCCAGAGTTTCGAAAAACTGGTGCTCGATGCCGAAATCATCGGTATGGCCAAACGCTTGCTCGCCGGAATCGAAGCGCGCGAAGAAACGCTGGCGCTGTCCGTCATGCGCGAACTGGGTCATCGGGCGGACTACCTCACCCATCCGCAGACTCTGCGCTGGTTCAAGGAAGAGTTTTACATTCCCTCTCAGATTGTCGATCGAGGATCCCTGGACGCCTGGGAACGGTCGGGAAAACGCTCGGCCGCGCAGCGTGCGGCTGCGAGAGTCGAACAGCTTTTAAAGGACTACAAACCGCTCGCGCTTACGGATGAGATGCGCGCGGAATTGCGGCAGATCACGGCCAAAGCGGCGCAAAGCTTCGGCATGACTGAGCTGCCTGCGCTCGATATATTTGGAGAGTAAACGAGGAGTGAATCATGACAGATGACCTTCTAACGCAGCTCACGCAGGCCGTGCTCGTCGGGGATTACGAAGCCGCTGCGAAATTGACCCAGGACGCCCTCGCTGCGGGAATCGAACCGCTGACGGTGATCGACCGGGGTCTGGTGCCGGGCATGGATCGGGCAGGAGAGAAATTCTCTACCGGGGAATACTTCCTGCCCAATCTTCTCATCGCGGCGCGAGCCATGCAGGAATCGATGGACATCCTCGAGCCCGAGCTTCTCTCTCGGGACGAACAGATGACCAACGCAGGAACGGTCGTCATCGGCACGGTCCACGGCGACATCCACGAAATCGGGAAGTCGCTTGTTGGCACGATGTTCACCGCCAACGGCTTCAAGGTTCACGATCTGGGCGTAGACGTACCCGTCGAGATCTTTGTGGACCGCGTGCGCGATACGAACGCCGACATCCTGGGGTTGTCCGCCTTGTTGACGACCACGATGGTCGTTCAACGCGAGGTGATCGAAGCGTTGTCCGTGGCGGGTTTGCGGGAAAGCGTGAAGGTTCTGGTTGGAGGTGCGCCGGTCAGTGCGGCCTGGGCGCAGGAAATCGGCGCCGACGGATACGCCGCCGATGCGGTAGCGGCGGTGCATCTGGCGCAGCGAGTGCTGGGCCAGACGCCAGATTCGGCGTAGGGATACGCTGCTCAAATTCCTCGCCGGAAGGCGCCGCGAACGGTAGATTTGCGCATAGCCAAAGAATGCACGATGAGTGCCCGGACAGGTATCGAACGGGCACTCATTTCGTTTTGGTAGAACCAATCGTTCGTTTTTACGCGGATGTTCAACGCAGGGTGAGGTTGCCCACACCGCCATCGAAGGTGATCGTTATCCTGTGCGCGGCGTCGTCGTAGTTCGGCGATTCCCAGACTCCGCTTTCGCCGACGACGCGGTCTTCATCGGTGCTCGTGTGGCTGTAGGAACCGGGGACGTTGATGTTGCCCACGCCGATTTCACCGATCAGTTTCACGCCGACTCCCGGCGGAACGACGATGATGGTGTCACCGACACCGCCTTCGATGTCGAGAGCCGCATCGATGCTGTCTTCGAGGCGCAGTTCTACACGCCCGACGCCGACCTCAACGTCCACCGTATATTTCGAACCGGTCGCCGGCAGGGTGATGGTCATATCGCCGACGCCGCTGTCGATCTTGAGATTGATGATCTCGAGTTGACTGAAGTCGAGTGTGGATTCCCCAACGCCGCCGTCGATGCTGACGTTCAGCGGAACCGCAGGCGACAGCGCGACATCCCAGCGTAGATTATGATCCTCGAAGATGTCGAACCAATCGAAACCCAGATTGTGCTCCCGTTCGCTCAAGCGGACGATTTTCTCCTGCTCGCCGCGAACGGAGAATTCCAGATCGCCGAGATGGGTGATTTCTGCTTCCAGCAGGTTGGTAGAATCTTCCAGCGCCTTGATTGTGGTTTCGCCGAGACTCAGATCGAGGTCGATCTGCGCTGTTTCGGCGGCGCCCAACGGTTCGGCGACGATGTCCGTCGTGACACTGGTTGAGGGGACAAATCCCATCTCGGGACCTGCGAGTGACAGTACGAGCGCCAGAGCGACGACGCTGACGCCGATCGCTCCTCCGATAAGCCGTGATTGACGCCCGACCATGATATCCAGACCGATGGCGATCAGGAATATGGGCCAAAATCGGAGCAGTGTCAGCCAGCCTTCCCTGGGAATGAGATTGAGATTCGCCAACAGCCAGAGCAGACCGACGCCGATGAATACGATCGGCCAAAACAACGAACGGTAACGGAATGTCCTTTCTTTTTCCATTTTCTATTCCTCTTCCTCGATTTCTTTGATCTCAGTCGAAACCGATGCTTTCCGAGTCGGGATCAGGCCCAACTGCTCTGCGACCATGTAGAGTCCGGCAGCGATGAGTATTGCCGGCCAGATGACCCGTTGGGTTCTGGCGCCGCTGATATGGAATATCATTTCGAAGAACAGCCCACCGAGAATCAATAGGATCAATCCCACCCGGATGAATCCCTGTCCTGTGCGGCGCATGGCTTCGTTCTCTCCCCTGAGACCGGAAATGTACAAGCCGATACCGACGGACGTGGGGAATATCAGCGCCCAGGCATACGCCCAACTTTCCCAGTGATTGGTGACGCTCTGATACAGGAGAAGCAGGCCTGTCGTGGTGATGATGCTGCCGGGAATCGCCAGCGGAGCGGCATTCTTCCCGCCTTGTGCCATGAAGTAGAAAAACGCCAGTCCCGGAACGATGATGAAGAAGGGCCACAGGAAAAATCCCAATCGAACGTTGAAGATATCTCCAAGCAGCAATATTGCACCCAGCCCGATCAATACTGCACCGATCAACGAATTTATTCGGTATTGTTTCGTGCGATTATCCATGAAAAATCTCCTCTCGTATATGATATTCCAAGAGCTGCGGAATACGTTTCTTTCTAGTTCTATCTACGTACGATTCGTCGTTTTCGTCGCGCCGGCTGAGCCGAAGTTCGAAACGCGACCGTCATTGCTTGCATACATGCCGGGAAGACCATTTACCTTCTGCGGTGCGGTGTGATATTCTCTATCTGTCCGCGACTACGATTCTTGCGAGGAAGTCCAGCATGGCAGCTTATGATCCGCATTCGTACGTCAAACCCCAACAAGCGAAAATCAAACACATCGATTTCAAACTCAACGTAGATTTCCCTTCGAAGACCATACAGGGACAGGCGGTCTATCACCTGGACAAAACGTTAAAAGGGTCGCTGTACCTCGATAACCGCAAGGTGCAGATCGTACGCATTCACGCCGATGGGAAAGACCTTGATTGGGAGATGGACAAGCAGGATCCGATCCGCGGCCAACGTTTGCACCTCAAAAGACTTAAAGGGATCTGCTCGTTCGTGATCGACTTCGTCACCGATCCGCAGGCGGACGCGCTGCAATGGCTCAGCCCGCAGCAGACGTTGGGCGGCGAACATCCCTACCTCTTCAGTCAATGCCAGGCGATCAACGCGCGCAGTATTTTTCCCTGCCAGGATTCTCCCTCCAACCGATTCACCTACAGCGCCGAAGTCGTCGTGCCGCGCCCGATGATCGCCGTGATGGCTGCCGCACCGCAGACGATCCAGACCGAAGGAGACTTGAACCGCTGTCGTTTCGAGATGCCGCAGCCCATTCCCTCGTATCTGTTTGCGCTTGCCGTGGGAAATCTAAGCTCGCGGGAGCTGGGGCCGCGCTGTCGTATTTACGCCGAAGCGGAGATCGTCGAGGAGGCGGCCTGGGAATTCGCGGAGACCGAGAATAAATTGATCGAAGCGGAAAAAATGCTCGGGCCGTACGAATGGGAGCGTTACGATCTTCTCGTCATGCCGCCTTCATTTCCTTACGGCGGCATGGAAAACCCGCGTCTGACGTTCCTCACGCCAACCGTCATCGTGGGCAATCGCTCGTACACCCACCTGGTGACTCACGAAATGGCGCATTCCTGGACGGGCAATCTGATCACGAACGCGACCTGGGAAGATTTTTGGTTGAACGAAGGTTGGACCACCTACGTGCAGATGCGAATCGACGAAATCCTGCAAAGCCGGGACTACGCCCAGATGAAGATCGAATTGGGGCGCGGTTCGATGTTCGCCGACATGCGCCGCTTCGGCATGGAGTCGGAGCACACCAGGTTGAACTACGACATGTCCGGCGTCGATCCGGACGAGGTATTTTCTTCCATTCCCTACTACAAGGGCCAGGCTTTTCTGCAGGCGTTGGAGAATGCCGTTGGCCGGGAGCGCTTCGATGCGTTCATCAGCAAATACATCGAAAGCTTTAAATTCCAATCCTTGTCGACGAAGGCGTTCCTGTCGTTTTTACAAGCGCAGCTTCCCGATGCCGTCAAAGCGGTGGACGTAAAGAAATGGATCTACAAACCCGGTTTTCCCGACGATGCGCCGCAGACGAAGTCGAAATTGATCGATGAGGTCGATGCGTGCGTGGCGGCCTATCGCGAGGGAAACCTTACGACCGGCGATGAAGTACGCAATTGGAACCCGGATCAGATCAACTTGTTCCTGCGCCGCGTGATGGGTGCGATTCCCCTGGAGCATTGCCGCCATTTCGAAAAGATCTTCGATCTCTCGAACGGCAAGGACTATGCTTTACTCAGTCAATATCTCGCCCTGGCGGTTCGCAGTGGAGACGAAGAAGTCCTGCCCCGGATCGAGGCCTACATCGAGCAGGTCGGTCGAGGTATATTCTTGCGGCCCATCGTGCAGGCGATGGCGGAAACGGCGTGGTCGCGAGATCTCATCCGGCCGATCGTGGAACGCTATCGAGATTGCCATCATCCCCTGACCGTGCGCCTCTTGGAACGCATCCTCACAGAAGCGGGTGTGTGAGCGCGCGCAGGGGCGCTGCGGAGATCGTCCGTAAGCCTAAGCCACAGTTGAAACGATAAAAGCCAGAGGGAGGTGGCCGCATCATGTCTAAGGGCATCAGAAAATGGATCGATGGGCCGAGGGATTTTTTCGAGCGCTTCATTGCAGCACTGTACATCACCGACCACGCTCGCACGACTCGCTGGACGAACCGCATCTGGTATGCAGGTCTCTACATGTTCGGCGCTGCGGCCTGGGGATTCTTCCTCAATTGGGGTAAGATCGCCTTCGACATCCACGATTGGACCCAGGAGGGGCCTCGCTATTACTTCCTCCGGCAGGCTCTGCTTGCGGGGAAATTGCCCTTGACCATCGGGTCAGATTTGGCTTCGACCCCGAACTTTCTGGCCATCCCGGATACGATCATCTCCCCGCAGATCGTCCTGCTGCGTTTCCTGGAGCCGGGTATGTTCGTGCTCTTCAACAGCCTGTTCTTGTACAGCCTCGGTTTCATCGGATTGCTGCTGCTGCGGCGAAAGTTCAAATGGTCCGCCGTCACATTCTCGTTCGTCTTCCTGCTCTTCAGTTTGAACGGCCACCCCATCGCCCAAATCGCGGTCGGCCATTCGATGTGGATCAGCTACTTTCTGCTGCCGTACTTCGTGCTGCTGGTCTACGAGTTGATCGAAGGTGAAGCCGGATGGAAGTGGGTCACGTACATGGCGCTGCTGGTGTTGGGCGTCAACCTGAACGGTGGCTTTCACTTCGTTAATTGGACCCTGTTGTTCCTCTTGCTGTTGGGCTTCACCTCGCGCCGCTACCTGGCGCCGGTGCTGAAAGCGACTGCGTTCAGCGTGCTGGTGAGTCTGCCGCGCATCCTTCCCGCGGCGCTGGAGTTCGGCGGCGACGGACGCAGTTTCATCTCCGGTTTCTTCTCCCTGACGGACATGCTTTCGGCGTTCGTCACCTTGAAGCCGCCGGAGCAGGCGTTGAACGGCATGTATTCGGCCTTCGGCTGGTGGGAGGCCGATACCTACACCGGTGCGTTGGGTCTGCTGATCCTGGTAGTCTTCGGTGTTTATATGACCCTGCGTGATTCGACGGCCGACTCCGCCGATCACCGGCGTTTGATGGGTGCGATGTTGGCGATGGCAGTGCTCTCGCTGGGGAAAGTCTTCCAGCCCATCACGCTGCTGCCCATCCCGTTGGCGAATACCGAGCGCGTTTCCTCGCGCTTCATCATCGTGCCCGTCGTGATCTTGATGGTGTTGGCCGGCATCGCCCTCGAACGCTTCCTGCGTGCCCGCAGTTGGGGCCTGGGGACTCGAATCGCCTCGCTGCTCGTCCTCGGTGTCACGGCGCACGATTTGCTACAGCACGCGCGCCTGTGGCGTGTAGCGAACATGGATTTGTTGTTTACTTCCACACCGGTCGACATCCGCGCTGCGGTTCTCACGCAGGCTGATCCGCAGTATGTCGGCGCACTGTTAATCGGATTGGGCATTGCTGCGGTAACGCTCGTGTTTCTGCTGATCATGATCCGTCGAGAGAATGCGCACGAAATGAAAGTCGTATCATGAAGAAGTGTTGACGTAGATTGCGCTGCGAATCGTATTCCAGGCTGCAACGCTTCGGTTATACTCTACGTATAGTGGAATAGATGAAAACGTATCCGGACAACCATCATTCGGGGAGGTCAACATGGCAAAGAAGAAAGAAGAAAAGATGGAAGAGGAAGTACAGGAAGAGGAAGTAGAAGAAGGCAAAGCAGAAGACAAGAAAAGCAATGAGATCGTCCAGGAATTTCGCCGTCTGGGGGATAACTTGAAAGAGACGATCGAGGCCGCATGGGAAAGCGATCAGCGCAAGAAGCTCAGCACGGACATCCAGGAAGGCCTGCGGCAGTTGAGTGAATCGATCGAGAAGGCCGCCACGGATATCGGCGAGAAACCCCAGGTGCAGAAGCTGCGCGAGGATGTCGACGATTTGGCGACGCGCGTCCGCAGTGGGGAAGTCGGTGAGAAAGCCCGGACGGGATTGAAATCCGCACTCGACAAGATCAACGTCGAACTGGAGAAGACCTCCGCCTCGCTGCGTGGTGTGAAGGAAGAAGGGGAAGCCGAGGAATCTGCAGAAGAGGCGCAGTCCGAGGAATAGGCTTCCAGATCGTTCGTCGTTCGCAAGACGGATTGGCCAGGATCGTTCGACGTCCTTGGCTGTTACTTGATGATGCAATTCGAGACGCCGGTTGGCGTCTCGAGTGGTTAACCATGGATCGTGGATCTATGCCTCCCGTCCAGTTCCGTCTTCTCGTTTCCTGTACAATCCTGTTTGAGGGGAACGGATTTTTGGAGGTGGGTATGCAGCAACGGATCGGTTACATCGGGTTGGGATTGATGGGCAAGCCAATGGCGCGCAACATCCTCGAGGCGGGCTACCCACTCACGGTGCACAACCGCAGCCGGGACGCCGTGGATGAGCTGGCTGCCGCTGGAGCGCAGGCTGCGATGTCTCCGCAGGAAGTGGCGCAGGCGAGCGACGTGGTCTTCACCAATCTGCCGGATTCGCCCGACGTCGAGCAGGTGGCTTTGGGTCCGGACGGCATTCTCGAGGGCGCCCACGAGGGCATGATCTTCATCGATAACAGCACGATCAAACCGGAAACGGCGCGGAACATCGCCCAGCGTTTCGCGGAGGCCGGCGCCGCTGCCTTGGATGCACCGGTATCCGGCGGCGACGTCGGCGCCCAGGCCGGTACGTTGGCCATCATGGTCGGCGGGAAACGGGAGGCGTTCGACGCCGTCCTGCCGGTTTTAAGGACCATCGGGAAAACCATCACGTACGTCGGGGAGAGCGGTGCAGGCCAGGTGGCCAAAGCCTGCAATCAGATCATGGTCGCGGCGCAGATGGTTGCCATGGGGGAACTGCTGCTTCTGGCGCAGAAGACCGGAGTCGATCCGCAAAGGGTCGTGGAGGCGATTCGCAGCGGGGCTGCGGGTTGCTGGACGTTAGAAAACAAGCCCCAACGCCTGTTCGCCGGCGAGCGCCGCCCGGGATTCAAGGCCTACATGCAGCACAAGGACCTGGGAATCGTGTTGGACACGGCTCGAACCTACGGCATGCCCCTGCCGGCCACGTCCGGGATCATGCAGCTCTACGAGGCCATGCTTCAATCGGGGATGCGCGAGCTGGACAATTCGGCGGTGATCGGCGTTTTGGAAGCCATGGCCGGGGAAACTTTGTCGACGAGCGAAGATTGAAACGCCCGTGGTTAACTCGGTTTCGGGGCGCGATCGTAATAGGGGCTCTTGCCGGTCGCCGAGAGCGGAATGCCCATCACGAAATCCGCATCGATCATTCCGATCTTGCGCGCCACCACACCGACGCGGTACATGATGCGGTTGTCGACGTTCATCAAGCCCGCCATCTTAACCGCCGAACCGAGGGCGATGCCCATGTCGAGAATGCGCAGCGCGCACTGCGGTCCCTGGAATTCACCGTCCGTTGTGTTCGGCAGGAGACAGACTTCCTCGCCGCAGGCGGCGCAGTTCAATCCCAGTGTGTCGGCGTCCTTCAGGCCGATCAGCACCACCGCCTCCGATTGAATCACGTTTGCGCCGTCGCGATCGAAGTTCTGTTTTCCGCTTTCTTTGCCGTAGGCGATCATCTCCTGCCCCAGGCGCTGGATGTCCTTGCCTTCGACGATCTCGATGACCACGAAGTCCTCTCCGGCGGATTTCGGTGCCGTGCGGGCCGAGAGTGCCATCAAATTTGCGACGGTTTGTAACCCATCCATCCTCAACCTCCAGAATTGACCGTTCTCTTAATCGAAACTACAACATCCAGGTGGTTCAGTATTTCACTGATGCACGATAACTTCGTGTGTGATCTCCGCCTCGCTGCTCACGGTTGCCGCCACCGAGCAATATTTCTCCAACGAAAGACTCGCCGCTTGTTCCACGTCCTTCTGCTTGAGACCTTCTGCAGCGACCTCGTAGATCAAGTGGATTTTACGGAACGTGTGCGGTGGATCGGTTTCCTGAGACGCTTGAACGCGGACCTCTACGTTCTTGAGCTCGTAGCGTTTCTTCTCCAGGATCGCAACCACGTCGTATGCGCTGCAGGCGCCGATGGCGAGCAGAAGCAATTCGGAGGGCTTTACACCCGTATTGTTGTCCTTGTCGTGGGAGGAAATCACCACGGAGTGTTTACCGCTGTCGGTGCCGATGAACTGGCGCTTGCCAGTCCATCGTACAGAAACTGTGTCTTTCACCTCTACCTCCTCGATAACCGGTTCGGAATTCATGCTCGTATAAGTTGATGGAGCTCGGGATCCTTCTGAACATTCTATCGCATCTCTGGGGGTATTTAGCGAATAGGGGGTTGAGATGGACGGCGGCACTTCAATCGGCTTACCGAATGGAATAGACCGCCGGTTATACGCCGGCGGTCGTCAGTCGGGGCGGGCGGATTTGAACCGCCGACCCCCTGCACCCCATGCAGGTGCGCTACCCGGGCTGCGCTACGCCCCGATTTCAGGACGATTATAGTCCATACACGAAGCGCCTACAAGGATTCGTCATCCATTCTTGGAGAATTCCGCCACGATGCGCGCCAGGTGACGGACACCCTTGTGGAAGCATTCCAGATCGATGTTCTCGTTCGGGCTGTGGACCTGTGATCCCGGATAGCTGATCCCGGCGGTAGCGACGGGCAATTTCAACGTGTGAATGAAAGGATGATTGGGGCCCGAGCCGCCGGACATGGGCACGACGACTTGAGGGACGCCGTACACCGGACGGGCGCTTTCGACGACAAGCCCGAGGAATTCGTCGTCCAGCGGCGTGCGTGCGGGCGGTTCGCCGCCGAGGTAGGTGATTTCCACGTCATCGAAACCCTGCTCATCCAGATGGTTACGCAAGTGCAGCACGACTTCGTCCGGGTCCTGATCGGGAACCAGGCGGAAATCGACTTTGGCGCTTGCCCTGGCGGGAAGCACGGTCTTCGAGCCGGGACCCTGATAGCCGGAGGTGAGACCGCAGATGGTGCAGGTGGGGCTGAAGATGCTTTCGCGATGGAGTTCCAATCCGCCCTGCAATCCTTTGATGAAACCATCCAGTTCGTAGCGCGAGCGGTATTCTTCCGCCGAATCGGGAAGTGCTTGCAGCAGTTCGAGGTCACGCTCGCTGGGTGGGACTACCCGATCGTAGAAACCGGGGATGCGGATGTGTTCGTCGCGGTCTTTGAGTGAGTTCAAAGCCCAGGTCAGGCGCCAGGCGGCGTTGGGGAAGATCGATCCGCCCGTGCCGGAGTGGGCGTCGCGGCTGGCGGTTTGTACGCTCAGTTCGACGTAGCAGATTCCTCGCAGACCCGCAACCTGAACGGGCGTCCCCTCATGGTTGACGCCGCCGAACTCCCAGATGCAGGCGTCGGCGGCCAGGCGGTCGGCGTGGGTTTCGACGAAGGCGGGCAGGTTGGGGCTGCCGATTTCCTCCTCGCCTTCGACCACGAATTTGACCTTGCAGGGCAGTTCGTCGTCGATCGAAAGCAGCGCGTCGATCGCAGCCAGGCGGCCCATGATTTGA
>Ga0315537_1003159_pt1 | contig 12329 bp, 15 predicted proteins | sample SalMarSW160270MG_FD_203091 | JGI IMG/M metagenome (GOLD analysis project Ga0315537, IMG submission 203091) | Salt marsh sediment microbial communities from the Plum Island Ecosystem LTER, Massachusetts, United States - Salt Marsh Sediment SW1602-70 ... | reverse complement strand
TGGTACCTAACAAAAACCCCTCGGTGTCTCATATGTAGTGAACGAGTACAATATATTGACACCTTATAATAGCTGTGCTACGTCTTGTATGAATAAGTCCAACAGTTAAATGAGGGGAATTATAAAGCTCATCACTAAAAGGAGGACTATATGAATGATCAGGAAAAATACAAAAAGGCTGAGAAGATTGTTGAAGCAAAGCTGGGTTTTTTGAGGCATCTAATTGTGTATCTTGCGGTAAACGCATTTCTGTTGATTATAAACTTACTAACATCTCCATCATTTATGGTTTCAGTGGCCGTTAATAGGTTGGGGGATCGGTTTATTCTTTCACGGCGTCGGAGTTTTTTCTCATTCGAAAACGTCGTCGCTCAAAGAGCGGATGATTGAAAAAGAGATGAAGAAGAAATCATAAAATCACCTCAATCTTACAGTAAAAATGAGAAGAGGTTGTTATGCATATAGTAGGAATAATACTTGCGATCCTTCTCTTATTGGCGACAATCCAAAGCACGTTATTCTTCCTTATAGTCATGAAAGTAAAATTTGTTGAATGGATCGTCTTTAATGCCTGTGCACCCTCAAACATTACCTTCTTGGTTGGCTTTGCCCTGTTTCTTTTTTTCAAGGATCGGACAATTCTGCATATGGCGATCTTGCCGATGTTCTTTTTTGGAGTGTTAGGCCTATTCGTATTTCCATGGAATGGGGTGAATATTATTCCCCAGATCGGACATATGCTTATGGCCTTGAATATTGGATGGGCCGTTTTGGTCACATTAAATACACATGACTATAAGGCTGCAACAGTTGGTATGCTCTTGGGAATAGCGGTCTTCTCAGTCTTCATCGGCTTTCAACAGCAGTATGTCGCAACTCACCCTGAAGACTTCAAAAAAATACTGCAACTAGAAAAACCCAAATGAGAAACAATGATGGGACCGGGTCTTAAAATATCGAGTTAATCACAAACTACTGCCTAAAAATTTCCCTTGACTTTTTCCACCTAATTAGGTGTACTTATGACTAATAAACGAATTGTCTGTTTAGACGATACACCCTAACAACATAATCTCTAACCTTTTGGAGGAAGAATTGAAAGGGGGATTCCAGAAGGTACCAATAGAAGGCATCTGAAGATCTTTATCTCTCTTCAGATGCAATTGCCTTCATTCCCGATAAAAGAACACAAGTCATATAATCACGGTAACAACATATTTCGGCTGAGGGTTTTTATTGGTGTTAAAGTGGAGATTCCTCAATAGGTGAGGGATCTAAAACATTAATTACCAAACAAAAGCAACAAAAGGAGGATTACCATGGATTTCATGAGCTTTCTTATTTTGTTGATTATCAGTATTGTGGTTTCGGGGATCTTACATTACGGCTTCAAATATTACATTGTGCCGGGGTTTTGGTCTTATTTGTCCAAAGTCCTCATTGGGTGGTTCGGCGCATGGTTAGGCTCCCCGGTATTCGGCAAATGGTGGGAAGGTGTAAATTATGAAGAAGTCTACATCGTCCCCGCAATTCTGGGCTGTTTATTATTTGGGGTCTTTGCGGTGGACCTTGTTAAGACATTCAAGGGTGCCAAGGCTCCTGCTAAGAGTAAACGTAAAAGATAATTACCCATGATTAAGGGGTCGGGTCTTGAAATATAAGCTGTTGCGAATTTCCAGCTTAAATTCACAATTCAAGGCCTGACCCCACTTCTGATAACATTATTTTATCTGTTTTCGCTCAATATAATCAAAACCACCCACCCTTAATTTTCACCAGCTAGAAATCCTAATATTTAACCTCAACCAGAAAAAGCCCATGGGCCGGAGCGGTCATCCCTCCCCGCCGTCGGTCATGGGCCCCAAAGATCTCCTTAAATTCTGAAAAAGAAGTCTTACCCCTTCCCACAGCCACCAGGGTCCCCACGATGCTGCGAACCATCCCCCGCAGGAAGGCGTTAGCCTCGATTGCTATCACAATTAAATTGCCCTCCCGGCGTTCGATCTCCAGACTGATGACCTCCCTGATAGAGTGGCGGCTTTCATCACCCGAGGCCCGGAAGGAGGAGAAGTCGTGGCTCCCGATGAGCAGCTTTCCACATCTTCTCATGGAGGGGAGAGCAAGCTCGTGCGGAATGAACCAGGCGTAGTCCCTCAAGATAGCCGAGGGATAGGGCTGGTTTAAGATATGATATTCATATACCTTACTACGGGCGCTGAAGCGGGCGTGAAATTCTTCCGCAACCTCCTCCAACCCCTTTACCACGATATCAGGGGGCAGGAGGCTGTTTAACCCCCGCTGCAGGGAAGGTAAATCAATTGTACTCTCGGTTTTAAAGCTGGCCACCTGTGCCAGGACGTGGACCCCAGCGTCGGTCCTCCCCGCCCCGATGAGATTTACTTTTTTTTGGGTGATCTGGGCAATCTGCTCCCGCATCACCCCCTGGATAGTCCGGAGTCCGGGTTGGATCTGCCAGCCGTGATATGCGCCCCCATCGTATTCAATAGTCAGCTTGATATTTCTCACAAGGCAAGCCTTCTCACCCACCCCTCCTGGAGGTGCACCACCCCCTCGGGGCACACCTCCTGACAACAGTAACAGCGGATGCACTGATGATAATCGATCTCCACTTTCTTGTCGTTGAGGGAGATGGCCTGAGGCGGACACGCCTCGGCACAAACCCCACATACCTTGCAGAGGTCTCTCGTGATGATAGGTTTTGGCGTAAAAATATTTTTGAGTGGCCGCTTAATAAAATCAGGCAGGTTCCACTGCACGTCGAATCGCGCCGGAAAGCGAAATGGGGCTACGGCTACCTCTTCTACCTGCAGACCCTGGACCTCTATCTGCTGTGGATCGGTCCCCTCAAACCCTCGCTGCCTGGCGGCCTGGACAGTAAGAAGCTCCTCGACGGGAACGCCAACGATCCGACAGATGGTGGTATCAAGGGCAAACGGGTTCCCGCCAGCGAGGATCAACCCAAGGGGGCGGGGGTTACCGTTGTTCGGTCCTTCCCCCTCCATGCCGGTGATCCCGTCTACAATGGTCAAGGCCGGATTGACGACCTGGCAGAGCTCTGCCAGCATCCCCGCAAAATAGGAGTGATCGATCCCCGCCTTGAGGTGCCACTGGGCCTTGCGCATCCCCGGGATACAGCCAAAGATATTCTTCACCCCCAGGGTGAGGCGGGTCTGGGAATGGGTCTTGACCTTGGGGAGGTTGATGACCATATCGGCCTCCAGGACGGCCTGCGCCAGTTCAATCCGGCGGAAGGTGTAGTCATCGCCCGTCGTTATCTCCGCCACCTCCTTAAATTCCACCAGGGGGCAACCCACCTCATCCGCCACCTCCGCGATCCCCGCCTGGGAAGCGACGCGGCCTAACCCCCCCACAGCCGGGCTGTCCCCGATGGCCGGAATTCCCCCCACCTCCTGGACCAGCTTGATCACCGCCTTTACAAGAGAGGGATGGGTCGTCACACACTTATCCGGGTGCTTTCCTGTCAGGAGGTTGGGCTTGAGCAGGACTTTGTCCCCTCGATTGACAAAGGCCCCCATCCCGCCCAGGGGTTCTAATACATCGCAGGCCCCTGCCAGTACCTGCGGGTAGTCGTAGGTAGGACATTGCACGATGGCAACGTGGCTGTTCATGGACTCAGGATCCCTTCAATGGGGGATATAACATGGGAATGATGGCCAGCAGCGTGGCCTTAATCTCCCAGGGCATTGCTACGATTCAAAGGCCTTGAAGAGGAGGACGCAGTTGACCCCACCGAATCCCGCGGAGATAGAAAGCGCCGTCTTCACTTCCTGTTCACGAGGGCCGTCAGGGACATAATCCAGATCGCACTCCGGGTCGGGGAACTCGTAGTTGATCGTGGGATGAATTATCCCATGGTTCATGGTAAGAACGGTGGCGATAGCCTCCACCCCACCGGCCGCACCGAGGAGGTGCCCGAGCATCGACTTGGTGGCGCTGATGGGTATCTGATAGGTATGGTCTCCAAAGACCATCTTGATGGCCTTGGTCTCGGTTAAATCGTTCAACTTGGTTGACGTCCCATGGGGGTTGATGTAATCGACTTCCTCCGGCGCAACCCCTCCCATTGCCAGGGCCTGTTCTATGGCCCTGCTCAGCGGAATGCCCGTAGGGTCTGGCTCGGCAAGGTGAAAGGCATCGGCAGTCATACCATATCCGGTGAGCTCGGCATAGATGGGAGCGCCTCTGTTGAGGGCATGATTCAGTTCCTCCAGGAGGATTATCCCCGCCCCCTCTCCCATGACGAAGCCGTCCCGATGCAGGTCAAAGGGACGGCAGGCCTTCTGCGGCTCGGCATTGCTGGTGGACATGGCCCGCAGGGCGATGAACCCACCAAACGTGAGGGGGGTGATGCACGCATCAGACCCGCCCGTGAGGATCATCTCCTCAGGGCCATCTTGTATCCTGTTGTAGCTCGTGGCAATGGCGTGGCTGGCAGAGGCACAGGCCGAGGAGATCACGTAGGTAGTCCCCCGCATGCCGAATCTCTCGGTGATATTGGCGGCCACGGAACTGGTATAGACATTGGGGAGGGCGAATGGGGAAAGCCTCCGGGGACCCCCGTGCTTCAACAAATTATCGTAAGAGCCCTCCATAATCTCCATATTTTCCACCGCCACCCCCAGGATCGCCCCGAACTTGAAGGAATCGAAGTGGTTAAGCTCATACCTTCCCTCCGCCCCCTCCCGGGGCAGGAGCTCCACTTCAGCATCCTCCAAAGCCATCTTGGCCCCCACGAGGGCAAACTGGGAGGCCCGCCCCATGTGTCGGTCAGCCTTATGGAAGGGGAGGTAATCGTGAAGGACGAAGTCTTTTATCTGGGCACCAATCCTCGTCCTGAACTGCTCCATATCGAAATTAGGGAAATCGACTAGATCTATCCCTGTCTTTCCCCCCATGAGAGCCCTCCAATATGCTTCCTTCCCAATTCCTATGGGGGTGACCGGACCTAACCCCGTGATGACAACCCTCTTGCGCTGCATATTTGAAATCCCCTTATTCGATATAAAGAATATAGTACCTGTAAAGATAACGGTATCGAAAGAATTTTTCAAGAAGAAACTGATCTCAGCTTGACTATTGGGGATATCTATGGTTTTTTGGTAAGTAAGAACCGAGGAAATTGAGATGATCGACCGGGCACAAGCATTGGCTCTCCTCAAGGAGTATTGTAAGGAGGAGGTTCTCATCAAGCACTCCGTGGCCACGGAGGCGGTAATGCAGGCCTTGGCGAAGCGGTTAGGCCATGATCCCGAGCAATGGGGGATTGCGGGCCTCCTTCATGACTTGGATTATGATGAGACCAAGGAAGATCCTGCCCGCCATACCCTGAGAACCGAGGAGATCCTCCGGGATAAGGGGATAGGGGAGGAACTCATCGAGGCGATCAAGGCCCACAATGCCGAGGCATTGGGGATAGAGCGGGAGAAGCCCTTCCATTTTGCCGTCACCTGTGCGGAGTCCATCACCGGCTTGATCGTGGCTACTACCCTGGTCTATCCCGACAAGAAAATAGCCAGCGTAAAACCCTCCTCTATCCTGAAGCGGATGAAGGAAAAGGGGTTCGCTCGCAAGGTACGCAGAGATGCCATCAGAGAGTGCGAGAAGCTCGGCCTGAGCCTGGAGGAATTTGCCGAGCTGAGCCTCAAGGCCATGCAGGGGATCAGTGACCAACTGGGCTTATAAGGTTGACGGCAAGGACATTTTTATATAAGATTGCGTATTTTCACGTGAAAGGGGATAATGACATGAAGGCCAAACATCTTCAGCTGGTCGGCGTGGTGCTGATATGCTGCATTGTGCTTCTCAGCTGTGCCGGCAAGAACAAACAGCAACCTGCTGCTCCCAAGGACCCTGCGGTACTCTATACCGAGGGGATGGTTCTTTTTAATAAAGGTAAATATAAAGAAGCTATAGAGATTTTTACACGTCTCAAGGACTATTTCCCCTCTGATGAACTCTACGCCCCGAAAGCGGATCTCCGGATCGCGGACTCCCATTGCTTCCGCAAGGAATATCCCGAGGCCATCACCAGATATCTGGAGTTCAAAAAGCAGCACCCCTTTCACCCTGATATCCCCTATGTGGAGTATCAACTAGGGATTTGTTATTACCGACAGGTATTATCGAAGGATCGGGACCAAAAGGCTACGGAAAGGGCTTTAACCGCCTTTGAAAATGTCGTCGCTAATTACCCCGATACCATCTTCGCCCAGAAGGCCCAGGAGAAGATCATCTTCTGTTGCCGCAGGCTGGCAGAGAACGAGCTCTATATCGCCCGCTTCTATCTCCGCAAGCATAAATACTCTGCCGCAGAGAAGAGGGCTTCTTCAGCATTGGAGAAGTACCCCGCTTCCGGTCTAGATGATCAGGCCCTGTACTACCTTGGCTTTGCCCTGCACAAGCAGGAGCGGAATCCTGAGGCCCTCACCCCCTTGACGCTCCTGGTAGGAAACTACCCCCAAAGCGAATTTGCCAAGTCAGGCGGGAGACTCCTGGCCAGCCTGCAGGCACAAGGTGTGGTCGCTGTGTCTCCGGCGAGCGAGGAGTTGGGCATGCGGGAAACCAGACCCTTGGAACCGACGAGGGAAACCTTCCCCTTCCGCGTCATGGCCGAAAAGACGGAAAACATCCTTGAAAGAAATGCCATCTTATACACAGGCAACGCAGTGGCCAGAGGGGAAGAGACCATCATTCGCGCCGAGTCCATCTTGCTGACCATGGACAAAGATAATGTTCCCACGGAGATGGTGGCCAAGGATGAGGTGGTCGTAAGAAGAGGGGAAAATGAACTCTTCAGCAAAAAGGCCGTCTGGTCCCCAACCAAAAAAACGATAGTCATGACAGAAGATGCCAAGATAAGGGAACCTGGCGGAGTGTGGACACGAGGCGATGAAATCACCCTCCACTTAGACACCGGCAGGATAGAGATTACGGGAGCAAGCCCCTTGGAGGGGACAGAAGAGGGATCTGTTGAGCAGAAATGAGGTGGTCGTAAGAAGAGGGGAAAATGAACTCTTTAGCAAAAAGGCAGTCTGGTCCCCAACCAAAAAAACGATAGTCATGACAGAAGATGCTAAGATAAGGGACGCGGGCGGAGTGTGGACACGAGAAGATGAAATCACCCTCCACTTAGACACCGGCAGGATAGAGATTACGGGAGCAAGCCCCTTGGAGGGGATGGAGTAACGCAAGGGGCAAGAGGAGCATCTGAATCTACGGGGGGATCATATCCCCCCTTTTTATTATTGCTTTCAGGCATGGAAAAGGTCTTTCTGATCAGCTTAGGATGCCCCAAAAACCAGGTAGATTCCGAGGTGCTGTTAGGTCTCTTGGCGCACGATGGCCTCGTATGTACGTCCTCTGTTGAGGAAGCGGACATCGTCATCGTCAACACTTGCGCCTTTATCCAAGAGGCTGTGCAGGAATCCGTCGAGGTAATCCTCAAGCTAGCCCAGGAGAAGAAACGAGGGATGATCAATAAGCTCATTGTCACCGGATGTCTCCCCCAACGGTATGGTGAGGAAGTGGTCAGGGAAATCCCTGAGGTTGATCTCTGGACAGGGACGGGCGAATTCCCCCGGATCCCCCGGTTGTTACGGGAAAGTAAAACTAAAGTATCAATCGGGAAGCCTCGTTATCTCTATGATCATCATACTCCTCGGATTATCACCAACTCCCCGCATTCAGCATATGTAAAGATAGCAGAGGGGTGTTCCCATCCCTGCACCTTTTGTTTAATCCCTCAGCTACGAGGACGGTACAGGAGCAGGGAGCTGGATTCAGTCCGCCGGGAGGTCGAGCATTTGGTCGCTGGTGGCGTTGTAGAGATAAATCTCGTAGCCCAGGATTCCACAGCGTATGGGATGGACGAAGGAGAGAAAAAAGGGCTCTACCACCTCTTGAGGGCTCTGACGACGATAGAGGGGGTTCAGTGGATCAGGATTTTTTACACGTATCCCCATCCAGCCAATTTTCCTCCGCAACTCCTGGAAATGATTGCCGGAGAGAAGCGAATGTGCCCTTATATCGACATGCCCATCCAACATATAGACGACACGATCTTGCAGCGAATGGGGAGGAGAACTTCTGGAAAGGAGATCAGGGCGTTAATCGACCGCATAAAAAGCGATTCCCCCGCAATCCACCTGCGCACGACCCTCATGGTGGGATTCCCTGGGGAGGGTGAAGGGGAGTTCGGGGATCTTTTTAACTTTGTCCACGAGGCGGAGTTCACCCACCTGGGTGTGTTCACGTATTCCCCCGAGGAAGGCACCAAGGCCTCCCGGATGCAGAACATGGTGAGCTCGGAGATGGCCGAGGAAAGGCGAGCCCGGATTATGGAGTTACAGCAGGGGATCTCGTGGAAGCGGAATAAGGAAATGATAGGATCGACGATCCCGGTTTTAATCGATGGGGTAAGCGCGGACCCGGAGGGAATACTGCAGGGGAGAGCTGCTTTTCAGGCCCCGGAGATAGATGGGGTTGTCTCTGTTACAAAGGGAAACGCCCACATCGGGGAAACCGTCATGGTAAAGATTACCGAGGCGGAGCCGTATGACCTGGTGGGGGAGATCACAGAGAAACGGTGAGCGGATGTATTAAGAGCAGGCGCAGCTTATCTCTCGTTCTTCCCATTGCCTTATCTCAGACTTTGTCATAAGTGGAATCAAGCACACACTTGCAACCACATGCCTCTAACCTCTGGGTGCTAACCTGTTATCACAATCATCACTATTCGTGCTACGATTAGCACCCACCCAACCACCACGACAATCCACGTAAGCTTTTTAGCAATCTGCATGATCAGTAAAAAAATCGTCAGTATCGCCATGAGCCCTATCGCTTGTACCAGATCGTCGGGTATGGTCACCGAAGGTAAGATCGAGTGAATGACGGTGGCGATCAACCCACCAATCCAGCTGGCGATGGTATGGATGAACTGTAGGATCTTTGTCAGGACTTCGTCGAAACCACCGGGGGTTTTAACCAACTCCTGTTGCATGATAACGTTACTTCCTTTCTAACTTATTTTCTTCCCGTATTGAAAACGCCGTTATTCTCCAAACAGTGGCCTGCATAGTAGCGTTATCATAATCTTTTGTAAAGAAAAAATCCTCTTTGCAAGCACGGGCAAAAATTCTCCTGTGCCTGAAGAGGTGTTAAGAAACTTGATCGTGAGTTGAATACAGGAAAAACGTCTGAACTATCAATCGTGCCGGGATTGGAGATCCCTGCAGTGCTTTCCATATATCTCTAAGCGGAGGAGAGATGACGGTTAAGGCCTCCACCTGATCACTTGATTATCGAAATCTATGCTGTAGTCGAGCCCTCGCAAAAAGTTCATTCCTAATAACCCATCATGGTTTGTCGCAGCACCCTCCTGTAATATGATCAATGCATGTATGTCGCGCGCTTCATAGGGTCCGACTCTCGCAAAATCCAGTTGTGCCACCCTGGCTTGAATCTTCTTCCCTCCTACTACCCGCAGCTCAGTCCTTTGATTCAGTGGAAGATGTAACTGATCAGCAATTGACCGATGGATGGTTATGAGGTCGGCACCGGTGTCCAGCACAAGGGTGGCTTGAATCTCATATCCAATATAGCCGAGGGTGACGGGGACCAATACGTGATTGCCATCTATCGTCACCGGCGTTACCGGTCCGCTTTCTAACTCCTCGCGGGCCTGTTCCTCCTCCTGTATTTGTTTCTCCTTTTCCTCCACTGTACCCTCAGGAGTTGTCGGCGTCTCCCCTTCAGAGACTGTCGGTGTTTCCTCCTCAGGGGCGGCTTCGGGCTTGTCTTCGTATACTGTTATCTGGCTCCTGTATTCTTCGGGTATCTTGCCCAAATCATCGACAAAATGAATCGTACCGCTCTTGTCGACATACTTATAAATCTCCGAGCGTAGTGCGAGTGGAGACAAGACAAGAGCACATATCAATACCAGGATAAAAAAACCGGCTTTTTTGTTATCCATACCCACCCCCTTTCTCCGAAGCAGGGTTACTGCTCAGTTACGGTTGCCCTTCACGGCAGCTTTGGCCAGGCAACCAATAACCATGGGCATTGTATCTCAGGTTGTTTTCAATCAATTGTAGGTTCATTACGTTTTTTTGTAAAGAAAAATCGTAAGCCTCGACCAACATCCGGTGTGCGGAAACCCCTCATGGTCCTTATTAAGAAAGTAAGCAAACAGCGAGGGCAATCACTACCGCTGTTTGTCGGTATCCTCCCCCCATTCCACGGGATCAAGCTTATAGTAACCCTTCAGCGCCTCGTATAGTTCTGGATACCGCCTCTTCATTGCGTGCGGTTTCTCGAAAAACGTTTCGGTTGCAACCGCAAAGAACTCTGCGGGATTTGTTGCCCCGTATTCGTCCATGACGGTCTTCAAACCGCTTCTCACCCTGCTCTGCAACCGCTCATATTCTTTATGGAGAATGCGGGCCCAGGCTGCATACAGGGAACCACGCTCAAGAATTGGTGCACCGTCCGCTGCACCATTCTCTTGATCCAATTGATGGGCAAACTCGTGAAACACAACATTCTGGCCATCGCTCACATCCATGGCCCCGCGCTTCACACTATCCCACGCAAGAACGAGTGCGCCACTTCGCCAGGATTCGCCGAGGTGAGCCGACTGTTCCTCAATATAGACATGATCCCCCACATACCGAATAGTATCGGACAAAAACGTGCTGGGATACACAAGGATGGAGGCAAGCCTCGGGTAATACCTGGGCTTTCGATTCAACAGGAGGATGCCGGCTTGGGCTGCTATCGTAACCTTTATCTCATCCGTCATTTCAAGCCCGCCACATCCTTCAAAACGTTTTTCTGCGAGCAAGACTTGTATGTGGCCATGGAGTTGATGCTTCAGTGAAGCGGGAAGGCGCGCATATACAGGTACATTCCGCGCGATGATCTCCTCCCACCCTGAAGGAAAAGGCGCGGCCATGAGGCGCTTCCTGCGTACGCCGCGAAGATACCCTCTCCCAAGAATAACGGCGCAGAACACTACCATCGCCAGTAGTATAAACCAAAGCACTCGCGGCCCTTTTCTTGTGGGAAGCTACCGCACTTCTATTATTTGGTGAGCTTTATGGTAACGGCATTATGCCGATCCGGGCATTCCGCCATGATCTCATCCTGAGAAAACCAGGGATACTTCCCACCGAACTGCAAGACACTCAGGCTCGGGAAAAGGTCGTGATAAAAGAACCCGCACAACCCCCCGCTGTCATAGCAGCTGATGGAGAAGGTATCCCCTTTTTGATGCCCGGCATTACAGGAGCCCTTGATATCGACGATCTCCGCCTTGAGCGGCTCTATAAACGACGGATTAACTGCCATAAAAAAACTCCTTTCGTTTGTTTCAATATTAGATTTCCAATTTTATACCAACATTATTCAAGAAGCCCCAGGGTCTCTATCGGCTGCTCGATCAGTATCTGGGCCCCGCTCTCCTGCAGCTCCTGAGCCGGCCGGAACCCCCACAGGACACCCACCGGCGTCATCCCCGCTGCGATTGCCGTCTGGATATCGACGGCGGTATCCCCCAGGTAGAGACAAGCCGCAGGCGGGATGCCCAGGATATGAGCTATTGCCAGCGCGCCTGCCGGATCCGGCTTGAGCGGAACCCCATCCCGCTGCCCGAAGACCACATCGAAGCTCCATTGCGACAGGTACTCCCGCACGCACCGCTCGGTGAACTCATGCGGCTTGTTGGACAGGATCGCCAGCTTCAAGCCGAGGTCTGTCAGGGCATCCAGCATCGCGCTTACGCCGTCATAAAGCCTCGTCTTAACATTCCAGTGTTGATCATAATCCTCGCGGTACGCCTCGAGGCAGGAGCGTACGGTCTCGGCATCCTGTTTGTCCGCGGGGAGCGCCCTTTCAATGAGCTTGGCCACGCCATCGCCGACGAAAAAGCGGTAGGCGTCAATCGGGTGGACGGGAAACCCCCGGGCGGACAGCACACGGTTCACGGTTGCGCCTATGTCCTCAAGGGTATCGAGCAGCGTTCCGTCAAGGTCAAAGATCACGGCCTGGTAGGACATACGGGTCATCATCACCTTATCCCACCATTAATCACAACAATTCCGTGTCTTCGTGCGCATATGCCGGTGAACAGCAGCACAAGAGCTTCAGGGGGATCGCCCCGGTGTTCGCGATTTGGTGGGGGGTGTCGGGCATGATGCATACGGTGTCCCCTTCGCTAACAGGAAACTCCTCTTCACCTACCTTCATCACCCCTGAGCCTGCAATAATATGATACAGCTCTTCGG
>Ga0315537_1003157_pt1 | contig 12329 bp, 17 predicted proteins | sample SalMarSW160270MG_FD_203091 | JGI IMG/M metagenome (GOLD analysis project Ga0315537, IMG submission 203091) | Salt marsh sediment microbial communities from the Plum Island Ecosystem LTER, Massachusetts, United States - Salt Marsh Sediment SW1602-70 ... | reverse complement strand
GAAACTTTCCTGAACTTGAAGCCTTCAAAGACGCTCATGATCTTTCCCTCAGGCGCTCTAACAGAATCTCTGTGGCTTCAGGAACGTCAATAACATCCGTTGGCAACCCCAAATCAGCCAGCTCCAAAAAAATCTGTGTTATCTGAGGAGGCACAATCGAAGCCTGCGCCACCAACTTCTGGTTCGTCAAAATTTCTTTCGCTATGCCTTCAGCTAAAATTTTTCCTTGGCTCATCAGTATGACGCGAGGGTTGCATTCAGCCACAAACTCTACATCATGAGTGACTACAATCACAGTTTTTTTCTGGGCGTTCAGTTGCAGAATGAATTGCCGCAGTTTCTCCTTCTGCTGATAATCCTGACCTATGGTAGGCTCGTCTAGAATGATTACCTGAGGGTCCCAAGCGAGAATCGAAGCCAAAGCAACCCGTTTTCTTTCTCCGCCGCTGAGCATGAAAGGCGACGTCTTCCGATACTGAGTTAAATCTAAAAGGTTCAGAGCCCAATCAACCTGCTTTTCTATAACTGCCTCTTCAAAACCGAAATTTTTAAGGGCAAAAGCAATCTCGTCCTCCACGGTCTCGCTGAATAGTTGGTGATCTGGATTCTGAAACACGAAACCAACGTTTCGAGCTAGTTTGGCTACGCTAACATCTCGGGTGCTTACGCCGTCAACTAGGACTTCGCCCTTGGTTGGCTTCAAAAGCCCGTTAAAGTGTTTCACCAGAGTAGTTTTTCCTGCTCCGTTCTGTCCCATGACAGCCAAGAATTCTCCGTCATTGACGGTTAGGTTGATTCCCTTCAGGGCTTCTAGTCCGGTAGGATAGGTGAAATGTAAATCTTTGACGTCAATCATGTTTCAGTGCCTCCCGTAAGAGATTCGCTGTCTCTTCTGTGGTCACTGGAACAGTTTTCAGGTCTATTCCATTTTGTTTGAGCTGCTGATACAGTCTTGTTGCTTTTGGGATGCCGACACCAATCAGACGGGCTTCTTCAGAGGTGAAGATTTCTCTAGGAGTGCCACTTAAGACAACCTTGCCTTCATCCATGACGATAACGTGATTGGCATACTTTGCGGCTAGATCCAGCCGATGCTCAACAAGAATAATGGTGATGCCCAATTTTTTGTTTAATTCGTTGATTACCTCGAATATCTTTTCGGCTCCTACCGGATCAAGGAAAGAGGTGGGTTCATCAAGTACCATGATGTCAGGTTGCATTGCTAGCACAGAGGCTATGGCGACCCGCTGCTGTTGTCCACCTGAAAGCTCATGTGGAGGCCTTTCACTCAGCTCTGATATGCCTGCCATTTGGAGTGCCCAATCAACCCGCTTTCTCATCTCGTCCCGGGGCATGGCAAAGTTTTCTAGACCGAAGGCAACATCCTTTTCAACTGACAGGGCGAAGAGCTGATTCTCTGGGTTCTGGAATACAAGGCCTACGTGACGGGCAAGTTGGTGGATTTGATGATCAGCTACGTTGAGGCCAGCGACTACGATTTCTCCTTCTAGAGTTCCGTTGTAGAAATGGGGTATGAGACCGTTGAAGCATCGGCAAAGAGTTGTTTTTCCGCAGCCGCTGGGGCCTGTTAAGATGACGAAGTCCCCTTTGTTTATGGTTATGGACACGTCTTTGATGGATGGTTTTGTTGCACCCGGATAAGTGTATGTTAGGTCTCTGGTCTCGATTACAGCCAATGTTTTGTCCGCCAGCTTATTGCAGCTTTTTCACTCCATTTAAGAGTAGCTACTCAAAAAAGGGTTATTTCAACTTCTTTTGTAGAAGTTTCGCACAAAACTTGAGACAAGCCTTCACATCTCCAACGCCATTCGCTCCAGCAGAAACCGAGTGACCCCCACCCATGCCTCCCAGAAAATCGCCTAAAGGCTTTGCCAAATCGCGACCCATATGGACTCCAGTCTCCGCGTGGAATTCTCGGGTAGCTCTAAAACTGACTTGAATTTTGTTCCCTTTTTGTCCAGCGACAACGGCAACGTGGGCTCCCAATATGATGAGTCCTCGGGACGCTGAGGCTTGGTAGGCGCTTACATGAGAAAGAGCGATCAGCCAATCATCGATTCTTAAGAGCTTCACTCTATTAGCAGCCTTCAGCCGTGCTATACGCTCCGGATGTTCCATCGGTAACGAGAGAATGGGAAGGGTTTCTTGGACGTTTACTCCGGCGTCTACAAGATCAGCCACAACTTTGAGTGTGTCGGAAGTGGCTATGATGAAATGTCTTGTATCAAAGGCTATTCCAAGAAAGAGGGCTTTCGCCTCGTCTGGGGATGGTTTAATTTCTGCCTCCTTGAAGAGACGATAAACGATCTCGCAGGTGGACGAAGACGTCTCGTCTGCCACAGAAAGGGTTGCCCTGCGCTCGGTTTCGGGATGGCTTGCATGATGATCAATCACAACTAGGGGGCGACCAGGCTTGATTTTTTCGCTCCATTTGTCCAACTGTTGAATAGTGTTTGTGTCCAGTAACACAATTAGATCAGCCGTTTCTATGCGAGGCTTGTCCGTAAGTTCTATGGGTATAACATCCATCATTGCTTTGGAGAGCCTGCTGGGTCCCGAAGCCGCTGCAATCTCTGTTTCTAAGCGGGGTCTCAGACGTTTTAGTAATCCTTTGAAGGCGAAGGCGGCGCCTATGGCATCTGGGTCGGCGTTGTGGTGACATAACAGAACAGCTAGCTTGGCGTCCAATTCGTCTATTAGGGCTACTATTTCTTGGATTTGCACACGAGTTCCTTCAAGTATTCTTCAATGTGAGCGAAGGCTCTTTTTGTTGCTTCTTTTGTCAGCGCTTCGACATCGAAGTCTTTCATGAGGGGGGACAGAACAACTGAGACATCAACGTTTACGGTTACGGGTTTTGTTCCTTCAGCGTCCACTGTAACATCGAGGGTGGCTATTCTGCTAGTGGGAACTTTGGATAGGACGTAATCTCTGGCAGCCTGTTCCGCCCTTTCACATAGCTCCGCAACTTGTTCAAGAGTGAGTTCAGGGATTCCTATATCTTCCAAGCGGTTTTCATCCTAAGGAGGAGCCTGATACTGGACGCAAGTCCTGCTGTAGCTTTTCCTGTAGGTCCTTCGCTTGGGTTCGAAGGCGCTCCTCCTGTTTGGCTAGAACGTCAACTCTCATCTTCAAGAGCTCTTTACGTTCGGTTAACTCTGTTGTAACCTTGTCTTTTTCTGACTTGACAAGAAGTGCGCCTATTGATTTGTAGATCACCGCGGTTTCATTCAGCTTCTCTAACTCGTTTGCTGCCTGTTCAACCTCGTTGAGTTGCATTTCAAGCTGCTGTTTCTGAGCCATCACTCCTTGCAGAGTTTGCTGTAATTGTTGAAGCCTGAGTAAACGTTGCTGAATCTGGGGTGAAAGTTTCGAAATATCTCCGCTCATCTTAACTCCTCAAACCTTTCTCTCTGAATTCTTCCAGCATAAATAACTTGGTGCATATTAAGCGTTTTCACTAAAAACGTCTCAGGACACGATTCTGAGTGATTTTGTTGTTTTTCGGTATAACAAGCGCGTAGTGCCTTCAAGCTCCGCGTTGCTACCATTCGGCAGATTCGATCAAGTCTCACATCACTCAAAGAAAACCCAGATGGGTGGATTAAATAGCTCAATTTCCGATAGTTTATCTTCAGAAATTATAGTGTTATAGAGGAATCCGTCTCCGAACTTCTCCAGTTGAGCTTCCGCAACAACTTCAGGCTCTGACAGAACAACAGCCTCACTAGAATCGCCTTTTAGCGTAACCAAACCTAATCGACTTACGCGTACGAAAACAGTCTCCCGGCTCTCCAAAGTCAGGAACACAGGTAGTTTTGTCCCCTACAAAAAACAGCAGCACTGACTTATTGACAGGCCAACTTGCAGTAGCGCCAGATGGCACATCACCATATTCAGCAAATTCATCAAACTTCAAACCCATAGCCTGTCTTAATGTAGAAGTAGAATGGTTAAACATAATCCCCTGAGCTTTTGTCACATTTCCGATAGCCCATTCATCTGAATAAACCTCAATCTGATGAACCTCAAATATAGCGTCACAAAGATCGACTTCGGAATAACGTGTGAAATTAAGCACCACATTGAATAACGGTACACCCGCAGAAAGGTCAGCAGTATTATGACGTTCAACATAACCGTATGTTACATCGACACCAAATAGCGGTTCAGGAGCATCTGCTGCATCTGGTGCAACCACAATGTTTGAATACAGCAGAAGCGCCGCCAAGAAAACGCCCAGCACCAATGCAACAATGCTAGCCGGGAACAATTTTCTGTCAAGTTCCACTTTATTCAGCCCCAACTAGTGTATTACTAACAAGTTCCTAATTACTCTGCTTAGAGAACAGAATGTTCCTCCAGAAGAACAGAGCCAAAAACAAAAACCATTACATTCAAGCATCCAAAATTTTTGCACATGTACCTAAAATGCTGCTATGATTCTTCTGTGAATTTTTGGAGGTTCATTGCCACGCCGATCAACCGTAAATAGGAGTTCATTGCAGCTCTTAATGCTGAGGTGTCTTTTGCCCTGAACTCTAAAATCAAACTTTGATCTTCAGTCTTAATGTGAACTTTTGAGCGGGGAGTAGATGAAGTCTCGGTTTCAGGTCTCAATGCCTGCAGAACTACTTTCAACTGTTTTTCGGATGAAAAATTTAGGCGGACAACAGCATGAGCCTTCATGATGGGACTTCCCAAATCAGCTTTGACAGGGTGACTCTAGGTCCTATTTCAACCATTCGTTGAAGGCGCATAAAGGTGATTTGAATGTGCCGTGAAGAATCAAAAGAAAAGTGCATTGAGGCACCATGTTTCCGAGCTGCTTCATCCACAGACAATACGGGCAAATCAAAAAACTGTGACATTCGCCCAGCTACTCTTTCCAGTTCAGCAGAATCTTCAGGCTTCATAGTAATTGCAGAGGATCGATTACGTCTTGTCACTTCCTTGAATTCTCTTCGAAGACGAATCCCACCTATCAACATAAGCGGGGGAACAGACGTTAGTCCAGTTGAACCTATCTGAAAAAGATTGATTTTTCCGGGTCCCCCACGCCACCGATCAACCACAACCACCCGATCCGCCTCAAGTTCAATCGCCCTTTCAGCTACTCCATCCAGACTCATCTTCCCCCGGTTAACTCGCACAACATCAGGAATAGAACTAACTAAATCACGACAAAATGTTCGTATCCTTCCAGTTGGTCTCCGAGAGGTAGTCAACAATATCACAGCTAGCCAACCTCACCGAAGAAAGGTGACCCAGAAAGCCTTCGCCTTAACTTCTACTCAGGCTTCTGAAGAGGACAAACTCTTCACTTGACGCTTCGCCACGACCCCAAGTTTCGTGACTGGCGTGTAGGCGCCGCCAGCGAAGGTGAGACCACATTTTCTGCAGTTCCAGACGCCCACGCTCTCTCTTCGAACCGTCTCAGAACCGCATTGTGGACACTTGTGGGGCTTCCTTGTTTCTGTGACTACTTTTACGTAACGTTTTCTAAGTGTTGCGCCGTAGCGAGTTCCAAGCCCTCTAGCCATACCAACTTTCTTTGTTTTTCTTCCCATCAGCTTTTAACCACGATTTTTCTCAGTTCCTCAGTCTTTTTTAGGGCAATCTTTGTGGCTTCCGATATCTCCTCTGTAGTGAAGTAGCCAGAACCGCCGCCCTTCTGTATGGCACAGATTTTTTCGTCTTTGTCCATAGTCATCGTCAATCTTGCATCCATAACCTGTTCCTCATCAAGATCGGTATCCAATATGAGTTTATCGCCTATCTTGGCAAAAGTAACAGCTATCGGATAGTTAATTATCGGAAGGGGAGTGTAACCCGGCTTTTTCACGATCTTCCCATCTTCTACAGTATATTTGAACATTTTAGTGTTGATTAGAGCTGCTAGGGCTGCCATAGCCGAGGCGTCTATGAGGTTTCCGTCATGGTTGAGAACGTAAACGTCTATGAAAATTACAAAGACCAGTTTACCAGGCTCAACACAAAGCTTCTCCAAGTCTATAGCCTTTGACTCCCTTATGCCTCTATCCACTACCCGAGCCAACTCCACCGCGTCCTCGCCGGGTGGTCCCGGTTCAAAAGATGGAGATGCAAGGGGCACAAGTTCAGCGTTAACTGTGAGAACACCCTTACCAGGCACGTCTGAAAATGGAGCTCCAGTTGCGATTTTCACGCCCACTACAACCTCGGTTTTGCCTAAGCGCACTCGGGCAGAACCTTCGGCGCGTTCGATCACTCCTGATTCTAATTGGATTTTTCGGTATTCTGTTAATCCTCGTTCGTCCGCTCTTTTTCCGCTCGCAAGAAGTTCAACGATTCGTTTTTTCTTGACACGCACAACAATCGGTGAAGATGTCATTCTTGTTCAGCCTCCTCAACCGTAACATATTTCGATTTTAACGCCTCCTTTTGAAGGATATAAAGTTGTTTGCAACCGTCGAGAGCCATATTAATGGCATTTTCAAACTCCTCAACTGACAAATTGCCATCCATCTGCAGCAAGGTTATAGCATTCAGGTTAGGCATAAAAGCCACGGGCACATCAGCCTCACCAACCTTATCTTCGGTATCCGAAAGATCAACTATCAGCTTTCCGTCCGCTTTACCAGCCGCGCAAGCCACAACTAAGTCTCGCATAGGAATTCCAGCATCAGCCAATGCAAGAGAAGCTGTGGTGATTCCCGCACATCTTGTTCCCCCGTCCGCTTGTAAGATTTCTATATACACTTGAATGGATGTTTTGGGGTAGTATTCGAGGAAAACCGCGGGTTCTAAAGCCTCTCGAATCACTTTGGAGAGTTCAACGTCTCGTCTTGAAGGCGCTGGGGACTTCCTTTCGTCAACCGAGAATGGTGCCATGTGATAGCGACATTGAATGACAGCGCGGTCCTGTTGTGCTATGTGCCTTGGATGTGCCTCTTTAGGACCGTATACGCCCACGAGAATCTTGTTTTTTCCCTGTTCCAGATATGCAGAACCGTCTGCGTTTGGGAGGACTCCAACCTCCATTTTCACTGGTCTTATTTCATCCAATTTTCTTCCATCTAATCTGATACCCTTTTTATCAATTAATTTTTCAGGTTTTTTATTTTCCATATTTAATCCCTTTTTTTAGTTTTCTCTTTATTTGCTTTCAACTGCTTCTCTTTCCTTTTTAATCATCTCAGTTACGCGATCAGTCAACCCACTCGTATGGGATTCTGCTTCAATTTTGCGAAGAGCCATAACCGCAAGCCGTTCATCCTCAGGAGACCTGCCACTAAGAAGAATCCAACCATTTTGACCAATAGTCAGTTGACAACCTGTCTCCCTCTTTATCATACCCACCATGGAACCCTGTCTACCGATAACTCTCGGAATCTTCGTGGGAGTAACCTCAACGAGCTGCCCCCGCATAATCTTCCCTAGACCGGGTTCACGGACAGTCAACAGGGGATCACGGGTTCGGTCATATTCAACTACCTTCGCAATTATTAGATCGCCTACATCAAAGATGGACGGCAAGTCTGTTGTTTCGGGCTTGAAGGAACGCTCAACAACGTCGGATGCTCTAAGCCTAGCAAGATGCGGAGCTTTGATGTCTATAACCCAACCTCCCGGCGTGGTTTCAACGACTTTTCCGATAACCGTGTCTCCGGGGACGGGAACATAAAATGCTTTGAGGGCAACGACGTGAACTCTTCTGCCGTTGTAATCAACAAGTCCAAGGCGGCAAGCATAGATTTTTCCATTCTCTTTGTAGGTACTATCTCCTGGTACGTAATCACCTTCCGCAAGAAGGTCGCCAGGAGCAACAAGCTGTTTTTTTTCATAAAAAACTGGCATATTCAACACCTCAAGAAAGTTTTAATTATTTCACCATTTTCGCTTCAAGATTTCCTCGGGTCATTTTCCCCAACTTATCCAATAAAGGCCCGTAAAGGCCAGCTGAAATCTCCACGATGGCAGACCATGACCCGTCAGCCTGCCACTGATCCCTCTTTATTGTGCCGAAGCCTTTGACGGTTCCGTAGACTTTGCTTGCGTGCTCGGGAGGTATGCGAACTGCCACTGTGATTTTCTCCATTTTGAGGGGAATAACGGGACGTAGGAGCTTTATTATTTCTTTTGCTTGCTCTTCTACGCCTTTGGAGGGCTCGATGGAGAAACGAATTTGCTTCATTGCCTGTTCAATCCGTAGGGGAGGGTGGGGAAGATTTGTTTTCGGATCAATGCACTCACGTGAGATGAAAGAAACGATTTGTCTCCGCTTTTCTTCAACAAGCTGTTTCCTTTGTTCCGTAGTTAACTGCAAGGTGCCCTTCTTAAGGATTACTTCAGCTATTTTGAGGGAATCTGTGGTTCCGAAGATTTCCTGCAGTTTCTCTTCCGACGCCTTCGTGCCTTTTCCAGCGTCGGTGAAGATTGTTTCGGTGGCAAGAACTTGGGAAACAGAGCTGGTTTTTCCGAGCCTGTAGGCTAGGGCGGGCTCAGGTTTGGTTAGAATTTCGAAGTGATCGCCATCATGAGTGATGCGCGCGATTGTGTAGCGTTCGCTCATTAAGCTCCACTGCCCTCAAGCCCTCTTTGGATGTTCTCGATTTCTTCGTCGCTTAGCGCTCGGAGCTTTTTTGTGTCTAATGGAATAACGCTTATTTTGATTCTTTTTGGTTCTCCCCTAGCTTCGAGGGCTCGGGTTAAAGTTTTTGCAGCAAGTTTGATGGCTTCATCCAAGCTGAGGTCCTCACGATACTCTTCCTTCAGGAGAGCCTCAACTGCCTCACGGCCAATCCCCACAGCCACAGCCTTGTAGCCTCTATAGGAGCCACTTGGATCGGTTGTGAATACTCTGCTTCCAGTTTTGTCGACTCCACCAAAAATGATTGAAACTCCGAAGGGTCTTACTCCTGCGTGTTGAGTGTAAAGCTGTTTTACGTCTCCGACACGTTTGGTCATGATTTCAACATCGATGGGTTCATCATACATCAGTCGGTTGCTTTGGGCGTAAATTCTGGCTTGGTCAATGAGTATGCGAGCGTCAGATCCCAAGCCAACAACCGCTGCTCCAAGATGATCATCTACAGCGTAGATTTTCCAAGTGAAATTTGTATCTTGAAGTTTGGTTTCAATTTTTTCTTCGGCTCCTAAAACAACTCCCTCCGGGCAGGCAATTCCTATTATTGTTGCCCCACGGTTTACTGTTTCTAGGGCGTATTCAACCTGAAATAGGCGACCGTCTGGAGAAAACACTGTAATGGCGCGATCATAAGCTCCGGGTGCGGCAAATACAGACAAACAATTCACCTCATACATGAACTACGTTTTGTCTCTCATGTAATAAGACGGAACTAAAAACCTTTTCGTATTTGGTAGCGGATATCTCATGCAAAGCCCTTTTTCGTAAATGCTCGTAACATATTAGATACGCTGACAACTACAATTCGGGAAAAATTTCACAGCCACGCGGAAACAGAAAAAAGTTTACGCCTCAGTTCTATTCATGATTTGGAATCCATAAACAATTTTAGTTTCTATCATACACAAAACAGCAGGGTTTGTTCATGCCAATAGAAAAAGAGAAATTTAGGAAGGTTTCCAGCAATTTAGAAGATGAGATAGCCTCTTTCTTGAAGGCACGTAAAGGAAAGGCATTTACAGCTGAAGAAATAATGGGGTCAACAAGTTTTCATGTGGACTTCGATTTACCAGTAACTTCCGAAATATCTACTTTTGTTGCAGCAAATTTTGTTGCAGTTCTTCATGATTTAGTGAGCAAAGGACAGATTACAAGGAAAGTTGTCAACAACAGAATGTATTTCATCGCAGCCGAATAAGTTCCATCAAAAATTTCTATGCCTCTAAATGCTCAATAAAACGAGAAAGCAGACATCATAGCCACAGAAATAAACTGTCAGTTGGAACTATGAAATGGACAAAAATCTGAAGCTCAGAGGAGACTCCGAAATAGATAGAAGAATCAACAGAACAAGGCAACCATCATAGTAGGAGATTAATAACACTTCATTGTTGAAAACAGTACTTATATTAACTGAGGAGTACATTTTTATACTAATTTAGTTTTAATATATTATGATTGAGATTGATGGAAATAAATTGGAATGAACCATCCCTCGTTAAGTGGCTGGGAACTACAACTCGCAAAGGAACAAGAAACATCTACAGAGGCGCATTCAAAAAGTATGCTCAATTTACTGGCATGACCTCTGAACAGTTGATTGATGAAGCTCTAGAGGATGCCAAAAAGGACATCAGAGAAAGAAAAGATATAGTAAAAACTCGGCTGCTCCAGTTTTATTCTTGGCTAAAAGAAGAATATCCCATAAAAAGTAGAGGAAACGGCAAACACACGGTAATCGGCAAAGGATTGAGCGATACTTCAGCATCAACAGCTGTAGGAGCCATCAGGTCATTCTACAGCACATACGAAATCTATGTTAAGATGAGAGGAAGGCAGAGCCTACCCAAGCCCAAAATCGTAAACAAAAGAATGCAGCTAAACACAGCTGACATCAAACTCCTTGTAGATCATGCAAGATCACCCAGAGATCGAGCTATTATTCTGACGATGTTTCAGGGCGGAATGGATGCCTCAACTCTATGCAGCATAAAATATGGTGACTTAATCAAGGGCTTAGAATCTAAGGAGCATCCGATTAAGCTTGAGCTGTTTCGAAAAAAGAGTGGAATAGACTACTACACGTTTTTGGGACATGACGCTATTGAAGTACTGAAAGCTTACATAAACGACATGGAATCAAAAGGCGTAGAGTATGAAGATAACACTCCTTTGTTTTTGAAGCAAAGCATCAAAGCCAGACAGTTTGAGCCTCTGTATTCAGGTTTGGTTGCGAATATGCTCAAAAAAATAGCTATTGCCTCTGGATTAGTAAATGATAAACTGAACGGAAAAAAGTTCAATCCAGTTAGTCCTCACGCGTTGAGAGAAAACTTCGGAAGTATCATGATCAATAAAGGAGTCCCAGATTCTATAGTGGATTTTTGGTTGGGGCACGCAGTAAGCGATATGGCTGAAGCTTACAAAGGCAGACGATTTGAAGAGCTTAAACGAATGTATGCTGAACGAGAGAGCTTCATAAGCATAACAGCGCCTTCATCTGATTTGAAGAAGTTTGAAAAAAGCAATCAAGAATTGAAAAATGTTCTAGTGGATTTGAGCACAGAAAACAAGAAACTGAGAGATAGGGTTGATGATCTCGAGAAATTTCGCATGAAAACTCGACAGCAGATAGACGAACTTGTTGAGTTCAGGAAAGAGATGAAGCATTACGAAAAGGGTGGAGTAGTTGTTACTTATCATAAGAAAGCTGGCTTCCTACCTGGTGAACCTGAAGAATTTTCTGATGAAATACTAAAAGACCGTATAGAAAGCTTAGATAAAGAAATTGCGAATCTCAAAGAAATATTGATTAAGCGAAAGACTTCTTAGATCAGCGCGCGCAATTTATGTTGTGAACAAGATGCACGCGCGCGTTCTAATTTATTTTGATGTTTTGAAAAAGAAGAAGCTGTCATTTGCAATACAATCTCGTAATTTAATTAAGCATTCAGAATGTTTTTTTGTTTCTCTTAAGTTAATTAGTTTCATTATAGATGAGATGTCCTTTTTCGCGCGCGCATTCTTTTTGTTAGTTTGTTAGCTTCTATGATCCAGTTTGAGATTTGTGTTATTGGTAAACCCGTTTTTTCTGCAAGTTGTTTAGGGGAACTCTTTGCCAAATCAGAAATGGTTTTTACTCCTGCACGTTCTAATTCTAAAGCTCTTTTTGCACCTATCCCTTTTATTTCGGCTAAATCTGATAGACTCTCTGACTCTTGAAAAGCGTTAATTATTCCTTCTGCAATTTCATCACCAAAGTTTGAGGTCTCATATATGGATTCCTCGCAAGGATTCTGGTAATAATGAAGTAGGATTTTAGTTTTTATGATTATTTTTTCCCATTTTTTCTGTGTTATGTCATATCTGAATTTATGTTCATTAGGTCTTTCAAGGCAGCTGTAACCGAGAATGTTATTATCGTTTTCTTTGAGAGCCATTTTGCTATTGCAGTTTCTCTCTGCGCAAGGCAGTGTTTACTTGACCAAAGCTATCACGTTTATTAATACTCACTAAACAAGTAAAAAAACATTACGCCCAGAAATCTAATCTTAAAGGCGCGCAGGCGGATTAAATAATTGTAGCATATATTAGGAGAGCCTGACCTCGTCATATTGATGTAAATGAAGAGATCAGGTTCTCCAATGCTTCTATTCGAAAGCGTGGATTTAAGACCTCT
>Ga0315537_1003153_pt1 | contig 12334 bp, 8 predicted proteins | sample SalMarSW160270MG_FD_203091 | JGI IMG/M metagenome (GOLD analysis project Ga0315537, IMG submission 203091) | Salt marsh sediment microbial communities from the Plum Island Ecosystem LTER, Massachusetts, United States - Salt Marsh Sediment SW1602-70 ... | reverse complement strand
AAGGTATGTTGAGAGATATACCTGAGGTGTTTGAAGGTGAGGTGGAAGTTGATAAGACCTATGTGGGAGGTCAATGGAAGAATAAGCGAAAAGTCCAACGATTGCAAGGAACTAAGCGGGGTCGGGGAACAAGCAAACAGCCGGTTTTTGGTATCTTGTGCCGTAATGGCTATGTATGGGCTGAGCTGGTTTCTGGTGTTGAGGCTGCAACCCTCCTGCCCTTGATCAATAAGCGGGTGAAGCGTGGTTCTGTTGTTTACTCCGATACCTGGAGAGGGTACACTGGGATTGCGGCAAACGGGTATGTGCATCGTCTAATAGACCATAGCAAAGGTGAATTTTCCGATACCAAGGGCACTCACATCAATGGCCTTGAAGGGTTCTGGGGATATCTCAAGAGATATCTTGCCTCCAAAGGGGGTATCCGAAGAGAACGACTTCCACTGTACTTGGCTGAATATGTATGGCGTTTCAACCATCGTACATACTCTAGTAAAGAGCAAGTCACCACGCTGGTAAAAATGCTTTATAATTACAAACACATACATAATAATTAGTGGCTAGAATAGCACTTTACCCTTCTTATAATCATATAATTCTTTTAGAAGCAAATATAGAAAAATGCTATTTCCAATCAAATATCTTTTATATAATCTTCTAGGCTCTTGGATCAGCCTAAAGAACCATTCCATCCCTATTCTCTGCATCCACGGTGGAGCCCGTTTAACTCTTCCAGCAATAAAATCTAAGGATGCGCCAACTGCAATAGAAAGCGTAACATTCAATTTATCTATATTTTTCCAAATCAACTTTTCACTTTTTGGGGAACCAACACATAAAAATAAAATATCCGCTTTTGATCTATTTATCATATCAACTGTTGTTTTCAACTCATTTTCATTATGTTCAAAACCGAAGGGAGGACTATAGTAACCGATACCTAGTTTGGGAAATAATTTTTTCAATCTTGCGGCAGCTGCCCCTTCTGATCCATTCGTTCCTCCTAAGAGAAAAATCCTTTTCCCCATTCTTTCAGCAATCCTACAAATTTCCGCAAATAAATCAGAACCAGCGCACCTTTTTTTTAAGGGAGCCCCCAATAAAATAGATGCCCAAATAAGCGATATGCCGTCAGGTAAAACTAAAGATGCATTTTGATATGCCATCCGGAATTCTTTATCTTTCTTAAGGCAAACGATATGAGCTGCATTTGGAGTTACAACATATGAAGGCTTACCTTTTTCAATCCATTTTTTAATTTCTTCAAGCGCTTCATGCATAGATATATTGTTAATATTTATACCAGTAAAATAAAAATATCTCATTTCCAAACTCTTTGATAAACTTTTTCAATCTCTCTTATTTTATTTTCCCATTCGTAGTTTTTTGCCTTTTCTTTTGCAAATTTTGAAACATCATCATTTTTTTCCATTGGTTGGCATAGAAAAAACCTAATTTTTTTGGAAATAACATCTGATTTTGAAAAATTCATTAGAAACCCATCCTTTTTATTATCAATAATATATCGAAAAGCGGGAATATTATTAGCTAAACAAATGTTTCCGGTTGCCATTGCTTCAATCAAACTAAATCCAAAACCTTCGTATCTCGATGAAAAAAAACAAATATGAGATCGAGAGAGAAGTTTAAAAAGTTCACTTTCAGTTAAAAAACCGTGCCAGAAAATTTTTTTCAATATATCCAATTCATAAGCAAGCCTTTTTAGATCATTAACCGTTTTCTTAAATCCACTCCCGACAATATTCAATTGCCAATTTAGATCCTTTATATCTGCTAATGTTCTAAAAAGTAAATCCAATCCTTTATTCACGTCGATTCTACCAAAATAAAGGAAATTGCCTTGCTCAGGTTTTCTTTTTATTTTATTAAACTTTTCAAAATCGATTCCATTTTCTATAAGAAATAAGTTTTTTATATCCCATTTATTAAAATACTTAAAATCCTGTTTGCTGATACAAATTACCGCATCAATGAAATTTTCTATGGTTGGTTTGTAATACATAGGGATTACAAGCGATTTTATCAATTTTAAATTCTGAGTATGTAATAGAAAGCCATGGGTCGATAAAATAATTTTATATCTAAAAAATTGTTTCAATAACAAGGATGTTTCATACAAAAATCTTAAATCATGAATATGCACAATATCTGCCCATTTGAAAAGATTCAGAGGTAAACGTAAGGGTATAGGCTTTTTGTAATAACCAACCCCATAGATACGAAAGATTTCTATTCCTTCAAAATTTTCATATTCAGCAAACTTTTGCTTCTTATTAAAAATATTATAATTCAAAGTAAGTACGCGACAGTTTATGCTTTTTTTAAGCAACCTTTTTGAAATTTCATAAATATATTTTTCTGTCCCGCCGATGCAGGGATAAAATTGTCTGGAAATATGTAAGATATTCATAATTCAATTGTTAGTTTCTTCTTTTTTTGAACCCAATAATGCACCGGTTAAAATCCAAAAATGCGCTACTGAACTGAAAGTTAGTATTTGTTCAGATATGAGACCTGTTAAGAAATACACTAGACTTAAGCATACCATTGCCTTGCATAAATTTCTCCATAAATCATTATTTATACATTTTAGATATTGCCTTTGTAATCGAAAGACAATCAAAAACCACCAAATTAAGAAAGTTAATAAACCAATACCACCAATTTGATACATTACGGATAAGTAAGCGGATTCTCCGGCGCCACTAATTTTACCACTCTGCATAGTTGCCCAGCAACCAGCCAAACCAAATCCTTTGCCCATCAAAATAGTTTCTTGTACATTTACCAAACTTCTTTCTAATGCTTTAATATGCCCAATAATTCTTCCTTCTTTCCTAGTCATTGATGCAAGAAAGAAATTTCTAGTAGGGCTATAAATAAGTAAGATAGCAAAAATTAGAAAAAACACTAAAAAAATTGATAAAAACCTTTTTCTCATTTTAAAAGCTAACAAATTACTAAGTTCTGCGTGATACAGAAAAATACCGATTATAGTTCCCATGATGGCTGCTCTTGTTTCTGTAAGTAATAACCCGCAAATTAAAAATAATAAAATAAACACCTTTTTTCTTGTAAGGTAAGTACTAGAAAATAATAGCAAAATGGGTACAATTAAAAAATATCCCAAAGCTAAAGGACTTGCAAACGTGCCAGCCATTCTCCTTATTCCCACAAATCCCCAAAAATTACCTGGCACATTTTTTATGAATCCTAGCCGCAAGCCTTTGACAGTAGTCAGATATCCATGGAGATCTAAGACGCCATTCCAGAGTTTGTTGACGGGGATAACCATTTCAACGAATCCGAACAAAATTGAAATTACTGAAACAAAAACAACTACCTTCACGAGCATAGTCAATTCTCTTTCTCTCACGTTCAGCCACTTACCCACCAACAAGAGTATTATAGGGAGAATAGCCGACCTAAAGGTTGTTAAAGCCGTGAGCGTGCTAACTTCCTTCGGTCTCCATAAGAAATAAGGAAAGCAAAAAAATAGTATGTAAAACAACCCTATTATCTCAATCAATGAAATAGTTACCTCTTTGAGCAGCATCTTTCTGAGAAACAGCAAAATGAGGATAAGTGCTATGAGGGTTTCTTTGAACACAGATAACGACAGCCAATAGATCGTCGGATATAACCGATACAGCAAGCTTATCAGAAGGTCTTGAACAGGAAACCAAATAAAGCATAAGAGGACTCCGTAAAAGCACCACCTTCTAATGATTACACTGGGCATAATGGACGTGGTAACTTGGCCATTAGCATTCATAGAAAACACCCTTTGTTAAGGGCATAACTGTTTTGCTTCATTTTCTTTTTGGTACCTGATACAACTTCCAAAACTGAAGAGCCTTTTTTAACCATAATTTTATTACACCTAAAGCCGCATACATGTACACTACGGTGAGAAAATATTTTGAAAAAAGATTCTTTGTTATTTTGATCTTATTTCTAAGCCTTAAGTATTCAAAGGAAAGATCTTCTTTAAGTTTGTAATGACGTATAGAAGTTCCTTCTTTATGATATACTTTGCTCTTACAGCAATACCCCAAAATCCAACCTTTTTGCCTTCCTCTTATTGCCAAATCCACATCCTCAAAATAAAGAAAATAATCCTCACACATCAAGCCGATGTCTCTTATAAAATCTTTGCTTATCAACATAGATGCACCAATGACGTAATCAAAATTTATATATTGCTTATCCCATTGGCCTCTATCTTTTTCATACGCTCCTATATGTTTTGATTTCGCAAACCATTTGTTGTATTTTCCCCCAACCCCTTGTATTATTGAAGGATTGTCGAAATAAAGTAATTTCGAACCTATCATCCCTACTTTTTTACTAAATTTTTTATAACTTTCCGCTTCTTCTACTAGATACGCAAGTGCACCCATATCAATAACAGTGTCATTATTCAACAGCCATATGTATTCAAAATCATCTTTCACTAAAGCATACTTAATACCTATGTTATTTCCGCCTGCAAAACCCAAATTTTTTTCTGTTTGAATAATAATTAGAGGATAATTAAGTGAAGGGCAATTATTCTCTTTGAGGGTTTGTCTTTCCCCTTTTCTCCATTGTTCTTTCGTCTTTTTTCCTTGCACGGTATTTCCGCCGACTTCTGCTTCTTGCCTGGTGTATTCAATGTATGGAATCGGCTTCAAAACGGGAGGATGAGATAAATAGTATAAGGAGTGAGAAGGTTCGTGGGGTAAAACTTCTTGTTTCCCTTCAGCCCATTCTTTTATCTTCTCTATAGAGTGATTACTTGAGCCATTATCAATGGCAATTACCTGAAAGTTCAAGTAATTATTCCGGAAAACGCTCTCCAAACATTCAATAGTATCTTTCCAGCCATTATAATTGACGATTATTATGTAAACCTTTGGGTCCAAATATGTTTCCCCATATGTCGATTTTCAGGACATAAATACCTTCAATATACGCTTAAAATTTTCCGTCCCCACAGTCGAAAAGATCGACACGCAACATCTATTTTTGTTGTATAACGCCTTCTCTTCGGAAAATGCACGTAATGTTCTTGGTCGGCAAAGTACCACTTCCAGCAAACACACTGGAACATAAATTGTAACACAACCACATAATTAAAGATACCATTTTATACTTTGGTAGCTAAAAATGGTACTTTGCCCTAGAAGAATATTTTAATCTTCGTCAGATTAAGCAAAAAACCCCGGACGTTTGATAACTCTGAGAAGCAGCCGCCACATGGAATTTTGAGGCACAATCTTTTGCCACAATAATCGAAACATGATTTTAGATTGGTCCGAGTTCTTAAGTTATTAGCTTACTACTTCCGCTAGTACAATCCTTTCGCATGATGGAGATGAAGAATAAAGATTCAAAAATCTCAACTGATAGTATGGGTTTATCTCTTTGATCAATCTTGGTATTTCGAAAAAGTCTTGGCCTTTGTGATAAACCGCAATCAATAGCGTAGGAGCGAATCTCTTAATTGTTTCTAATGCACCTTTTATCGCTGGAAGCTCAAAACCTTCAATATCCATCTTGAGCAAACCTACGTCATCCAGCTTCATTTGCTCTACGAGGTTGTCAATGGTCGTCACTTCTATTACATGCCCGGATTGTGAACCTCCCTCCTTGCTTATATAAGACCTTCCGGTACCCATAAGTCTCATAGGTAAGAAGGAACATTCCTTTTCGCCTACAGCCTTTTTTACAAGGGTAACCTTCTCCATGTTGTTCAAGCGAATATTTTTCAAAAGAATAGGAATTATGTCTTCATCCGGTTCTATACAAATTATACCCTGAGGAGAGAGTTCTACATCAAAAATATGAGCAGTATCACCGCTAAATGCACCACAGTCTATTATCGTAGAGCCTGCAAGCTTTTTCTTGCTCTTCAATAATCCTACACCGTATTTTTCGACAAAGACCCCGAGTTCAAACCAATCGACACTAGATTTGAAGCCAGCGAATTCATAGCATCCGGCCTTCTTTTGTATCGGAAACCTCTCCAAAAACCCTTCATAAACCCTCTGTTTTGCGAAATCCTCTTCATCAAAAACCAGATCGAGTTTTATCCTGTCAAAAAGCGCGAGGAACAGCTTATTCCTCACAAACTTTTCGATTTCCCTGTGATCACTTTCAGGAAAGTACTCGAAGGGAACCTCCGGATTTTTTTCGAGCACATAGCTGAGAAAATCGAGAGCCCATCTTTTTTCTGACAATAAAACCATAAGACAATCTTCATTGGCAGCAAATCTCTTATACTCAAGAAAGAAACGGATCAATTTCTTCACTCTCCTGGGGATCCATTTCCTGAAAGTATTCCACCTCTGTCGCTTATAGATTACTCGTAAGACAATTTCCAACTCTCGGATTTCATCTTCATCAAAATATTGCCATACATCTTTGATGAAGTTTCTTAAGAAAATAAGGCTGCTTTTTTCCATGTTCACACCTTCTCCTTTAAGTTCTAAATATGCATAGATGTAAGCCACTCCATTTTAAGAGATAAAACAGATTGAAAACAATAAAAACTTCGGCAAGCAACGTGGAAATAGAAGCACCAATATGGTTGTATAATAGAATAAGTGTAGAAGCAAGTAAAAGGGTCAAAAAACTTCCAAAAACAAAGGAGCGCGAAAAGTTTTCCTTCCTATTGAACGAAAGTATAGTTTGGATACCTAAAATGGTTATCAATACAGTTGCAAAAACAACGAAAAAAGTAGTATCGTCAGTCGTGGAAATGCCCTTACCCAATCCGTTTTATTGCCACCATGAAAAAAGCAAGATAAAAAATTTACAAAAAAACAAATTTCGCTCTTGACATTCAACCTAAAGGTGGCGTCTCGTGAGGCCATCATTCGTGCCTTGACTGATGGTTAAGTAGTTCAGTCGTCAACATTTCGTTCGTAAGAATAGACCTTGAAGCAATAAAGATAGCTCTACTTAATCCCTGGTGTTCTTCTGAAGAAGTCCAGTCTAAAGGAAACTCCTCATGATTTGGTTGTGTTTTCGGGATATAGACATACTCAAAATGTTTTTTCAACTGGGAAAATACCCAAGGTCGTGTTGGACGACATCCCGCACCAGAGAATGATTCGGTAAGTTTTTCTTTATCTTCTTCCAGTAGTTTTATTCTTTCGTCTTCACCAAATGAAACGCATGTTTCAAGAAATAGCAATTGCTTGCAATGTTGATCAAAAAACTTTATCGCAAACTCAGGATTTCGTAAGTGATACAGTAAACCATAGCAATGAATTACATCAAATGGAGCATTGGCAATTGGACCAGGATGTTCCATGTCAAGGTGCTGAATATCAATGCCAGAATAACGCTTGCGGAGATATTCGAGATTATCCTTTCTTGCCTCTGTTATAGTTATCCTGCAGCCTCTATCAAGATAATAATGAGAGTGATCACCGATACCTGCGCCTACTTCAAGCACTGTCATGCCTGTCACAGGTATTCTAAGGCTTGCAAGATGCTCAAGCCGCCTTGTATTATGTCTTAAGTAAGGATTTGAATGAAATACTAGTTCAGGCTTATTAATTCTTGCTATTGTGTAACCTGTCTTTCTGAGAATATCCTGAAAAAACCTCTTTAACATATTTTTTTACTTATGCAATGATCGGTTACATGGCGCTTAACGTTGGAGATCAGCGCCACGAAAAGTTGTAATTTTAATTTCTTAAAACCCATTTAAAAGGAGAGCCCGCTGATTGAGCAGTATAATAAGAGTAGGAAAGGATGTCAAGAACATGTACTCGTTCACTACATATGAGACAAATGGGAGGGAGAGGGGTAGTTGGCATCAACAATGCCATTGTCTTTAAGGAATTGCAAGGGCGTCTTATACCCCAGGGCTTGATGGGGTCTCACACAATTGTAGATACGTTCCCATTGCCTGAGTTCCTGATTCAGTTCTGGAACGGTCCAGGAACACTCATAGACCTCATAAAACTCCTCCGTATGGGTCCGATGTGCCCTTTCCACCGACCCATTGAGCTTCGGACTCTTCGGAGGCAGGACAAACAAGTGAATCCCCCGCCTCTGACATTCCTGTTCAAACTCCGCATAAAACTCCGATCCCCCATCTACTTGTATTGCCTTCACTGCAAACGGCATCCTCCTCTGGAGGGTCTCGATAAACTCCGTGGCCGTATGGGCCGTGGCCCGTGACCTCACCTCAACCACATCCCAGCTCTGGCTAAAGAGCCACCTTCGGGAAATCACATCTCTGGCCGTAAACTGCTTGAGCATCACCCCGGGTAGAGGCCGAATATCCAAGGTATCTACCTCAATGAGATCCCCTGGTATCAGGGGCTTATATTCCTTGGGCTTGCGAACGGCATACGGCCGCCGAGCCCTCCGCTTGGCCGAAATCACCCGCCTCACAGGCTCCACCAACACCCCTCTGCTCTTCAGATACCGAAGCACCCGTCCCACGGTCGAAGCAGATGTCACATACCCCTGAGTCTTCAGAAGAACCACCAGTTTATCCTTCCCCCACCGAGGATAGCACTCCCGTACCTGTTTGACCGCCATGACTAGCTCATTAGACCACAGGGGCCTGCGCACCCTTCGCGGACGACGGGATCGCTCGCGCAACGACGTAAGATCATGGGGATCAAATCGCTTCAACCAACGGTACAGCGTCGCTCGACTCATCCCAAAGGTCTCGCAGATCAACCCCGTATTCTTGGTCTCCTGCCAAAGCCTCAGAGCCCTTAATCGATCCAACTCCTTGCCGGATAACTCACAAGAAGCATACTGAGAAACCTTGTTGAATCCTTTGGCTATACTAAAAACCTGTATCATAGAGGGGCTCCCTTCCCTAACATTTACCCCTCTAGTTTAACTCATTTCTGTCTCATATGTATCTGAACCAGTTCAGACCAGAAGGGCAATGGTCAGAAGCTTTTGGATGTAGATACCACGGGCAAAGCCCGTGGAACTCTGCCCTTCGGGTTATTGGAGGAACTCTAATCAGAAACAGCGGCGGTTGGCCACAGCGCTTTTGGATATAGAGCCCCGGTTGAATAGAATCAAGGGGTAGGGGTACAGGAACAAATGTGTCACATTATACTGTGTCTCTCATAGGCAATGAGGTAACTCAATGTTGTTGGGCAGTGTTGTCAAAATCCTGCTGGATTTTGCCCGAAGACGTGTGTTTCTCATGCATTTTGGGCTTCATTTTAGAGTGTAGATCAGTTATATTAGTCTCATCTAGATGCCATTCTACTGTCGACAGGCGAAAACACCGAGAATCACGCAACCGAGAATTCCGTTGTGATTACGTTAACGAGAGAATTCAATTCAATCAAGAAAACAGTGAGGTTTGAGGAGCTGATACAGTTGATGGTAGATAACGAAGTAGAGACATTGAGTTGATCGCAAAGCCTATTGTACAGATACTTCACAAAAGAGGATATGTCATTCAACATGCATTCAATAATTGAAGAATTAAAAAGGATCTTAATATGGATAACAAGGGCTGATGGGCTTGTAATATTCAGCTGTCAAGGTGTAACCAGATGACTGTTGATGATTTTGAATTTTCCGTTATTATCCCTACATACAATCGCGGCGTGATCCTTGAGAAGTGTCTCGGGGCTCTTGCGCACCAAATACTTGATGCAGATTCTTATGAAATTATTGTATCCGACGACGGCTCCGAGGATGATACCAAAGGAAGAACAGAAGGTTTTGCAAAAAAAGTTTCCAATCATATCCGATACCTGTGGCAACCTAACAGAGGGGCCAATGCAGCCAGAAACCACGCAATTCAGGAATCGAAAGGACGCATACTACTTTTCATTAATGATGATACTATATCTACTCCGACTATGCTGTTAGAGCATCAACGCACTCATCAGCATTATCCAGCGGAAAATGTTACAGTCTTGGGACGGGTGACTTACTCACCGGAGCTTCAGTCTACCCTTTTTTCAAAGTTGCATTTAGATGCTAGCTATGCTTTATGGGAGGGACAAACCGAGTTGGATTGGCGCGCTTTTTACACCTGTAATGTTTCAATAAAGAAATCATTCTTAATGAAATATGGTCTTTTTGAAGAAAAGATGCGCTATCATGAAGATTTAGAACTATCTCTGAGACTTTCCCATCATGGACTAAAAGTAATCTATAATCCTAAAGCATTAGGCTATCATCATCATTATCTTGAAGAGGAAGCGTACTTAAACGTGGCCAAACAGGATGGAAAAGCTTTAGTTGTATGGTATAAAAAAACACCTCACTTAAAAAAAGAATTAGCTTCTATCGGTTTTTATTTGACATCACCATTACCAAAAAGGATAAAATATTTGATAGGGAATTTGTTGACAAACCGGTTGACAATTCCCTTCTTGTTGGCCTCAGCTCGTTTTTTTTCAAAACGCCAAGAAAGAATTGCCCTTATAATTTATAGAAAAATATTTCAATCCTTAAAAAGAGAAGCCATTCGAAATGAACTAATCAAAAAAACTTAGTGTAATGAAAGCCAAGCACCAAAAAGGAGAACATCGACTTTGAAGAAACGCGGATTCTGTACGATGTAGTCATCCCCCGGCAGAAAACCGTGGAGTTCGATGCGCTGATAGGCAAAAACAGGGAAAGTCCTTCTTCTCAATCCATTAGTCCATAGACACGCTTCTTGAAACATTACCACGAAGGTAAGGTTTGCTAATAAATTTAGACACTCCCGTTTTTGCAGGTGGAAAGGGACTTAACCGCCTTTTCTGAAGGTCGCCCTTCAGTGGTGTATGCTCCATAAGGTAAGTAACATTGCCAGTTACTCTCCCCTTACTATCTCCATGCAAGAGGCTATAAAGAAGTTTAAGCAGTGGAAGGATAGATGGTCATGCATGTAAGTGTCAAAAGCTGTGTAACGCATTGGGTGGAGTCTGGAAATCTACCTTTCCTTTTGCTCGTTTCCTCCTGAGGAGAGCAGTATGAGAATAATGTTTGATCTTACAACCCTCTTCATTTAGGACTCGAAGTATAGCCTGTTAAAGCGTTCTAGAAATTCACACAAATTTCTCGACATAACCAACAAATATCAAAGAATCTTTTTAACAAAAAGCTTTTACAAACTCAGGTACTTCTTTCTCTTCTATTCTAAGGCTAATATCTTTAAACCCCGATGAATCAGCGAACGTTCTTAAAATCTCCGTGAGTTCACCAGCTTTTTCACACCCTCCCTTTTGTATTCCTAGGTTCTTCGATTCGTAAAAATCTCTATTAAGATCGTAAATCTCAAAACTATCGTCAATTCTCCAAATTATTTTCCACAGATCCTCGGTTATTAAAGCCATCTCTGATTTTCCAAATGGGAAGTCTTGTGCGTGTGGCACATGTTTTAAAAGAACCGACATCGCATATCTCAGGTAAATATGCTGAGAAATAGCTATTTTCCTCCTGTCACTCACTAACGACAACGAGCTCTTTGGAGTAGGCATAGGAGAACCAATAATGTCCATTAAAGTTGCAAATAAATCATTTAGCTGAACAAGGTTTGAACACAAATCGGGTTTTTTTGATCCAGGGAATTTGATCAATAAAGGAATATGAATCAATTCGTTGTAAGTACTAAAACTGTGACCAAAAAGACCATGTTCTCCAAAAAGCTCTCCATGATCACTTGTTATAATAAAAATGCATTTGTCAATGTCACACGTTCTTTTTGTGTAACTAAACAGCTCATATAACACCTTGTCCAAGAAAAGAACCTCTTCATCATAGCGGGCCTCTAAATGTTTCAAAAAGTTTTCTTCCGCCTCCCCTTTGAAGAATGTCCACCAACTTTCTTTCATATGCCTTCGGTCATAGCAGGATTTATAGTTTCCAAAAATACCTTTGATTCCTTTTGGGGGATTGTATTTCTCGTGAGTCTGCATAAAATTAATGAAAAGGAAACTGGGCTTTGGAGATTGGGCTGCGTCGCTAATTATTTTTTGAGCAAATTTTAATGTCTTCCTTGTACAGGAAGTTGAATCTTTAGCACAATTTTTAAAATAATTTGAGGACATCCATGTAAAAAACCTCAAAAAGCTATTTATGTCCTTGCTTTTAATCAAATAATTGATAAGAAGCATAACCTTATGCAGTTTATTTTGCCCTTCAAGCAAGTTTGGCCGTACTTTAGAGATGACTCCGTGATCATATTTAACCATTTCGTAAAATTTATCAAAGCCTCGGTCAAACTTAAAGTAAGGTGAAACCATAACATTATTCGAAATACCAAATGTCTGGTATCCATTCTCTTTCAGAACTTCTGGCAAGGTATATATGTCTTCCTTCAAAAAGAAATTCC
>Ga0315537_1003149_pt1 | contig 12337 bp, 9 predicted proteins | sample SalMarSW160270MG_FD_203091 | JGI IMG/M metagenome (GOLD analysis project Ga0315537, IMG submission 203091) | Salt marsh sediment microbial communities from the Plum Island Ecosystem LTER, Massachusetts, United States - Salt Marsh Sediment SW1602-70 ... | reverse complement strand
CTGAGTCTCCAGATAGCAGGGCAGCCCCTCTTTATCGATTCTCGCAAACATAGCTCTCAACAACATGCTGGAATATCCTTTACCCTGATGAACGGGGTCGATGCCGAGTAACTGTAAATACAGGTGTGGGAAAGGCGCACAGCGTTCGTGCACCGAGTTAGAATAATTAATGTATGACCTCTGTGGAGATAGATTCTTTCTTCTAACTCTAAGCAAAGCAGACAGATCCCCGCTTCTTATATTTGCCCAAAGCGTCCTGCGGGTTCTCTTGGAAGTAAGCCACATAGCTACCCCCTCCAGATTCGTCGAGGTCGCGTAGACCTCACCATACAGAACACCATAACGGAGCAGCGATTGAAAGGAGTGAACTCCCTTTTTCATCCTTTCGGACGCATCAGGATAGAAATAAACCATTAGCGGATAGTCCCGAAATGCCCTGGCAAGCATCTCCGCCGCCGGTTTTGCCCGGTCTCTGGCTAAACGGACAAGGTTGTTTAAATCTGGTGCCATAATAATTGCCTCCCGCCTTTTTTATCTTCTCTCACCTGACACCCCATACGGGGCGCTTAAGAGGGGCGAAGCCCCTCTTTTATTAATTCCCCTTCCCCTTAAAATACTCCCTTACACCCTTGCCAAAGGGGAAGGGGACACAGGGGATAGGGTCACCTCTACCTAAATTCCCAGCCCCCGCCACAAAACCCCCATTTTCTCATTAATCCTACCTCTCTCCTGTGAAACCTCGTCAGGATATATTGTAAATGGAGAGTTTAAGAGAGGCTTCGCCTCTCTTTATTTAATTCCCCCTCTCCTGTCCTTCTTTGAAGGATCTTGTCAGTATATATTGTAAATGAAGAGTTCAAGAGAGGCTTCGCCTCTCTTTATTTGATTCCCCCTCTCCTGTGAAACCTCGTCAGGATATATTGTAAATGGAGAGTTCAAGAGAGGCTTCACCTCTCTTTCTTTAATTCCCCCTCTCCTGTGAAACCTCGTCAGGAGAGGGGGACCAAGGGGGTGAGGTAGAAACCATTCCCCCTTCACTCTTAAAATATGACAAAAGCCCCACTTTCTCCATAATTGTTTCCCCCAAACAAATCAAACCACAAAAAGTCAACCCCTTTATGTCACAATTTCACGCCTGACCCCTCTCTCCCCCACCACCCACCACAGATCCCTCACTTACCATAACTCGAAAAACAATTCAAAGCTAACCACGAAGAAATTGTTTCCCGTATATTTTATATCGCTTTTATCTCGTCTTATCAGTTGGTATCCAAAACTAGCTGAGCCCCTCTTCCCTCCCAATATCATAATTGGTCCTATACTTGAATATATGCTATAATCAATTCTGAACAAGTAAGAAGGATACCATAATGGCTGACAAACCTGATAAACCCCTCAAAGACCTCCAGACCTTTATTGAGAACGTCAATAAAAAAGACAAACCCAACGGTAGAAGGATTCGATTTGCCTTTATAAAGCGTAAGAGAAAGAACTAGGCGAATACGACCTCATTTGATATCTTTCCTCTTCACCCCAAATGGATTCTTATCAGAAAAATCGGGTAAGTAAATTCTCGGTGAAGCCATCCCCTGCAACCAGCCGTTAACGATACCCAGTCTTTCCACCAGCTTGACTACCTCATCATACTCCTCAGGCAATATTTTCCTGTTTAGTTCTCTGTACTTATGAGCCCGATGCGCTGGATAATACTGCGACGTGATGCTAACCGCAACCTCAGGCGAAACTTTGCTTACCAGCCATCTAAGCGAGTCCTCGCTGCCAGCAATCCCGCTGGGGAGTATCAGATGCCTTATGATCAGTCCTTTTTGCGCAATGCCGTTTTCATCCACCCCAAGGTTGCCCACCTGCCGGTACATCTCCTTAATAGCTGTACGGGAGCTATCCGCATAATGACGCACCCGCGAGTACTTCCTTCCCATCTCGTTCGAGGCATAGCGTAAATCGGCCAAGTAAACGCTCATAATACCATCGAGCTCACGTAGAGTTTTCAAGGAATCGTAGCTGCTAGTGTTATAGACCAGCGGCAGCCGGAGTCCCATCGGTACCGCCTCCAGAACAGCACGTACAATCTGGGGCACGAAGTGCGACGGTGTCACTAGATTGATATTGTGGCACTTAAGTTCATCCTGAAGATAGAGCATACGCTCCGCCAGCACATAAGTGCTTACTTCATAGCGGTGTTGGTTTTCCGGGTCCTGGCTTATCTGGTGGTTCTGGCAGTAGACACACCGCATATTGCAGTTGCCGAAGAAAATAGTGCCCGACCCGCGGCTCCCTGAAAGCACTGGTTCCTCGCCGTGATGAGCGCAGACCGACGAAACAATCGGGAGGTAGCCGGAATTACAGGAACCCACCTTCCCCTTGAGTCGTTGAGCACCACATTCCCTTGGACAGATATCACACTCAGCCAACCGTGCTTCGAGCTTCTCGGCACGGCGTTCAAGCTCCCCCGAATGATATAAAGCAATGTATCCCGGCTCTACTGTTCTCATGACGCTCGGCGCTTAACCTCAAGTTTCAACCTGTTGACTCCAACAATATCCACTTCTTCACCAGTATCTACATCGCCATCGGGGCATTCCGCCTGCCAGTACTCACCGCTTACCTTGATGATGAGATCTGACGTAGGTGATTCCACGACCTCACCAACCATACCTATCATACCCTCCGAACCAGTTAGCTTCCTCTGGCGTAAACTGGGTACCACCGCGCGGTGTACTATAAAACTCGAGCTACCGATAACGAGACCGATGACTATCATAACCAATACGGGAATTTTCACATTAAGTAACCACAGCACCAGAAAGACCAGTGCCAGTGCGGCCACATCATCCAGGAGTGCTATAAGGACAATCAGCCAAGTTTTCATCGCTGCCTGTTCAGACTTCTTCTCCACCGTCCATCAACTCTATGTATATTAATATGGCGACTTAAGCAAATACCCTTCAAGCTATTAGGATGACTTGTGCAGTTTATCAAGTGTGACGTCAATCCAGCTCAGGTAGCAGACTGATACAGAACATGAACTTTAAATCGGTCAGGTCGAGAATACGATAACTGGAGAGGATAGTGCCTCTGGTTTGCTTATCCACATTAAAAGCCTGTTAACGAAAGTCGTTATTTCTGCTGCTTCTGTATTTTGGACCAGGTGTCCCGTAAAGATACTACCCGATTGAATACCAATTTCTCTTGAGACGAATCGGGGTCTACGCAAAAATAGCCCAGCCTTTCGAACTGGTACCGACTCTCGGGTGAGGCACCGGCAAGGCTGGGTTCAACCCAGCACGATGTCAATACCTCAAGCGAATTTGGATTTAAATAAGTCATAAAATCAGTCCCATCTTCTACGTCCGTAGGGTCTTCCTTGCTGAACAGGTGTTCATACAAACGCACTTCAGCTTCCAGTGCATGTTCGGCCGAAACCCAGTGTAACGTTGATTTGACCTTGCGTCCATCCAAGGAATCACCACCCCGCGTGGCTGGATCATAAGTGCAGTGGACCTCAACCACCTCTCCACTCTTTTCATCTTTAACCGCATTCACGCAGGTAATGAAATACGCGTACCTTAGCCTTACCTCACGGCCCAGCACCAGACGGAAGTACTTCTCCGGGGCTTCTTCGCGAAAATCCTCCTGTTCAATATAAAGAACACGTGAAAAAGGCACCTTTCGTGTCCCAGCGGTGGGGTCCTCGGGGTTATTTACCGCATCGAGTTCTTCCACTTGGCCTTCCGGGTAGTTATCAATTACCAGACGCAGTGGATGCAGCACTCCCATAACACGTGGCGCCCCTTTGTTTAAATCCTCGCGAAGGCAGTGCTCTAGAAAGGCAATATCAACAGTACTGTTTGTCTTGGCCACGCCCGTACGCCGGCAGAAGTTTCTAATAGCCTCCGGTGTGTAGCCACGTCGGCGTAAACCTGATAGGGTCGGCATACGCGGGTCGTCCCATCCACGTACGAACCCTTCCTGTACCAGTTTCAGCAGCATCCGCTTGCTCATCACAGTATAATTCAGATTGAGTCTAGCGAACTCGATCTGCTGAGGATGATAGACGTCCAGCTCATCCAAAAACCAGTCATACAGGACACGGTGGTCTTCAAATTCCAGTGTACAGATAGAATGGGTAATCCCTTCGATGGAGTCCTCAAGGCCGTGTGCCCAGTCGTACATCGGATAGATGCACCATTTATCACCCGTGCGCGGGTGCGCAGCGTGCAGAATGCGATACATGACCGGGTCACGCATATTCAAGTTGGGAGAGGCCATATCAATCTTCGCCCGAAGAACACGTGAGCCATCCGGGAATTCCCCGGCCCGCATGCGTTTAAATAAATCAGTGTTTTCCTCTATTGGACGCTCTCGATAGGGGCTATGTTTGCCCAGATCAATTAAGGTACCACGATAATCTCTGATTTCCCCCGCACTCAGCTCATCGACATAAGCTTTGCCAGCCTTTATAAGTTGCATAGCGTATTCATACATTTGCTCAAAGTAGTCCGAGGCGTAGTACAACCGGTCCTCCCAGTCGAATCCCAGCCAGCGTATATCCCGTATGATTGAGTCGATATACTCCTGTTCTTCCTTGATAGGGTTGGTGTCATCGAAGCGTAAATTGCAGAGGCCATTGAATTCTCTGGCGATGCTGAAATTTATATAGATGGCTTTAGCATGCCCGATGTGTAGATAGCCGTTAGGTTCCGGTGGAAACCGGGTATGTACCCGGCCGCCGTACTTATTTGTCCGGAGGTCTTGATGGATAATGTCCCGGATAAAATCATGTGCAGGTTTAGAATTGTCTGAGGTCATATAGTCTCCTGATGATCTCCCCTTCTGTCTTACGAATATCAGTTGCTGCCCAATTTGGCTATCGCAACCGTAATCCTATTCAAACATCTTTCTTTACCCAGCACTTCCATTGTATCAAATAGTGGAGGGGTAGCACTACGACCGGTAGTAGCTGCTCGAAGCAGGCCGAAAAGTTGCCCGGCCTTGAGTCCTAAATCCCCGGCGAGATGCCGAAGCGCATCTTCCAATAAATCATGGTCAAAGCTCTTTAGAGTAGATAGTCTTTCTTCGGCGGCTTTCAATGCTTCCAGTGTGGTTTCTACAATCATCTTCTTGCCTATTAGTATTGAAGCTTCATATTCCGGCGTATTTATAAAGAAGAAATCGGCATAGGTAGCCGCTTCTGCCAGAGTATTTATCCGCTCCCGTATCAAGGGCATTACCCGCCTTACATAGTCTCTATCCAGCGGCCGCTTCACTTCAGGTGGCAAACCTTTCTCAAGAAAAGGGAGAGCCCTCTCTGTCAGGTCTTCTATATTGAGGTCACGGATATATACTCCGTTCATCCAGTCGAGTTTCTCACGGTTGAAAACAGCGCCGGAACTGCCGATTCTCTCCAGCGAGAAGTAATCGATAAGCTCCTGACGGGACATAATTTCCGTCCTGTCGTCCAGCGACCAGCCGATTAGAGCGAGGAAGTTGAGCATCGTCTCCGGCAGGTAACCCTGCTCACGGTAGTCCAGTATGGAGACGGAGCCATGCCGCTTGCTCAGCTTGGCGCGGTCAGGCCCGAGAATCATTGGATGGTGGACGTAGTTCGGTGGGTTTAGTCCCAAAGCTTGATACAGCAGCAAATGGCGGGGCGTACTGGATATCCACTCCTCAGCCCGGATAACATGGCTGATGGCCATGGCATTATCATCGACAACATTGGCCAGGTGATAGGTCGGGTAGCCGTCCGATTTCAGCAGAACAAAGTCATCAATTGTTTCATGTTCAAAGACGATATCGCCGTATATCAGGTCATTAAACTGCGTTTTCCCCTCAAGCGGCACCTTGAAGCGTACCACTGGAATGATACCTTCAGATTCCTTCTTTGCCCTTTCCTTGGAGTTAAGGTCGCGGCAGTGACGGTCGTAGCCTAATGACTGCTTGCGCTGCGCCTGCTCCTTCCGCATCTCCTCAAGGCGTTCGGAGGAGCAGTAGCAATAATAGGCGTCTCCCTGCGCCACGAGGCGCTCGGCGGCTTTCCGGTACAGTTCCACACGCTGCGACTGATAGTATGGGCCGTAGTCGCCCCCGACATCCGGCCCCTCATCCCAGTCCAGCCCCAGCCATTTGAGGCCATCCATGATAGCTTCCACGGCGCCCTCCACCCGGCGGGCGACGTCCGTATCCTCGATGCGGAGGATGAACCTGCCGCCAGTGTGCCGGGCCATGAGCCAGTTGAACATGGCCGTGCGGATGTTGCCGACATGGGGATACCCGGTGGGGCTGGGGGCGAAGCGGACTCTTACAGGACCAGGCATGGCAAACCTTCCTTACGAATGATACACCACTATTTTAGCATCCGGGGCGAAAAGATACTAGAAGGGGGAAATTTTTCTGAGGGGAAACAATTCGTGCGTGGTTAGCTTTGGGTTGTTTTTAGAGTTATGTTAAGTGAGGGCTTCGTGGCGGGAGGCGGGGGGAGGGGTCAGGCATGAAATTGTGACATTAAGGGGTTGACTTTTTATGGTTTGATTTGTTCTGGGAAAACAATTAATGAGAAAATGGGGGTTTTGTCGCGGGGGGATATTAATCTATCCCCCTAGCCCCCTTCCTTTAAATGTGACCTTACTAATCTATCCCCCTGGCCCCCTTCCTTTGGTAAAGGAAGGGGGAACATTTTTAAATGGAATCTTGCTGATTGGGGCTTTTATTTATGGATGGCCAGTGCCGTGAATAATTAAAAAAGACGCCGCCTCCTTTACCCGCCAGCGAGGTGTATGGGTAAAAGCCAAAAATCCCCCTTAATCCCTTTTTACCCAAGTGAGTGGGGCTGGTGCATCTCCTAAATACCTCACAGCCCCGGTCGCAACTTTTGTTTTCCCACCCAGGCCTGCTTGCGTTAAAGCTTCAGCGAAGGCAAGCCCACACTCATGAATTTCAGGGTGGAGATGGAGAGAAAAAATCCCCCTTAATCCCCCTTTTTCAAAGGGGGAAACTGGGCGGGGAGGCTATTAACGTATTAGACGTGGATGATGTGAGGGCGGCCCGCCTTTACTAGAGCTACGGCGGGCAAGCAGGGTGGGAAAAGATATCGACGAGGGGGTGGGGGAGGAGGATGTATTTTGGATAATGACTGAATGGTGTATAATGACAGCAAAATAAAAAAGGGCGGTGGATGATGAAGACGAACGTTCTTTATTTCGGGGACAACCTGGAAATCCTGCGCAACCGCGAGTACTTCCCGGACGAGTGCATCGACCTGATATATCTTGACCCGCCTTTCAACAGCAAGAAGGACTACAACATACTATTCAAGGAAAACGGCGGGGTGGAAAGCGAAGCGCAGATACAGGCGTTTACGGATAGCTGGCACTGGACGCAGAGCGCGCAGGACACATACCAGGACGTGTATAATAACGGGCCTGTGAAAGTGGGCAGGCTTATCGGGGCGCTGCATCAGGCGCTGGGGAACAACGACGTGATGGCTTACCTGGTGATGATGACGGCCAGACTGATAGAGCTGCACAGGGTGTTGAAGAGCACCGGCTCGCTGTACCTGCACTGCGACCCCACCGCCAGCCACTACCTGAAGCTGGTGCTGGACCAGATATTCGGGCCGACTAATTTCAGGAATGAGATTGTGTGGCACCACCAGATACTCGGGACTGGCCTAAAGGCTTTCCCAAGGCAACACGAAATTCTTCTTAGGTATACCAAGTCAACAGAATTCAAATTCAAACCCAAAGATAAACTGATGCGCGTTCCATTTAGTAAGTACATATTAGATACTTTACAGAAGGATGAAAAGGGCTATTACTACACAAGGCGACGCATGACAAGAAAGGCTACTGCTGATGAATTGTCGAGAAAAGCGAGCACAAAGACCTATGTAGATGTATCGTTGGGTAGGTTGGCAGGGGATGTATGGTCAGACTTCCCATCTTACCAGCCAAAAGGTGCAGAACGATTGGGTTATCCAACGCAGAAACCTCTCGAACTACTAGAGCGTATTGTTAGCGCAAGCTCAAACGAAGGTGATATCGTGCTCGACCCGTTCTGCGGGTGCGGGACGGCGGTAGTGGCGGCGCAGAAGCTCAACCGAAATTGGATAGGAATAGATATCACCCACCTGGCCATCGCCCTGATGCGCAACCGCCTCAAGGACAGCTTCAACATCGACGCCGAGGTCGTCGGCGAGCCGGTAGACCTGACCAGCGCCAAAGCCCTCGCCGCCGAAGACAGATACCAGTTCCAGTGGTGGGCGCTGAGCAAGGTTAAAGCCCGGCCAGCAGGCGAGAAAAAGAAAGGGGCGGATAAAGGGATAGACGGCGTTATCCACTTCATAGACGACCCCACCAGCAAGCCCAAGCGGGTAATAGTCCAGGTAAAGAGCGGGCATGTGGGGGTAAAAGATATTCGCGAGCTTGAGACAGTCGCTGCCAATGAAGCCATAGGCGTCCTTATCACCTTAGAACCACCCACCAATCCCATGCAGGTGGAGGCGGTGGCGGCGGGGTACTACCACTCCCCCATCTGGGACAAAGACTACCCCAAGATACAGATACTGACGATAGAAGAGCTACTACACGGCCAAACGATAGATATGCCACTACAGGCGCAGACCAGCGTCACTTTCACCAAAGCGCAGAAGATAAGCAAAAAAGAGGGGGAACAGTTGGTGCTGGAAGAATAATCAGGAGATGCTATAGAACGGGAAGAAAAGGTAAAGTTATGGATAGATCAGATTTGCTATATGATGTTGCAAGTGCACAAAGCAAGGAGCAAGATGAAAGCAGGCGACATCTCGATACAATGGCCACAGGTATTTTAGCCTTGTCTGGCGCGTTGGTTGGTATGCTGATATTTTCTAAAACCAATTGGGCAAATTGGTCAGTTTTCCCTGCAGTTATTGTCCTGCTAGGATTTTTTGGAGTAGCTACAACCGCTCTCGTATCAATTTGGTTACGCAAGTGGCATTTTCAGCCACCAATATCTGACTTATATAAAAATATAGAATCTGGAGAATATGAAGACGAAGCGTTAGTCATATGGTCGGGTAGGCAAATAATGAGCGCCATAGAACATAACAGAAAGGCGCTTAACTCTAAAAGTTTCTGGTTAAGCTGGGCATATGTTTGCCTGATAGTAGAGACTATAGCAGCAGGAATATTTATATTTAGTGTTTCAACCTAACCTTTCTTCTCTGGCTTCCTTATCGGCCCTCTAAGTTCAACTATGGGCTTGGAGTCAGGAGGCAATTTGGGAACAGGCTTAGGCTTACTAGTTTTGCTTGTCATGATATATGAATTATACCATATGTACACCCTGATGCAATAGAACATTAGGGCAAGAAGTCCAAGAGGGGCGAAGCCCCTTTTTACGGGTAACGAAAATCCCCCTTAATCCCCCTTTTTCAAAGGGGGAGACTGGGTGGGGAGGCTATTAACGTATTAGACGTGGATGATGTGAGGGCGGCCCGCCTTTACTAGAGCTACGGCGGGCAAGCGGGGTGGGAAAAGATATCGACGAGGGGCGGGGTACAAGATTCTTCATCGTCCTTCACAAGTGAAGGAGGGCCGTCCCTGTAGCGTCTACGTATAATTACGTTAACATACCCCCATTCAATTTTATAAAAGTGGATTAAGGGGGATTATTAAGCTTGTACGCATAACCCTCGCTGGGGGGTAAAGGAGGAGGCGTACTTTTAGATTATACACGGCACTGGCCTTATTGGGAGAAAGCCCAATCAGTAAGATTCCCTTTTTGCATAATCCTTACCTACTCTCCACCCAAATTTGCCTCATTTTGTCGAAACGTGGGAGAATATTAATGTAATTGGTGGTGAAATGAGGAGATAGAGATGAAGTACCGGAAGTTCGGCAGGCTCGATTGGGAAGTATCGGTGCTTGGCTTTGGCGCCATGCGTCTGCCGGTGATTAATGAGAACATGGCCAAAATTAACGAGTCCGAGGCCATCCGCATGATTCGCTATGCTATCGATAACGGCGTTAACTATCTGGATACGGCCTACATGTACCACATGGGTAAAAGTGAGCTCCTGGTCGGCAAAGCCCTCAAGGATGGCTATCGTGAGAAGGTAAAGGTGGCCACCAAGCTCCCCGCCCGCATGATTGATTCGGCTGCCGACTTCGACCGCATTTTCAACGAGCAGCTTCAGCGTCTGCAAATGGACAAGGTTGATTTCTACCTCATGCATGGACTGGACAAAGACAGCTGGCATAAGATACGCGACCTCGGCGTGCTCCGCTGGGCGGAAGGGCAGGTAGCTCAGGGACGCATTGACCATCTGGCTTTCTCTTTCCACGACGAATATAAGGTCTTCAAGGAGATTATCGATGCCTATGATAACTGGGTCTTCGCCCAGGTGCAATATAACTATATGGACGTCAACGAGCAGGCCGGCCGCCGCGGCGTCGAGTATGCCGCGGGCAAGGGAATGGCTATCGTCGTGATGGAGCCCCTCCGCGGAGGCAAGCTCAGCAAGGAACCCCCGGAGTCGGTAGCTAAAATACTGGCGGGCGCACCCCGCCGGCTCAAGGCGGTCGAGTGGGCATGGCGGTGGATATGGAACCAGCCGGAAATCTCGGTGGCCCTCAGCGGCATGAGTACCATGGAGCAGGTCGTGGAAAACGTCGCCCTCGCCGACCGCTATGCCGTGGGTAATCTTTCCGCCGGGGAGATGAAGTTATACGACAAAATCCGCAAGGCGTATAACAGCCTGAGTCCTGTCCCCTGTACCGGCTGCCGCTACTGTATGCCCTGCCCCAATAAAGTGGAAATCCCGCGCATCTTTCAGATGTATAACGACGCCGTCATGTACGATGACACGCGGACAAGCCAGATGATGTACAGTGGCCCCTTCGCTTTCCAGTCCGACCAGCGTGCCGATAACTGCGTTGAATGCGGCGAATGCCTGGAGAAATGCCCCCAGAATATCGATATCCCCGAATGGCTCAAGAAAGCCCACGAAGTCCTCTATGTGGAGACTCCCCCCACCCCTCATTGATATCTATTTGCACCCAGGCCTGCTTGCGCTAAAGCTTCAGCGAAGGCAAGCCCACACTCATGAATTTCAGGGTGGAGATGGAGAGAAAAAATACCCCTTAATCCCCCTTTTTCAAAGGGGGAGACTGGGCGGGGAGGCTATTAACGGATTAGCAGCGGATGATACGAGGGCGGCAGGGTGGGAAAAGATATCGACGAGGGGCGGGGTATTCAGGAGGGGTACCAGCCCCCTTCCTTTCCTTTCGCCCTTTCGTAAACAGGGACCAAGGAGGCGGGGTTTAAAAAATCTTACCTGTACAGCCACCTCCTGAATACGTAGCGGCTGAACCAGGGCATCACCGCCCACGTCAGGATGCCTACCAGCAGTGCACTCGTCAGGATATTAAGCAGGAAGTAATTCACCCCTTCGAAGATAATATCCAACACCGGCGCGATAATTGATGCCAGCACGTATACCGCTATAAAGGTAACTATGGCCATTTTCCATTGCGGTGGCGTCTCCAGCTCGGGGCATTCCGGTATGGAGAACCACGTTTCCAGTCCCGTCGCCTGCTGCCGACTCCTCCGGGAGAAAGCGTCCGCCTCGTGCGATAGTTTCTGGCGGATATAGGAGGTTTCCCACAGGTGCACGGATTTCTCATCGGCGAACCGCAGTACCAGGTGGTACAGTCCTGATTTCCCCGGCGTTGGTATGAGCATCGTTACCCCCCGATTCCCCGGCGCCTCTTTAGCCGCCGCTACCATCCGCCGCACCCATTCGTCATATTCCCGCTCATGTCCCGGAAACACGTTCCGGCTCACCACCACCGTCACGTCTTTACCGCTCGGTACAATCCTGTCGGTCTCCATGCGTTCACCTCCCGCGACGCCGTGATTGGTCAACTATAATATTAATTATATAGTTAAAGAAGGAAAAACAAAATCACTTCATCTGTCATTCTGAGGAAGTCCTTCACGAGTGAAGGATAAAGGTGGGTAAAGATTATGTAAAAAGGGAATTGCGGCATCGCGGTGATTCCCGCGATATTAATCTATCCCCCTGGCCCCCTTCCTTTAAAAAAGGAAGGGGGAACATTTCTAAAGGGAATCTTGCTGATTGGGGCTTTCTCCCAATAAGGCCAGTGCCGTGTATAACCTAGAATGACGCCACCTCCTTTACCCGAGGGAGGGTGCTTTTAATGGCGAAAATTACCCTTAATCATAACTTAATGAAGGTGGAAAAAGGAAAATCAGCTTGTACCCCTCCCAAATACCCTCAGCCCCTGTCGTAGCTTTTGTTTTTCCCCCCCAC
>Ga0315537_1003146_pt1 | contig 12341 bp, 10 predicted proteins | sample SalMarSW160270MG_FD_203091 | JGI IMG/M metagenome (GOLD analysis project Ga0315537, IMG submission 203091) | Salt marsh sediment microbial communities from the Plum Island Ecosystem LTER, Massachusetts, United States - Salt Marsh Sediment SW1602-70 ... | reverse complement strand
ATCCTTGGCACGCCACCTTATGAGCTCGGGCCAGCTGAATTACCCGGACGGAGTGATTACCTGTCTCGGCTCCCGATTCGGCGGTCACACCAAGGATCGTGCTGTCGGATGTGGTCGCGGCTTTGACGGCAAACTCGGCGCGCGTATCCATGGCTTCGCAGGACGACTGCAGCGCCAGCACCTTTGTCTGCAGACTCGACCACAGGCTGAGCTTCGTCTGAAGCGTCTGCTTGCGATCTTCCAGCAAGTAGACCGGGCGCCGCTCGATTTGCATGAGCTGGGCAATGGTCGTTGCCCAGTCAATCCCGGAGATCGCCCCGGAAACTTGCGATGTTGCCATGATAACTCCTTACAAAAGTGGGTCCTGGCTTCCCGCGGGATGCGTGGCGACGGCTAAGAAGTGCGCTGAAGCCAGTGGCCACTTTTGTAAGGAGTCCCGCTCGAAGCCGTTAGCCGACAAGCTGAGCGATTGTCTGAGGCAGCATGTTCGCCTGAGCCAGCATGGACACACCGGTCTGCATCAGGATCTGTGACCGAGTGAATGCTGACATCTCTGCGGCGAAGTCCGCGTCGCGAATTGTTGACTCGGAAGCCGTCGCATTCTCTTCGGCAATCTGCAGGTTCAGAATCGTATTCTGCAGACGCTCAACCAAGCTGCCAATGAACGTGCGCTCTACGTCCTTTGTATTGATCGCCGCGATGACCCCGTCGACCGCCGCCTGGGCGCTCGCCGTGTTGGCGACATGAAGATTGGTCAATCCGAGTGCGGACGCTGTCATACCGCCCAGATTGACATAGTAATAGTCCTCACCGAGCGTGTTGTTCTCGCCGATGTGGAATTTGATGCCGGTCGCGCTGGCTGCTGTACTGACCAAGTTGAAGCCCAAGGCCATCGTGCTGTCCGTGCTCGCTGTGGCGGCCGCCTTCGTACCGTCCAGCAGGTAGAAGCCGTTGTAGTTGGTGACATTCGCGATACGATCGACTTCCGACTTCAGCTGCTGGAACTCGACATTGGCAATCTGTCGGTCCAAGGTGCTCAGGACGCCGTTGGCCGCCTGCACCGCGATGGCCCGCATGCGAACCAGCTTTTCGTCAATGACTGACAGCGCACCCTCGGCAGTCTGCAGCATGTTGACATTGTAGTTCGCGTTCTTCTGCGCTTCCTGCATCCCGCCGATTGTGGCCCGTAACCGCTCCGAGATGCCCAGACCGGTGGGATCGTCCCAGGCGTAGTTGATGCGCAGTCCCGAGGACAGGCGCTGTACTGCCCTGTCCAAGTCCATCTGGGTGGTCCAAAGCGCCCTCTGCGCCGACAGGGACAGGATGTTGTGGTTGATCCGCGTACTCATTGATCATCCTCCTCCGAAGAATGGAAAGTTAGGTTTTTCAAGCTTTTGCTCCCACCGATAGTGGAAGGACCCCCCACTCTTCACCACTGTATTTCATCCAATTTATCGGCTTTGGGAGCAATAACTTGAGTTTTCCTATCCCGGGTCTGCCGCGTACGCGAATCAGGTACTTACATCCTGTTTTCAAAGAACATAGCCAGACTTAGTAGCTTCCACACTTGAAGAGGAAAGCCTGGCCCTCTCCCCTCCTGGATCCAGCGCTTCAGGGCCTCACGGTCGAAAAAAGTGAAAATAGGATCACAGTTCAGAATGCGTCTCACGGCGGCCTTGCCCGGTCGGGTTTGGAAAAGACGCTCAAGCGGGACCGGAAAAGCCTTCTTGGAGCGTTTGAGTATCGGCGCGGGCACCAGATCTTCAAAGGTCTTGCGCAGCAAGTACTTGTCTGGTCTTAAGCTGTTCGGGAGCTTCTCTTCATCCCCGAGGTTCAGCACATACTCGACAAGTTCATAGTCCGTATACGGTACTCGTCCCTCAACAGATGCCGCCATCATGGCGCCGTCCAGTCGCCCGAGCAGGGCCGGCAAATGAACCTGCTCGAGGAACAACAAAGTGCGTTGCAGCGGCGTCAGGTGCCTGAGTGTCCGGAAGTACTCTACGAAAACGGAATCAATTGCCCCGCTCTCCAATATCCGGCAGACGTGAGGCTTCAGCAGGGGTCGCAACTCCTCCTTGGAGAACCAACTATAGGAGGAAAAGAGGGTTGACCACTCCTTTTCAGGCGTCAAAGTCTCACTGACCGCTCCGGATTCTTCTGAAAACGAGGCCGTGCGGGCGGTGGCAGCTAAGAGAATATTGCTGTAGCCGCCGAAGAGCTCATCAGCGCCCTCACCTGTCAAGACGACTTTCACCTCTGGAGCCACGTGCGTGGCGAGCAGGTAGATGAGCACTTCGTTCGGGACAACCAGAGGCGATCGCCGGATAGCCGCGAGCTTCTCCATTCCTTGGAAATATTCCTCGGCGCTGACAATGTGGCTCTTGTGCTTCGTGTTGAACGAGCGCGCGACGATGCTCGCGAACTCGGCCTCGTCCTCATCGCCTTCGACACATATCGTGTAAGTCGGCGGGCTCCCTGAGGCGGTCTCGGCCATGAGGCCAACAAGGATTGTGCTATCAAGCCCACCGGATAGATAAGCCCCGATGGGCACATCGGCGATCATCTGGCGTTGGATGGCCGAGTGGAGCAAGTAGCGGAGCTTACCCCGGGTGACGGTTTCGTCCGGAGCCGCGCCGCTGTACGGAGCGACTTTCGGTTCCCACCAGCGGCGCTCATGCACACCGCTCTCGTCAATCATGAGCTCGCAGCCGGGTTGCAGCGCCCGGATGTCTCGGAATAGCGTTCTATCTCCGAGGACTGGCTGATAATAGAAAAGGAAGCTCAGGACGATTTCCGGATCAATATCGCTATTGACCTCGGGGCAACTCAGCAGCGCAGAGGGCTCGCTGGCAAAAGATATCCTGTCCCCACGGTTCGTGAAGAAAAGCGGCTTGATACCGAGACGATCGCGCACGAGATAGAGCGATCGCTGCCGCTCGTCCCACAAGGCGAAGGCGAACATGCCGTTGAGCCGGTGCCATGCTGCGGATCCCCATTCTTCGTACGCTGCCAGCAGGACCTCGGCGTCGCTGTTGGTCCGGAACGAATGGCCTCTTGCTTCGAGTTCGGCACGAAGTTGACGGTGGTTATAAATCTCGCCGTTGTAGGTCAGCACTGTGCCTCGCGGACCATGCATCGGTTGATGAGCTCTCTCGGGGTCCAGAATGGCCAGCCGCCGATGACACATTCCCACGACCGTGTTCATCCACTGGCCTTCGTCGTCGGGGCCCCGATGACGCAACGCTGCGCTCTGGTGCCGGAGAACGGATTCTGAGAGCTCCTTCTGTGGATTCAGGCAGTATTGTCCTGCGATGCCACACATGGGGTCATCCCGTCATCGTTGGAAATCGGCGGTTCGGACCTGACTTCGTATAGCTGGTCAGTCCTTGTCGGCGCTTGTGGAGAGAATGGAGCTCGCGCACGAGGTCGTCGCGGAGGTCTTTGGTGCGCGCCGCAACGGACTTTTCACGCGCTTGAAAGCGACGGACTCGGTTGGCGGCCACGGAGAGGCTGGCGCGGATATCCGGATCGACTGGATAAGTCTTCGCGTCCATCACTGATATGCCGCTGGCCGAGATCTGGGCGATCTCACGGGCGAATACCCTCAGGAGGTCGTCCTTTGCTCGAAGGATCTTCTCAAGGTCGCCCAGCGCCCGGCGGTCTAACGCGTCCACCTGCTTCTGCGAAAGCTCAAAGAGGCGATCCAGAAGGTGAATCAGCTTTTGGATGCTGTTGTCCATGCTCAGCGATTATCCGACGAGCTGAGAAATTGTCTGCGGCAGCATATTCGCCTGCGCGAGCATGGAAACGCCGGTCTGCATCAAGATCTGCGCCCGTGTAAAATTCGACATTTCCGCGGCAAAATCCGCATCCCGTATGGTGGACTCCGAGGCGGTCGCTGTCTCCTGGGAGATCTTGAGCTCCAAAATGGTGTTCTGCAAGCGCGTGACGAGCGAGCCGATGAATGTTCGCTCGATATCCTTGGAGTTGATCGCCGCAATGATGTTGTCAATGGCTGCCTGGGCGCTGGCGGTGTCTGCAACATGCAGGTCGGCGATTCCCAAGGCGGAAGCCGTCATGCCGGCCAGATTAATGTAGTAATAGTCGAGCCCAACGGCGTTGTTCGCGCCGATATGGAACTTGATGGAATTGGCGTCGCCAGCCGTGCCGACATAGTTGTAGCCCAGAGCCAGAGTGGAGTCCGTGGACATGGTCGAAGCGGCTCGGCTACCGTCCAGCAGGTAGAAGCCGTTGTAGTTGGTTACCTGGGCAATTCGATCCACTTCAGACTTCAGTTGCTGGAACTCCACATTGGCAATCTGACGGTCGAGCGTGGTGAGAATGCCGTTGGCCGCCTGCACGGCGATCGCTCGCATGCGGATAAGCTTCTCGTCGATAACCGCCAGCGAACCCTCCGCGGTCTGAAGCATATTAATGTCGTAGTTGGCGTTCTTCTCTGCCTCTTCCATCCCTGAGATCGAGGCTCTCAACCTTTCGGAGATCCCAAGGCCTGTCGGGTCATCCCAGGCGTAGTTGATGCGTAATCCTGAGGAGAGGCGCTGCACGGAACGGTCCAAGGATTGCTGCGTGGTCCAGAGTGCCCGCTGTGCACTGAGTGACAGCAGATTGTGATTGATCCGTGTACTCATGACTCTTGTCCTCCATTATGGAGTCCTCCCCCCAGGACAGTCTTTATTCCTTTACCAGTTTCTTCAAGAGATAGTCGGACATGGCGCGGGCCAGTTCAGCCATGGGATCCTGTGAAGATGGGTCTGTCTCTTTGACCTTCTCCAGCATCTCCAGTTTGCGTTTCGCGCCGTCGATCGTGTACCCTTGCACCTTCACCAGGTAGTTGATCTTCTCGATCTTGGCGATGGATTCTTCGTCATATCGCCGCTGATTGCCTGTGGTGCGAAGGGGTTCGAGACAAGTCCCGAACTCTTTCTCCCAGTAGCGCAATGTCGGTTTCGGGATGCCGGTGATGGCATTGACCTGCCCAATCGAGAATAGTTTCGGCCCCCGTGACCCTTTCCCTTTCGGCATGGTGAACCCTCCTTCCAATGACCAAAGTCTGAATATTTGGCAGTGCATTTTTCGTTTCACTCCTACTATCGGTAACTCCACCACAGAACTTTAGCTTTTCAGCGGCCACGGATTGAGCATTTCTTCATTTGCCGCTCATCCTTGGTAAGTCATTGTGATCGTTGGGACTTCACAACATGGGTCCGGCGCGATGTTTTGGGATCACTGAGTCCTCTGCATCACACTGACCCTGGCCGCCAGCGGTCTCTCCGATAAGTCCGAACCCGGAGACCTCTTCATCTCTGATCACTCTCGAACACTGCGGATCCGCATCAGTACGGGTGACATGCACGCGAGGATGTTGGTATCATTACGAGAGTTCCGTGCACGCCGCCGGACCAGATCGAGGTATCTTATACCGGGGCATGTACCCTCCCAGGTCGGCGCTGTCTGCGCGGCTCCCGCCTGTACTCGCGTCCGTTCCCGTTGGACTCACGCAACTTCGCATGACCTAAGGATTCCTTTTCTAATGAGTCGTGGAGAGACAACATTCAATGGAGTTCCGGGGTCGGAGTCATTATCCTCGTCGTGATCCAGCTCACAACTTTCGAGATGACTTTGGAGGCTTGTTTTTTTGAATGTGGTTCCGTAATTTACTGAAGGAGATGGGCGGGATTAGGCAGGCCAACGGAGAAGTTTTGCTAAAGCTCTGCTCTCCGTTGCTATCCTAATTGAAGCGCATCCCACCTCGAGCGCTTGGGGCTTTGGATGTCGAATTTGCGTGGAAGAACAGCTGGGGAGATCATTGCCCGATGGCTGAGAACTCGACTTCGCGAGGACGCCGCCATACGGCCATCCCGCTTGTCACCCTCGCCTTCCTCGTAGTCCTTTTTGTTCTGTGGAAAGCAGTGGTTTCGGAGGAGCCCATGGGTTGGAACCCGGACTCATTGCGCAGCGAGATGGTCGAGTCACAGCTCGTCTGGCGAGGGATCAAGGACGAGCGAGTGCTCGCGGCGATGCGGACGGTCCCGCGACATCGCTTCGTTCCTCAGAGGATTGAGCGCCGGGCCTATGAGGACAATGCCTTGCCCATCGGGGAAGGACAGACTATCTCGCAGCCCTACATTGTGGCCTACATGACAGAGGCCCTGAAGCTGTCGGAAGGCGAGAAGGTGCTCGAGATCGGAACGGGCTCCGGTTACGAAGCCGCGATTCTGGCGGAGATGGGATGCGATGTCTATACAATAGAGATTGTGCCCGAACTGACAAAGAGTGCTCGCCGCCACCTTGATGAAGCCGGCTACAGTCAGGTACATACGCGCACAGGAGACGGCTACTTTGGATGGCCTGAGGAGGCTCCCTTCAATGGCATCATCATCACTGCGGCCCCTGAAAAAGTCCCCGATTCACTGCTCGAGCAACTGGCACCGGGGGGTCGCTTGGTCGTACCGGTCGGCCCCGAGTACGGCGTGCAGAACCTTCTGTGCCTCCTGAAGACCGAGGAAGGCACGGTTGTCACGGACACTTTGATTCCGGTCGTCTTTGTTCCGATGACCGGCGAAATAGAGCGGCACAAGAAGTGACCTGAGCCGAATCTACATCCAACCGAAGGAGGATATCATGGACGAGACCAAAGGCTTCTTCGCGTCTCTTTTCGATTTCACTTTCACCGATTTCGTAACGACGAAAATCATCCGGCTCTTGTACATCCTGTGGATTATCGCCTCGGGCATCGGCGCGCTGGTGGCGATTGTGGCGGCTTTCGCAGCCCATGCCGCGCTTGGCTTGTTGACGCTGATTATTCTGGCGCCACTCGGCTTCATTATCAGCATTATCTACGGCAGAGTATGCCTTGAGATCATCATCGTCATCTTCCGGATCGCGGAGCACACAGGCGAGATCGCTAAGCGCGGTCACCCGGAGCCGTAGCCTGGAACCACGGAAGTGTAATTCGCAGGCAACCAGTCGCACTCTCCCAGTCTCATGACAGGCGGTCGTAGCATTCGCTTCTTGGTTCCTGTTTTCATTCTGTTTGTCCTCGTACGCCTTATATACTTGCGCCAACTCGAGGCCAGTCCGCTGCTCGAGCTGCTGACCCTCGATGCGAAGTACTACCACGACTGGGCCGCGAGACTCGCTCAGGGCCTGGGACATCCACCAGGCCCCTTTTTTCTCTCGCCACTCTATCCGATCCTTCTCAGCGGTCTTTACACGCTCTTCGGCGGGCCGAATCCTACCCCTGCCGTAGTGTTTCAGATTCTCCTTTCCACGGTGACGCTTCTCCTCCTCTTCTTCGCCGTACGCGATCTCTTCGATAGCACCATAGCTGTTGTCGCGTGTCTCCTTGCGATCTTCTGTGCGCCTTGGCTATACTTCGATGGGATGTTGTTGACGAGCAGCCTCATACTTTTTTTGAATGCGGGACTTCTCTTGCTTCTGGCTCGCGCGCTGCGCAGCGAGATACCGAAGGCATGGCTGTGGCTGGCCGCCGGTGTCGCACTGGGCCTGTCGGCACTGGCCAGGCCGTCTGTTCTACTGTTCCTTGCACTCGTGTTGGTATGGCTTGCGGCAGGCAAGAGAGAAGGGTCTCCGGTGGGTCGTTTTCGTTGGCGCGCGGGGACGATGCTGGTTCTCGGCACGTTCGTGATGCTGCTCCCAGTACTTGTGCGCAACATATCGGTCAGCGGCAGTCCGCTGCTGACCACATCGTCCGCCGGGATCAATTTCTACATCGGCAATCGGACGGGGGCGTTGGGAGCCTACGAGGAACTCCCGTGGCTCGAGGCTTCCGATCCACAGACCGAAGCCCAGCGCTATCGCGACGAAGCCGCCCGGCGCACCGCCCAGAGTCTCACGCTCGAGCAGGCCTCGCGTTATTGGACGCGGCAGGCTCTCCATGACATCGTGCGCCATCCGGCAGCGTGGCTCCAGACTCTGTCGCGCAAGCTGTGGTTCACCGTCCAGGGTGGAGAGATTCGCACCAATCTGAGCTTTGCGGCCGTGCGCACTTTCTGCCCGATTGCGCGGTTCATGCCGCTGACCTGGGGGTTTCTCTTCCCCTTGGCGGCTGCTGGCCTTTTTCTCTGCTGGCGCTCGAGGCGCAAAATCGCGCTGATTCTGCTTTATCTTGCGGCCTACATTTTGGTGAATCTGATCTTCTTCTCGGCTTCGGAGTATCGCTTCCCGATGATTCTGGCGCTGCTGCCTTTGGCGGCCCAGTTTCTGGTCGGGATTTTTCGGGAGCTTCGCGAGCGTCGCGTCTCCAGGCTTATCTGGGCACTTGGCGTCTATGTCGCGGTCCTGGTTGTGGTCAACTTCCCTTCGCGGCTTCGAGCTGAATTGACCAATCCTTCCCTTGACTACTTCAATCTGGGTTCGGAGGCGGTGAATCGTGGCCAGATTGAAAGCTCAATTCCACTTTTCACCCGTGCGCTGGCAGCAAAACCGGGTTTTCAGCAGGCTCACCTGGAGCTCGCGAGGTCACTCTGGCAGGTCGGGAACTACGATGAGGCCCGTCGCGAATTCGAGAAGGCACGGGTTGCTGCGCCCGATACTCTCCACGGTGCGCCTCTCGATAATATCCTGCGGGAGGCGTGCGTGCTTCACGAGGAGGCGAGATATGAGGAGGCATTGGCGTATCTCTCAGACATCTTCCCAGTCGAAGCAACAATGCCCATTGAGGTGCTGGTTCTTCGGGCATCCATTCTGGAACGCCTGCAGCGGGCCCAGGAAGCGGCCCATCTGTTCCTCCGAGCCGCACGCCGAGAGCCGAGCAATCCTGAATGGCTCTATCGCGCCGCTTTGAACTTGCGCTCGATCGGAAATCTGGCCGCCTGCGATTCCCTTCTCGAGGTGGCGTTGGCGATTCATCCGGCCTACGCTCCGGCGCGTCTGGAGCTGGCGACGAATGCGCTCGCGCGAGGTGATACCGCCGCGGCGCGTGTTCAGCTTGCCGAGCTTCGCCGAATCCGGATTCCCGTGGATTCTATCCGTATCAGAATCGAGGAGCTTTCAAGAGCGATTGCAGACACACCCGGGCGTGACTGAAGAGTCTTTTCTCATTCTGTGGTTTTGCTGAAAAAAAAGCCACCGCCCGTTGGCGGTGGCTTCTTCATAGCGGACGCGTCGTATCGTCACGGTTTCTGTATTTCCATTTTCATCATCAGCAGGCCCGTAAGTAGTTTGGGATAGAAGTCGGTCGATTTCTGCGGCATGCGCTCACCCTGTTGGGCAACCGTGCACACCTGTTCGACGCGCGTGGGATTGAGCAGAAATGCTGCCTGAACGGTGCCGTCGCCCACGCGATCGAGTGCCTTGTGGCGGTCTCGACCATAGAGGCAGTTCGTCTCCGCTTCCAGGGCTTTGGCATCAATGCCAAGGAGCTTGTCCAGTATGAGCGTATGCAGAATGACGACATCGAGGGCTCTCGACTCTTTGGACAGGCTTGCCGAGGCCATCTCGTTCATTATGCGCAGGTCCTTCAGCCGGAGCAAGTAGCAGGCGTCTTTCGTTCGAATCGCGCGCAGCCCAAAGACATGGTCCTCGCGTGCCCTGTCCATGCGTGTGAAGAGTTCCTCGTGAGTGCGGAGTGCCTCCACATGGAACCACTGGGCCAGACGGTCCACGAGGCGAGGTCCATCGAAATTCTTGACACTGTGGATCAGACGGTGCGTTGGCAAGATGACGAGCCCGGGATCCTCCATGGGGAAGAGAGCCATCATGCGGTGCGTGAAGGTCTCGACGCCGACAGGCTTCCAGCCTTTCTCCGCGCATTGCCGCTTGAAATTCAGCGCCGTCTCAAACCGGTGGTGCCCGTCGGCAATAAGCAGTTCTCGGTCTGCCAGGAGGTCTGTGAGTTCGTCATAGATCTCGGGTTGCGCGATTCGCCAGACACGATGCCTCTCGCCGAAATCATCTTTGACCTCAATGATGGGGCTCATATCAGCAATGGCATGATCCATAATCTCCACAGCCCGGTGCTCGGCATCGGAGAAGAGCATGAAAATCAGCTCGTCATTGGCCTCGATTTGCTGCAGCAACCGAAGTCGATCCGCTTTTGGCCCGGCGAGGGTTCGTTCATGGGCTCGCACCTGGCCTTCCTCAAGAGCAACCAGTGCGACGAAGCCCTTGCGCGTATGCTCACGACCTTCCGCCTTGAAAAACTGATAATAAGGATAAACGCCGGGTTCCGGATCCGGCCGAATTATCCCGTCCGACAGCCATTTGCGAAAGAGCCGCCCGGCTTCCGAGTAGTCTGTGGTGGGCTTGCCGATTTGCTCCTTGGATTTGATAATACGGGCAATGTTGTACGGGCTGCGTGCGTAGTACTCATCCTGGAGCGCGGGGCCGATTTTGTCATAGGGCTGGGTGACGATAGGCGTCAGATCTCCTACAATGGTTGGGTCAAAGCGATGCGCTCGAAAGGGGGCGATGTGGGCCATCGGTGTCTCCTTGAAGTGGCTCGAGTTTCAATAGCTGCCAATGGAAGAGGTCCTGCGTCAGAGACGAACAGAAAGAATCAGTTTTGAGCTTGATTCCTGACAGGAAAATGTTTAAATTTCAGACTAAATCAAGAGAAAGACGCTCCGGTCATGAGAAACGGTTCTGAGTGCGAAGAATTTGTTTATCTCTCCCGGGTCATGGGCCGCCGTGCTCGTAGCCGCGAATTGCGGACGCCTATGGGTTCTGTCCACGATATTGTGGCGACACTGGGAGAGGTCTTTCCCCAGCTTCGGGGCATCGTGTTGCGCCACCGCGGGACATTCGCCTTCTATCCGGCGGGTCGCGATGACTACATCGAGCTGGTCTCACGACGGCGGCTCACGGTTGACGAACGGCGCATCCAACCGTTCGAGAAAAATCCTGGGGATGTCTCGCTGCGAGATCTGCTCTGGGACAAGCAGATCGTCGATGTCAAAGGGGCCAAAGTCGAACGGGTCAACGATGTCCATCTCCTGATCGCAGACAAACAGTGGGTCGTCCATGTGGATGTCGGTTTCACCGGGCTGCTTCGCCGACTGGGATGGTTGCGGCCGATCCACCGTCTCTGTACCCTGTTCCATATTCCCTTGAAAGAGGAATTGATTTCCTGGAAATTCACTGAGCCATTATCATCGGAAGGAGCTCTGGGGCGCGTTCGCCTCAAAGTTAGCTCGGAACACCTGAAACAGCTCCATCCTGGTGAGCTTGCGGACATTCTGGAGGAACTCGACAAGCTCGAGCGTCACACAATGTTGGCGGCCATCGACGATGAGACGGCCGCGGAGATTCTCGAGGAGACCAACGATGAAACCGTGAAGGCTATCTTCGAGCATCTTGCGACAGATCGAGCCGCCGACATCCTCGAGGAGATGGAACCCAGCGAGGCCGCTGATGTCCTGGCCAGTCTCTCACCGGATGTCTCGGCCGAGATCATCGGAGAAATCGAACAGGAAGCTAAGGAGGAACTCCAGGAGCTCATCGCCTATCCAGAGCGAACGGCGGGTGCGGTGATGACTACCGACTTCCTGGAGATCGAAAGTGGAGCGACGATTGCCGATGCTTTAGCGGCCGTCCGAAGTGCCGCCGATGAGATTGAAGCCTTCTATTATGTCTATGTCCACGACAGCGAAGGTCATCTTTTGGGTGCTATATCGCTGCGGCACCTTTTGCAGGCGGAGCCGCAGGAAAGGCTGAGTCAGGTACTGCAGCCACGTCTTATCAGTGTTCAGCCTGACACGCCGATCAGCGAGGTTGCCGAGCTTTTCCTGCGCTATGACTTCTTGACTCTACCTGTCGTGGATGAAGAGAACCGCCAGAAGGGCGTGGTCTCTCTCAAGCACGCTTTCGACGAACTCCTGCCATACTTCTACCGGCAGTGGAAAGCGGACAAACCGTGACGAACTCCGAAAAGATCAAGGCACGGGTAACACCCATTTGGGCCCGGATTGCGATTTTCTTCTCCGTGATGGGTCCGGGTATGATTACCGCCAATGTCGACAACGACGCCGGCGGCATCACCACCTATTCGCAGGCGGGAGCGCAGTTCGGTCTGAAAACGCTCTGGATTTTCATTCCAATGACACTCGCCCTCATCATGGTGCAGGAGATGGTGAATCGTATGGGCGTGGTGACGGGCAAAGGACTGTCGGACCTCATCCGCGAGCGCTTCGGAGTGCGATGGACCTTCTATCTGATGCTGGCGCTGCTTGTCACGAACTTCGGCAATATTATCGCTGAATTCTCAGGCGTGGCCGCAGCCGGAGAAATCCTGGGCATCCCGCGCTGGGTCACCGTGCCCTTGGCCGGCATCGTCGTGTGGGGGCTGGTGATCGCTG
>Ga0315537_1003142_pt1 | contig 12350 bp, 12 predicted proteins | sample SalMarSW160270MG_FD_203091 | JGI IMG/M metagenome (GOLD analysis project Ga0315537, IMG submission 203091) | Salt marsh sediment microbial communities from the Plum Island Ecosystem LTER, Massachusetts, United States - Salt Marsh Sediment SW1602-70 ... | reverse complement strand
TTACATCGTGGCGCTTGGTCCCCGGTAACGGATGCGCTGGGCAGTACTGACGCGGAAGTCAACGATATCGACATGTTGTTTCCCGACCGGATACCGTCATCCGTGCTTTTGCTGAGCTTGCAGGTCGACCCGGAAGAAATTGCAGAGTATGCGCCCTCTGAAATCGAGACCATGCTCGATGCCGTGGAAGAGGTAAACCCTACTTTTGCCGCCCTGATGCAACGGCTGGCCAGCGTGGGCAGACAGGTTCTGTCGGAGAAGCAATCCGCAGAGCCGTCTGTCGATTGATCATGATGGGGCATCATCAGGCGTGGGATTATGGCTGGAGTTTTTTCAACCTGGCGATCGAGGAGGCGATCCGGTGGCTAAAACCCCCCGGAAAATGAGCAATGATGGACAAAAAGGTCAAAATCACGGTCGAAGCCAAAGACCGGACCCAGGCAGAGCTGGCAAAAACCAGGAAAGAGTTCGACAAGACGAGCGCCTCGGTTTCAAAGGCCAAAAAGATCATGGAAGCCCGCTCCGTTCTTGACGTGCGGCCATACAAAGAGGTGCAGGCGGAGATCCGAAAGCTGCGCACATCCTACGACACGCTAAGAAAATCCGGAACTCTAACAACCACAGAACTTTACCAGGCAAAGACAAAGCTCAAACAAAAGACCGCCGAGCTGCGCAGGGAGACGGGTGACTGGGCAGGCGAGCTGGGCAAAGCAAAGATCGGCCTGGCCGCATTGGCCGGGGCGGGATACCTGTTTATCAAATCGTTTCAGCACTACAGCGAGTTTTCCCAGCGCATGGGAGAGGTCAACACGCTCATCGATGTGAGCCAGGACAGATTTGCCGCCCTGGGCAAAGAGATCCGTTCGCTCACCAAAGATATTCCTCAGACCGCTGCAGAGCTGGCGGCTGCGGAATACGACATCCTGTCCGCCGGGGTGGCACTGGAGAAATCAACGGGCGTTTTGAAAAAGTCCGCAAAAGCGGCGGTGGCCGGAGTCACGGACACCCAGACCGCCGCCAATGCAGGAATTGCCGTCATCAACGCCTATGGCAAGTCGATTGACGAGCTGGATGACACCTATGACATCCTGTTTAAGACGGTCAAGCTGGGTGTTACCACGTTTCCGCAACTTGCGCAGAGCATCGGCGAGGTTCTCCCAACAGCCAACGCGGCGGATGTGGGGTTCAGCGATCTTTCCGCGAGCATTGCAACGCTTACCAAGGCGGGCATTCGCACACCCCAGGCCATGACGGCGCTCAAAGGCGCTATCAATGCAATGGCCGCTCCCGCTCCGGAAGCCAAGAAAAAGTTTGACGAACTCGGAATCACGTGGAAGGGGCTGATCCCGACCCTGGACGCGATCCGGAAAAAAGGTCTCTCCATCGATCAGATGAGAATGTTAATCCCGGACGTTGAGGCGCGCACCGGCGTTCTGGCGCTCACGCAAAATTTCGACGTGCTGGTAAAAACCCTGGACGAAATGCGTGACTCCTCCGGAGCTATGGAAGAAGCTTACGAGAAGATGAAGGACACTCCCGAGAATCAAATCAAGATGTTTACGAACACCATCAACGATCTGACAATATCCGCCGGGTCGCTGGCCGCAAAGGGGTTGCTGCCTCTGGCGAAAGCCGTTCGCATTGTGGTCGATTCTCTTTCAAAGGCCGATCCGGTAACCCGGGGGATCATAATCACCCTTGCGGGCGCGGCGGGCGCGTTTGCAATCTGGAAACTCGGATTGAGCCATATTGTATCCGGTCTCGGAGGATTCATCATCCAGGCCAGGGCCGCTCAGGCTGCGACCGGATCTTTAACCACCCAATTGAGCGCATCGGGAATCGCCATGAAAGCGGGTCTTGCCGCGGCTGCCATATATGGCGTCGTGCAAATCGGACTGGCCATCAAAGCGCTCTATCAGTGGCGCGTAGCCGCCAAGGAGGCCAGAGAAGCCCAGGCCCGGCTGGCTGAAAGCACGACCCAGGTCATGCGCAAGTACGAGGAGTTCAAAAACGTGCATCTTCCCGGGAACCTGACACAGCTTGCGCAGGAGGATCTGGCCAGATTCCGCCAAGAGCTGGCCGGCGCCCGGGCATATTACACGGCCCTTAAATACAAGCTGGAAGAAAAAGCTGCCGGAAAAACCATATTCGGCACTACCACCGACGAAGCGCTGGAAGCGCAAAAAGAACTGAAAGTCGTAAATTCACGCCTTAAGGAGATACAGGAGGATTTTGCAAAGGTCGGAGAAACCGCCACCGGAGCCGCCGCTGACATGGAAAAACCGACAAAAGCCGTAGAGGCTACCACCGAGCAGCTCGACGAGTTCGAGAAAAAAGCAAAAGCCGCTTATGACGAGGCCAAAAAACAGGCCGCGAATTATGCACAGCAGGTCATTGCCTGGGAAGATAAAATCAAATACGCCAAGCTGTCCACCGAGGACAAGATCCGGGAGCTGGGCCGCAAGGGCATGCAGGAAGCCGAGGTCTGGGCGGATAAAAAACTACAGGCCGAAGAAAAGCTGTATGCGGCCAAAAAGGCAATGGCCAAAGGCGATTATGAGCTGGCCAAAAAGCTGGCCAAGGAAGCCGAAGAGCTGTACGCGGACCTGGCCACCGAGGTCAAGGGCACGGAAAAGGGCAGCGAGGTTGTAAAACAATCTCTTGAGGATACCAAAGAGGTGGCAATCAACGGCATTACCGAGGTGGGCAAGTTCGTTGAGGATCTATACGGCAAACAGAGAGACGCGGCGAAAAAAGCACGGGATGAGTGGTCGGCCACGGCCAAAGGGATCGACAGACAGCTCGACGCCATCGCCAAGCAGCGCGAGGCTAACATAAAAATACAGCTCCAGGGGCTTGAGGCGGCCCAATCCGCGATCAACCATCTGACCCGTGATGAGACCAAGCATATCACGGTTGTGACCCATTATACCTCTGTGAGTGATTCGTCCGGTGATACCGATACGGGGGATGAGGAGATCAAGCGACTTGGCGGCCTTGCAGGCCTTGCGCGCGGTGGAAGGCTTCCGGGATTCGGCGGCGGGGACCGGATACGCGCGTTGCTTGAGGCCGGGGAATACGTTGTTCGAAAAGAGGCCGTTAAAAAATATGGGGTCAACCTGCTCCATGCCCTTAACTCCATGAAGCTGAATTTAAACGGCATGGCCCGGTCAAAAATCGGCGGACTGATCTCAAACATTTCAATTCCCGCGATGCCTGCGCCGCAATATGCTTTTCAAGGCGGCGGGAGCGTACCGGGCACATCCGGCGAAACCCTGACCCTTCGATTCCAGGCGGGCAATACCGAGATGCCGCTCACGGTCATGGGAGATCGCAGGGTCACGCGGTCGATGGTCAAAGAGTTTGAGAGAGAGCTGGTCAAGATGGGATTGTCCAAAAGATAAAGGATATAGATGCCTGATTTCGCATTTTACAGCACCGAGATCGATCCCACAACCGATCCTGCCAATGCGGACCCGGTTCCGGAAACCCTGGTGGTTTTGGACCAGGTGCCGATCCTGGGCAATGCCCAATACGATCTCATGTCCGGAGAGATCGGACGGGGCAGCGTGAGCCGCACCCTGGGGGGCGTGATTATTCAGGACTTCGGGGTAGTGGACGGGGATCAGCGCATATCGTTTTCCGATACCGACGCCCTGGGCTCTGCGACTGTAACCGCGCTCAAAACCATCCACCAAACCGTGGACGGCGAATATTATTTCACGGACGGATTCAATATATGGATCGTGCGGTTTGTGCGTCCGGGCGGTTTCGTGTATCGGCGCAATCTGTTCTGGGCCCAGCACGGCGAAGAGATTTACAGTTACGAAATCAACCTGATTGTTTCGGCAAGTATTTTTCCCAGGGTAGAGGATTGCGCCCTGTGCCTTGAAGTGGTTAGCGGGAGCTGATTTTTATGTCTTATGCCTGGAAAATAACGCTCAACAGCGAGGATATATCCGAAAAAGTTTCCGGGTTTTCCATCACCTGCTCTATGGAAAGTTTTTGCCGGGAGATGACCCTGGATATCTCTGATCCGGATCTTTATGCGGAACTGGATTTTTCCCAAATTTCCGAAGCTCCCGAGATCGAAATTTTTACAAAAACCGCAGCGTCCTGGATCAGCCAGGGAACATTTTTTATAGAACGGCCGGCCCTGGCATCCACGGTCAGATCGGATTTAATGCAGGGCGTGTGGGGCAGGTCCCGGACCGCCTTGCTTGCCGAGCCATTTGCCCCGAAAGTCAGCAAGACGTGGGAGGAGCGAACCACCTTTTTTGCCATCTGCCAGGAGATGTGCGACCTGGCGGGATTTGCCTGGGATGAGTCATACAGCGATATCAGCGATTTTGGGATCTATCCGTATACCTACGAAGCCGACGGCCTGTATCCCATAGACGTGATCAGCGAACTGGCCGAACTGGCCGGTGCCGTGGTTACCACGGATCGCGCCGGGCATCTGTGTATCAAACAGATCGATTATTCCCCCTCTTCCGCCGATGTCACCATTACGGATGAGGACATAGGCGAAATTAACGAGAGCCTGGAATGGCCCGAATTCGGCAACCGGTTGCGCATTACCCCAACGGGCGCCCTGGCCAGCTATTCGGTAGTCATGACCATCCCAGACCCCTGCCTGCCGGCGGACGGATCGTCCAAAACCAAACTGTTGGTACAGGTCAAAGACCCGGACGGAGAGCCTGTTGACGGCGCCGTGGTGTCCTGGGAAACGGACAGCGACACTGCGACCCTGGATTACGCAACGAGCAATACCCAGGAAGTTCTGATTCGCGGAGAGCAGCGGCGGGCGAGCAATTTTTACACCGTGGCCACGGCCTTTGAGCCGAGCGCCGTGGACGGGATCTGGGCATATTCCGATGTGGCCAAATCCGTCAACCTGATTGACGGCGGATATGAGATCAACGGCAAAACCATTACCCTGACCGACCCGCTTACGTATTGCGACCAGCTCCTGGTCATTGACTACCGGGCCCAGGGCATGGCCGTCAATTATCTGACTGCCGGCAATGTGGCCGAGGACGTGACGGTCACTGCGGACGTGGAGGGACAGCAGGACCGGAAAACCGTGTATATCGACAATCCATGCCAATGCCCGCCAACCATACGTTTGACCGCCTCACCCACATCGATTACGATCAATTCGGTGTCCAAATTACTGGTCTATGTCGAGGAAAGCGGGCCGGTCACGGCCGGTCGCATAGTTTTCATGAGCGAATCCGGCGCCGTAAAACGCGGGGTTTTGGACTGGACCAGCGCACGTATAGGCCAGGTTTCGGTGATTAACGAAAAATCCGCTGCAAAAAATGAGGTGGCCGGCGTCACGCAGTGCGACCTTTCCATGTTTCCGGCATCCGTATCGAGCGTATATGCGGCGGACGATGACGGAAACCCCACAGGGGAGGATCTGTACGGTTCCAACGCTGGCAAGGTTATCGATCTTTCCGAATATGTGGCAACGGGCACGGATCTGCTGGTCAGTTACGTGGCCCAGGGCGCGGCCATTAATCTGTTCGCGGGCAATTCCCTGGGATTGGCGCGCATTACCGCGTACATCCTGACGACCAGCGAAGCCGGGGCCGAGGCCTCGGCCACCATACATATCGAGGACAAATCCCAAATAACGGACGATTACCCGGCGGACTGGAATCCCGGAGATGATGACGGCGGTTATGGCGGCCCGGGCGGTGAAGATGGAGATGGTGTCGATGACGGCGGAGACGGCGAAGGCAGCGGGGACGATACGGGAAGCAATGATTGGGAAGATGATCCCCCGTCTGATTTGTGCCGGCATAGTGACGGCACACTGAAAAAATGCGGCGCCGGAGAAAAATGCTGCACCGACGGCTCGACATTCGGATGCTTTCCCGAGGACGATTGCGAGGACCCCCCTCACGACCCCTGTTTTCCGGAGAGCGTTTCGGACAATCCCACCGGTGCAAATCTTGCCGGGCGGTTCGCGGATGGCCTGGACAACGGTTGTACGTGCGAGGAATTATGCCGCAATGAATTCGATGTCCTGGATACGAACCAGGGATACGACAATGGCTCCGGACGAACCGTATCCCAGATCGCTGCGCAGGACCACGCGCCGGGAAGCCCCGGCTTCTGGGAGAAATACAATGAGCTGAAAAACGAGGCGATTTCCGAATGCGTGGCTCAATGCACCGAGTGCGAGGGTTTGGAGGATCTTGCCTGGAGTGAGGATAACCCGGAAACCATTGCCCCGGAAAGCTCGGCCAGTGTTTCCGTGACTGGCGACAAGGCGCCCTACATATGGTCGGTAGTTGGGACGGGATTCTGGTTTGATGCCGAGCACACACTAACCGTCATAGAATCCGGCGGCGGCGTCATCCTGTATACGGACGAGGATGCCTGCGGAGCGGCAACGATCAACGTAAGCGGCGCGTGCGAAGGAGTTGTGGAAGGGGTTGTAAAGTGTACCGTTGGGCGGTGGAGCGACTGGACTTACACGTGTGGTTCCTGGTCGACGGGTACCTATGCAAACTCGTGTTGTAATTTGGTTACAGATAAAACCTGGTATCAGGCCTGGTGCAGATACCAAGCAGGTTGCGTTTGTGGTGGAGCCAATCAAGAGTGTCTCCCAATAGAGTATGGTGGCATTAACTGTGCCACTTTGGGGGGAGTTTTTATGCAGTGCTGTCATTGGCCTGACGGAGATCCTGACAGAGGTACATTCTGCGAACGCTATGCTACGTGGGAATGTGATCAATGAAACCTAAAGAGATAAAAAGATTCGAACAACTCACTCGAGTTTATCATTTTGGGAAAATCCAAGACTTTATGACTTTTTATGATGTGGTCACAAGGGCTGGATACACCATTACTGACATTGAAGATTATATTGAGACCAAGAAAGCAACAATTCAAGCAAAGCTCCTTGAAAAGCCTGCAAGGCCTGTGCTGAAAGAATGTCCGGAATGCCAGAAATCAATGTCTCTCCTGCGCGTGAATATTGATTCGGCTACTCAAACAGGAGACAGCTCAAAATCGGTTTGGCTTTGTATGAACCAGGATTGCATGAACACCATCTACAACACAGAATCTGTTGAGGAAATTCTCATGAAGGCGGGCAAGCATAAGGAGAATAAAAATAGCGCTTAGGCAAGCAATGTAAGTATGAAAGTATAATAAGGGGGAAGAAAAATGGCGTTACCTAACACATACTGGCTGTACAATAACACGGCAAACGACGGCGCAAACACCGGCAATGCCTCTGGCGGCGCCGGAGATGCATCGTCCAACTGGGTCGTGCTCGATCTCACAAACGATACGATTTTATTCCTGGACGCCCAGCAGACCGACGGGGATCCGGACTCCGGTACCAAGTACCCGATCGTCATCCCGGATTCCGGAGACCTGGAGGCGCCAAAGACCTTCGTCGATGATGATTCGGCGGAAATCTTTGACCAGGTTCCCCTGGCCGGTACCACCAACGGCGAGCAGAGCGGCGGGGATACCCGGTATGTATTCGCCATCTATTTCGATGGCGCCACCGCAGGGATTCCCACGCTGGAAGCCTGGGATGACAACACCCACGCAACTGCCGAGGACGATTTCCTGGGCGGTGGAACGCCTGCCGATTCGACGCTACTGGCAATCGCCACAACCAACGGGGTGCCCGGATCTGCGACCTGGGCGGGCACGCCGCTGTCGGGCACGGACAGCCGCATCGAGCTGGACACGGGTGCGCTTTCAGCGGCAAAAAACCTTTATTTTAATATCAAGCAGGTGATTCCGGACGATTTCACGCCGCAATCGGACAGCGATATCGTGCTGACGCTGAGGTTTTTATATTCATGATGCCGGTAATTAAAAAAATTAAAGCAGCCTGGCGCATCCGTATTACGTTTGCAGGAAAGCTTCAACCGAAGGAATACATCACGCCCGACGTCCGCCACAATAACCCTGGCTGGGGGGATGAGGTGTTCAACCGGGCCATCGAAAAGCTGGAGTTTTTTCTCCCTACAGGTCATCGGCTCGTCATGTCCGGCATGGATCAATACAATTTTTTTGTCGAGGCCGCACAGTCAACAAAGAGCCGCGCCGGAGCGCAGATCAAGGCATTCTGGTTTTGCGGCAAGCTGCCCGGAAAAGATATCGTGGAAATGTGGCGGGTGGGAGACAAGGGGGTGATCCGCAACCGTAAAATCTTTGGCTGCGAGTGGGGCGGTGGTCCTACCAGGGGATGGAAAAAAGGCGTGCCCGCCTCAAGCCCCGTATCTGTTTTGACGCGTTAAGATATGGCAAAATTATCACCGGATAAAGGTCTGCGGCTTGAACCCGACAACACGCCGCTGTCAGGGTCGATGGTAGAATGCGCCACCCTTATCGACGAGGTGCTCTATACTTCGGCCACGGGCAAGCTTTGGTACTTCCATTACGCCTACGGCCTGGACCTCGCTTCCGCGCAGACCGTGGCATCCATTATATGCAGAGCGGCCCTCAGTAACACCCCCTCCGCATGGTATTCGGCGGCCTACGACTCCGTGACGGTATATAAATCCGATGATGGATCGAGCTGGACGGAGGTGGAGCAATTTGACGGGCCGCCCATTATTTACACCGCGTATCAGCAGATGGCCTTTGAACTCGAATTCGCTTCGCCACAAACGGCCAGGTTTTTCAAAGTAAGAAATACAGAGGCAAGCAGCACCCTCGCGACTACTCCGGGAGGCGCATCCCTTCTGATCAGCGAGATCGAGGCGTATTCCAGTGGTGCTCAGACGATGTTGCAAGACGCGTCCCTTGATCTGTCCGCCTATGGCCGTAACCTGGAAAATTTACAGGCATTTCTCCGGGCTCATGATGGAATTGAACTCCATGATATTCAGGCGGCGCTTGCGGCATATAGTTTGAGCGAGGAAGATTTTGCGGGCTGGCTGGGGGCATTCTTTGAGGATAAGTCCGATCTTGGCGCAATCCTGGAGACCTGGGCCACTCAATATAAGGATCTGGCTGGAGATTTTGACGCGAAAGGCCAAAGCGTTGAATCGTTAATGTCTCGGTTTGAAACCGCTAAAGCCAAATATAAAAACCTGGCTGCTTTTCTTTCGGTAACGGGCGGGGATGTCCTAAAGGATCTCGCAGCTTTTCTTTCGGTGACGGACGGAAGCATCCTGAAGAGCATGGGTCTGGAGCTGAAAGCGATACATTGCGTCCCCGCTTTCCGGTCCATAACGGCCCAGAGGGTTTCATCCGTAATTCAAGAGGTATCCTCATGACATTATCCATAGGCAACTGGAATATCGATGAAAATATTGTCTGGTATGTGCGTCTGGCGGATACGGGGAGCGCGGTTTCCGTTGAGATGTACCTGACCCAGGCGGATGCCGAGGCCCAGACCAACCTTCAGGCCAGCGGAGAGTCGTCGGGCTACGGCTCGGACCTGGACGTAACGCTGACCAATGATCCGGACGCGACAAACCCCGTCTCGCTCTTTATCGATGCGTATTCATGGCACCTGCGGGTTGACGGTGAAAACGGCGACCCTGTTAAGGTTTACAAAGTTAAGCGGTTCGTGGAAATCGACGAAATATCCCATTCGATCTATCGCAACAGCATCCTGATCGCGGCCCGGGCCGAGGCGGAGATCAATACCCATACCCACGCCGCGATTATCAGAGACATCGTTCTGGGAACTCACCTGCCCGAGATCGATGTTGGACAGATCGCCGGACTGGTCAGCGACAGGCGCGGGGTGGACGATCTGAGCCAGATCCACGAACACCGGATTATCGGCACGCATAACAGCCTGATCAGCGAGATAGAAACCCGAAAATATATGGAACTTAAACGGTGATTGAGCAAATCCTGAAAAAGCGGCCCGGGACCTTTTTATATGGCAAGATTGAAGAGGTTTATACCGAAACCGAAACGGTTAAAATATTGCTGGGAAAAGAATATGTATTAATCAAGACATCCCTGGCCCTGAAAGTCGGAGACACGGTTGTTTTGGCACGCAATGAGGATTCATCCATGTTTGTTGTTCAATATTCACACAAAGCACTCCCCTCACAGGGACTGCTGTTATCAGTCTAAAACAGGGCCCAGCCGGTCGCAAAAAGCACTAATAGACGACAATCCCAGGTCCTGGTGGTTGTATGGCCACCTGTCCCCGCCCGGCCCCCTGGGATTGCCGTTTTAAAGAAAAGGATACCGAGGCCGCCCTGGTGGAAGCTATAACTTCCCCAGGGCGAAAAGCTGCTCATAGCGCAGCCAGACATCCGAAAATCAGACGGCCCCGATGCTCGTACCGGGCAACGGGAATACAGTCTGATATTCGGATCAATTTTATTTCTCCTTTAACTTTTTTTTGAAAGGAGGCAGCGCCATGAACAGCCCACTCGCATATATCGGAGGAAAATCAAAGCTCTCTGAAACAATCATCAAAATGATCCCGGAACATAAGGCCTATTGTGAAGTATTTGCCGGTGCGGCCTGGGTCTTTTTCCGGAAAGAACCATCCAAATATGAAACCATCAACGATCTGGATAGCGATCTGATCGTGTTTTACAGGGTTCTTCAGAATCATCTTGAAGAATTTTTGAAGCAATTTAAGTGGCTTCTATCCTCGAGGGAATGGTTCGAGGATTGGAAACGCCAGCAAGAAGCCGGCGGCTTGACGGATATCCAGAGGGCGGCCAGATATTATTATCTGCAGCGGCATTCTTTTGCCGGAAGGGTCAGGTCCAGGACCTTCGGGCCAGGCCCCATGCGCAGGCCGAGAATCAATCTATTGCGCATCGAGGAGGAGCTTTCAGAAGTTCATTTACGCCTGGCAACGGTGACTATCGAGAACCTTCCCTGGCAGGATTTCACGAGGAGATATGATCGGATCGATACGTTCTTTTATATTGATCCCCCATACTACAAGGCACCATATTATCAGCACAATTTGGAGATGGAGGATTATCGCGAGATGGCCGAAACCCTGGCCGGCATAAAATCTAAATTCATACTAAGCATCAACGATCATCCTGAGATGAGGGATATCTTTAAAAATTTTAGGCTAAAGCCTGTCACATTAAAATACAGTGTGGCCAAAGACTCACATACAACAGGAAATGAGCTTATTATAACCAATTATTGATCTCTTGAATTAATGGCCATCATAAATATTTTTTGGCCTTATGCATGTACTGTGCCAAATTTCTTAAGCAACAACTATGCCAAGATTGCTTTTGATCCCTTGCAGACAGACTCTCTATATTTACATTGTGGTACTTAACGAGCCCTCGTTTCCCCTTTTTTGCTTGAATTATCAAACCATCTTTGATAATGCTTTTACATTTCACCGGCAAAAATGCCGGTGACTTATCTCAGTTTTGACCGCCGACTTATATCAGCGCTATACAAGGTTAGGTAGCTTTTATCCCGAAGCAACAGGCAAGCTACTCGCTGATCCACTGTGTTGCTTCGGTGAGTTCGCTGTTATGAAACACGCGAACATGCCCTGGGATCCAAAGTCCAAAGATCTTGATGGCTGTCCGTATCCACTCGACGTCCGACACGACTGCCATTCTCTCCCAGCCTGTGAGGTGCTTCAAGCCCAATTTTGTATCGTCCCACATGGCGGCAGCTTCGAATCTCATGAAGTCTTCGCCCAGATGATAGAGAAACCGAACCTTGTCCCGGTGAGAGAACATTTCCTCCACCGCTGGAATTAGGACGGACTCGTAGTCATTCGCGGTTACCGTCCCCTTTGCGGTAAAGCCGAGGACATTATCTGGTAGATCAGGTATCTTCTCGATCATTTAAGGGGCTCCTTTGTTTGGTGTGATGTTCATTGGCAGCCGCAAGGCCACCTAACCAACAAACCCCGCAGTTAGAGCGATTTGCCTTTTATTAATGAGTGTTTAATGATGGAGCATGATCAACGGTCCGCCTTCGCTGAAAAGTTATGGCGCGACAAGGAGGTGGCATCATGCTCCATGGGTATTGCATCCAGTTTCTTGCATACTGTGAGTTGGCCGATTTCTCGGCGCGTTCCATCCAGACTTTAACCATCAGGCTCAACGAATTAGCAAACTTTCTAAAAATACAAAGAATTCAGTCTATTAAAAGGGTTCGCTATAGGCATCTCATCGATTTTACAGCCGACTACAATGCCCCCTCAATTCATGTCACAAAATCCCGGGTCTGGACCCTAAGGCAATTTTACCATTTTTTGACGCTTCAACGGATCATACCTGAAAATATCGCTACTGCTATACCAATATCCAAAAATCGAAAAAACGGTACCAGAGTTTCTCACACAAGAGGAATATAAGCTTTTAATTCGCCACTTAAGTGAACGGGCAGATTCATCT
>Ga0315537_1003138_pt1 | contig 12365 bp, 8 predicted proteins | sample SalMarSW160270MG_FD_203091 | JGI IMG/M metagenome (GOLD analysis project Ga0315537, IMG submission 203091) | Salt marsh sediment microbial communities from the Plum Island Ecosystem LTER, Massachusetts, United States - Salt Marsh Sediment SW1602-70 ... | reverse complement strand
CCCATTATGCCTGAAACACGTCGTAGGATAGTCGTTCTTTACCCACGGATTGCCAATATTTTCAGGTTCATACCTGTAAGGCGGGTCGAGCAGTGCGGTGTTTTTTATGCCGCCGCTCAAACCTAAATCTATCAGAGTGTCCGCAAAGGCAAATACCTCGTCAGGACCTTTAACCGTTCCAATCTTCTGCCAGGGCCGGTTTCGTATCTCCGGCCAGCCGCTCAGAGACGGGCACAGATAGTATTCGTTATAGCCGTAAGTGCTCGTAATCCATTTCTCGTCGTCCGGCTCACCTAATGGTTTACCCTGAAGACCGTAGCTTCCGAACCGCTGCTCAGGACACTCATAAACACTGCCCTCTTTAAGCCCGCTTTTCAGGTATGGCCAGATGAATCCCTCTTTATGGTCGATACCGTCGGGCAGGACCTTTCCCCACCAGTATCTCCTTTCACTGCTCTCGGTCGGCATTGCGAAACCATCGTAATCCCCCGCATAACAAGTCCAGGCAATACCGAGCTGTCTTACGTTGCTCGCGCAGACAACCGCTTTGGCCTTGCCTCTTGCCCTGCCAAGTGATGGAAGCATCATCGCCATCACCAAGCCGATGATGCCTATCACTAAAACCAGCTCAACGAGAGTAAACGCTCTTATTCGCTTGATAATTCTTTCCTCCACTCATTGGCCAGCAACACAAAATCCGCAAAGTCAACGTCGCCGTCTAAGTCCAAATCCGAGCGTTTCACGCCAATCGGCCCCTCATACAGCCAAGCATCTGCAAACTCATCCAAATCGTATGTGTCTATTTCATTATCTTTTCTGATGTCACCCAGAAACGCCGGCTGATGAAACTTGAACAGGCCGTCATAACCAATCGTGTAGATACTCTCATAAGTAACCGCAGGACTGCTCCCGCAATTGCTGTCTTCGTAGTGAGCGATGACAAAGCCGGCATCATTCGGCTCTTTCGAGACATCCAGAATGTATAACTCGGTATATGTCCCGTTCACCAACGCCGCTCCGACATACAGCTTGCCGTTCGCATACGCCGGCTGATTCGTCAGCCCGCCCACGTCTATACCCGCGCCCGTCTCCCACAATTTGCTCTCGCTGCTGCCGTTATCCTGATACGCCTCCACCTTCGTTCGTGAACCGTAATCGCTGATTCCGCCGCTTATATAAATCTTATCACCAACAACCACAGGCATCGCGTCGGTGCGCTCCGTCGGAACCGACCGGATAACATTGCCGTCGGCGCAATCAATCTTGAATAGCGTCGAGTTGTCCTCCTCGCCCCAGAAGTCATAAGTAGCCGCGTATAAGAACCCCTCCTTCGTAACGACTACCCCGCCCCAAAAACCTTCGGGATTTGTGACTTCCCAAAATTGCACGTCGGAAGTGGCCGTCGCGTCGTAAGCGCGTATGCAGCCGCTAAAGTCGGTGCCTATGCTTGCGACATAGACGACTCCGTTACCGTAAGCCGCAGTGTTGCCGCTGGTATTACCTACGACCTGTGACCATACAATATCTCCCGGCTGATATGGATTGCCCGGCTCATTCGCATCGAGGTTGATACAGTAGAATTTACCCGTCCCGGCAAACATATCGTCATAATCCGTAATAAATGCTCGTGCGTGAGGCAAATCAGCCGCTACGCAAACAGATGCGTTTACAACGTTCTGGTCCAGCGGCGTTGTCCAAACCTCTTCGCCGCTGTTGCTATCCAGCGCAAATACCCTCGTGCCCGAGCCAATAAGCACCGTATTATGCTTTGTATCAATACACGGACTCGACCACGAATCCCACGCAGCTTTATCAATCGGCGTCGCCCACAACGTCTCACCCGAGTTGGCGTCGTATGCCACTATCTGGCTGTTTGTATATTCGCTTGATTCATTGTAATACCTTGCGTATGCGTAAACCTTTCTGTCGTAAACAATCGGCCCCGTTGCATTTTCAAACTCCACATAATAGCACGGGTCCTGCGGGTCTTCGTCGGCTACCCATTCAAGGGTATTGACGTCAATCACGTTAGGCCCGTCAACCGAAATCGAACATCGAGTCATCGTATGACCATACCCGGGCCAGTCCTGCGGCCCCGCGTGCACGCCTGTAACAACCGCACACGTCAAAACCACGCTCACCAATCCTTTGGTAACCATAACTCTTTCCTTTCATTCACACAAAGCCGCATCGTTCGTTTTTGCCTTACCGCGAGGCAACAATTCACCCCGTGAGATAACAAATCAGCGAAATCAATCTTTTCCCCGACACCTTATCTCACGGGGGTGAACAAAATAAAAAGGCCGTCGTTCCCGCAAAGGAAACGACGGCCTGTTATTTTCTATTTTTAATTTATTATTTTCTATTTGTCCCGGCACCAGTTTTGGGCGATGATTCAGGTGCCAGCAAAAATAATAAATAGAAAATCATAAATAGAAAATTGGCTGGGTTCCATTCCGCGAGAACTCCGTTCACCCCGTGAGATAACCAGCTTATGCTTTTGTCCGGTTTTTCAAATTATTTATCTCACGGGGTTAACCATTAGCCAACCACAGGCAGGTCTTCTGACTCGCGCCCTACCTCAAGCCGCCTTCCCATCCAGCACTGATTTCCCTTTTCAAAAAATTAGTGCCGAACAGTGGCCTTATTGCTTTCGGACTTTCGAATATGAATCGAAACGAACGCTTACAGCGGCGGGTCCGTCACGGCTTCTAACCGTGTTCCCTTTTAATTAACCCGCGGTCGGTCTATTACTTTTCCAAAGAGCGGTGAACCACATTGGGATTCACCGTCATAAACCCAACGTGGTTTATGGCCTCCCCTCTTCTACCTTTGCTCTACTAACCTTGCAACAAAAAACCGTAAAATTTCTTCAATATTCCAGCTCAAAACCGATCTCGCTATCTCGCCAGGTAAAAAATGATGCCGAAGAATATGAGTATAACAACGACGCAGACGCCTATGGCGATAAAAAACAGCCACATAAACCATCTGTTCTGCCGCGACACGATGAACTTCAGGTATCTGTCGCTGGCCGCAAACGTCCGGCTCATCTGCACTATGCCGTCTGTGTGCTCCTGCGTGCTCTGGTTGATTTTTCCAAGCGCCTGATTGAATTTGTTGAACGTCTCGGTCATCTGGACATCGACATCCGCCGCAGCGGCAAGCTGCCGGTCAATATTGCCGAGTGCGTCCGTCTGCTTCGCCGACTCCGTGGGAATTTTCTCGATAGTCGCGAGCATTTGCTGGTCTTTCAGCAGGTTCGACTTCAATTGCTCGATGAGCTGTTCGGTCAATACCTTCTGGTTCTCGACAGAGGCGGGGAAACTCTCCACTAACCGCGGAAGCTGGTCTATCCGCGCCACAAGGTCTTCGTGCTGGGCGACCTGTCTGCGAAGGTGGTCGTTAATGCCGCTTAGCTGTTCAATTAAACTGTCGAAACCGGCCTGAAGCTTTTCAATCGATTCGCTTTTGCCGCGCACGGCAACGGCTTTAACGGCAGACTGTTCAGCGCCGCCTGTCGCGGCGTTGTCCACCATCAGCCCCTCGTCGGACAGATGAGGCGGAACATAGTCGCCGTGGGCCGCCTCTCGGCGGCGACGAAGCCAGTTGCCAAAACGTAATAATAATCCCTGCACACCCATCCTTTCCCAGCTGCGGCTCGACGCCTTCGCTCGCCTCCCGACTCTCCTTCGGCTTGCCAGGGCAGACACGGACCATGCCGGCCGAGACGAGTCAGAAACCCTTAATCACTTCGCAGGTTGAATTATCCCATATCCCGCCTGCGTTGCCAAGACCTCATTTTATCCCCGGCAATAAAACCGGGAATTGTTCGCGGCTCGTGGCCTGCGTTTAAGCAAATGTCTGGTGTTCGATAAAAGAAAAGGGCTTCGCTTTATTGCAAAACCCTTTTGTTCGGCATATCAGCGGTGCACTATTGCGGAACGACGCTGACGGCACAGGGGCCTTTCTTGCCCTGGCCAACCTCGTATTCCACCTTCTGGCCTTCCTTCAGGTCGGCATAGCCGCCCATCTTAATCTCCGAGTGATGGACGAACAGGTCCTCGCCGCCCTCGTCGGGAATAATAAAACCGAAACCTTTTTTGCCGTTAAACCACTTTACTGTACCTGTACTCACTTCTGCTCCTTTGGCCAAAATCGGCCTCAAACATACCATGCCCCTCACATTATTTCTAAGCGCATACTCCCAAGGGACGCAGGAATACGCTAAACTTGGCTGCCATTGTATCACAAGACGGTATATAATCCAGACAAAAATCAATAAATTTTAACGGTCCAAACGGGGCAGATACCCCCGATAATTCGTCGCCGGACACAACGGCCGATAATTATTCGGCAAGCCGACCTAAAGGTAAAGGCCAAACCAGCCGATTTGGCACAAAGGCGAACTGCTCTTATAATTTATATAGATTCCTGCAACACCCCGCCAGGATGGCTGGATACCAACTGCATCGCCAGGCTGGAGAGGAGGTCGGCTCTTGGGGAATAAAGGGCCAACCAGCAAGGTAAATTTTTCAAGAAACTTGAGGGAGAGCCGCAAGTGTATTCGATACTAAAATCCAGGGGGAAAGCTCAAACAGTGAAAATCAATTTCGCAATGAAAAAGGGGCTCCGAGCAGGGTCGGCTTTGATAGAGCTTATGCTGGCCATTACTATTTTGATAATAGTCCTCTTGGGCACTTCAACATCGTATGTTACAGGAAGGCGGTATATTGTCAGCCAGCGACACTATCAGGCAGCTGCTCAACTGGCCTCTCAGAAAATCGAAGAGACCAAAGCGGTCGGCTACTCCGGCCTGGCCGAGGGTGAGGAGGACGAAGAGTTTCCCCTGTACGGGCTTACCTATCACAGACACGTTAAGATAGAGCTTACTGGGGTGCCTTCGGCGAATGTGCCCAAACCCTGCAAAAAAGTCGCCGTGACCATAACGTGGGTGGGAATGGCCCAAGACTCGCACGAAGCGAAAATCGTTACTTATATAGGTCCATAAAATATGCGAAAACAATATGCAAAAATCAGGACACTCGGCAGGAACAGGAGAGCCGCGGGACTCATGCTGATAGAACTGGTAATCGCATTTTCCGCAGCGTGCATCGTATTCTTCGCCATGGCAATCATTATGGTATTCGGACAAAGGTCGCTGAACCGCGGATTGCAGCAGGCGAACCTGCAAAGAGACGCCTCATACGCAAATTTGAAAATCAAGCAGTCGATAAAAGGCGCCACCCAGGCCCAGCTTGACATGGACGGCAACGGCGTCACGATATATCACGGCGCGGGGTGGATAAGATTCTGGTTTCTTCCCGGTCAAAAGGACCTGCGATACCAGCTCGACGGAGAAGATGAACAGACGCTGCTCGATGGCGTTGTTGAACAGGCCGATTTTAACGTCGATGGCAGCAAGGTCATTGTGGGCCTTGAGCTGCTCGACGGCAACTGTGAGGCCCGCTTTGTATCAACGACAATGATGCGAAATTACTCGGCTGGACTGTAATGGAGGATAAAATCATTATGCTTAGAAAAGAAAAAGGCGCTGTTCTCGTGGCGGTGATAGTAGTCGCCATCATCTTCACAATTATAAGTCTTGCCGTCCTTACTTTGGCCGAACAGGAGGCAATACTCGGCAGAATCGACACCGACAAAACAAGGGCCTTCTATCTGGCCGAAGCCGGACTGGCGAAACTGTCGGAAACCCTCCAAAAACCGGTGACACTGGATAAGGTGGACAATACTCTGCAGGGGTCGATTGAGCAGAACAACTACCTCGTCGTACTTGACACCAACAGCAGCCCCTGCTATGCGATTTCAAAGGGTTCATCAGGCACGGTCCAGAAGAGAATTCGCGTGCGGGTGAATTTCCTGGCGGCTCCTTTTGAAAATGCCGTTTATGCCATGAACTTCAGCGGAAGCAATTGGTCTTTTCAGCTAAGAGGCACCGGAAATCCTGTTGCAAGCGGGAGTGGAGAAAAGGGCGGAAAAGACATAATCAGCGGAAACATGGTTGTGGACGGAGACGTCTTTATGTATGGGGAAAGCCAGGTCAATCCTGCGCTCGCGCCAAACGTATGGAATCTGCAAGGCGATGTCGGCGCAACCGGAAACATTTCCGTTCTGGGTAGTGCTCATATATCCGGCTCAACCAATCCGAACGCGGAAGAACCCGACCCGATTAACGTAATAGCAATGGACTACGCAAATAACAATACCCATAACGTCGCTCAAATCTTCCAGTCAGCCGGAGTTTCTTCAGGTTACCTGCCATCGGGCAATGAACTGCGAAACGTCTTTGTGAAAAACCCTTCTGACAGAAGCGACGAATGCGCCTCTACGACGGGGGACGACTATTTCCTCGAGCCATCATCTGTTTCGGGCGGCGGAAGCCAAAAAGATGCCCCAACTCCGCTTCACCTAGGCACCGACAGAATCTATTATGTTGACGGCGACGTGTGGATACACAGCAAGCCCACATACGGCTTCAACATAGATGGAAAAGTGACAATCGTGGCGACGGGTAATATCCACATCTGCGACAATACGAAATACGCGGACTCCGGCAGTATGCTCGGCCTTGTGGCACTTGGCAAATATGACAGCTCGGGTAACCGTATAAGCGGAGGCGATATCTTTTTCGGCGACCCGCGCTACGGAACAATGTACACCGTCGCCGGAATGATGTTTGCTGCCAATGACTTCCTTTACAACAGCGACCCCGTAAGCCGTAAATCGGCAGAACCAACGACGGGATTTATAGTCAATGGCTCCTTTGCAGCGATGAACCAGGTTGTGGTTGAGAGGGACTGGTACAATGCAACAAGCAGTAGCTCGGCCAAAGCGGCCCGATATAACTCGCAAACAGACCAATGGGTTGACAGCGTGACAGGAACAATTCTGACCTCAACGCAAATTTCCACCCTGAGGCATTATCAAATGATAATCAATTACGACGAAAGGGTTCGAAACCCGGAGACCTGCCCGCCCGGACTGCCTCGCGGCGGCACCAGGATTTTTGCCGGCTTCTCAAACTGGGAAGAATTATAAGCGGCTCGACGGTATTTGCCGGCCGAACCTTTTAACGGCAGCATTGGAGAACTGAAGGAGAACCGAATATGTATAGACGAGAAAAAGGCGCTATTCTCGTGGCGGTGATAATAGTCGCCATCATTTTTGCCATCATAGGTCTCGGCATACTAACCCTCGGCGAACATGAGGCAATACTCGGCAGAATCTACACCGACAAAACAAGGGCCTTCTATCTGGCCGAGGCCGGACTTGCCAAACTGTCGGAAACCCTCCAAACACCGGTCGTACTCCAAGACATCGATAACACTCTGGAGGGGTCACTTGAACAGGGAAGCTTCAGCGTTGTCCTCGACACCAGCAGTTATCCCTGTTACGCGATTGCAACGGGCACATCAGGCACGGTCCAGAAAAGAATTCGCGTGCAGGCAACCTTCCTCGCCGCACCCTTTGAAAACGCTATCTATGCAATGAACTCTTCGGGAGCAAGCTGGGCCTTGCAGCTAAGAGGCACCGGCAATCCTGTCGCAAGCGGGAGGAAGGAAAAGGGCGGAAAAGACATCATCAGCGGCAACATCGTCGTAAATGGAGACGTTTATATGTATGAGCAAAGCCGGGTCATCCCTGCGCCTACGCCAAATACCTATGGCCTAAACGGTGACGTCGGTGCGACCGGCAGTATTAATGTCGTCGGAAGCGCCAGCATATCAGGTGCAAGAAACCCGAACGCCGACGAACCCGACCCGATAGATTTAACGGCGATGGACTACGAAAATAACAATACACACAATGTGACACAGATATTCGAGGATGCCGGTGTTTCACAAGGATACCTGCCTGTGGGCAACGAACTGCGGGACGTCTTTGTCAAGAATCCTTCCGACAGAAGTGCCGAATGCGCTGGCACGACGGGGAATGACTATTTCTTCGAACCATCCTCAGGATTCGTATTTGGAAGTCCGAAAACAGGAGATACTCCTATCAACGCCGGCAACGACAGGGTCTATTATATTGACGGTGATTTGTGGGTGCACAGTTTGCCGACGTATGGCTTTAAAATGAATGGAAGGGTGACTATAGTTACGACGGGTAACATACATATTTGCGACAACATGGAATATGCAAACGAGAACAGCCTGCTCGGGCTGGTGGCCCTCGGCAAATACGACGATTCGGGCAATCTAATCAGCGGAGGCAACATCTATTTCGGCGACCCGGTTCAGGGAGTAATGGGCATCTTCTCGGCAATGATGTACGCAGGCAACGATTTCCTTTTTAATACCGACCCTATTACCCGCCGGTCTGCCGAACCTGATACGGGATTTACGGTCAATGGCTCCTTTGCCGCAGCGGGACAGGTAAACGTCGAGCGGGACTGGTACACCATGGGCAGCGGCCGCTCTGCCGAAAACAAGCCCGCACGATATGACAGTCAAACAGGTACGTGGTTGGATGCAGACTCAGGCGCGGCGCTGAACGCAACTCAGATTTCTACTCTCAGGCATTATCAGATGATTGTCAATTACGACGAAAGGGTTCGAAATCAGGAAACCTGCCCGCCCGGACTGCCTCGCGGCGGCACCAGGATTTTCGCCGGCTTCTCAAACTGGGAAGAACTGTAAACGAAAGAATCGCACGGGCACCCGACTGCCGCATTGCAGGGCCAGGCAGGCAAAATTCACCCCCCGACAGTTCATATCGCCTTTGCCGCACCTCGCGTCTGCTATCCGGTCTTCAGGACAAAGGCACGCGGTGTTTGTGGTCCAGGAATCCCTCCAGTTTCCTGGCGCGGACGGGGTGCTGAAGCTTTCGTATGGCCTTGGCCTCGACCTGCCGGACGCGCTCTCGCGTGACCTTGAAGATTCTGCCGACCTCTTCGAGTGTATAGGTGTAGCCGTCCCCGATACCGTAACGCAGCTTGATGATTTCCCGCTCGCGGTAGGACAGGGTCTTGAGGATATGGTCGATTCGCTCCTTGAGCATTGACTGCGTCGCAGTTGAAACGGGGGAATCGACCTCGCTGTCTTCGATGAAATCGCCGAAGTTGCTGTCTTCGCTGTCGCCGATGGGCCTGTCAAGCGATATCGGGTGACGGGACATTTTCATTACCCTGCGCGCCTCCTCGATGCTCATCTCGGCTTCTTTTGCGATCTCCTCAATGGTAGGTTCTCTGCCCAAGCGCTGTGTGACCACCTTGCCGGCTGTTCGCAGCCGGCTCATCGTCTCTATCATATGCACCGGGATGCGTATCGTCCTCGCGTGGTCCGCTATCGCTCGCGTAATCGCCTGACGAATCCACCATGTGGCATAGGTGCTGAATTTATAGCCCCGGCGGTATTCGTATTTGTCCACTGCACGCATAAGACCGGTGTTTCCTTCCTGGATGAGGTCGAGGAAGCTAAGTCCCCGGTTGCGATATTTTTTGGCTATTGAAACGACCAGCCGCAGATTGGCGCCTGAAAGTATACGTTTTGTTTTTTCATATTGAGTGAATATTCGTTCGATGACAAGCAGGCGTTTTTCGAGCTGAGCAGGCGTTTCGCCGACGAGGTCCTGCAGGCCTGCAAGCTCCTGTTTCATCGCGTCGATGTCTTCCGGGTCGTAATTTCGTCCGGGGCTGACGGTGATGACGTTCTGCAAGTGTCGCATTTTGGCGGCGATGCCGTGAAGCTTGTCCTTCATCGGCTGGATTCTGCTGGTTCGAAGACTGAGCTCTTCGAGCAGAGTTGCGATTCGGCGTCTGTTTCTGTTGATTCGCCGCAGGATAACAGCGCCCTGGTCTGAGGGCTGTGGGGAACCGTTTAGCTGAAGGAATTCTTTGAAGAGGTTCTGGTTCATCTCGAGCAGCGCTGCGGCGGTATGGAGGTTCTGCGGAAGGCGTTTTTTTATGACGCTTCTTACAAGGTTCTCGGCGGTGCTTATCTTCATAGTTCTGTCGAACGACAGGCCGCCATCCCGGACCTGCTTGAGGATTTCGACGGCGTTTTTGGCACAGTAGTCGTTTTCGAGCATTTTCCGCCTGAAGGCCATACGCGAGACTTCAATTTTGCGCGCCAGTGCGATTTCGTCTTCCCTGACCAAAAGGGGTATTTCGCCCATCTGGGTGAGGTAAGTTCTGATGGGGTCATCGATTCTGCGGACCGGACCGGCCTCGATAAGCTCTTTTTCGATAAGCTTGTCTTCTTCGGCCGGCTCTTCTTCGGCCGCTTTAGCGGGAACCTCGACCGATTCGAACTCCTCTTCTTCCGTGATTTCACCGACGCCGGTGTGTTTATCGATATCGGCTTCGTCAATCAAGCTGATGCCCATTTCATCGAGGGTGGCCAGCAACCTATCGAGGCGGGTCGGAGAGATTATTTCTTCGGGCAGGTCGGTGTTCATTTCCTCATAGGTCAGATATCCTTTTTTTCTGCCCTTTTCTGTCATCGCCTTTATGCGCGACTCGCCATCGGCGGGCGGCTGCTGCACGGGCTGCTGCGGCTGATTGTCCTTTTGCTCGGTCTTCTTCGGCTCATTCTTAGGTTTTTTTCTTCCCACAATCATTTCCCTGAAAAAAGAAATATATTTTTAACATCAAAATTATGTCATACCGACATTGCGCGGGTCTTGCCTGGGGGTGCGTTGGCAGATGCTGCGGATGAATTCCCGGCCATCGCCGGTATTGGCGGGGTTCTTGTTTCTCTGCCGGCGGGCCTGCTCAAGTGCGATTAAGGCGTCGGCTAATCGTTTGCTGAAGTTGCCTTTTTGCAGCCCGTCGTTTTCGAGGGTGATAATCAGGCCCGCAACCTGCGGCTCTTCGACACAGCCGCAGATATCGTTCACGGTTGCTTCGGGTTTTACGGCAAGCTCCCGGAAGAGCGCCTCGGCTATAAGCTGGAAGGCCGGGACGTTGAAATCTTCCGGTGATATTGATTTTTTTGCGTCGGCAAAGAGCTTTGGTTCGGCGAGCAAAACCTCGATGATTTCCCTCTGGGCGTTTGCGGAAAGTCCTTCACCGAGGTCGAGGGAGGGCTGCCGCGATTCGATTTGCGAGACGGTCCTTGTCCGGCCGATTCTGCGGTTAAGCTCGGTGTTTATGTCTTTGGCGTCGATTGCCATAATACTTGAAATGCGATTTATGTAGAGCCCTCTTTCGATGTGTGAAAGGTTTCCCGCAACTATGGCGGTTGCAATGGCATCGAGGTATTCATCGACGGCTTGTTTCTTGCCTGCGATAGTGGATTGCGTGCCGAGGTTGCTTACGAGACGATCCCACTTGAACTTAAAGACGTCAACAGCGTTTTCGATGAGCTGCTCGAACGGTTCTTTGCCTTTGGCCAGCAGAAAATCGCAGGGGTCTTTTCCCTCCGGGACGCTCGCGATTGCGATATCGACGCGAGAGCCCAGCGCGACCTGCAGGGCGCGGTTTGCCGCCTCGATTCCAGCGGTGTCACTGTCAAAGAGCAGAACGACTTTTTTGGCGTATCTGCGGAGGATTCGTGCGTGGCCCGTGGTGAAGCTGGTGCCTAAGGTTGCGACGACGTTAGTCACGCCGAACTGATGCGCCATAATCGTGTCCGTATAGCCCTCGACTACGACGGCTGTGTCGGACTCGGCGATTTTATGCCGGGCCTGGTCAAGACCGAACATCGCGTTGCTCTTGTCGAAAAGGGCCGTCGCGGGTGAGTTGATATATTTAGCGCCTTCGCCAGAGAGTATTCTGCCGCCGAAGCCGATGACCCTGCCTGTAACGTCGCTGATAGTGAACATCAGCCGGTTGACGAACTTGTCGGCCATAGTCAAACCTGACCCAACGACAAGTCCTGCCGCGGAAAGCAGCTTATCTGAAATTTTTCTTTTTCTCGCGGCAGCGAGCAGGTCACTGACTGAACCGAGCGCAAGGCCGATTTGCCATTTCTTAATAGTCTCAGGCGACAGTTGTCTTTCGTTCAGGTACTTTTGGGCGTCGTTGCCCTTTTCAGGATGAGCTAAATTAGCCGCGAAGTATTTCGCCGCCCAGGCGTTTACCCTCGCAAGCTCATTGGGGTCAATATCGTCCTGCGTCGTGCGTGGTGCGTCGTGCGTTTTACGTGTTTCGACTTTGATGCCTGCACGGTCGGCCAGTCGTTGAAGGGCCTGTGGGAATGAGAGGTTTTCTCGCATCTGTATGAATTTGACGACATCGCCGCCCGCGCCGCAGGCGAAGCACTTGAAGATTTGCTTTGAGGGGTTGACGTTGAAGCTGGGCCTGTGGTCGTCGTGAAACGGGCACAGGCCGACCATTTCCCGGCCCTTGCGCTTGAGCGCAAGGTGCTCGCCGACGACATCGACGATATCGTTGGCCTGCT